>Ga0066388_100000320_pt1 | contig 21586 bp, 20 predicted proteins | sample PanSoiMetaGPlot6_FD_64539 | JGI IMG/M metagenome (GOLD analysis project Ga0066388, IMG submission 64539) | Tropical forest soil microbial communities from Panama analyzed to predict greenhouse gas emissions - Panama Soil - Plot 6 (Hybrid Assembly) | ecosystem: Environmental > Terrestrial >...
CGGCCGATGCCGAGGGCGTGCTAGCGCTTTTTGGTTTTCCCGAAGTTGACGCGCGTCATGGCGATAAGGCCGTTCGCGTCGCGCTCGAGGTGGTCGAGCAATTTCGACAGGCCCGGCTCGTGAATGGCGAAGCGAAGTGCGATGTGCATGTCGGCGTCAGTTCCGGAACGATGATTGTTGCGCCGCTGCAAGCTGAGCGACAGGGCCTAATCACGAGCGGCGAACCGGTCGAGCTGGCGCGACGTTTCTGCGTCGCAAATCGCTTTTACGGCTCGCGAGTTTTGATTGGCCCGCGCACGTTTGAGCTGGCGAGTCGGTACATCGTCGCGCGTCCGATTGATTTTCTGAGCGGCGTGAATTCGCGCGAGCGTCATGAAATCTATGAGCCGCTCTGGCCGGCGGCAGAAGCAAAGCCGGAACAACTTGCGCGGCGCGACTGTTTCTGGAATGGCGTCGTGTTTTATCGAGAAAAGCGCTGGGCCGAAGCTTATTCCGAATTTCAAAAAGCGCGCGGGCCTAACGACGAAGAAGACGCGCCGCTGCAATTGTATCTCCGCCGTCTCGAACCGCTTGCTCTCAATCTTGCGGAAATGCCGATGCGGCACGGATAGGCAGGGTCCGAGCTGGACCGGGGATATGAGAAAGACCGAATATCCACCCGCGCTGCGGGATCTGGTCGCGCAACTTCGACAAATGCCGGGAGTTGGCCCGCGCTCGGCCGAACGGATCGCACTTTGGATGGTGCAAGCGCGCGGCGATCAACCGGAACAAATCGCGCGCGCGATTTCCGAAACACGCAAAGGCATTCATCCGTGCAAACTGTGCGGCTACTTTACCAGCGATGAGCTTTGCGACATTTGTTCCGATTCATCGCGCGCGGTCGAGTTGCTTTGTGTCGTGGAACAACCGACCGATATTTTGCCTCTCGAAAAAACCGGAGCCTTTCGTGGCCGCTATCATTCGTTAGGTGGTCGGATCTCACCGCTCGATCATATTGGCCCGGAAGATTTGCGAATCAAAGAACTCCTCGAGCGGATCGACAAAGAAAGATTCAGCGAAATTATTTTTGCGCTCGCGGCCGATGTCGAAGGCGAGGCCACGACAAGCTATCTGGTCGATCTGTTGAAGGACAAGACGATCTCGCTTACGCGCATCGCACGCGGACTTCCAGCCGGCGCCGCGTTGGAGTCAGCCGACGATCTGACGTTGCAGCAAGCAATGTCTGGCCGAACGAAGTTGTAGCTGCCGATGTCCCTGCCTCAAAATAGCCGAGCGCATTAGCGCTTGGGTTAAATTTTCGCAATTCGACAAGTCCCATCAGGGACGGCAGAGCCTTCTTTCGTCCTATCCGGACTCGATCGTTTCATCGATGCAAAAGACCCAGCGTTAACCCTCTGGGCTATTATCAACCGCCTGCAAAGCGGCGCGAGGACGCGCCGCACTCCCAAAGGTCGCTTTTAGCGCGCATCGCCTTTGGGGAACATGACCTTTTCCGGCGCTGTGTTAAGCGCGGCGAGCAATTTGGGAATTAATCGCGATTTGATTGGGCCGGCTTCGCGCGGCGGCACCAGATAACGCACGATCGCGTCGATCCAGGTGACTTCGTCGACTCGAAAGATGACCCGCGGATGCTCGCGCACTTGAAGTTCATCGACCGGTGTCCGCGCTAGGAGGTCTCGGTAGACTCCGATTCGTTCGCGCATCTCCATGCCGATTTCTTCGTCGACTACGCGTTGCATTGTTTCGCTGACAAATTTCAGGTCGCTCTGGTAGGCGATTTGGAACTTGATCTCATTCCAAATGTAGGGAAAAAGCGGCCAGGAATAATTCCAAACGATTTCGTCGAGAACTTTTTCGTTCGGAAATCGAATCACGCGTCCGCTCGGATGATCTCCGGAGATGTATTTGCCGCCGAATTCCCAGAGCGTCGTGTCCAGATAGCCGACATCAATCACGTCCCCCGTCGCATCGCCGATCTTAATGCGATCGCCGACTTGAAACGGCTGGCGCACGAGAATGTAAATCCAGGCGATAAAACTTTTGGCCGGCGTTTGCACCGCTAGACCGATAATGATCGATCCGACGCCAAGGGCCGTGAGTGCGCCGTACCAGTTTACAAACACCACCGAGATCGCGATCACGACCACGATCACACCGACGATCAGAAGAAGAATGCGGCGGAGCGTGAAGCGAATGGCCGTATCGTCAACGCGGCCGATTGCGTAGACTCGCACTGCCTTGGCTATCGCGAGAACGATGACGATCAGCGCTGCGCCGCGGATGAGCCGGTGCGAGAGATCAATCTGCGCTTGGCTGAGCGGTATGACCTTGTAACCAATTACGTAGTAAAGAGCGACGCAGCCCAGCAGCAGCAGGGCGTGCGTGAGAAACCAAAGTTTGTCGATCGTCGCCGCTTTGACTTTCTTTTCGGGTTTCTTTTCACCCGTACGCTGAAGTTCTTTTTTAACTTCCGGGCGTTGCTCGACTTGTTGTGCGGTTTCCGTCGCTGGCATCACTATTAAATCGCACGCGCGGCGGAACTTGAGCGCAGCTTGCGCTCAGATAATTGGATGCAACGTCACGGTCCGAGCCGGACTGGCATTCTTAGGCCGTCTCGAGCCAGGCGCGCAAGACTTCGGCTATGCTCCAGGCTTGCGCGATGCAACCACCTGCGTTGTGCGGCTCACGCGCGTCGAACACCTCGCTGATTGTTCCAATTCCGGCATCATTTAAGTGTTCCGGAAAGCGTTGGAGAAATTTGCGGCCGGTCGAACGATCGTGTGGATGCACTTTGAGCCAGGCATCCACGAAGGGGCCGATCAACCACGCCCAAACCGTCCCCTGATGATACGCGCCGTCGCGCGATTTGAGATCGCCACTGTAAATTGGTTTGTAAGCCGGATCGTCAGGCGAAAGCGTGCGAAGTCCCACCGACGTCAGCAACTTTTTCTCGGCAACATCAACAACGGACGCCCAACGTTCCGGATCGAGCACCGGATGCGCAAGTGAAATGGCGAAGAGTTGATTCGGCCGGCAGGAACCGTCGAATGCGCCGCGTTGACCGTCGCAATCGACCACATCGTAAAGATAACCGCCATCGGCGAACCAAAACCGGTTATTGAACGAGGTTCGCGCCTTGTTCGCGAAATTTTCGTAGCGTTTCGCTGAACCTTCGTTGTCGGTTTCGCGCAGCCAATGCGCGAGGAAACAGAGCCCATTGTACCAGAGGGCATTAATTTCGACCGCTTTTCCGCGGCGCGGCGTGACGACCCAATCGCCCATTTTCGCGTCCATCCAGGTGAGTTGATAACCGGACTCACCTTGCGCCAGCAACCCATCGTCGGGATCGACATGAATATTGAACCGCGTGCCGCGGATGTGATGTTCGGCAATGTCGATCAGCGTTGGCAAAAGAAATTTGAGCGTGTTGAGGTCGTTCGTGAATCCGAGATAGCGTCCAAGCGCATGAAAAAACCACAGCGTCGCGTCCGCCGTGTGATAAACGCCTTGCTTGGCGCCGTCTGGAAACATGTTCGGAATCAAACCATCGCGAACATATCGGGCGAATGTGCGCAGAATGTAACCGGCTTCGAGCCAACGGCCGGTGACTAACGCTAATCCTTCGAGGCTGATCATTGTGTCCCGGCCCCAATCGGTGAACCAATGGTAACCCGCGATCACCGTGCGGACTTCATCTCCGGCGGCGTGCGCGCGGGCCACTTCTTCAAATCTTCCGGCCGGAGTAATGATGAATTGGTCGGCGGCAAAAACTAATTCGGCCGGAAAATCGTGGCGTGCTTTCGGCACCGCGTCCTGCAACAATCGTCTACGCCGCGACCGCTCAGCGCTTATTGTCTCATGGGGACTTAAAACTTCGGCGATGTCCCAGTCCTCAGTCGAGCCAACCAATGTCGCCGAATCCGTCTCGCCGAGATCGACATGAAAGAATCCCGGGCTCCAGAGATTTCCCTCGTGGGCATAACCACGGCTTTGTTCGGTGCGATAAATGACCTGGGGAATTTTTTTCGTGGAAATGGTGAATGCCGAATCGCAACCGCACAGTTTCATCCGCAACGCCGGCAACCTGCGACCGCGTGGTGCCGTGATTTCATAACGATCTCCGACTGAAGTGAGTTTGTAGGGGCCGGCCGGGTCGGCGTCCACGGAGACTTCGTAGTGGCGAAAATGAAATGCCGGCCGCAATTCCAAACGCGGCCGCGTTTCGCCGGCCAAAACCCGATAATTCACGTGCACGGTGTTTTGTAAGTGGGGAAGGATCACTCGTTTTTCCAAAACGATGTCGCGGACGTGAAACGTCCAGACCGGAAGTCCGTCTTCGAGGCGAAATTCGCGTAAAAAATCCGCGCCGCGAAGATCGAGCTGGCCGCCGGCGCGTTCCTCGGCGCCGAGCGAAACAACATCTTTGCTTCCAAACCGCAGGAATTCAGAAACGTGCGACCACATTACCACGCGACCAAGCGGCGCGGGCAGCGCCGCGATCAATAAACCGTGATAGCGCCGAGTAATCGCGCCTGAAATCGTGCCCGAGGCGTAACCGCCAAGTCCGTTAGTGACGATCCATTCCCGGTTCAGCAAAACTTCCCGCGAAGTCTTGTCGTCCCACGCCATAGCGCGAACAATCGGGCGATCTTCTTCCAATTGTTTGTTCATTCCATCGTCGGCCGCGATTGAACTGATCAGCCGAACTTTCTTCGCTTGGGCTTTTTGCGCGGTTGTTTCTCCGGCACCAAACGCAATGCGATCGCTGATTCGGCCGGCAAAGTCCAACTGTCCTGAGTGGCGACCGCTGCGGTTCCAGATCCGCTGTAGCGCGCCGATTCGCTCGACCAAAGAACTTCCCATTCCAAGCCCAGTGGCGGCGCGAGGAGCGGTTCCGGCACCGGATTCAAATCGCGATGCTCGCCAAAATTAAGGACCAGCAGACGATCATCTTTGCCATCTTCGCTGAAGTAACGCAGAACAAAACTCGCTGGACCAAGCACGGCGCCGTCGACCCCGTTGGGGATTTGTTCGCGGAAGCGCGAATCTTCGCGACGCAGTTTCAAAAGGTCGACATGCAAATCGTAGAACTCTTTATTCTTTTCGCGCTCGGAAAAATCGAGTTTGCAACTGACGAAAACCGTCGGATCCGACGGAACTGGGAGACGTTCCTGCACTTCCTTGGTCGCGAAGGAGGGAAACTGCGCAAGAAATGCAAACCGGCCTTTGCGAATTGCTTCCTTCATCGGGCCGTCGCCGACGTCGGTGAAAAATACGAATGGCGTGGAAGCGCCAAACTCTTCGCCTTGAAACAGCAACGGCGTCCACGGACCAAGCAAAACCAGCGCAGTCATCGCCCGATAGCGTCCGGGCGAACTTTGAAAGCGCAGCCGCTCGCCGGCGGCAGTGTTCGAAACTTGATCGTGATTTTCAATGAAGGCGACGAATGCTTCGGGTTTTGCGCCGAACGCAGTGCTACCGCGCGGTGCTTCCTGCCAAAAATAGGGCTGCCCTTGAAACAAATAACCATACTTCGCCGCGGAGATGAATTCCTGGGGCGAGCCGAGATAATCGCTGTAGTAGGCTTCGCGTTTACCAGTCAATGCCACGACCGAGGTGTGATGGAAATCGTCATTCCAAACCGCGTCGAGTTCGTCGCCGCCTTTTTCGCGCGGTTGAATTAATTTCGCCAGCTGGCGCTCGTTTTCGGCAACCAAGATAATGTCCCGCGGCTTGGCCGCTTCGCGAGCGGCGCGCCCGATTGCGCCGATGATGTATTCGTCCGACGCGTCTTTTACTTCATGAGTCGCGTCGAACCGGAAACCATCAAAATGAAATTCATCGATCCAGTAGCGGCCATTGATGATAAAAAATTCACGGACTTGCTCGGAATCGGGGCCGTCAAAGTTAATCGACTCACCCCAGTCGTTTTGCTCGTAGCGGGCAGTGAAAAAATGGTCGGAAAAAATGCGAATGTAGTTTCCGTCCGGCCCGAAGTGGTTGTAAACGACGTCAAGAATAACGCTCAGGCCTAACGAATGCGCGCGGTCGACAAACGCCCGCAAATCGTCGGGCGTTCCGTAAACATGAAACGGCGCGAACAGATCGACGCCGTCGTAACCCCAACCGAAATTTCCCGGGAAATCGGAGATCGGCATCATCTCGACGACGGTGATTCCAATGCGCGCGAGCTCGGCTAACTGCTCTGTCGCGGCCCGCCACGTTCCTTCCTTGGTAAAAGTGCCAACGTGTATTTCATAGACGATCTGGCCTTTCATTTTCAGGCCGCGCCAGTTTGCATCCGTCCATTTGAACTGTGCTGGATCGACTACGCAGGACGAGCCGTGCGGGCCGTAAGGTTGATAGCGCGATGCGGGATCGGGATGAAAATGCTCCGCTTTGTTTACCCGAAAGCGGTAAAACGTGCCCGCGCCAACGTTCGCGGTTCCGGAAAAATATCCATCCGCTTCGCGCTCAAGTGGGTAAAACGACCGCTTGGCATCTTTTTCGGCGCTTTCTTCCAAGACAAGATCGACATCTTGCGCCTTGGGCGCCCAGAGCCGGAAATGCGTCTTGTTTGTTCCGATTAATTCCGCGCCAATCGGATATCGGCGAGTCGTCCCTCGCTCCATAGAAGTTTACCCTTACACAAAAATGCCGGGTGCGCAGTGAGAGCTTGATCAATATTCACCAAGCGGTTCAAATCGGGCCGTGAACGGCGGCGCATCGACCATCGAAATCTTCAAGCCCTTCGGCGAAGCGTTTGAGTTGATGAAGAAAATTCTTTTTCAGCCGTTCGATTTGAAAAAATGGTTCGTGATCGGGTTTGCCGCGTGGCTTTCCAATCTTGGCGGCGGCTTCAATTATAACTTCAACGTTCGGGATTCGGATTGGAAAGATGCACCCGGTGTCCAGGACTTGCGGGACACGGTCCATCAACTTTCGCAACCGGTTCTGATTCTTTGTTTAGTGATTCTGATCTTAGTGATCATCGCCATTGTGATTGTGTTTACCTGGTTGCGAGCGCGCGGCCGCTTCCTGTTTATCGATTGCATCGTCAAGAATCGCGCGGCAATCGCAGAACCGTGGCGTGAATTTCGAAAACAAGGCAACAGTTATTTTCTTTTCGCACTGGCGGCCGGTGTTGTTGGCGCGATCATCGGCTCAGCGGCGTCGCTCCCGTTTTTGTTGCCGGTGATCCGTGGTGGAACGCGCCCGCATCTGAACGATGTCTATTTCATCGGAATGATCGCCCTTTCCGCTGTGGTCCTCGCGTTTTTTATTTTCGCATGGACGCTGATTGCGCATTTCATGGTCGCGATCATGTATCGGCGGCGCTGCCTGGCTGGCGAAGCTTTCCGGATCTCGATTTCGTTGATCGCGAATTATCCCGGCGAGATCACGCTCTACTGTTTGTTTTGGATCGGCCTCGCCATCGCAGCCGGTATCGTTTCATGTGTCGTGATCCTGGCGACGTGCTGCGTCGCCATCATTCCCTACATCGGGACGGTGATCATGTTGCCGATCTTTGTTTGCCTGCGCGCCTTCGGGCTGCGCTTTATTCGGCAGTTCGGCTCCGATTACGATGTCTGGGTTTCGATCGTCTTGTCGCCGCCGGCTGCGCCGCCACTTCAGACGTAATTTGGATTACAACTCGGTCGCGGCCCAAAATTTTCGGAACGCGTTTGGCCACGTCCGATTGATCACACTTTCGCGCGCATGATCGCCCATTCGTTTGCGCCGATCGGAATCAACGACCAGTTCGCGAATCGCGCGCGTGAGATCTTCCAGATTGTGCGATTTCGTGATCAAGCCGTTGTGCTCATTTTCGACCAGCTCCTTTGGGCCGCCCGAATCGGAAACGATCACTGGAACACCGGAAGCCTGCGCTTCGATAATCACATTTCCAAATGTGTCGGTCGTGCTCGGGAAAACGAAAATATCGGCGGATGCATAAGCAGCGGCCAAATGGTTACCAGTGAGATAACCTGTAAACACCGCCTCCGGCAACGACTTTGAAAATTCCTTGGAGTAAGGACCGTGACCGACGATGAAAAGTTGGATCGACAATCCTTCATCGCGCAGACGCCGGAACGCTTCGCCCAGAAGATCGAGATCTTTTTCGCGGGACACGCGCCCGACATAGAGCAGCCGCACCTGCCCGTTAGTCGCGCCGAATTTCTCGAAGAACGAAGGATCGCGTCGCGTGGGATGAAACAGTTCGGTGTCGAGTCCGCGGGGAAGGATTTTTAACTTTTCGGGCTCGAAGCCGCGCCTGATCCAGCTCTCGCGATATTCTTCCGAATTAACGAATACCGTGTCGAGCTGGCCGTAGAACCAGTGCATATAACGCCAGGTCACGCTTTCCAGGAAACTATCTTCGGTTAGAATGCGGACGTATTGCGGAAAATCGGTGTGATAAATCCCGCTCGTCTGAAGATTCAGCATCTTGGCCGCGAGCAATGCGGTCAGGCCGATCGGCCCCGGCGTGCTGATGATTACTTCAGTGAATCGTTCGCGTTGAATGTAATCGAGCATCTGCAGAATCGGCGGAAAGCTCAACTTCTGTAGTTCGTATTCGGGTAGCTCAAATTCGCCGATCGGTTTGAAATTTTTAATCGGGATATCCTCGACCGTAAGTTCGTTGCGCGACGTGACCACGATTAATTCCTTTCCCGCGACCGCGCCGGCGGCGGTCATTTTGCGAATGGTTGTCGCAACTCCGTTGACATCCTCAAGCGTATCCGTGAACCACGCGCGTTTGTTGTTTTGCAACGTCGCAGGAATTTTACCGGTCAATTCCCGAAAAACTCCGCGCAACCATTTCCGTGACGGCGCCTGACTGTGAAATCCGTAAATATAAGGCGCGAGCACGACCAGGATCGGCGCGATCGCGCTCAATGCCTGCATCGCTTCCAGCATATTTCCACCGGTAAGTTGCTGGACGAATTTTTGGAAAAACCGAAACGCGAGTTGCTCCGCCACCATGTTCGCCATCACGAACGTGCGCCGTTCCGGCTCCGCGATCGCATCGAGCTCGGCGGCCATTCTTGCTTTCACTTCCGCCTTTGCGAAATAACCGGATAATTCCTTCCAGAGCGACATGTTCGCTGGTTTGGCCAGTTCAAAAATCTTTCCCGACAAGACGCCTTGCGCGATGAAGCTCGCTTTTTCCGCGAGCGTGAACTCGGTCGGATCCCGGCCTTCCATGAAGCGCGAGAACATTTGTTCGACCAGCGTCGCGCTCGGACCGAGTTTTTCGTGGAACCGATCCTGAATGAAACAGCCAACCGTGTTGTAAAATCCGTGAGAAAGGGCGAGGGGAGTTCCACCGTTGCCGTGAGCTTCGCAATTACCCGCTCGGATGTGCTCGAGAAATTGTTCCGCTGAATCGGCGGATGGCGTTTCGGTGTAAGCCGAAGCGATGAATTGGCCGCCGTGATCGTCCGAGCCGCCGATTAAAATTTTCTTCCACGGTTCGCGATGGGTCGGTTCGAGATTGTGGCGCTCGGCCAGCACTTCGATTTTCTTCGGGGTGAGACAAGCGAACAACTCCTGCACGAGCTCGCTCAAGAGTGCGTCGCGCAAGCCGTTGACGCCTTCGAAATGTTTAAAGAGCAGGATGAGTCGTTCGAGGTGCGACGCTTCCAGTTTCCCGTTCACGCTGTAGAGCGGATGCGCAACGGCGTGCGCAATTTTTCCGCTCTGCAAATAGCGTTGCAGCGGAAAAATGTTGTCTCGAATCAGGACAATGTCCTGATGCTGCTTCTCCGTGATTCCCCAGACCAGAATGTGAATCTTGCAGGGGTCCTGGGGAAAATACGTCGTGACCTGTTCGCTGAGGAAGGTGTTTGGTAAGTCACGGATCTGGAGACAACCCTCGATCGTGTCGTGGTCGGTGATCGTGACAAAATCCATCCCGCGCTCGAGAAGTTGGCGATGCAGTTGGCGAGGGTCGGAATAGCTGTCCGGAAAATCCAGCCGGCGGAACAGCCATTCTTCGGAGCGCGCACTGAAGCGAGAGTGAATGTGAACGTCACATTTGCTCATATATAATTAGAGGCCGTGCTTGAGTCGCTGTTCGGCGATCCAGTCCTGATAGGTCGTCGGCGTGCGAACCGGAGCCATTTCACCAATAAGTTTGACAATCTGTTTCCAGATGGACGGGCGAGAATAATCCGGCGGATGAACGCTCAAACGAACAAATGGACTATCCTTCGCGGCGCGACTTAGGGCTGCGTTCCAAGCCAAGCTCGTCGTGCGCCGCCAACCATTGCCAACACTGTAAACAAGCGAACGCGCCGGAAAAATTTCGCCGGATCGCAAGTCTTTCACGTTTTGCAGGCGAGTGGTGTATTCCATTTCCGCGTCCCGGGCTGCGCGCTCCGCGGCAGTACTTAAAAGCCATGCCGGAGCGACAAATCCACGCGGTTTTAAGCCGGCGGCTCGGAATTCGTTGCGCGCGGTTTTGATTCGCTGAAGCGCTTCGTCGTAATCGAGATCGTAAAATTCGCCTTCGGCCTGCGTGTAAACTCGGGTCACAAATTTTTCGAAAAGACTCTCGTGTGCGCGGGCAGGTCGCTCGTGAAAATATCCGTGGATAACGATTTCGTGGCCGCTCACTTCGAGGTTGCGCAGCCAGGAAACGAATTGTCGATCTTGCATCGAGCGACCCTGGTGATGGTAATCCGGGACAACGAGGAGTGAGCAATGTCGGATTCCCTTTTGCGCGAGCGCGGCAAGAATCTTGTCCGTGATCGGTTGAGTCGATGGCGCAACGTCGTGGATCGAAACGACAAGATAATCTTTGGTCGCACTCGCCGCCGCGACAACCGGCAATAACTGCGTGGCCACAGCCGATGTCATGTTCGCCGAATTTCGACTGCGCTTACTGCGGTAACAAGTTGAAAGATTCAGCCGGTCATGCGGACGATGAGATCGAACTCCTTCGCCGCCAGCGGCATGACCGAGAGGCGCGATTGGCGAACGAGCGCGATATTCTTCAGCTGAGGCTTCGCTTTGATTTCGGCGAGCGCCACCGGTTTGCGCAACGGTTTAACCGGCGCCAGATCGACCGTGCTCCACTCGCCTTCTTTCGCGGTCGCATCTGGATAGGCAGTGCATGTGACTTTTGCGATGCCAACAACCCCTTTGTCCTCACCGCTATGATAGAAAAGAACTTGGTCCCCTTTCGACATGCGGCGGAGATTGTTTCGGGCCGCGAAATTCCGGACTCCAGTCCAACTTGTCCCGCCGTCGGCAATGAAATCCGCCCACGAGTAATCAGATGGTTCCTGTTTCACGAGCCAGAAATTCGTCATCGGTCCAACTTAACCCGGTTCGACATTTGTCGATCTTTGTTTGAAGATCGACAACATGGCGCGCTTGCCTTTTATCACTTTTGAGGGCTCGGAAGGTTGCGGGAAATCGACCCAGGTGAAACGGCTGACCGCGCGGCTGGAGAAGTCACGCGTTCCATTTCTGATCACGCGCGAGCCGGGCGGAACACCGATCGGTGAATCGATCCGTGAGCTCTTGCAGTTCGCTCCGGAGAGCGCGGCGATGACTCCCGAAACCGAGCTTCTTCTTTTTGAAGCGAGCCGCGCCCAACTCCTGCGCGAAGTAATCAAACCCGCGCTGCAAAGCGGCAAATGCGTGATTGCGGACCGTTTTTTTGATTCAACCACGGTTTATCAGGGCGCCGCGCGCAAACTCGAGGCCAAGTTTGTTCAACAACTGAACGCGTTCGCGGTCGGAGATTGCATTCCCGACATCACATTTTTTCTCGATGTCGATCTAAAGACGGCGCGAGCGCGCATGAAAGGGCCGCGCCGGCCGGACCGAATGGAAATGGAGTCGACCGAATTCTACCAGCGCGTCATCGCAGCTTACCGCGACTTGGCGGCGCGAGAATCGAAACGCGTTGTCCTCATAGACGGTTCACGCTTGCCGGACCAGGTCGAGAACCAAATCTGGAAGATGCTTTCCTCGCGTTTTCCGCAATTGGTTTCGGATCCCAAATCTAGAATGTAGCGATGGCTTTCTCCAAGAAATCGGCAATTGGATTTCTACGACGGGCGCATGAGAACAAGCGTCTGGCGCACGCTTATCTGATTTCCGGTCCAGTCGGGAGCGGGAAACGGGAAGTCGCCGCCGAATTGGCCAGCGCGGTCAACGGAACGAATGCCGATGAAGTATTTTCTTCCAAGGCGCGCGAAATCTTCGTGGCCGAACCGGAATCGAAATCGCGAAGGATCCTAATCGAGCAGATCCGCGAGCTTGAACACGGACTGCAAATGCGAGGTAGCGAGGGGCGTCGCAAGGTTGCGATCATTGCCGAGGCAGATCGTTTGCAGCCGCAAGCCGCCAACGCGTTTCTCAAAACGCTCGAAGAACCGCCGGGCAATTCGCTTTTGCTGTTGTTGAGCACATTACCTGAAGCATTGCCCGACACGATCGTTTCGCGCTGTATTTCGATTCCGCTCTCGGCGAACGGCGAGGAAAAGGAAGTGCCTGAACGCCGCGAGCTAGTTGAATTGCTTCGCCGCGCCGCGCGGGAAGAAGATTGGAGCGTGCAGCAAGCCTACAAACTTGCGCAGGGAATGCAGTCACTTCTCGGAAACATTCGCGAGCAGATCAAAACCCAAACGGCTGAGGCATTGAAAGCAGAGGAAACGCGCTATCGTAATTCGACCGACGGCGCGTGGCTGGAAGATCGCGAGGATTATTACAAGGCGTTGACCGAAAGCCTCTACATTCAGCGCCGCGCGATGTTGATGGAAGTCTTGCTCGAGTTTTGGTCGGATGTTTTGCGCGCCTCCACAAAAGTTAATCGACGCGATTTGCCCGCGGCGAAAAAAGAAACCGCGACGTTGGCCGAGCGTTTCACTGCCTTGGAAGTGTTGCGCCGAATTCAGCGTTTGGAAGAACTACGCGACCATCTCGGCCGCAACATCCAAGAAGCGCTCGCCTTCGAGGTCGCCTTTCTCGAAGTGTTCGGTTCCTGATGTGGTGTTGACACTTTCGGAGCAACGCGCAGCATTGTTGCCTAACGATGCGATTTGAAAATCAGAACGCGATCGTGACTGGAGCGGGCCGCGGGATCGGGCATGCGATTGCGGTCCGGCTCGCGAGCGAAGGCGCGCATGTGGCCTGCGTGAGTCGGAGCGAAGAGAACGCAAAGCGCACCGCCGACGAAATAAATATGATCCGCCAGTCAAACGCCAGTGCGGCTCGCACCTCGGACCGCGCGGACGCGGCGAGACATTACGTCGTCGATGTCGCCGACCACGCCGCGGTGCAGAAAGTCGGCGGACAGATTCTCACCGAGTTCACCAAGATCGACATCCTGGTGAATAACGCCGGTGTGACCCGCGACGGTCTTGCGATGCGAATGTCGATCGAAGACTGGGACACCGTCATCAACACCAACCTGCGCGGCGCGTTCAATTTCACCCAGTCGATCTTGCGCGCGATGATCAAACGGCGCAGCGGACGAATCGTCAATATCGCGTCAGTCATCGGTTTGATGGGCAATGCCGGGCAATCCAACTATGCGGCGAGCAAAGCCGGCCTGATTGGCTTCACGAAGTCGCTCGCGCGGGAATTGGCCAGCCGCAACATCACCGTGAATGCAATCGCGCCCGGATTCATTACGACCGATCTGACAGCCGGTTTGTCGGACGAAATCAAAAAGACGATTCAATCGCAGATTCCGCTCGGCAAAACCGGCACGCCCGAAGACGTCGCAAACGTGGCGGCATTTCTAGCGTCCGCCGAAGCGAATTACATCACCGGTCAGGTGATTTGTGTCGATGGCGGAATGGTGATGTGAAGTAAGAGTCGTTATTGTTGATCTGGCTCAGTCATCATCCGCGCGAGCGCCTTCCAGAACGTGCGAAACGCCGAGCGCCTGCCCGATCTCGCGAATGTTGCGCGATGTGGTAGCGCGGTATTGCTGCACGCTCGTGCGACTGATCACTTTGAGGTCCGCGATCTTCGCGAGGTCGGTAAGAATTTCATCCTGCATCCCGTCCCCGAAGAACGCATTCTCTTGTTCCTTGCTCAAATTCGCGAACGGAAGCACGGCGACACTTTTTTTGGGAGCTTTGGCGCTCTCAATGGACGAGGTCAGCCGCGCCGCGGGATGATAAAAGATAAGAAAACCGAGGGCTACCGCGATTGCCGGCAGTAACGCGGTCGCGGCGAGAAGGAATCGCGCTGCTGGGATGCACGCACCGGTCCGCCAACCATGAGCGAGCGTTCCTGTTTCCAGCCGACGAGAAGCGCCACGATAAAGCTAAGAAATATCGTCCCGATGAGTGCCTTCAGAATCCAGCGTGGTGCGTCCAAAGCAGAAAGAAGAAGTGAAGCACTTGGAGCGTGAGCCAGGCCGCGACGGCGCACCCGACCGCCGCTCGATACAAGCGTCGATCCTTGAATTCCTTGAGCGACAACTGCATCCGGAAACCTCAGCCGACGTTTAGTGCCTTGGGATTACGCGCGCAAGCTCTTAACTCGGGGCACTTCCGGGAGATCGTGGGATCAAGCAGCGGCTTCGGCGGTTTCTTCTTGTGGCAACGGTTCCTGGGTCGCGAATCCAAATCGCTCGCAGTATTCGGCAAATCCATTCATTCCCTTGAGCTGAAAGTAAGCCGCGTCGTAACGGTGGACGCCATTGCTGCGCGAGGATTGCTGAGTGAGGACCGTGGCCATTTTTTCCGCGACTCCTTTTTTCAAGCGCCAGCCGAAATGTTCGTAAACTCGCCTGGTAGCGTCAATCGGATCACGCCGGACTTCGTCATAATGTAAATCGCAAACGCGATCCGCTGGCAATCGATCGCGGACCCGCATGAAAGTTTTCAATGCTTCGGCCCAGTAAACCATCGCGTCTTGCCCCACCTGCACCGGATCGACGTCATCGCTGAAAACGCTCCGCAAAATTGTGACCAGACTTGAAACTGATGCGACCGCATCTATCGGGTCGCGATGCAGCTGCACAAACTTTGCATCCGGATAGATCGACAACAACGCCGGCGCGGCAAACATGTGCGCCGGCGCTTTCAAAACCCAGCGCTCAGCCGGCCGACGAAACTGGAGATGTTGCAGGAAGCGGCGATGAAATTGGTAAGCCGGTCGCAAGTCCTGCCGAAAAAACCAAGCCCGATAGGACGGAATGTTGTACATCGTATCGAACTGATCGCTCAGGAACGTCGGGCTCAGCAGTGAAACGCATTCCTGCGGGAGCTCGGCGCCGGTTGCGTGCACCGTCTCGAAAGTCGGCGCAAGCCAACGCAGCATCGCGAGGTCGCGCTTGGCTCGGTGAATCCGTTCTTCTCGCTCCTCCGCATCAGGCGGAGACGGCGACATGATTTCCCAGGTTAACGGTACTCGGTGCGCGGGATCAGTGGCGAGGAGCGTGTGCAAAACCGTGGTTCCGCTCCGTGGCAAGCCAAGAATAAACAACGGTTCGCTAATTTCTTGCTTCGCAATCTCGGGATGACGTCTGCGATCGCGCACCAGAGCCAGCCGAATACACAGGATTCGCACCACATCGTTTCGAAGCGCGAGCTTTCCGATCACGTTTAAGCGCGCCTCGCGCTCGCACGATTCCAACAAACGGGAGAGCGGCTCAAAAAATTCCGGCTCGCCGAAATCTTCCAACCCGGCGCCCATCTTTGATTTCTCGATCAATTTCGCCGATAACGAGATTTTCGATCCGATGCCGAATTTCTCGAACGCAGCGCCGAATTTGTTCAGCAGCCTAACAACTAGCGGCGCGTGGCTTTCTTCGACGGTAGTCGGGGCGGACATACCATCGACATCGTTGTTGCGTGTGAGCCTGAACGCAAGTGACAATCTCGTAGGGCTTGCGTCGTACGCAGTGACGTTCGATCTTTTCAGTATGACAATAGAGCAAGCGATGTTTGGCGCGGGCTGTTTTTGGGGAGTCGAGGAAACGTTTCGTAACCTCAAAGGGGTGACCTCGACTGCGGTCGGTTACGCCGGCGGAACGAAGGAAAATCCGAGCTACGAGGATGTTTGCAGCGACGAAACCGGCCACGCCGAAGTCGTTCAGGTCGAATTCGATCCATCGCAAATCAATTATGATCAATTGCTGGATGTTTTCTGGTCGAACCACAATCCGACCACGCTGAATCGCCAGGGCCCGGACGTCGGCACGCAATATCGGTCCGTGATTTTTTATTATTCGCCGGAACAAAAAGCGGCGGCGGAAGCGTCAAAGCAGAAACTGGCTGCAAGCGGCAAATTTAATCGGCCGATCGTGACGCAGATTGAGGCGGCCCAGAAATTCTGGCGAGCGGAAGAATATCACCAGCTGTATCTGGCGAAGCGCGGCCAATCACACTGCGCGATCTGATCCAAATGGCCGGCGACGTCGTCCGAACCAAGAATTTTGTCGCGGACGCGGCCAACTTGATTGTCGATCTGGCGCACAAATCGCTGGCCGAGCGAAATGAATTTCGAGTCGCCCTTTCCGGCGGCAACACGCCGCGCCCGGTTTATTCCGAGGTCGTGCGCCTTGGGCGCGAATTGTCCTGGGAGCGCGTGCTGATCACGTTCGGCGATGAGCGCTGCGTTCCGCCGGACGATCCGCAGAGCAATTTTCGCATGGCACGCGAAACGTTTTTTATTCCCGGCGCGATTCCAGAAAAATCGATTTTGCGGATGCGGGGCGAGATCGAACCCGAAATCGCGGCGCAGGAATATCAGGACGATGTCGATCTTCTGGCGACGCAACGCGGCGAGCAAATTTACCGGCACGATCTGATTTTGCTCGGGCTGGGGGAAGATGGCCACACCGCGTCGTTGTTTCCGGAAACCGCCGCCTTAAACGAAACGAACCGGCGTGTGGTCGCCAATTTCGTTCCGAAGCTGAGCGCGTGGCGACTCACGTTCACTTTTCCGCTGATCAATCACGCGCGGCACATTTGTTTTTTGGTAAACGCGAGCAAAAACGTCGAACTGATCGAGCGCGTGATCAAAGGTGATCCAAAATTTCCGGCGTCGCGCGTGAACCCGAGCGCAGGCACGCTCACCTGGATCCTCGGGGAATAACTTTTCGTCCCTCAACAACTCAACCCCTAAACGTCTAAACCTCTTTTAGTATTGTTCGCCTTCGTCCTGCACTGGCGTTACGCGATCGTCGATCGCCCAAACGTGCAACATTACCGCGCCCCAGTATGGAATCAGCATCAGGATTCCCCAACCCGCCGAAGCCATGGCCGCAATGATCGCGAAGGCAATTGCGGTCGGCGTGATGAGAAAAAGAATGAACGCGCCCATGGCGCGATGACCTTTGTAGATGTGGCCTAGCCCCGGAATGATGCTGAGCAAAATCGCCATCGCGTCGCTCGCTTTCGGCTCGGCGGGCTTTGTTGCTTCAAGCGTCCAATCGCAATTCGTGCACGAGGTCGCATTTTTTGGCAACGTCGCCCCACAATAAGGGCACTGTTTCGTATCCCAGCTGACTTCTTGCGGTTGAGCTGGCGCGTCGGTGTATTCCATCTGAATTAAATCGCAACTCAATCGTCCCCAGCGCCCATCATTTCGTCAAGGCTGTAAACCGATCGCCGTTGGAGCCTGCCTGCCGTAGTCCCGCGCCCGCGGGACGGAGGCGGGTCAAGCATTCCTTGTCATTGCCAGCGAAGTCGGAGAATCTTCGGTTGCCTTGCCGATGCCGACACTTTCCGAGATCGTCGAATACACGAGCGATTATCTTCGCATTGACAAGATCGAGGATTGGCCGAACGCGCTGAACGGATTGCAGATCGAAAACTCCGGCAAAGTTACGAAGATCGGCGCGGCGGTGGATGTTTCGACGCGGGCGTTGAGTGTGGCGGCTGCGAAATATGTCGATCTTTTAATTGTGCATCACGGTTTGTTCTGGCCGGGTTTGCAAAGCGTGACCGGCGCGTTGCGACGGCAACTCAAGCTCGCGTTCGAAAACGACATTGCACTTTACAGCGCGCATCTGCCGCTCGATCTGCATTCAAAAGTTGGCAACAATACGCAGCTCGCGGCTGTGCTCGGATTAAAATCCACCAAGCGATTCTTGAAAGAAAAAGGCCAATCCGTTGGGCTCAAAGCAAAAGCGTCGGTTCCGCGGAGCGCATTGATCCGAAAACTACGAACGGTTCTCGGCGGTTCGGTAAAAACTTTTAACTTCGGTCCGCGTGAACCGCGGCGAGTCGGGATCATTACCGGTGCGGCCGGTTCGGAAATTTATCGCGTGGCAGAGGCAAAGATCGACACCTTCATCACGGGCGAAGCACCGCACTGGGCCGCAGTCGCCGCGGAAGAGCTGGGAATGAATTTGATTCTAGGCGGCCACTACGCCACCGAAACCTTCGGAGTCAAGGCGCTGGCCGCGCATTTGTCGGAACGGTTCACCGTGCCGTGGGAGTTTCTCGATTTTCCGACCGGTCTGTGAAAATCCCAGAAATTAGGCGGCGGATAGCGCCGCGGCCACGGGCCCCGCACTTTTTCCTTTCGTTAATTCGGAGACGTTGTTTTTTCTTCGCCGATGGCTGCGGCTGAACACCACCGAGTAAGCACCCGGGCGACCGGCGTGGTCGGCGTCGCGGTGATGTGTTCCCGCGTCCTCGGATTGATTCGCGAACAGGTGTTCGCCGGACTTTTCGGCGCGGGAAAAAATCTCGACGCTTTTCTGATGGCGTTTCGTTTGCCGAACCTTTTGCGCGATCTCTTTGCCGAGGGCGCACTCTCGACCGCGTTCATCACTACGTTCTCGCGCAAGATCGCAACCGAAGGCGATGAATCGGCCTGGCGGCTCGGTAACAAGGTTGCGACCCTGACCGCCGTTTTCATGAGCGCGGTCACGATCCTCGGAATTATTTTCGCGCCGCAACTGATTCATTTGATGACTTGGTGGAGCTGGTCGCCGGAAAAAACCGCGACCACGATTTTGCTCACGCGAATCATGTGGCCGTTCATCCTGCTCGTCTCACTGGCGGCGCTGGTGATGGGAATGCTGAACGCGAAAAATGTCTTCGGCCCGCCGGCAATGGCGTCGAGTTATTTCAATTTGGGTTCGATCATCGGCGGCGTGGTAATCGGTTACTGGCTCGATCCGCATTTCGGCACGCGTTCACTGATCGGATTATCGATTGGCACGTTAATCGGCGGCCTGTGGCAATTAACGGCTCAATTTCCGTCGCTGCGGCGGGTCGGCTACAAATACCACGCCGATTTTCATTGGCGCGACCAAGGCGTTCGCACGGTGCTGATGTTGATGGGCCCGGCGGTAATCGCGGCCAGCGCGGTGCAAGTCAATGTCCTGATCAACAGCGGGTTTGCCGCGCGACTTGGCGACGGCCCGGTGAGCTGGTTGAACATCGCGTTTCGTTTGATGCAATTGCCGCTCGGCATTTTCGGCGTCGCAGTTGGAACCGTCACACTGCCGCTGGTTTCACGAACGGCCGCGCTCGGCGACATGGCCGCATTTCGTTCCGCGTTGGCCCATGCGATTCGACTAGTCACGCTATTGACGATTCCGGCCGCGATCGGACTGATTGTTCTCGCGAGACCGATCATCAGCGTGATCTACGAGCACGGTCGGTTCACCGCGGACTCGACGGTGCAAACCGCGGCGGCGTTGCAATTCTATGCGATCGGTCTCGCGGCGTATGCGGCAGTCAAAGTTCTCGCGCCTGCATTCTACGCGCTCGATCGGCGTTATCTGCCGATGATGGTGAGCATTTTTTCGATCATGACCAATTTCGTTTTGAACTGGTTCTTCATGTTCAAGATGAACCTCGGCCATCGCGGGCTGGCGCTTTCCACCAGTCTCGTCGCGCTCAGCAACTTCCTGCTTCTATATATAATGATGCGCCGATACGCCGGGCCGCTTGAAACCGCCGCGCTCCTGGCGTTGCTGGCGAAGCTCGCCGTTCCAGTTGCGCTGCTTGTGCTTATTTGCTGGCTGTCACTGGAAACAATGTTCACATCGAGCGCCCATCTGCCCGAATGGCAGAGAATCTTCGGCGTCCTGCTCGTGATCGTCGTTGCCGCGGCGGTGTTTTTTGGAACCGCTTTTCTTTTTCGCGTCAACGAGGTGCGCGACGTTGTCGATCTTGTTCGGCGAAAATTCGGCCGCGTCAATCAGCCGAGCGCTTGATCGAGGTCTTCGATCAGATCGTCGGCGTTCTCGAGGCCGATCGACAAACGCAACAGACCTTCCGGCGATTGTGTGCCCGGTCCTTCGATTGATGCGCGATGTTCGATCAGGCTTTCCACGCCACCCAAACTGGTTGCGCGGGTAAAAATCTTTGTGCTAGTCGAGACTTTCATCGCTGCGTCACGACCGCCCTTCACCTCGAACGAAAGCATTCCGCCGAACATCGACATCTGCTTTTTGGCGATGTCGTGACCGGGATGCTTGGTCAGGCCTGGATAGTGCACGCGCTCGACGTTGCGACGCTGCGCCAAAAACTGCGCGACGCTGGCAGCGTTTCCCGAATGCGCGCGCATTCGCCACGGCAGAGTCCGCATTCCGCGCAGGATCAGCCAGCAATCGAACGGTGAGGGGACCGCACCTCCTTCGTATTGAATGTTGCGAATCCGTTGAAATAGCTCGTCCTCTTTTTTCGCGACGATGACTCCGCCGAGGACATCGCAATGACCGCCAAAATATTTGGTGGTCGAATGCATGATGAAGTCCATCCCGAGTTCGAACGGCCGTTGCAGAATCGGCGCCCAGGTGTTGTCGCACACACAAAGCGCGCCCGCCGCGTGCACCAGTTCCGCGATTGCGGCAAGATCGACAATCTTTAGCAACGGATTGGACGGCGTTTCCATCCACGCGATTTTTGTATTCGGTCGCAGTGCTTTTTTCACTGCGCCGAGATCGCTCATGTCGATGAAATCGGCTTTCAGACCCCAGCGCAGAAAAATTTCGCGCAGCAATCGCGTTGTCCCATAATACGCGTCGACGTGGGCGAGAACGTGATCTCCCGGCGCAAGCGCTTCGAAAACTGCGCCAGTCGCGCCCGTTCCGGAAGCAAACGCCGCAGCCGCGACGCCGCCCTCGATCGCGCTGATTCCTTCCTCGAGCGCCTGTCGATTCGGGTTGTTGTTGCGCGCGTACATGAATCCACGCGCGTACGTCCCTTCCACGTCGCGTTCGAACGTGGTCGAAAGGTGAATTGGGGCCGAGACGGCGCCGGTCGCCGGATCGATCTGATGCCCGGCATGCACGGCGAGAGTTTCGATTTTCATCGTCGCTGGAGACGTTACGAATTCCGCAGCGATTGTCGATGTTGCACCGGTTTGCATTTGACGCGACGAATTTTCGAGGCAAATAGCATCTGCGTTTTCTTCGCGGATATTCTAAGTTCCGCTTTCGCTTCATGACGATTTACGACGACGAAGTTTTTAGAATGGCGTGCGACCAATTTCAGGTCATCGCCGACTATCTCAGCATCGATAAGAACGACCGAGACCGGTTGATGTATCCGAAACGCGCGGTCGCGGTCACGCTTCCGGTGCACATGGACGATGGCAGCACGCGCACGTTCCAAGGTTATCGCGTGCAACATCACCT
>Ga0066388_100000321_pt1 | contig 21585 bp, 17 predicted proteins | sample PanSoiMetaGPlot6_FD_64539 | JGI IMG/M metagenome (GOLD analysis project Ga0066388, IMG submission 64539) | Tropical forest soil microbial communities from Panama analyzed to predict greenhouse gas emissions - Panama Soil - Plot 6 (Hybrid Assembly) | ecosystem: Environmental > Terrestrial >...
TCCCCCGCGTTGCGTCTGCGTGACGCGAGCCTTCGGGCTCTTTCCTATCCAAACTTAACCCGGCCGAAAGGCCGGGTTTTTGTTGCCTTTAGTCACCGAATCCCGGCATCACATACCAAGATAAGCCGCTTGAACCTGCTTGTTGTTTGCCAGTGCCGCGCTGGTGTCGTGCATCGTCACGATGCCACTCTCGAGCACATAAGCTCGCTGTACCAGACTTAACGCACGGCTCACGTTTTGCTCGACCAGCAGAACCGCCGTGCCCATGTTGTGAATCTCCTGGATCTTCTCAAATGTGGTATCGGTCACCACAGGCGCGAGTCCTAAAGACGGTTCATCGAGCATAAGCAACCGCGGCTTCAACATCAGACCGCGGCCCACGGCGAGCATCTGCTGTTCGCCGCCGCTCATGGTACCGGCGAGTTGTCTCCGACGTTCCGCAAGTACAGGGAAGATGCCAAAGACAAGCTCAAGTGTCTCGCTGCGCTGGGCCTTGGCACTTGGTACATAAGCTCCGATTTCCAGATTTTCTTGCACGGTCATTTCCGGGAAGACCTGCCGGCCCTCGGGAACGTGCGCAATTCCGAGTTCAGTAATCTTGTAAGGCGGCAGGGACGTGATGTCGGTCCCGAGGAACTTTATGCTTCCCGCAGTTAGCCGAACGAGGCCCGAGATGGCGCGAAGCGTAGTGCTCTTGCCTGCCCCATTCGCCCCCAGCAGCCCAACGGCTTCGCCTTCCCCGACTTCGATGCTGACATTTTGCACAGCCGGCACCGATCCGTAGCTGGCGCTTACCTCGGAGAGCGACAGCATTCAGGCCTCCTCTGGCGGGGTGGCGTGCGCGTAACCGGTGCCCAGGTAAGCACGGACGACGTCCTGGTTGGTCACGATTTCCTTTGGGCTGCCTTCGGCGATTTTTTGTCCATGATCGAGAACCACGATGTGACGAGCGACGGCCATGATGGCCCGCATCACGTGCTCGACAATGACGATTGTCAGTCCGCGCCTTGAGAGCTTCCCTACCAGCGCCACTGCCTGATCGATCTCCGCTGGATTTAGGCCGGCCATGACCTCATCGAGGAGCAGAATTCGCGGGTCCGTCGCCAAGGCACGCGCCATTTCAAGTCGCCGTTGATCGATAGTCGTCAAATCGCGTGCCGGCGTGTGCTCCTTCGCCGAAAGGCCAACGAACTCGATCGCTTCGTATGCGCTATTGCGGGCAATCTCGATATGTTTGTTGCGCAGGAATGCACCCGTCATGACGTTTGCCAGCACCGTCATTGCACCGAAGGGCTTGGCGACCTGAAACGTGCGCGCCAAACCACGCGCGCATATGTCATGCGGCCGCAAGCCCACAATCTCGTGGCCGAATGCCGATACCGACCCAGTGTCAGGCCTATGGTAACCTGTGATGAGATTGAAACTTGTCGTTTTACCGGCGCCATTCGGGCCGATGAGCGCGACCGTCTCGCCTTCGTTCACGGAAAAACTCACGTCCTGGACAGCCCGCAGCCCACCGAAGCGCTTGCTGAGATTGCGAATGATGAGGGCCTCAGGCATCGAGGGCCATCTTGACCGTGCCGCCATGGGCACGAACATAACGTTCGTACACTTCGTTGATGAAACCCATGATGCCGGTCGGTCGCCAAAGAATCACAGCCATCAGGATGATGCTGTACACGGTCAACTGTATGCCGCCGGTTGAGCCGCCGAGCCAGCTTTGCAGCAGCGCGGACGTCGTTTCCAGGAGCACGGTTCCGATGACCGGCCCCCAAAGCGTCCCGATGCCGCCGACGATCGAAACAAGCGCGGCCTCGATCGACACGCTGAAATTGAACGCAGTCGCCGGGTCGATGAAGTAAATGTACTGTGTATAGAACGTTCCGGCCAAAGCGGTGAGAAACGCGCTGATCATGTAAATGTCGCGCTTGATGCGCGGCGCATCCACGCCGATCGCTTCTGCGGCGTCTTCATCCTCTCCGATCGCGACGAGGTAATAGCCGATCCATGACCGCTCAATCCGGTAGGTGATCGCCAACCCAAGCGCCAGAAGGCCGAGAGCGACATAGTAGTAGCCGGTCTTTCCGTCAAACTGCATCATCAACGGCGAATTGCCGAGGTTGGGAATGGTCGTTCCCTCGGCGCCCCACGCGAGATCCCGAAACTTCAGAAAAATCAGCATCAGGACTTGCGCCGTCGCAATCGTCGCGATCGCGAAATAGGGGCCCCGCAGACGGAAACACAGCCACCCGATCGGCAGGCTCGCTATCCCGGCGACGACGCCACCGGCGACCATCCCGATCCAGGGCGAGATGCCGAAATCGATCTGCAGGATGGTCGACGTGTAGGCACCTAAACCAAAATACGCGGCGTGACCGAGAGAGAGCTGCTTGGCGTAGCCTCCGATGAGATTCCAGGCGACGCCGATAAATGCGAACAGCAGAATACGGATGAGAATATCCACGGCAAAAGAGCTCTTCACCACCAGCGGTGCGGTGAGCACGACGGCAACGAGAAGAGCGAATGAAAGCGCACTCCAGGCACGTAATCCGGCCATTATCGCGCTCTCCCGCCGGCCAGCCCGCTGGGCCTGACGGCCAGCGTCAGCAGAAGCATCAAGAAAACCACAATCAAGCCGGAGTCGGCACCGACAAATTGGATGCCGAGCGACTCCGCGATGCCCATCATGAGGCTGGCGACAAGTGCACCGACAACGTTGCCAAGTGTCCCGAGAACGACCGCAACAAATGCCATGAGCACGAAGACTTGGCCGACCATCGGATACGCCGGATAGAATGGCATAAGCAAAGATCCCGCCGCACCGGCCAGCGCCAGTGCAATGCCAAGCGCGACACAGAACACCCGGTTGGGATTGATGCCCATTAGCATCGCCACTTCCGGCTTCTGCGCCGCCGCCCGCATTGCTTTCCCGAGATCGGTCGTATGAAGGAAAACCCAAAGCAGTCCGCTCAGTACCATCGCGAGTACAAAGGCGATGAGCTTTGCGTAGGGGATATAGAGCCCACCAATGTGAAAAGCCTCATCCGAGTACCAGGTGTGCACGGTGCGATAGTTCGCGGTGAACAGCATCAGCGAAAGGTTCAAGATTAGAAGAGAGAGTGCAAACGTCAGAAAGATCTGCGGCATGTCGTTGAGCCCCAGAACTCTGCGGATCAAAAAATGCTGGATCAGCACGCCGGCAACGAAGAGGATCGGCATGACCACGAACAGCGAGATGATCGGATCAATACCGAGTTGGGTAAAGAGAAAGAAGCTTATGTACATCCCGATCATCACAAATTCGCCCTGGGCGAAATTGACGATCTTGACGACGCCAAAGATCAGCGTGACGCCGATGCTTACGAGCGCATAAATCCCCCCGATAAGCAGGCCGTTAATGACGGCCTGGGCGACTATCTCCAGCATCAGTGTGAACGGATGTTAGGTCTTCAGCAGAGGTGCGCGTGCGTCCGCCTTCGGGAAGACGCTTGCAAGGTCGCCGTTCTGCCATTGCACACCGACGGGATAGCCGTAGACATTCTTGCCGTCAGGCCCGAACTTGACTCTCCCACCCGGTGCCATTGACGCATAGCCCGAAGAAACATCGAGCGTTGCCAGTGCGTCTCGTACCTTTTGCGGACCGGCTGATCCAGCGCGTTCCAAAGCATCGGCGATCATGAAGGTCTGGGCAACAAGACCGCCGGCATATTCGAAAAGGAATTCGCCCGTCCGCTTCCTGTATTCGGTATTCACTTTCTGCGCGTTGGCGTCCATGTCGTGGTTCCAGTGCGCCACGCCTTGCAGGCCCTCGGCGAGCTTGCCGACGTTCTTGTAGAAATCCGGAATGACAAAGCCACCGGAACCGCCATTGATCGCGATGTTGAGACCAACTTGTTTAACCGTGCGTACGATCAGAATGAGATCGTTAAGGTACGATACGGAGAACAACGCGTTGGCGCCGGACGCCTTGACCTTGTTGATGAGCGGGCCCGCATCTGTAAATCCGGCCGAATAGGGCTCGAACATCACGATCTCGACCCCTTCGCCCGGCGCAAGTTCTTTCAGGCCGTTGGATGTGGAAGTGCCGAAGGCAGTGTTCTCGAAGATCACAGCCACCTTCGGCTTGTCATCCACCAATTTCGACATTTGCAACTGTGCCTTGGCAAATTGCGAAGCGCGCGCAAACGGCGTGAACGTGTAGGTGCGTCCCTTGTTAAGCTGATCGGAGCTCGAGCCGGTCAGAAGCGGCATCTTTGCGCGCTCTGCAACTTCGCTCGCTATCAGCGTAAAGGCGCTTGCAAAACAACCATGTATCGCGGACAGCTTGTTGCTGGAGATCAGCCGGTCGGTTTCCGTGCGTGTGACGGTGGTGTCGCTCTGTATGTCGGAGATGATCAGATTCATTTTGGCGCCGCCGAGCGATTTGATTCCACCCGCCTCGTTCACCATCTCGACCGCGAGCTTCGCCGCAGCGACAATGCCCACACCTATCTGCGCCATGCTGCCGGTGACCGGATAAAGTCCGCCGATATTCACCGGATCGGCCGCGAAGCCCCTCAGCGGAAATGCACTGAACGCACCTGCAGCAACTGCGCCGCCAATTGATCTGGTGAGGAACTCTCTGCGGCTTTGGCGCTTGGATTTTGTCCGACGCTGCGATTGTTTCATCGTTTCCCCCTGCTCGACCAAACTCGGCTGATTTTGTCGCCCTTAGAAGACTATTGCATAGAAGCATCCCAATCCAGCCGGTTGCAGCCCGGTCTACGCCGCGGCGGCGACGCGCGTATCGATCTCGTTACGAAGCGACACGAAATCTATCGGTTTCGTAAAAAGTGCGTCGGCCCCACCTTGCAGTGCCTTGCGCCTGGTGTCCTCGTCGCCATACGCCGTGATCATGATGACCGGCACATCAGGCCGGGCTGCTTTGGCTTTCGGCAGCAGCTCAAGTCCGGTCATTCCAGGCATATTGATATCGGACAGGATCAAAATGAGTGAGGCATTTCGTGCATCACTGATGCATTGCAGCGCCGCTGGAGCAGACTGTGCAAACTCCATTGTGAAACGGCCAGCGCGCAGGTCGCGCCGGAATTGTTGCCGAAACAGCATTTCCACGTCGGGCTCATCATCGACCACAAGTATAAGGATGTTCACGTTCAAGCTCCTGATTTCGCAAGAGATGCAGCTTCACGAGGAAGAATAATTCTGAATTCGGTAAATTCGCCGGGCTGCGTGTCGACTTCAATCGAGCCGCCATGTTGTTTGACGATGATATCGTGACTAATGGAAAGGCCAAGCCCCGTCCCCTCGCCCGCCGGCTTTGTTGTGAAGAACGGATTGAACATCTTTTCCTTGACCTCGGGCGGAATGCCGGTGCCATTGTCACGTATCCTGATCTCCACGCGATCTCCGAGATTTTTGGTAGCTGCGGCTAAGATCGGCTCGAAGCCATCGGCATTCGGCTGCGCCTTGCGCTTCGTTGCCGCATAGAATCCGTTTGAAATCAAATTAAGCAGCACGCGGGTGATTTCCTGTGGAAACACATCGACCTCCCCTGCACCAGGGTCGAACGACCGTTCAAGCGTAATATTGAAGCCCTGCTTCTCTGCCCGGGCGCCGTGGTAGGCGAGATTGAGGCTCTCTTCGACGACCGCATTGATCTCGACAGGCCGGTGATCACCCGAGCCCGAGCGCGAGTGCAGCAGCATATTCTTGACGATGGAATCGGCTCGCTTGCCGTGCTGAACAACCTTTTCGAGGTTGCTCCGCAGCGTATCCGTCAACTCGGTAATTTCGGCACGCGCTTTTTTGTCAAGCGAGATGCCGCCGAGCGCTTCCCGCAGCTCATCGATCAGCTCGGTCGAAATCCCGGAAAAATTGTTGACGAAGTTTAGCGGGTTCTTGATTTCGTGCGCGATGCCGGCCGTGAGTTGACCAAGGGAAGCGAGTTTCTCCGTTTGCACGAGTCGATCTTGCGCTGTGCGCAAATTCTCCAGCGAGGCGGCAAGCTCGCGTGTGCGCGCCTCTACGCTGTTGAACAGACGGACATTCTCGATTGCGATCACAGCCTGGTCGGCGAATGTCTCCACCAGTTCGACCTGTTTGTCGGTGAATGGCCGAATTGCCTTGCGCTGGAGAAGGATGACCCCGATGGGGGTGCCTTCGCGCAACAGAGGCACACCCAGCATCGTGTGAGCGCCGCCGATCGTTGCCGCCTCCGTCATCTTGTATTCCGGATCGGCCAAAACGTCAGGGATATGAATGGTTCCGCCGTTCATCACAGCACGGCCGACAATTGAGCCTTGTCCGGCAGCGATGGGATGGCTGCTCATATAGACTTGAAACTCGGGTGAGTAACCGTAGGACGCGATTTGCCGATAGATGCCGTCCACTTCACGATTGATGGAAGCCATATCTGCTTCGCACAGCCGGGCCGCTGACTCGACGAGGGTGTCGAGGACCGTCTGCAGATCAAACGTCGAGCGGCTGATAACCTTCAGCACGTCGGCAGTGGCCGTCTGTTGCTGAAGCGATTCAGTTAACTCTTCCGTACGCTTTTGTACTTCGTCAAATAGCCGGACGTTCTCAATCGCGATCGCCGCCTGGTCGGCGAAAGTCGTGACGAGCTCGATCTGCTTGTCGGTAAACGAGCGCACTTCTGAACGTGACAGCGTCAGCACTCCGATCGGAACTTTTTCGCGCAGCATCGGGACGGCGAGGATTGCCCGGAAATCGCCCAGCCTTTGCGCTTCGGCCCATGTGTATTCGGGGTCGGCTTTTACATCGGGGATGTGAATGACCCGGCCTTCAAGAAGCGCGCGCCCGGACGCCGAGCCTTTTTCGGCCTTGATCGGAATACCCTGGACATAGTCCATAAATTCTTTAGAGAAACCGAAGGCTTCCGCGCGGTAGAAGACTCCGTTCCTTTCGCGCGTGATGGTGGCATTGTCCGCGTCGCAGAGACGCGCAGCCGATTCGACAAGCGTTTGCAGCACCGTGCGCAAATCAAATGTCGACCGGCTGATGACCTTGAGCACATCGGCGGTCGCCGTCTGCTGCTGAAGAGATTCGCTCAACTCTTCCGTGCGCTGTTGAACCTCATCGAACAGCCGGACGTTTTCAATCGCAATCACCGCCTGGTCGGCGAAGGTCTCGACCAGCTCGATCTGCTTGGGTGTGAACGGCAAAACGCGCGAACGCGTCAACATCAACACGCCGATCGGGACGCCCTCGCGAAGCAACGGCACGCCGAGGCCCGTACGGTATTCTCCAAGTTTCTGTTGATCACGCAAAATGTAGTTCGAATCGGCCAACACGTCGGTCACATGAATGACTTTGCGTTCAAGCACCGTCCTTCCGAGCACCGAGCCCTGTGTCGGGCGAACCGGATGCTCGCGCATATATCGTTCGAACTTGGTCGGATAGCCGTAACTCGCAATGAACGGGTAAACGTCGCCTTTAGGTCGATGAATTGCCGCGCTGTCGGCTTCGCACAACTGAGCGGCCGATTTGACGAGCGTGTCGAGCACGATCTGGAGATCGAAGGTCGAACGGCTGATAGCTTTGAGCACGTCGGCGGTGGCCGTCTGTTGCTGTAGGGATTCGGACAGCTCTTCGGTGCGCTTCTGCACCTCATCGAAAAGACGGACGTTCTCAATTGCGATCACGGCCTGGTCCGCGAACGTCCGCACCAACTCGATCTGTTTCTCCGTAAAGGGCTGCACCGCGGCACGGCGCACAGTCAGGGACCCGATGGCTTCGCCATCCCTTAATAGCGGCACCGAGAGAATGGTCCGATGCCCCAACCGTATTGCCATGGCATGCCCCTCTGGGAATTCGTCACGAGCTGCTGAGAGGTCATGGACATGGATGGGCTTCCCATCGATGACAGCGCGTCCGGCAGTCCAGTTTCTGGTGAGCGCCCATTTGTCAAAGTCCATCGGGATTGGACCATGATGAGCTCCAAATACAAGCGACTGACCTTCGCGGAGAAGGATAACGGAGTCGTATCCGTCGCACAGACGAACTGCAGATTCCACAAGTGTGTTTAGCACCGCCGGCAAGTTGAAAGTCGAGCGACTTATGACTCTGAGCACATCGGCCGTGGCCGTTTGTTGTTGCAGCGACTCGGATAGATCATCCGTGCGTTTTTGCAGCTCACTGAACAGTCGCGTATTTTCTATGGCAATGACTGCCTGGTCGGCAAAAGTGGTGGCCAGCTCAATCTGTTTCTCGGTGAATGGCTGCGTGACAGTTCTGGCAATGAACAGCACCCCGGCGACCTCGTTCCCACGCAGGAGGGGAACGCCAAGCGTTGCCCGGTATCCGCCGATTGTTTGTGCTCCTTGCCAGGTGTATTCCGGGTCTGCGAGCACATCGGGAATGTGAACGAGTCTGCCTTCCGAGGCGGTTCGCCCGACGACGCTGCCCCGGTCGATGGGAACTTTGCGATTTTTGAAATAACTGCTGATCTGATCGTGCACAGCGGTTGCATGGCCAAAGCTTGCACGCCATCGCAAAATGTCGCCGTCGCGCTCAAACAACCATGCATGGTCGGATTCGCACAGTCTCGTTGCGGACTCGACGAGCGTATCGAGCACCGCCTGCAAATCAAACGTCGAGCGGCTGATGACCTTGAGCACATCAGCTGTCGCGGTCTGCTGCTGCAGAGATTCTCTCAACTCGTTCAGCAGCCGCGTATTCTCGATGGCAATGACCGCCTGTGCGGCGAAATTCTTGACCAACTCAATCTGCTTGTCGGTGAACGGTCGGACTTCCTGTCGGTAGATGACTATCGCCCCAACCAGCTCATCATCCTTGAGCATCGGCACGGCGACAACGGTACGAGCGCCTGCAAGCTCTACCGTGCCAATTTGAACAGGGCTGTTTGCGGCGTACGCAGCCTCCAATCTGACGTCGCTAATATGCGCCACTTGCTTGGTGCTGGCGACGCGACCAATGGCATGTCCCGGCAGCGGATGAATAACGGGATTGCGGCGCAAATAGTCCGCATATACGGGTGGCGCGCCGTGCATCGCGCATATGCGGAAGGCGTCTTCTTCGCGCAGCCATAGATTGCCGAGTTTTGCGCCGCAGAGGCGAACCGCATTTGCCAACATGGTGCCGAACACCGGCTCAAGCGCACCTGAAGATGAGCTGACAACCTTAAGAACCTCCGTTGTCGCCGTTTGTTGCTCCAATGACTCGCTCAGATCATCGGTACGCTGCCGCAGCTCTTTGAGCAGCCGCGTGTTATCGATCGCAAGAACCGCCTGCGCGGCGAAATTCGAAACCAGCTCAATCTGCTTGTCGGTGAATGCCCGGACTTCCTGCCGGTATATGCTGATGACGCCGACCAGCTCGTCCTTTTTGAGCATCGGGACGGAAACGATCGTCCGGTACCCGCCGAGATCGGCGCCGGCGACCACGAAGGGATCACGTTTGCGGTAGGCTTCGCCCTTCGTGCTATCAAGCACCTGCGCTACCCGCTTCGTCCTGCAGGCACGGCCGAACGTGCTACCCGAAGCCGGTTCGATGATTCGATCTTTGCGGTCTTCGATGAATGCCTTCGGTGCGTTGTGAAACGCCGCTGCACGAAATGCGTTTCCTTCGCGCAAATAAAGGGTGCCAAATTTAGCACCACAGATGCGGGTCGCGTTCGCCAATATTGTCTGGAAAACCGGGCCGAGCTCGCCCGGTGAATTGCTGATGACCTTTAGAATTTCAGCAGTCGCGGCCTGTTGCTCCAGCGCTTCGTCAAGCGCCCCCTGCAGATGATTAATTTTGTTTTTCGAATCCTTGTCCGTGTGCAAATCAGGGTCGCCCGGCCCGCGCCGCGGTGCCTTCTTCCCCTTTGTTCCTCTACGCCGTTTCATTGCCCTTGCCCGAGGCCACGACCACACGGATATTTAGTTTAGCCCATTGCAGCACGCCTCTGTAGGAAGGCGAAACTGCGGCGTCTTGGGCTAATCGCAGCTACGGCTTGAGCTGGATGATCTTCCAGCCGCGTTTACCGATCTCGGAGGCCGCGATGGGCGTGACCACGCCGGTCGTAGCGAGCACAGGGGTCGCACCCGGATGCATGCGGTGTATCTCGTTGGTGGCCGCAATGAATGTCCGCTGCTGAATTTCAGTCCACGCGATATCATCGACCGTAAACGCCGCAATGACATTGCCATTGCGTACGACGTTGATTGGCTGACCGCCGAACGTGACAAAAGAAACGATACCGCCCAGCTCCTTGTTGCGCGCCGCTAGGATCTGCGCTCGCCGGCGATGATAGAATGCGACATTGCGCGAGCCAGCCTCCGCCGCGTGTTCGACAAAAGCGGCGGTGTTTTGTGCGTTAAGTTGCTTCAACGCCAGTGCCATGATCAATAGATCGGCAGGCGTGTAGTTTCGATTTTCGACGAGACGGCTGACACTCGCATCCGGAACGCCTAGACGCGTCAGGATACTGCGTGTCTCTGCGATAACTTGTGCTGCCGTCTTGCTTCGCAGAGTGTCCTTCGCATCGCTCACTGTTGCGACGGAGGAAACGGCGATACCGATTCCGCCAGGGACGAGTGAAAGCCCGGCCTTCACCGGCAAGCCTCCGCCCGCCATCACGCTCGCCATTTCCTTGAGCCTTTGCGCCAGGGGCGGGAAATCAGTGTAGGGATCAACATCCAGGGTAACTGCGAGCTCGCGTTGCGTGTCGGTCACGCCGAGCAAACTCTCCATGAGATTGTCGCGGTCGGCGCGCGTGTTCGACAGCCCCGCCCCGACGCGATCGAATATGTTGCCAATACCGCTCAGCGAACGTTCCACCGTATCCGCCGGCTTGGTGATGAGGTCAGCGCCAAACTTTATCGGACCCAATGCGGCGCGCCCGAACGCCTGACCGAAGGCTTCGGATTGCGACATTTTTTCAAGCGCCGCAACAGCATCGAGTTCGTGCAGGCGCAGTTTGGTGAATTCAACGCCGTCGAACGCGAATTTACCGTAGCTTGTGTCGACATCGAAAATGCGCATCACACCATCACTGCGAGCGATTGGTTCGACGGTGTAATTCGAGCCGGTAGCAGCTTTGCCAAGATATTTCTCGACCGGCTGTGGTTTAGGCACTTCGAGCGCGATCGCGGTCGACTGGGCTGTCATACCCAAGAGCCCCACGACTAGCGACAAAGCAACCAGTTGACCCAAGCTGGCTGGCGCAGCGCCCAGCAAGGGAGAGGTCTCCCTAGCCAACGCGATAGAATAGCCCCGCTGCATTCGTGCCCCCCAATACGCGCTAAGACCGGCGGATAACTCTAGCATTTTTTGCCCCGGGACGTGCAACGCCGCCACCACCGTCCGCGGCCCTTCCCTGCTGTTTGATAAGTTGTCGGCTCAGCTTTGCGGGGGGCCGCATAAGTTGGGTGATGACGTCCTTGAGGGTCGTCAAATTGAATAGCTTAGTTATAAAAAATTCGTACCGGCGGCAATTGCGGCTTCATGCCTTCACAGCCGCGAACCGTATAACGTTGTCGGTGCCCCGACCGTGTTGTGTCCCGCCGCTGGGCACATAGAGTCCGCGCTTGTCGGCGAGCGGTTTGAACGACTCTGTCAGGCCGATAACCGTCTCGGCGGCTCCAAGCACCAGGAAACCATCTTCAGGCATGTGCCGGGCGATCCGATTAAGAACGGCGATCTTGTTCTGCTGGTCAAAATAAATCAGTACATTGCGGCAGAACACGACATCGAAATTGCCCAGCGCCGAAAAATCATGGAGCAGATTGAGCGGGCGGAACTGAACCATGCTGCGCAGCTCAGGTGCGAGCTGCCATGTTTCAGCGATCTGATCAAAGAATTTCACCAGCAGCTGGACGGGTAGTCCGCGCTGCACTTCGAACTGACTGTAGATACCGGCTTTTGCTTTTTCCAAAACGTCGGACGACAGATCAGTTGCGATGATATCAATGCGATATCCGGCGACTGCCGCGCCCATGCCCTTAAGCACCATAGCCAAGGAATAAGGCTCCTGCCCTGTCGAGGCTGCGGTGCACCAAATCCGAATGCGTCTTTCTCGCGCTCGCGCCGCAATCAAGGCTGGCACAATGGTGTCGCGGAAATGGTCGAACGGCAGCTTGTCACGAAAGAAAAATGTTTCGTTAGTGGTCATGGCTTCGACCACTTCAGCGCTGAGCGACGCCGTCGCTCGATTTTTCAATCGATCGATCAGCTCGTCAATCGAGCTCATGCCGTTGCGGCGCGCAACTGGAAGCAGTCGACCTTCCGCTAGATATTGCTTTTCAACCGCCAGCACGAGACCTGAGCGATCACGCAAGTATTTGCGCAAATAGTCGAAGTCCTGCGGCGTCACGGACGCTCCCCGGCGAATAATCGTGTGAGCTTTCCTGCGATTTCCGGCAGCGGCAGCACGGCAGAACACAGGCCGGCGCTCGAAACCTGGCCCGGCATTCCCCAAACGACGCTGGTCGCCTCGTCCTGAGCGACGACGCAACCTCCCGCCGCAACAATCGCTCTGGCGCCCGCGAGACCATCCGCTCCCATACCCGTGAGGACCAGCGCTAGCACCTTGCTGCCCCAGATCTTGGCCGCGGAAGCGAACATCGGGTCCACCGATGGCTTACAGAAATTCACCATCGGGCCATCCTCGATTGAGATGACTGCGGTGCCGTCCCGTCGGGTCACTTTCATGTGCTTGCCGCCGGGAGCAAGGTAGACAGTTCCCGCAACGATCTCTTCGCCTTCTAATGCCTCGTGCACGGGACACTTTCCGACTCGCCCAAGATGCTCCGCAAGAACAGCCGTGAAGGTCGGCGGCATGTGTTGGGTAATCAGGACGGGCGCGCGTTGAATAATGCTTCCGATCTCGGTAACGAGAATGTTGAGCGCCTGCGGTCCCCCGGTAGACGAACCGATCAGCAGGACGCGCGGCGGCGCGGTCGGCATGGGCCGCAGCACGATCGAGGGCGCCTCCTCGACCACCTGGGGCACGATTGACGGCGCTAGCCTTGTTTCAAACGGCGCACGGGCAGGCTGGGCGGCACGCGGACCCTTCGCGCGCAGGCCGAGCTGCCGGATCTTTTCGATCAGATCACGTCGGAAAGCGGTGGAGGCGCTGACTTCGCGATTGCTTTCAGGTTTCGGAATGTAGTCCGCTGCTCCAAGGGACAGGGCCTTCAGGCTGATCTCGGCGTTTCGCCGCGTCAGCGTCGAAGCCATGATCACAACGAGGTCTGGCTTTTTTTCAAGCAGCAACGGAAGCGCTGCAATGCCGTCGAGATCCGGCATATCAACATCGAGTACGACGACATCAGGATCGATGCGCTCGAGCTGATCGACCGCCTCGCGCCCGGTGCGGAGCGTTGCAACGACATCAAGATCAGGCTCGGACTCGACCCAGCGGGCGAATAGCCCTCGTACGACGACGGCGTCGTCGACAAGCATCACGCGGATACGCCGAGCGGCGGCAGAAGACGGTGGAGCGACGACAGAGTTCATGAACGCGACTGACTTTTCTGACCCTATTATTGAAAGGTATTGCGAAGGTCAGATCAGTCCGACTTCCTGGAACTTAGCCTCCACGATCTCCTTGTCGAACGGCTTCATGATGTATTCGTTGGCACCGGCATGAAGCGCGCGCGCAATATGCGCCACATCATTTTCAGTGGTGCAAAACACCACTTTCGGGCCGTCACCGCCTGGCAGCCGGCGCAGCGAACGCAGGAAGTCGTAGCCATCCATCTTCGGCATGTTCCAGTCGAGCAAGATCGCTTCCGGCAACTGCTTCTGGCAGGCCTCGAGCGCCTGTTCGCCGTCCTCGGCTTCCACGATCTGAAAGTCGAGCCCTTCGAGGATTCTCCGCGCCACCTTGCGAATGACGCTGGAGTCGTCAACAACCAAACACGTTTTCATCGTCAAGCCTCGTTGTGTTCACACCTGTTTTCAATTCCTCAACCTCATGCCACATCATCATGCTGCGGCCGCCTTCACTGAGATGTCGAGCACACGGTCGACATCAAGCACCATAAGAAGCTGTCCATCGAGCCGGTAAATCCCGGTCGATACGCTTGCCAGGAGCGGATCGAGATTGCTCGGGTTCGGTTCACATGCCATGTCGTCGAGCTTGAGCACCTCGCCTACACTATCGATAAGCAACCCGTAGGACTCGCCTCGCGTTTCTACCCCGACAGCCATCGGAGGGCTGTCGGATTGTTTGCTTTCAAGCCCCAACCGCCGGCGCATATTGATTAACGTGATGATGCGGCCGCGCAGATTCAGGACCCCGGCGATTTCCGCCGGTGCGAGCGGCACTGTCGTCAAGCGTTCGGGCGCAAAAACATCCTGAACTTGCAGAATCGGCAAGCCGAACAGCTGACCGCCGATCATGGCCGTTACATATTCATGCAGGTTTTGGTCAGCGGGTGCGCTCATGGTCCATCCGTTATGCCGCCCGACCAACGTCGGCCTGCTCCTTAAGTGCCGCGATGAGGCCTTGCCGGTCGAACTTGGCAACATAGTCATGGAAACCGGCGCGGCGACCGCGCTCAATGGCTTCAGCAGAAACCACGGAAGACAGAGCGATAATCGGTAGTCCGGCAGTGCGGGGATCGGTCCGCATAGCCTCGGCAAACTGGAAGCCGTTTACCTCCGGCATCTCAATATCGGTGATGACCACGTCAAAAGGGCGGCCGTCGATGAGGATCGCTAGAGCCTCGTGTGCGGAGCCGGCTGCAGTGACCTGGTACCCGGCGGCCTGCAAGACAGGCGTGAGCATATTGAGGAAGAAGGGCGAGTCGTCGACCAACAACACGGTGGGCGGACGATGTTGCAACGATTGTTCCTTGCGTCGAAACCAGTCTTCGAACGCGAGGGGGAGGAAGTGCCCGACGTCAATGATCTCAGTCGCATGACCCCGTACAATTGCCGACCCGAGCACACCGGGATTGTCACTCCCGACCTGGATGTCCAGGTTATCCTCGACGATATCGACGATCTCATCGACGACGAGCGCCATCGACCGGTTGCCGTCCGAGAAGACCAGCAACGGTTGTGCACCTTCACCTTTCACGCGCACGTTCTCGCTCAGACTGATGAGCGGCATCAAATGGCCCCGGTACTGCACCATGTGACGACCGTTCGACAGCTCGATTTTCTGGGCGTCAATCTCCTCAAGGCGCGTAATCAGCGACAACGGAACCGCTTTTGGTTGCACCGATCCGGCGCGGAACACCAGCAGGGATGTGTTTGTTTCGTTAGTGGAAGAATCCTTGTTGTCCACTGATTCTGCCGTAGCCAATTGCGACGCGACGTTACCCCCAAATGCCTGCGCAACTCCGTTCGGATCGATGATCATGATCACGGAGCCGTCACCGAGAATCGTGTTGCCGGAGAAAAGTGCGATGTGGCGTAGCTTGCTCGACATCGATTTGACGACGATTTCTTCTGTTTGAAACACGCCATCGACCACCAAACCAAAGGCCTGACTACCGACTCGGATGACGACGATAAACCCGCTCTTGATGTCGCCAGCACTCTTGTCGAGCCCAAGGAGATGACTCAGGCCGACCAGCGGCAAGAGTTTGTCGCGAAGCCGTAACACACTGGTGTCCTTGATGCGTTCAATGCGGTGTCCACTGCCGGCGCGAGCGCGAACCAGCTCTATGACCGAGAGTTGCGGAATAGCGAAGCGCTGGCCACCGGCTTCAACAATCAATGCCGCGACAATTGCCAGTGTGAGCGGAATCTTAATGGTGAAACTCAGTCCCGCGCCGGTCACCGATTTCACGTCGATGGTGCCACCGATCTGATCGATGTTGCTGCGAACGACATCCATGCCCACGCCGCGGCCTGAAACGTTGGTGATTTGCACAGCAGTCGAGAACCCGGGAGCAAAAATAAATTTGTGGATCTGCGCTTCAGTGAATTTTTCAACTTCAGCTTCGGAAACCAGGCCTTGCGCGATGGCCTTGGCCTTGATGCGAGCAGTATCGAGGCCCCGTCCATCGTCAGCAATTTGAATAACGATGTAACCACCTTCGTGGTAGGCCAAGAGCCGAATTTGTCCCTGCTCGGGCTTGCCGGTGGAACGGCGCTGTTCCGGCGTTTCCAGTCCGTGATCGGCCGAATTACGCACCATGTGCGTGAGCGGATCTTTGATCAGATCGAGCACCTGACGATCAAGCTCTGTCTCGGCACCCTGCATTTCGAGCTCGATTTTCTTGCCGAGATCGTTGGCAAGATCGCGCACAATGCGCGGAAGCTTCTGCCACGCATTGCCGATTGGCTGCATGCGGGTTTTCATTACGCCTTCCTGCAGCTCGGCGGTCACATTTGAAAGCCGTTGCAGTGGCGTCTTGAATTCTGACTCCTCATGGCGGCGCACAATCTCGAGCAGCTGATTGCGGGTCAGCACCAGTTCCGACACCATCGTCATGAGATGTTCGAGCGTGTCGACCGTAACGCGAATTGATTGATTGGCCCCTTTGCTGGACTCGTCGTCCTTCACCGCATCGCCAGTGGGTGCAGGGTTGGATTTTGTCAGCGGGCTGTCAGCCGGCGTCCGTCGAAACGCCTGTTCGAGATCATCGAGCGGATCCTCGTCAGTCCGAAAATAGCGTTCCAGCACTTGTGAGGCCAGGCCGAAAGAATGTTGAGCGTCCGCGCTCGTTCCAGCCGATCCAACTTTCTCGACCATGCGCTCGAGGCTCGAGATCAGATCAGCATCGCCGCCTTCCGGCTCACGCTGCTCTTGCTCGAGCGATTGTAAGATTTTCTTGATGCGGTCGATGGTGGCCAAGATGAGTGTCACTGCCTCACTGGAAGCCGGAGCGCCGTCGCGAAACTTGCCCATCAACGTCTCGGCAGCATGAGCCAGCGCTTCTAGGCGTGGTAGGCCAAGAAAGCCGCAAGTACCCTTGATGGTGTGGACTAGGCGAAAGATATTATCGAGAATCGTGGCGTTGTTCGGATCTTGTTCAAAACGCACAAGCTCGACGTCGACCACGTCGAGACTTTCGTTCGTCTCGGTGACAAACTCCCTCAGCAAGTCGTCCATGAAAAACGCCTTCGTCGACAGGAAACTGTCCCGTCCGCTCCTTCGTCGGAAACGTGGCCAGTGTGTCGATGAAGCGTTTAATTTTGGTTGCGCGGTACCGTCGCGGACCACGCCGTTAACCGGACATTAACCGGCGAAATCCGCTCAAGAGTTCGATCACTTCGCGCTGACGACGACAGCTTCGCCTTCCATCACCATGGACGCTTTGATACCGCAGGCCTTGGCCAAAAGACCGGCGTAAAACGGTTGGATCCGATGGGCGTCGAGACCCTCGCCGCTTCCCTCGCCTGTCAGCAATGACGGCACATGCGGCGGCACTTTTGCATTGGCGCCGGCGGCCGTGACGTTAAATCCCATGCTTTCGCCCGATCCAATAGGATCGACGCTGATCCTGCCGCCACGAGGGATCGCCTGACCTGCGATGACAAGCATGTTGAGCAGCAATTTAACCTTGTTCTTCGGCAATAGAAGCCGCGGCAGATTCCATGCAAGTTTCGTCTTGTCGTCCTCAAGGAAGCCGCGTGCAACGGTTTCCGCGTCGCCAAGATCGATCTGAGCCCCCGCAGAGCCTGCAGCGCCGAAAGCTATCCGGCAGAACTGCAGTTTGGCCGAAGCGGTACGAGCGCTCTTTTTGATGAGATCGAGCGCAAATTCCTTGGTCGCCTCGTCCTTCTCTTCCTCGAGCACTTCCAGCCCATTGACGATTGCACCCACCGGACTGATCAGGTCATGGCAGACGCGCGAGCATAGTAAGGCGGTAAGATCGAGCGCTTCGATGGACGATTCCGACATGGACTAGTCTCCGTTGGGCATGCAGGCTGCCCAAATCGGGCGAATCGATGGTCGCGCCGATTTGGCGTCGTGATACACCGCGCCCAAATCACCGCCAAGGACCGTGAGACGCAACAGGAGTGGAATTTGGCTCAGGGTTCCGAAATTCTACCGGCCCAGGCGGCACTGATCTTTGATGATTTAACCACGATCGTCGTGCGAGCTTGCGCGGAAATTGCAGCGGTTTCCCCATCTACGATTGTGAAACGGGCGAAGGCCGACCAATCGCCGGTCACCTCGGCGGATGAAGCATCCGAAGAGGTGATCCTGAAGGGTCTCGCGCAGATCTTGCCGGCAATTCCCGTCATTGCGGAGGAATCCGCCGGCTCAAATCAAGGTAAGCTCGATCGGAGCTTCCTGATTGTGGACCCGCTCGATGGTACGCGCGAGTTCCTCGCCGGACGCGACGAATATACGGTCAATCTTGCGATCGTCACGCGGGGCGTACCAATCGCTGGCATCATTGCGGCGCCAAAACGTGGTCAGGTGTGGCGCGGCATCGGCGGACTAAAGGCTGAACGGCTTCGTCTGCTAAAGCGGGGTACGGATCGGCCCCAGGCGATCCGCACGCGTCGCTGGCCAGGCGCAGAAGCGGTTGCCGTCACCAGCCGCTCGCATTTTGACGCCGATACCGACCAATTCCTCGTGTCACTTGGATCCCCCGCAAGACATCCCAGCGGTTCGGCCATCAAGTTCTGCCAGGTCGCTGAAGGAAACGCGGACGTCTATGCTCGTCTCTCACCAACCTGTGAATGGGACGTGGCGGCCGGGCATGCGCTGATCGTTGCCGCTGGAGGCGTGATGACAAACGGGAAAGGCTCTGCCCTGGCATACGGCCGCGCCGATGACAATTTCCGCGTGCCGGCCTTCATTGCGTGGGGAGATCCCGACAAGGCTGCGGCAGCCAGGGTTTGAGCCGCCTACGAACTCACCCCCCAGGGCGCGCAACCTCCGGCCATTTGCGCTCGGCGGTGTCAATGATGCGGCCTGGATGAGGCTCCGTGCGTCTGCTCGCTATAAAAGAAGTAAAGCCGCTCGCTGACCACAACCCAGAAGAGGGGATGGCCGGTCACCGACCGGCGCGACCAATGGCTACGGGATCGTACCCCGCGAAACGCGCATAGATTTCTGGATGTTTTTCAAAGGCACCCCGATTTCCTTCATTGCAAAATCGCCACACGACACCCTCTAAATTCGTTGCAAACTCGGGCAGGCCGAATAGCGCCTTGCCCTCTGTGAAGTAGGCGACGGGGTCAAAGCCGCTGGTGGCCAAACCGGTGTCAGCATTGACCGACAGTTGGCTATCTGTCGCTGCTGCCACTCCCGCGGGTGGGAGAATACCAGCGCCCAAAGCTAGGCCTATCAACGCCCTAAATAAGAGAGGCGACTTCCGTTGCTGCCGTGCTGCAGTCATAGTTCTCGACGACGCTAGATGATTCGGGGACCAGAATTTTGTCGCCACATTGATGCCGCCGGCGTGATCATCCGGTTAAGCGGGCCTTGCGGCCTTTATTTTCTCTATGGAGCAGACTATGCGCGCGACTTTGCGCCTTGCCGTCCTGACCCTCGCCCTTGGCTTATTGACCTCAGGGTTTGCGTCGGGCCAGAACGCGCCACCCCCGCAGCGCGGCACGTTCACGCCTGGCGAACTGGTCCGGGAAGGACACCGTTTCTTCGGCACCGTGTCCCGGGGGCTCGCCCAGATTGTCGAAACGGCCGTTAGCCGCTGGGGTCAGCCTAACGGCTATGTCTTGGGCCAGGAGGGCAGCGGAGCCTTATTCGTCGGTCTGCGCTATGGCGACGGCAAGCTCTACACAAAAAATGCGGGCGACCGCCGCGTGTTCTGGGAGGGCCCGTCCGTCGGTTTCGATTCTGGTGGTGAAGGCGCCCGTACAATGATGCTCGTCTATAACCTGCCAGCAACTGACGCCATCTATCAACGGTTCGCCGGCATCGACGGTTCTGCCTATTTTATCGGCGGATTCGGCATGACGGCCCTAGCCTCGGGCAATATCATTGTCGTACCGATTCGTTCGGGGGTCGGTCTGCGGTTGGGAGCCAATATTGGCTACCTTAAGTTCACTCCGCGGGCGACCTGGAATCCGTTCTGATAGGTGCGTTTACTGGTATGCCCGAAGCACACGGCGGAAAACTTTCAAACGCGCGACGCGGGCACGGCTTTGGGTTAGTGTTGAGCCCGGCCAAGCGCGCCGGTGCAAACGCCGAGGGGATTTTCTCAATGAGAGCATGCGGGGTGGAGGCGTATATTCCATGATTGAACCGATCATGTATTTCGGGATCGGATTTCTATTTGCAGCTCTGATCGGGCTTGTGGTTGTTCCTCTTGTCCACAGTCGCGCGGTAAGATTGACCATGCGTCGGCTTGAGGCTGCGGCACCTTTATCGATGGCTGAAATTCAGGCTGACAAGGATCAGCTGCGCGCCGAGTTCGCCATGTCGACGCGGCGGTTGGAAATGAGTGTTGATCATCTCAAGACCAAGAGCACCAGCCAGCTCGCCGAACTCAGCAAGAAGGGCGATGCGATCAATCGTCTGAAGATCGAGCTTGGCGAAAAGACGGCTACCATCTTCGCCCTCGAGGCACGCGACAGAAATCTGCGTGACCAGCTGCGAGCGACCGAGGAGGAGTTTTCGGTTAAAACAACCACAATGCACGAGGCACAACGCGCTCTCTCCGACAAGCAAGCCGAACTTGCCAATCTGACAGGCGAACTGGACGACCGTTCGACGCTCGCGGACTCGCAGAAAATCGAGATCATCGCGCTCAAAACGCAGGTTGAGGCGTTAAAGGAACGGCTGGATGGCACTGGTCATGAGCTGAAAGTCGTCGAGGATCGACGTGATGCGGAGCGCGTCGAATTGAAGGCCGCAACCCACGAGTTGGCAGCCGAGCGCGGCAGGGTTGAAAATCTCGGACGCCGGGTAGCCGATCTTGAGCAGCAGCTCGTTGCGCAAACCAGGGAAGCGGAGATACTGGGCCGGCGGGCGGAGGATCTTGAGACCCGCTTTGGTGAGCAATCACGGCTGCTCAACCAGAGCGAATTTGAACTTAGGCATTTGCGTGAAGAATTGGAATCCGCGCGCAAGGTAGAAAGCGATTTGCGTACCGCGATTATTGAGTTCGAGGGACGCTCGAGCTCAGCCACACAAAATCTCAAGACCGAGAATACCCAGTTGCAGGCTGCAATCGCCCACGCCAGGGAAGAGCGCGATCGCTTCGCAAGAGATCTCGGCGCCATGAAGCGCGAGACAGAAGAAACCTGGGCGTCGGAACGCGTCGAGAATGCGCTTCTGCGCGAGCGCATCAATGATGTGGCGGCCGAGGTGGCAAGGCTCGCGTCTGCGCTGGAAGGGCCAAACTCTCCGATTGATGCGCTGCTGGCCGCCGAGAGCTCCCGCGAGCGGACTGCCGACGTTGCCGCAACCGTGGATGCGGCCGCCGATCTTGGCGAGACGCCGAACAATGGTAACCTGGCCGACCGCATCCGCGCATTGCAGACCCACGCCTCTCGATTAGCGCAAGGCAACGACCCGAAAACGCGCAACTAGGCTTGAAAATCGACCTTAGCTTGACACTTCTCCGAGGCATTCTTTATATCGCGCGTCCGCCAATGGCCGGGCGCTTAGCTCAGCGGGAGAGCGTTCCCTTCACACGGGAGAGGTCGTAGGTTCAATCCCTACAGCGCCCACCA
>Ga0066388_100000322_pt1 | contig 21573 bp, 16 predicted proteins | sample PanSoiMetaGPlot6_FD_64539 | JGI IMG/M metagenome (GOLD analysis project Ga0066388, IMG submission 64539) | Tropical forest soil microbial communities from Panama analyzed to predict greenhouse gas emissions - Panama Soil - Plot 6 (Hybrid Assembly) | ecosystem: Environmental > Terrestrial >...
TCTGAAATCTGAAATGAAAGTCGGCCTGATCTCCCTTGGTTGCCCCAAAAACCTCGTCGACTCGGAGGTGATGCTCGGCCTCGCGCAGCAGGCCGGGCACGAGCTGACGAACGATCCGTCGGCGGCAGACGTGCTGGTCGTGAATACCTGCGCGTTCATCGACAACGCGAAGCAGGAATCGATCGACACGATCCTGGAGATGGCGCGGCACAAGACATCCGGATCGTGTCAACGCCTGGTCGTAACCGGCTGTCTCGCAGAGCGCTATCGCGACGAGCTGAAGAAAGAGATCCCGGAGATCGACGCCGTGCTCGGGACCGGCGAAGTGCCCCAGATCGTGGGCGCCATTTCCGGTGCCTCCGCGCCGTTGCAGTTCTACAGGCCCGGCGCCCTACAGGCGCCGCCAAGCACCGTGCAGCGCAGCCTCCACGCACTCGACAGCGAAGCCTTCATGCACCCTCCGGCGACGCCGTCAAGCGCTTTGCCGACGTATATCTACGACGCCGACACGCCGCGCCATCTCGCGACGCCGAAGCACTACGCGTACATCAAAATCGCGGAAGGCTGCGATTACAAGTGTGCGTTCTGCATCATCCCGACCCTGCGCGGCCATTACCGGAGCCGGACGGCGGAATCGATCGTCCGCGAAGCGCGGATGCTGGCGTCGCGCGGGGTCAAGGAAGTGCTGCTGATCTCGCAGGACACGACGTTTTACGGCGTAGATCGGGGTGAGCGCGGCGCGCTGGCTCGATTGCTGCGCGAGTTGAACGGCGTGGAGGGTCTCGAGTGGATCCGTCTCCTCTACCTGTACCCGACGACGATCGACGAGGAGACGCTCGCCGCAATGACCGACTGCGGCAAGGTCTGCAAGTACATCGACCTGCCGCTGCAGCACGCATCGAATCCGATCCTCAAACGGATGAAGCGTCCGGGCAACCGCGCGATGTACGACCGTCTCCTGGCGCGCATCCGTGCGCGGGTGCCAGGCGTCGCGCTTCGCACCACATTCATCGTCGGCTTTCCCGGCGAAACCGACGCCGACGTGGACGAGTTGTGCGCGTTCGTCGAGAACCATGCATTCGACCATGTGGGGGTCTTCACCTACTCGCACCAGGAGGGCACGTCCGCGCACCAGCTCGACGACGATGTCCCCGCAAAAGCCAAGGCCGCCCGACGCGGCCGCGTGATGAGCCTGCAGAAGCGGCTGGTTCGAGCCCGTCTGCGGGGGCAGGTCGGCCGTCGGGCACGAATCGTCGTCGATGGACCGTCCGCCGACCACGAGCTCGTCTTGAAGGGCCGACTTCCGGGACAGGCGCCCGACATCGATGCCGCCGTCTTCCTCACGGAATGCGACCCGTCGAGGTACCGCGCCGGTGATTTCGCCGAGGTCGAGTTCGTCGGCGCCCGCGGCTACGACCTCATAGCCCGACCGACCTAACCGCTCTGGTGAGCCTGTCGAACCATGAGCTCGCTGGTCCGAGCCCGCATGCTATAATTTTGAGTTCGAACCCTAGGTGAGGAACCGAGTGGGCATGTGCCCACTTTTTTAGTTTATGGGGTCCGCTGAAAAGCGGACGCACGAACAAGGGCCAGGTTTGCCGACTGGCGACGTCATCGAACGGGTGCGCGAAGCGGCAAGCCGCGTGGCGGGCGGATACGGACTCGAGATCTTCGACGTCCAGTTTCGCCGTGAAGCGACCGGCATGGTCTTGCGCGTGCGGATCGATCGGCCCGGCCCAGCCGCGAGCGCAGAGGAAAGCGTGAGCGTCGACGATTGCGCCAACGTGAGCCGGGATTTGAGCGCGATCCTCGACGTGGACGACATCGTGCCGACGGCCTATACGCTGGAGGTTTCGTCACCGGGCCTCGATCGGCCGCTTCGTGGCGTGGACGACTACCGGCGCTTCACGGGACGACGGGCGAAGCTGGTGATGCGCGAGCAGGTCGACGGGCAGGGGTTCGTGAAGGGCCGGCTCGCGGGCGCTGACGGCGACGACGTGCTGATCGACGCAGACGACGGACGGCAGTGGCGGGTGCCGGTCGGCATCATCACCCGCGCGAACTTAGAGGTTGAATTCTAGATGAGCAATCCGCTGCAGCAGACGATCGAGGCGCTGGCCAAGGAAAAGGGCATCGAGCCCGAAACGGTCATCAGCGCCATCGAAGAAGCGGTCGCGACCGCGTCGCGCAAGTACTACAAGACCGGGGAGAACCTGAAGACCCGCTTCAACATGGACACGGGGCAGGTCGATCTCTTCGCGCTCAAGACCGTCGTCGGCGAGGTCGCGAACCCTGCGACTGAGATCTCGATCGACGAGGCACGCCAGACCTACCAGCAGGCGGGGTACGGCGACGACGTCGTCAATAGCATCGAGCTCGGCGACGAGATGGAATTCCCGAGAGCGACCGAAGTGCTCGGTCGCATCGCCGCGCAGACAGCCAAGCAGGTGATCTTCCAGAAGGTCCGGGAGGCGGAGCGCGAGAACATCTTCGCCGAGTACAACCAGCAGGTCGGCGAGGTCAAGAACGCGACGGTCAAACGATTCGAGAACGGCGACATCATCGTCGAGATCGGACGGATCGAGGCGGTCATTCCGCGCAAGGAACAGTCGCGGGCTGAAAGCTACAACCCCGGCGACCGCGTGCGGTCGGTGATCAAGGGCGTCAACCGCAGCGCGAAGGGCCCGCAGATCATGCTGTCGCGCACCGATCCGGCCCTGCTCATCAAGCTGTTCGAGCAGGAAGTGCCGGAGATCTACGACGGCACCGTGATGATCCGCGGCGCGGTCCGCGAAGCGGGCGATCGCGCGAAGGTCGCCGTGTTCTCGCGCGAGCGCGACGTCGATCCGGTCGGCGCCTGCGTCGGCATGAAAGGCACCCGGGTGCAGTCGATCATCCGCGAGCTGCGGGGCGAGAAGATCGATATCGTCGAGTGGTCCGAGGATCCGATTGCGTTCGTCACCAACGCGCTCAGCCCCGCGAAGGTCCAGCGGGTGTCGATCGTCGACGACAGGGAGCGCGTCATGGAGGTGATCGTCGAGGACAAACAGCTGTCTCTGGCGATCGGCAAGAAAGGCCAGAACGTGCGGCTCGCCGCCAAGCTCACCGGTTGGCGGATCGATATCAAGAGCGAGGAGGAGAAGCGGCGCGAGGTCGAAGCGCAGTTCGAAGGCCTCGAGCTCGGACAGGCCGAGACGACGGCAGCGGCCGGCGAGGCAGAGCAACCCTCCGAGGAAACGCCCGCGGGCGAGGGCGGCGCGGCGGAAGCGCCGCTGCCCTTCACGCTTGAGGGCATTGGCGAGAAAACAGTCCGCAAGCTCGTCGCCGCTGGCCTCGACACCCAGGCAGCCGTTGCGGCCGCGACGGTCGAGCAGCTCTCAGAGATTCAGGGAATCGGCGCGAAGACCGCTGAGAAGATCCTCGCGGCTGCGCGGGGCGAAGCGCCCGCGTCGGCAGACGATCAGCGCCACGACACGCCGCCGCCCGACGAAGGTCAGGCCCCCGACGCGGGGAACGAGCGCGGGGAGGAGTAACGTTTGGCGACAGTCCGGATTTACAAGGTTGCAGAGCTGCTCGGCACGACGAGCCAGGAAGTGACCGCGCTGTTGAAGCGCGATCACGGCATCGAAGTGAAGAGCGCGTCGAGCACGATCGAAGAGGTCGTCGCCCGGCAGTTCGTGGACCGGCTCGCCCGCCAGCGCAACATCACGCTGCCGACCGGCGACATCTTCGCCGAAGGGCCGCCGACGAAGGGCAAAAAGCCGGCGCCCGCGAAGAAGGCGCCCGAGCCGCCGAAGCCGACGGCGCCCGTGCTGCCGCCGCCGCGGCTGGTCAAGACGGTGAAACCGGCTCCACAGCCGGCGCCGGTCGAACCGGCGGAGCCCGCAGCACCCGAACCGCCCGCGCCGCCCGCGCAGGTGACCGCGGAAGTTGTCGAGGCGCCGGCGCCAGACGAGGTGGCCGCGCCGCCGCCCGCGCCGGCGCCCGTCGAACCTCCGCCGGCACCGGAACCCGAAGTCCCCCAGCCCGTTGCGGCTGCGCCGGCGCCCGAACCGCCGGCACCGAAACCGCCGACGCCAGGACGCATCGTGCCGCCGACGCTGCGGCTGCGCATCGAAGAGCAACGGCCGACATCGCCGTCGCCGCCGCTGCCGACATCGCCGATGCCGCGTCCGGCGCCACGACCTGCGCCGAGGGTCGAGCGGCCTGCGGCTCCCGCGGCACGTCCCGCGGCCGCAGCGCCCGCGGGCGCCCACGCGCAGACCGGCGCAGCCGGTGCCAGACCGGCACCGACGGCCGCTCGTCCTGCGCCGCCGCGACCCGCGTATCCGGCGTCACGGCCGCAGCCGCCGGTCATGGGCGGACCACGACCGCTGCCGTCCCAGCCGGTTCGTACGCAACAACCCGGCACGGCCGTTCGTCCGCAATATCCGCAGCGTCCCGGCATGCCGCCGCGGCCGCCGTATCGGCCCGGGGGCCAGGGACGGCCCGCGGCCACCCAGCGCCGCGATCAGGTGCGTCCGACGCAGCCGGCGATGCCGGCCGCGCCGCCGCCGGTGACACGCAGCATCACGCTCGCCGAGGGCATGACGGTCAAGGATCTCGCCGACAAGCTCGATGTCCGGCCGAAGGAGGTTCTCGCCAAGCTGCTGATGAAGCGGCTGATGATGACCATCAACCAGACGCTCGATACCGAGACCGCGATGATGATCGCACGCGAGTTCGGCGCCCAAGTCCAGATGCGGAGCTTCGAGGAGGAGCTGTTGCTGGTGGACGCCGACGAAGCGCGCGCCGAGGACGTCGTCACGCGCGCGCCCGTCGTCACCGTGATGGGCCACGTCGATCACGGTAAGACCAGCCTGCTCGACGCGATCCGCGAAACGCGCGTCGCCGAGCGCGAGGCCGGCGGCATCACGCAGCACATCGGCGCGTATCACGTCACGATCAACAACCGCGACATCGTGTTCCTCGACACGCCGGGTCACGAGGCGTTCACGCTGATGCGGGCCCGCGGCGCGAAGGTCACCGACATCGTCATCCTCGTGGTGGCGGCCGACGATGGCGTCATGCCGCAGACGCGGGAGGCGATCGATCACGCGAAGGCGGCGTCGGTGCCGATCATCGTCGCCATCAACAAGATCGACAAACCGAACGCCAGTCCCGAGCGGGTGAAGCGCGAGCTGACCGACCTCGGATTGATGCCGGAAGAATGGGGCGGTCAGACCGTGACGGTCGAGGTGTCCGCCAAGAAGAAGCAGAATCTCGAGCTGCTGCTCGAAATGATTCTGCTCGTCACGGACATCGGCGAGCTGAAGGCCAACCCCAAGCGCAACGCGACGGGCACCGTGCTCGAGTCGAAGCTCGACAAGGGCCGCGGTCCGGTCGCTACGGTCCTCGTTCAGGACGGCACGCTGCACGTCGGCGACACGTTCATCGCCGGCCCGATCGTCGGCCGGGTGCGCGCGCTGATCGACGATCGCGGACGACCGACGAAGGCAGCGGCGCCGTCCACCCCGGTCGAAGTCCTGGGGCTGACCGGCCTGCCGCAGCCGGGCGACGTGTTCCAGGTGGCCGATGCCGCCAAGGCGCGGCAGATCGCCGCGTTCCGCGAGGAGCAAGCCAAAACGCGGGCGCTCGGATCGAAGGGCGCGCGTCTGACGCTGGAGTCGCTCCAGGCGCAAATCGCCGAAGGGTCGATGAAGGAGCTGCCGATCATCATCAAGGCCGACGTGCAGGGGTCGGCCGAGGTGCTGGCAGACACGCTGACCAAGCTGTCCGACGAGAAGGTGAAGATTCGCATCATCCACGCCGGCGTCGGCGCCGTGAACGAATCGGACGTGCTGCTGGCCTCTGCGTCGAACGCCGTCATCATCGCCTTCAACGTCCGGCCCGATCGCAACGCCGAGGAGATCGCAGCGCGGGAACGGGTCGACATCCGCTCGCACTCGGTGATCTACAACGTCACCGACGAGATGAAGAAGGCGATGACGGGCCTCCTCGAGCCGACGTTCAAGGAAGTCCGCATCGGCGTGGCGCAGGTGCGCGATACGTTCAAAGTGCCGAAGTACGGCACCATCGCCGGCTGCGTCGTCACGGAAGGCCGCATCACCCGCGCGGGCGACACGCAGGCGCGCCTGCTGCGCGACAACGTGGTCGTCTACGAAGGCAAGATCGGATCGCTCCGCCGGTTCAAGGACGACGTGAGCGAGGTGAAGAGCGGGTTCGAGTGCGGCATCGGGTTCGAGAAGTTCAACGACATCAAGATCGGCGATGTGATCGAAGTGTTCAGCATGGAGCGCGTCGCGGTGACGGCGTGACATTGCCGGATGGCAGGAATGCAGGATGGCAGGATTGATTGAATCAATTGGCCAATGAATCCTGCAATCCTGCGATTTTGCAATCCTGCAATGTCATGGTCGTAGGTCTCCTGACCGTCGAGTTGCACGTCCCGGGAAGCCGATCGCTGAAAGAGAAGCGCATGGTCCTGCGGCGCATCAAGGATCGGCTCAAGAAATTCAATGTGGCGGTGTCCGAGGTCGAGCATCACGATCTGTGGCAACGGGCAGGCCTGGCGGTGGTGACCGTGAGCACGGACGAGCCGCACGCGGACCGCGAGCTGGCCGCCGTCGCCGACGAGATCGAGCGCGTCGAGCCCGGGCTGATTACGCGGACTGAGATCGAGTTTCTGACATGACATTTCAGATTTCAGAGTTCAGATTTCAGATTGATTGCAGATTCTCTGAATTTTGGATTCTGAAATCACCAATCAATCTGAACTCTGAATTCTGAACTCTGAAATCGTCATGGCTCAGGGATCGAGACCCGATCGTGTTGCCGATCAGATCCGGAGCGAGCTGGCGTCGCTGCTCGCGCGCGAGGTCCACGATCCGGGCATCGGGTTCGTGACGTTGACGCGCGTGCGGGTAAGCCCGGACCTGCAACAGGCCCGCGTGTACTACACGGCGCTCGGCGACGAGAAGAGCCGTCGCAATTCCGAGCGGGCGCTGGCCCGCGCGGCCGGGTTCCTGCGCCGCCAGATCGGCGCGCGCCTGCGGCTGAAGCGCACGCCGGAGCTCACGTTCCACTACGACGAATCGATTGCCGGCCAGGACCGCATCGAGCAGCTGCTCAACGAGATCAGCGGCGGACCGACTCCTCCCACCGATGACGACTAATCCGGCGATCCGAGAGATTGTCGAGGCCATTCGCAGCCGGCAGCGATTCGTGCTGTCGTCGCACGCGCGTCCCGACGGCGATTCCATCGGATCGCAGCTCGCGATGGCCTATGCGCTGCGCGCGATGGGCAAGGAAGCCGAGGCCGTCAACGCCGACCCGGCGCCCGCCCCGCTGATGCAGTTTCCCGGCGTTCCGGACATCCGCATCGCCTCGCAGGTGGACGGCAAGTTCGACGCGGCCATCATCATGGAATGCAGCGACCTGGCCCGCACCGGTGTGACCGGGCTCGACCGCTCGTTCGTCATCAACATCGATCACCATCCCGGCAACACCAGGTTCGGTCAGGTCAACTGGTTCGATTCGTCCGCCGCGGCGTGCGGCGAGATGGTGTTCGAGCTCGTGCGCGCGCTCGGCGTCCCGCTGTCGCGCGAAATCGCCACGCATGTCTACCTCGCCATCCTGACCGACACCGGATCGTTTCACTATTCGAGCATCTCGCCGCAGACGTTCGAGATCTGCCGCCAGGCGCTGGAGGCGGGCGTCGATCCGGTCCTCGTGGCGCGAAACGTGTACGACAGCAACAGCATGGGGCGCCTGAAGCTGTTCGGCTCCGTGCTGAGCTCGATGCAGATCGACGGCACGGGCCGCATCGCCATCGTCTATCTCGACCACGACATGGCGCGCGAGGCCGGCGGCACCTACGAAGACACGGAAGGGCTGATCAATCTGCCGCTGACGGTGAAAGAGATCGAGGCCGTCGTGTTCTTCAAGCAGATCGAGGGCGAACAGTACCGCGTCAGCATGCGGTCGAAGGGCGACATCGACGTCGGCGCCGTCGCGAAAACCTTCGGCGGCGGCGGGCACAAGAACGCAGCCGGCTGCACCGTGACCGGCGCGATCGACGCGCTGCAGAAGCTGTTCCTCGCGAAGATCGAGGACGCGATCGATGGACGGCCTGCTGGTCGTTGACAAGCCCGCGGGTCCAACGTCGCACGACGTCGTGGCGCGGGTCCGCCGCGTCCTGCGGGAGCGGCGCGTCGGTCACACCGGCACGCTGGATCCGACGGCAACCGGCGTTCTGCCGCTGGTCGTCGGCCGCGCCACGCGGCTCGCGCGGTTTCTGAGCGCGGGCGACAAGGCGTACGAGGCCGTGATCGTGTTCGGATATGCCACCGACACCGGCGACAGCGCCGGCAGGCCCATTACCCCGCCCGGCCCGTCGCCCGACGCCTCGCGCGCCCCGTCGCGCGAAGCGATCGAGCGCGCGCTCGATGGATTTCGCGGGACGTTCCTGCAGCACCCTCCGGTGTACTCGGCCAAGAAGATCGGCGGCAAGCGCAGCTACGACCTCGCGCGAGCGGCCAGCTCCGGCCCCGGCAGCGACATGCGTCCCCGGGCCACGGAGGTGACGGTTCGACGCCTCGACCTCGTTGGTGTGGAGGGAGGCCAGGTCACAGTCAGGCTGGACTGCTCTGCCGGCTTCTACGTCCGTTCGCTCGCGCACGACCTCGGCGAACGGCTGGGGCATGGGGCGCATCTGTCCGAACTGCGCCGGACGCGCAGCGGAGAGTACACGCTCGACGACGCCATTGCGCTCGACGCAGCCGAACGGGATCCCGGCGCCGCCGCCACCCGTCTGGTTCCGCTCGCTCGAATGCTCCAGCGCCTGCCCGCCATTGCCCTGACGCCAGACGGCGAGCGCCGGGCGCGCAACGGGCAGGACCTGCCCGCCGACGCCGAGGGTTCCCCGCACGTGCGTCTGATGAACGCGCACGGCGAACTCGTCGGTATCGCCGAGCCATCGAAGACCTCAGGGTTTTTGCATCCGTTCGTTGTTCTGCGATAACATGTTCATCTTGCTCGACTAACGATTTTTCACACAGACGCCGCATCCGGTTTCGACTGGGGCGCGCGTGGAGGACATCTGGTGGCCCTGAGCAAAGACCGCAAGACCGAACTGATCGGCAACTATCGCACGCACGACGCCGACACGGGATCCCCGGAAGTACAAGTCGCCATCCTCAGCGAACGCATCAATTACCTGACAGAGCACTTCAAAGCGCACGCGAAGGATCATCATTCGCGCCGCGGACTCCTGATGCTCGTCGGCAAGCGGCGCCGCCTGCTGGATTACCTCAAGGCCAAGGACGCGCAGCGGTACTCGGATCTCATCAAGCGGTTGGCGATAAGAAAGTAGCAAGTCAGACGTGTGAAGTCCGAAGTCAGAGCGACGGGGCATGACGCCTCCGGCTGACCGCCCTCCGACTTCTGACTTCGAACTTTTGACGTCGAACTTCTGAGTGGCTGTGCGGACATTGAACTTCTGACTTCCAACTTCAGACTTTCCATTTATGACAACCCGTGAACTCGCACTCGGCGGCAACACACTTCGATTTGAAACCGGCAAACTCGCCAAGCAGGCCGGCGGCGCCGTCGTCGTTCGCTACGGCGACTCGGTCGTGCTGGTCACAGCGTGCCGGGCGGCGAACGCGCGCGAAGGCATCGACTTCCTGCCGTTGACGGTCGACTACCGTGAATACACGTATGCCTCGGGACGCATTCCGGGCGGCTTCTTCAAACGCGAGGGCAAGCCGGCGGAGAAAGAGGTCCTGACGAGCCGCGTCATCGACCGGCCGATCCGGCCGCTGTTCCCGTCGGGATGGCGGTACGAAACGCAGGTCATTGCGCTCGTGCTGTCGGCCGATGCCGAGAACGACACCGACGTGCTCGCCATCACCGGCGCGTCCGCGGCGCTCGCCGTCTCGGAGATCCCGTTTCAGAAGACGATCGCCGGCGTGCGCGTCGGCCTGGTCGACGACCAGTACGTCATCAACCCGACCTTCGAGCAGCGCAAGCGGAGCCGGCTGGATCTCGTCGTCGCCGGCAGCAAGGACGGCCTCGTCATGGTCGAGGCCGGCGCCAAGGAAGTGACCGAAGAGCAGGTGGTCGAGGCGCTCGAGACGGCGCACGCGGCGATCAAACAGATCGTCGCCGCGATCGACGACCTCTCCGCCGAAGCCGGTCACAAGAAGCTGCAGGTGCAGAAGAAAGAAATCGGCCACGACTTCTACCGCGAAGTCGAGGAAAAGGTGCTGGTCCCGCTCACCGAGGCGATGCGCATCCGCGGCAAACTCGAAAACTACGACCGCGTCGATCAGGTGCTCGAGGATTTGGTGGCGTCGATCCCCGAGGGCGAGGTCGAGCGCAAGCTCGAAGCGAAGCAGATCTTCAAGGATCTCAAGGAGAAGGTTCTGCGCGAAGAGGTGTTGACGCACGGCGTCCGCCTCGACGGCCGCAAGTTCGACGAGGTACGCGGCATCTGGATCGAAACGAGCGTCCTGCCCCGCACGCATGGATCCGCGGTGTTCACGCGGGGAGAAACCCAGGCGCTGGTGACCTGCACGCTCGGCACCGCCGAGGACGCGCAGAAGATCGAGAGCTTCGAAGGCGAGCAGTGGAAGAGCTTCATGCTCCACTACAACTTCCCGCCGTTCTCGGTCGGCGAGGTCGCGTTCCTGCGCGGACCAGGACGCCGCGAGGTTGGGCACGGCGCGCTCGCCGAGCGCGCGCTCGCGCCAATGCTGCCGAGCGAGGAAGAGTTTCCCTACACCGTGCGCGTGGTCTCGGACATTCTCGAGTCGAACGGATCGTCGTCCATGGCATCGGTCTGCGGCGGATCGCTCGCGATGATGGACGCGGCCGTGCCGCTCAAGAACGCGGTCGCAGGGATCGCGATGGGACTGGTGATGGACGAGAAGAACGGCAAGTACGCCGTCCTGTCCGACATCGCCGGTGCCGAGGATCACTACGGCGACATGGACTTCAAGGTGGCGGGCACGTCCGCCGGCATCACCGCGCTGCAGATGGACATCAAGGTCGCCGGGATCACGACGACGGTCATGCGCGAGGCGCTCGCGCAGGCGCGCCGCGGCCGGATGCACATCCTCGAGAAGATGAGCGAAGCGCTGCCGGCGTCCCGCCAGAACATCTCCGCGTTCGCCCCGCGGATCGTGACCATACGGATCCCCGTGGACAAGATCCGCGACGTCATCGGGCCCGGCGGCAAGATGATTCGCAGCATCATCGAACGGACCGGCGTGAAAATCGACGTGGAAGACGATGGACGCGTCAACGTCGCGTCGGCGGATGGCGCATCAGCTCAGAAGGCGATTTCGATCATCCAGGAACTGACGGCGACGCCAGAGCTGAACAAGACCTATCTGGGCAAGGTGCAGCGCATCACCGATTTCGGCGCGTTCGTCGAGATCATGCCCGGCACCGACGGCCTGCTCCACGTGTCGGAGATCGCGACGCATCGCGTCAAGGATGTCCGCGACGAGTTGAAGGAAGGCGAACAGCTGCTGGTCAAGGTGATCAACATCGATCCGACCGGCAAGATCCGTCTGAGCCGCAAGGCGCTGCTTCAGGAGGAAGCGGCCAAGGCGCCGGCCACCGCTCCCAAATCATAGACGGGCGGGCCGCTTGGCCCGTCCGCGCCCGGTATGGCCGTTGCAGTCTGAGTACTCGGCCATATGACCCTAGACCTGGATCTCCTCCACAACGGGAACTGCGAGCATCTCAAGACCACGGTGCACATCACGGCACTTGGGCTCTTCGCCGTGATGGGCGCGTACAACGTGGCCGCGTGGTTGAGCCGGCGCGAACGGCACCTTGCGGTCAACGCACTCGTGTATACGGCCCTCACCGCCTGGGAGCGGCAGCACGTCGTTCATCACCTGGCAGAGCTTCGAAAGTGCCCGCCGGCCGAGCAGGTGACTTCGGTACGGCCGTCGCGGCAAGTCAGGGATTGGGCGGCGGCGTAAACGCCTGAGCGAAATCAGATCCGGAACGCCTCGGCGGCCGCAATGCGCTCGCGCATCGGCGGATGGCTGTAGAACAGCCACTGGACGACGCGCGACGGGTGCTCTTCGGCGAGATTCTGCGCGCCGAGGCGGCGCATCGCCGAGATGAACGCCGCCGGATTGCGGGTGAGATCCAGAGCAAACCGATCGGCGCGGCGCTCGAACGCGCGCGACATCGCATGGGCCAGCGGCACCATCACCACCGACACCGCACCCGCGGTCAACAGCAGCAGCGGCAGCCCGGCCACGTCGTCGACGCCGCGAAGCCCGAGCGGCTGCGCCAGCCAGGCGAGCATCCTCGACGCGAGGAAGAATCCCACGAGAACCAGGATGCTCTCGAACGCTATGCCCTTCCAGATATCGCCGTGCACGTGATGCGCGATCTCGTGCGCGAGCACGACTTCGATTTCCTCGTCTGAGTACTCCCGAAGCATCGTGTCAGACACCAGGATGCGCCGCGTGCCGCCGATGCCGGCCAGCGCCGCGTTCGCTTTTTTCGTCTTCGCGGCGAGACCCCACTCGTAGGCGCCGAGCACACGTGCGCCGGCGCGGTCGGCCAGCTTCAGCAGCCGAGTGCGCAACGCGTCGCGATCGAGCGGCTTCACCGAGTAGAAGAGCGGCAGCAAGAGAACGGGCGCGAGATTGGTGAGGCCGACGATCAGCACGGCAAACGCGCCGCCGGCGAGGAGCCACCACCGCTCCGGCGAGACGCGCATGCACCAGTACACGACGCTTGCCAGTCCGCCGCCGAGCAGCACGCCGACACCGAACGCCTTGACGCGATCGGCGAGCCACGCGCCAAGCGTCTCGTTGGACAGTTCGTAGCGGCGCTCGAGCAGAAAGCCGCTGTAGAAACCGAGTGGAAGACCGAGGACCTCGTTGAGGGCCGACAGCAGCAGGACGTAGACCAGAATCGATACTGCGGTTTGCCAGGACGCCGGAACCACGCGCGCGGCCGCCAATTCCGCGATGGCGCGAAGGCCGATGCTCCAGCCGGTCGCCAGCAGGCCCGCCAGGATCAGCACGCTGACGACGATCGAGGCAATGCTCGCCTGACGCTTGAGCCGATGATAGCGGGCGGCTTTATCTTCGTTCATCTCAGGGCTGGTGGGGCCGGCAGGGCTGGTGGGCCGGGTGGGAAACCCAACACCCACCAGGCCGACCCGCCTGACCCGCCCTACCCGCCGTCACCCCGTGGCTTGATCCGGACTCCCCCATTCGTCGTCTGCAAATCGATCGGCGTGCCGCCGCCGTTCAACCGCCCTTCGAGGCGGCGTCGCGATTGTTCGGTCACGGTGAGCGTCAGATCCGGCGAGACGATGATGCCGCCGTTGGTGCAGGAGGCCGTCACGTCCGCTTTCGCGGTCTCCGGCAGCGCAATCACGACGCCGCCGTTCGTCGTGCGGGCCGACACGCCCTCCGATCCGAGCTGCGCGAAATCCATCGTCACGCCGCCGTTCGTGGACCGTGCCTCGATCCCGCCGGTCAGATCTTTGGCGTTGACGCCGCCGTTGGTCGTGTGCGCGATCACCTTGCCGCCGAGCGCGGTCAGCCCGATGCCGCCGTTGGTGGTCGTGACGTTGACGACGGCGCCTTTGGGGGCCCGGACGTGATACCGGACCTCGAACGCCGCTCCGATCATGATGCCGGTCAAACGCTCGGTCTCGACCGAGACACGATCGGGCTGCACGTCCTCCTTGATCGTAATGCGCGGAAGGAGCTCGCTCGCGCCCGTCTCCGTGGCCGCCCGCGCGATCTTTTCCGCCCGGACCTCGACCGTCGATCCCTCGACGCCCTCGACTTCGATGCGGCCGTTGGTGTTGCCGATCCTGATTTCGCCGCCGGCCGCCAGCGGGTACGACCGCGTCCACTCCTCGGTGGCCCGGGCGGTCAAGCGGCCGAGCGACAGGTCGCAGGCGGTCAGGGCAAGCGCCGCCAGGATGGCCAAAATCAGCCGCGGTGAACGCAGGGCTGACCAGTGTGTTGGTGTTGTCACGCGCACTCCTTCTGGGGAGTACATACGCAACCCGGGGCGCTCAGTTCAACTGGACGGAGATCAATTTCGAGACGCCGGGCTCCTCCATCGTGACGCCATAGAGGCGGTCGGCAATCTCCATGGTCTTGCGATTGTGCGTGATCACGATGAACTGCGTGTGCTGCTGCATGCCGCGGAGCATTTCCACGAAGCGGCCGATGTTGGCGTCGTCGAGCGGCGCGTCGATTTCATCGAGGACGCAAAACGGGCTCGGCTTGAACCGGAACATGCCGAACATGAGCGCGATCGCCGTCAAGGCCTTCTCGCCGCCGGACAAGAGCTGCACGCTCTGCAGCCGTTTGCCGGGGGGCTGCGCGATGATCTCGATGCCGCTTTCGAGCGGATCCGACTCGTCGAGGAGCGTCAAGCCGGCGCGCCCGCCGCCGAACAGCGTGCTGAACGTTTCCTGGAAGTAGCCGTTGATCGCCGTGAACGCTTCCGTGAAGCGCTGCAGCGTCGTCTGGTCGATGCGCGCGATCGCCTCGGTGGTCTGCGCGATCGAGGCGACGAGATCCTGGCGCTCGGTGGACAGGAACCGATGGCGCGTCTCGAGCTCGTCGAACTGCTCGATGGCCATCATGTTGACGGGCCCGAGCCGATCGATCTTGGCGCGCAGCGCCGCGATGGCTTCCTCGGCGCTCAGCGCCCGCTGCTGCGCCGCGACGACCGCCGCATCGTCCACCGTCAGGTCTGCGGCGCTGCCGGCATCCTGCGGCCGGCCGTCGTTCTCGTCTTCGTCGGCATCCGCCGCCTCTATCGCCGCGGCTTCCGGGACTGCTGTGCCTTCCTGTTCCATGCGCTCGACCTCGAGCGCCACGTCGTCGAGGCTCGCGTTGACGGCATCCTCGCACGTATGCGCGAGATGGGACAGCTCCGCCTCCGCGGTCGCGCGAGCGACGTCGAGATCTGCGACCACCGTCCGGAGCGCGTCGAGCGCGACACGGGCTTCCTTGATCGCGGCGTCCGCGCTGTCGGCGCGGCCGCGAAGCGCGGCGACGCGTTCGTCCGCGTCCTGCACGGCCCGCGTCAGCGAGTCGAGCTCGAGGACGTCGGCATCCAGCTGCCGTTCGCCGGCGACGATAGCGGCGTCGAGTGTCGCGACACTGCGCCGCGACTGATCGAGCTCTGCGGCGAGGGACGCCGAACGCTGTTCGAGCTCGGCCGCGGCTTCCTCGAGACGCTGCACTTCGGCCGTCAGCGCCGACGCGCGCTCGACGAGCGCCGCATGGTTGGCGCCTGCCTCGGCGGCGCGACGATTGAGGTCGTCGATGGCGTCGCGGGCTTCGAACAATCGGCGTTGGGCGACCGTGAGCCGCTCGTCGGCCTGACGCTGTTCAGCTTCCAGGCGCGCGATCGACGCGCGCGCTTCCTGCTGGCGCTGATCGAGCGCGTCGCGCTCATCTTCGGCCTGGCGTCGCTCACGGCCGAGCTGTTCGCGCTTCTGTGCCAGACGCGTCTGCTCGTCGGTCGCATGCTGCAGCTGCGCGTCGTAGCCGACAATCGCCTTCTCCTGCTTGTGCTGCTCGGCGTTCAGCGCGGCGATCGCATTCGACGCATGCGCGATGGTCGACTCGAGATCCGCCACCTCCGCGCCGAGGCGCGCGAGCGACGCGCGGTCCCCGGCCACCCGTTCCCGAAGCTCCTTGATCTCGCGTTTCGTTTCGAGAATGCCGTGCGCGTCGCCGCGGCCGCCGCCCGACACGAGGTGCGGACCTCGAAAGACGTCGCCGTCCACGGTCGCCACCGGCAACGAGGTGGTCCGGCTCGCGCGGGCGGCGGCGTCGTACGACGGCGCAATCCAGGCATCGGCGATCGAGGAGCGGATGGACTCCGCAAACGGACCGTTCACGCGAACGACAGTCGAGAGCGCCACGACGCCCTCCGGAGCCACCCTGCTCAAATCCGACCAGACGTAGGGTCCGCCGTTGGCCGGACCTTGCACTGCCGAGGTGATCAGGAAACCGCACCGACCGGCCTTCGCTTCGCGAACGATCTGGAACCCCGCCTCGGCGTGCGACGGCTCCTCGACGACCACGTGCTGGAGCAGGTCGCCCAGGCAAGCCTCGACGGCCCGCTCGTATCCGGTGTCGACCTCGAGGTAGTCGGCAATCGCGCCCCGCTGCCGCACGGCGCCGTTCGCCTGCACCAGCACCGTCCGCGCGGCGTCGCCGTACGCGGCGCGGCCAGCCTCGAGCTCCTCGAGGGAACGCAGGCGGGCTTCCAGGCCGGCGAGGTCCTGCTCGCGTGCGCGCACCGATTGCGCGCGCCACTCGAGCTCGATACGGGCGCTCGCGAGCTCCGAATCCCGCGCGGCCCTTGCGACCCGCGTGGCCTCGAGCGCGTCGTGCGCGCGCTGGAGACCGTCGGCGATGGCCGTTCGCTCGGCGGCCACGCGTTCCGACTCGATGCGGACGTCGCCGGCCTCGACGTCGAGCTTGGTCAGCATCTCGGCCACGCGGTCGCGGGCCGCGGCGGCGTGCTCTACCGCGTGGCGGAGCGCCGTCGCAGAGTTGATCGCCGAAAACACCTCGCTCCTCGCCGCCTCGACGTCCGCTTCGAAGCCCTCGATTTCGCGGTGAGCGGCTTCGTGCGCCTCCGATTCGGCGGTCAAGGTGGCAGCGGCGCGGTCGCGCTCGATCTGCGCCTCCGCGGCGGCGGTCCGCCGGCCGGCCAGCGCCACGCGCGCTGGTTCGCGCCGGCTGTCGATCGCGCCGAGCTCCGCCGTCAGCGTCGAAACACGAATCCCGAGGGCTTGCACCTGCTCGCGGTCGAACTGGATCTGCTGCTGCTGCCGGTTGATCGACAGCTCGCGCGCGTGCGCCGACTCGCGCGCCTGGGTGGCACGCGACTCGGCCTCCACGAGCTCGATGCGCAGGCGGCCGAGGTCGCTGTCGAGCTCCGCGACGTGCGCCGACGCGAGCGCCTCGCGCTCGCGCGCCGCGGCCAGCCGCGTGCGCGTCGAGTCGATCGTCTCGGCGAGCTGCCGATACTTGCGCGCGAACAGGACCTTCTCCCACCGACGGAGCTCGTCGCGCAGCCGTTGATAGCGCCGCGCCTTGGCGGCCTGCCGCTTGAGCGTCCCGCGCTGCTTCTCCACCTCGAACACGATGTCGTCGACGCGCGTGAGGTTCTGGCGAGCCGCTTCCAGCTTGAGTTCCGCTGCACGCCGGCGCGCCTTGTACTTCGTGATCCCCGCCGCTTCTTCGAGCAGCTGCCGGCGGTCGGTGGGGCGTGAACTGAGAATCAACCCGATCTTGCCCTGCTCGATGATCGCGTACGCCTTTGCGCCCAGCCCCGTATCCATCAGCAGGTCGTGCACGTCGCGCAGCCGGCACACGCGGCCGTCGATCAGATACTCGCTCTCGCCCGATCGGTACAACCGCCGCGTGACCTCGACCTCGCGCGCAACCGATCGGATGATCTCTTCGACCATCTCGGTGCCAGTGCCGTTGCCATGACCATTGCCGTTGCCGTTGCTGGGATGACCGTTCCCATTCCCCGCCGCGTGTGGAACGCCGTCGGCGGGCGGATCTGCCGGCAGCTGTTCGTCGAACGCCGGCCCGCTGACGCTCTTCACGAACCCGCTGAAACGCAGCCGCACTTCGGCGGTGGCCGTCGGCTTGCGCGCGTCGCTGCCGCTGAAGATCACGTCTTCCATCCGCTCGCCGCGAAGGCTCTTCGCGCTCTGCTCGCCCATCACCCACGTGATGGCGTCGGCGACGTTGCTCTTGCCGCACCCGTTGGGGCCGACGATCGCAGTGACGCCGCGATCGAACGCGAGCTCTGAGCGATCGGAGAACGACTTGAACCCGTTGATTTCCAGGCGTTCGAGGTGCATGGATCTACCCTAATGCCCTGCTTGCTTAAGGCGGACTGCGGAAACGATCACGGCGCAACGGACGACCCGCAGGCGTCCGCAATCCGCACAGCGATCCCCGCAATGCGTCTGGTTCGTGTTTCTGGCTGGGAAACCAGGCAATTATCGACCGTGTCACGGCCCTTTCGCTCACGTTCGCGCATGCGCGCCAGAACGGAACGGCCCCGGGGCCGAAAACGGTCGAGAGTCTAGCAAGGCCTAGCTATAGGGGCAAGCGCAAAGTCACCACAATTGGTTGTGGTCGCTTGCCCCAACCTCGATTCGGCTCGCCCTGAGCTTGCCGAAAGAGTCGAAGGGCCGGTTCTACCGGCGCGCGACCTTCTTCGAGCCTTTGCTCAGGTCCGAGAGCTTCTGCGCCTCGCCGAACAACGTGAGCGCCGTCTGCGCCTGCGGATCGGCGCCAATCAGGTGGCGCCGCGCGTCGGCGATGCCGAACACGACCTCGTCGATCCGGAAGCGGATCATCGCGCGAATGAAATCGACGTCCTTCTTGAACGCCTCTTCGTCGATCTTGACCTTGTCCGAGACGAGCTGTTCCCGGAAATCCGCCATCATCGCGTCGTCGACGACGAAATTCCGCGCCACGGTCTTGCGGCCCGTCGACCGTCCGGTGACGCGCGTGTCCCCTTCGGCGGCGAACTTCTGGGCGTAGTTTTCGAACGCGCCCCGCACGTAGAGCATCCGTCCGAAGCGCGCAGGATTGAAGCCCTCGAGCGGTCCGGACTGGCGCTTGTCGGGTTCGATTCCACCGCCGCTGTAGACCGGACGTCCCGAATCGGTGTGCTTCAGATCGCTCGGATTGTGCGGCTTGCTGGCGTCCTGATCGCGGAGCCGGTAGCTCAGGTACTCGTCGAAGCTCGCGTCCCACGGACGCTGAATCAGGCGGCCGCTCGGCGTGTAGTAGTGCGCCGTCGTGAGCGCAAGACCCGCATTGCCGCTGATGCGATACACGGATTGCACCAACGCCTTCCCGAACGTCGTTTCGCCGACGATGTAGGCGCGATCGTGATCCTGGAGGGCGCCAGTGACGATCTCGGACGCGCTCGCGCTGTCGCGATTCGCCAGCAGCACGATCGGAATGTCGGTGAACTCGCCGTCTTCGGTCGCGCGGTAATCCTGATCCGAGTTCGCGATGCGTCCGCGCGTGTACACGATCATGCTGCCGCGCGGCAGGAACTCGTTCGACACCTTGATCGCTTGATCGAGCGGACCGCCAGGGTTCCCGCGAATATCGAACAGGAGGCGGTGCATCCCCTTCGACGTCAAATCGCGGAGCGCGTGCTTGACGTCGCGGTCCGTGTTCTCGCCGAAGTCCTGCATGCGGATGTAGCCGGTGGTCGCGTCAATCATGAAGTACGCCGGTACCGTCGGGATGTACACCTCGTCGCGCGTCAGCTCGAACTTCAGCAGCTCCTCGTAGCCGCGCCGGCGCATGCCGACGTACACCGTCGTGCCCTTCGGGCCGCGCAACGCGCGCTGCGCCTGCTCCACCGTCCAGCCCTTCGCGTCCTGGCCCGCGACGTTGGCGAAGATGTCGCCGCGCCGAATGCCTTTCTTGAACGCCGGCGATCCCTCGAACACGTTGACGGCCGTCACGTCGCCGTCGAAGACCTGAATCGACACGCCGATGCCGTAGTAGCGCCCTTCCTGGCGCTCCCGCATCTGTGCGTACTCACGCGGCGTGAAATAGCTCGAGTGGGGGTCGAGCGTGCCCAGCATTCCGCGAATCGCGCTCGTCACGAGCGCCTCGGGCTCGACCTTGTCCACGTAGTTGGCTTCGATTGCGCTGAGCGCCGCAGTGAAGGCCTTGTAGTGCTCGGGCACCGTGTCGGTCGCGAGCGCGCTCCGGCCGAAGAGCCCGCCAATCAAGGCGGAGACGAGGATGGCGAAGATGACCGCTGGCAAAGGACGGTAGCGACGCATAATTGGCATGCTAACAGATAACTTACGCATCAGCAATGACTTCTGGGCATTTTACTAGGGCCAAAACTCATCTCGCTCTATAATGACCGGAGTCACCTCCCTCCGGTTGTGCGAAAGTAGGACTGCTATGTTTGGTTCCATCGGCATGCCAGAGATGCTCATCATCCTGGTGATTGCACTGATCATCTTTGGGCCCCGCAAGTTACCGGAGCTCGGCCGGTCACTGGGCAAGAGCCTTGCCGAGTTCAAGCGGGCGTCGAACGAGCTGAAGAATACGCTCGAAGAAGAGATCCGGCTCGACGAGCAGCGAACGGCGCAGGAAGAGGCCAAGGCCAAGGAAGCGGCCAAAGCCAAGGACGCGGCGAGCACGCCGACAACGGCCGAGTCCAGCGGCCCGCAACCCGTCGCGCACGATCAGGACGATCGGCACGATCATCGCGATAGCGCGTAGCGTTCCCCGTAATGGCGCTGGTTCCGTTTCCGGGTCCGCAGTCGGCCTATCCGATCCCTCCTGAAGAAGACGACGATGCCGGCGCGAGGATGTCGTTTCTGGAGCACCTGGACGAGCTCCGCAAGCGCATCGTCAACTCGCTGATCGCGGTCGGCGTTGCCATTCTCGTCTCCTTCACGTTCATCCAGCGCATCTACACGTTCCTGATGGCGCCGACGATGGCGCAGCTGCCCGCTGGTAGCAAGCTGATTTACACCGAGCCCGGCGAGGCGTTTTCGCTCTACATTCAGCTGTCGCTCATCGTCGGGACGATCATGGCGTCGCCGGTGATCATGTACCAGGTCTGGAAGTTCATCGCGCCGGGCCTGTACTCGAACGAAAAGAAGCTCGCCATTCCCTTCGTCACCCTGTCGACGCTGGGCGTGCTCGGCGGCGCGGTCTTCAACCACTACATCATGTTTCCCTGGATGATGAAGTTCTTCGCGAGCTTCAACACCCAAGATCTGCAGTTCATGCCGAAGCTCGATTCGGTGTTTTCGCTCTACACGAAATTCCTGATCGCGATGGCGGCGGTATTCCAGATGCCGACGCTCGTGTACTTCCTCGCGAAGATGCGGATGGTGACCGCTCGGTTCCTGATCGCCAAGTTCAAGTACGCCGTGCTGATCATCTTCATCATATCTGCCGTGATCACGCCGACGGGCGATCCCATGACACAGACCGTCTTCGCAGCGCCGATGATCGCGCTCTACTTGCTCGGAATTGCCATCGCGTGGATCGTGGCCCCGAAAGCGGACAAAACCGCGTACGAGATGTGAAGCGTTTTCTCCAAGTCGTTCGTTGACTCGGAGCGATCTCAGCCGTACTATAATGGTTGAGCTATGACGACTACGCTTCGCTACATGGGTCTTGCAGCTGCATGCGTGCTGTGGGCCGCGGGGGCGGGCGCGCAAACGGCTAACACACAATCTTCGGCGCCGGCACAGCCCTCCGCATCAACCACGTCTTCGTCGGAAACGCGTCCCGCGACAACGACTTTCTTCGGCGACACGGGCCTGTGGTTCGTGCCGACTGCCGAAGTGTTGCCGCACGGGAAATTTTCGGCAAGCGTGTACAGACGTGGGACGAATTGGATCCAGGGGTACACGAACGTCGCCGACTTCGCCGGCACGTTCGGTGTCGGCATCAAGAACCGCGCCGAGATCTTCGGATCGTTCCTCGTCGACACGCGCATCGACCGCGATGTGCG
>Ga0066388_100000323_pt1 | contig 21533 bp, 24 predicted proteins | sample PanSoiMetaGPlot6_FD_64539 | JGI IMG/M metagenome (GOLD analysis project Ga0066388, IMG submission 64539) | Tropical forest soil microbial communities from Panama analyzed to predict greenhouse gas emissions - Panama Soil - Plot 6 (Hybrid Assembly) | ecosystem: Environmental > Terrestrial >...
GCCTCGCACAGGTCGGCCCGCGTCACAGTTTTTCCGGTCATCGCCTGCCCTGCCCCCGGCGAAGGTATCCCGCTGAATTATCGACGATATTAGCAAGATCGGACTCGGTCAACGGGGCCGTTAAAGATTGTAATGGGATAGTGGCACAAACACACCGGTCCCAAACGGAGCCCATTGGGGCAGGCGGTCACCACCGCAAAAGCACAGAACCCCAGGTGAACCCCCCTCCCATAGCCTCCAAAAGGATGAGATTGCCGCGTTTGATTCGGCGATCTGCCACCGCATCGGCCAGCGCCAGCGGAATTGAAGCGGCCGAAGTGTTCCCATGGCGGTCAACTGTAACCACCACCTTCTCCGGCCCAATCCCGAGCTTGTGAGCAGATCCATCGATAATGCGCTTGTTGGCTTGGTGGGGCACGAACCAGTCAATGTCGGCCGCCGAATAGCCGGTGGCTTTGAAGGCATCCTCGATCACGTCGGTGATCATCGCGATCGCATGCTTGAACACCTCGCGGCCCTCCATGCGCAGGTGGCCGACGGTCTGGGTCGAGGAAGGTCCTCCATCCACGTAGAGCTTCGCCCTGTGGCGGCCATCAGACCGCAAATGGGCGGTGAGGATGCCGCGGTCCTCACGCGTACCCGCCTGCGGCTGCGCCTCAAGGACCACAGCGCCAGCTCCGTCGCCGAACAGAACGCACGTCGTTCGGTCATTCCAATCGAGAATGCGCGAAAACGTCTCTGCTCCGATCACCAAGGCGCGTTTGTAGGCGCCGCTGCGCAGCAGCGCGTCTGTCACCTGCAGGGCATAGACAAATCCGGAGCACACCGCCTGCAAATCGAACGCGGCTCCATGCGTGATGCCAAGCCCAGCCTGGACCGACACAGCCGAAGCCGGAAAGGTCTGATCGGGCGTTGAAGTCGCCAGGACGATCAGGTCAATCGAGTTTGCCTCGGCGTGCGCATTGGCTAGTGCCGCTCGTGCGGCATGCAACGCTAGGTCTGAAGTGAGTTCACCCGGCGCGGCAATATGCCGTTCACGGATACCGGTGCGCTGTACAATCCATTCGTCAGTCGTCTCGACGGAGCGCGCGAGCTCATCGTTGCTCACAATGCGCGAGGGAAGATGGCTCCCACAGCCAAGAACGACCGATCGCAACACCGTCACGAGCTTGCTCCGCTCGCTAGGCGCGCCGTCTCGCCTGCCTGCAGATCGCGTGCCATCGACTGCCCGATCTTGGCGAGCAATTCGTAGCGAACCATGTCGTAGCCCATGTCGATCGCGGATGCCGTACCTTCAGCATCGGAGCCGCCATGACTCTTAATCACCACGCCCTTGAGTCCAAGAAAAACTCCGCCATTCGACTTACGCGGGTCCATCTTGTCGCGCAGCGTCCTAAAAGCCTGCCGCGCCAGCAAGTAGCCGAGACGTGCCGCCCAGGTCCTGTTCATGGCGTTACGCAAATAGGAGGCGAGCTGATGGGCTGTGCCCTCTGCCGTCTTCAGCGCAATATTACCTGCGAAACCTTCGGTGACGACAACATCGACCACCCCTTTTCCGATGTCATCGCCTTCGACAAAGCCGTGATAGTCAAAATGAGGGAATTGTCCTTCACGCAGGATGCGGCCGGCTTCTCGCACCTGCTCAAGTCCCTTGACTTCCTCGACGCCGATATTGAGTAGCCCAACGGTCGGGCGTTCGATGTCGAACAGCACCCGCGCCATCGCACTTCCCATCGCGGCGAGATTAACCAGGTGCGCTTCATCCGCGCCAATTGAAGCGCCGACATCAAGCACCACGGATTCGCCCTTCAGCGTCGGCCACAATGCCGCGATTGCAGGACGCTCGATGCCTTCGATCATCTTCAGGTTAAATCGCGCCATTGCCATTAGCGCGCCAGTATTCCCGGCGGAAACGGCAACATCTGCGTCCCCTTTCTTGATTGCGTCGATAGCGAGCCACATCGAGGATTTCCAGCGTCCTCGGCGCAGTGCCTGGCTTGGCTTATCGTCCATACGGATGGCGACGTCCGTGTGCACGAGCTTTGACTTGGCCCTAAGCCGCGGCAGTCCGTTGAGCACCGGTTCGATCGAGGCGGCATTGCCAAAGAGCAAATATTCGATGTCGGGATGACGGATGAGCGAAATGTCCGCACCTGGCAATATTACCGTTGCGCCATGGTCGCCTCCCATGGCGTCAAGCGCGATGCGAACCCTATCCGGCATGGAGCGCTCTTGGCGGCACCATCGGCGACGCAGGCGGCGCGGTTATCTGGAAGTGACAAACGGCGGCGACCCTAGCCGTCGGGCCGCTGCAAACAAATCGCTTCTCGATGCCACTCATCCCCAGCCCCCTTGCTCTTAGTTACGCCTGCTGGGACGCTTTTTTAGCGCTTCCAGCGCAGCAAAAGGTTTCGCGTTGCCCTCGTCGACCTTGATCGACGCGAATTCGGCGCCCGGCTTGCGCGGATAAGGATCGATACCGAGAAGCAGGAATTCAGTGGCGATGGCACCCACGTCGAGCTTGCCGCCGATGAGCGGCTCCGGCGGTTCTTCACCGTCCTTGGCTTCGGCCCGCGCTTCGACATTTGGACTGAACGTGAGATCGACTCGTTCTTCCAGATCGCTGTCGACCGGTTCCAAAGTGACGACGCAAGTCTGACCCACCCGGGCATTAACCTGACCAATCACGCGCACCCCGGCGCCCCGTCGCGCGAGGTCGAACACAGCGGACAATCGGGGCAACTCACGCAAACCCGCGAGCGCCGCCACACCGGACCGGGCGGACTCGGGTGCTTCGATTTCAACATGAAGTCCGGTCTCCGGAATTTCTTCCACGGCCACCGGAACGCTCCATGGATTTTGATTTTGTTCCATCAATTTCAGTCTTCTGCCCGATTGCCCTTATCCTCAACAAAAGCAATAGCATTGGGGTCAGGCCATTGCAGCGCCCCGGCCAGAAGCCCGGCCGCACCCTGCTCCCCCACACCACGTACCGCCTCCCGCATATAGGCCGCAAGACGAACAGGCGCAGCAGGCGCTGGGGGCGATCCGCCGTAGATGTTCCGCGTCAGGGCCGCCACGAGAGCCTGCTGCACCGGCGCCGAGAGCGCGGAACGGTACGCCTGTGCGCGGCCATAATAGGCCTCGCCGACGCGCTGCATTTCCTTTGGCACTGCGAGATCACCCACCCCCATTTCTCGCAGATTGTGGTCCATGTCCTGGCAAAACCGGTCGAATAGCGTCTGACCCAGTCGCCGGAGAGCTGGATCCGTGGCCAGGCGATCAAGCAGGACCGCTAGATGCAACACCAGCATGTCAAAACGACCATTTACCGTGTCGGGAACGTCGTATTCACGGTAAAAACACGCCAATCGCGCCTGTGCCACGATCGTGCCATACAGGGTCGAAATGGTGTCCTGCCGCTTGCTGCGGCGAAACAGGGGAAAAATCATCGGGTCTGTTCGGGGACTGAAAGCGGTTTTGCCGCCGTTACGTCAACGCCCCGTCCGATGCAAGGCCGAAATGAAATTATTGCGATTGGGGTCCGAGAACTCAGGTCATCGTAAGCCTGCCCTCCGAGTATCGCTGGCTCTCGCCGGCGCATTGGTACTTGCGGCTTGCGGCAGCGCCACCGAAACCCTTCAACGCGGATACGTTCTCCCAGAAGGCGCCCTGGAGCAGGTTCCCGTCGGGGCTACGCAAGAACAGGTGCTGATCGTGCTCGGCACGCCCTCAACCGTTGCGACCGTCAATGGCGAAGCTTTTTATTATATCTCGCAGAAGGCACAGCGTTCAGCGGCCTTCATGCCGTACGAGGTATCCGATCAACGCGTCATTGCGGTCTATTTCGACAAAGAACGGCGCGTCACCCGTCTTGCCAACTACGGCATGAAGGACGGCAAGATCTTCGACTTCCAGTCGCAGACCACGCCCACTGGCGGTCAGGAGTTGAGCTATCTGCGCAACATTTTCAAGAATGTGGGCTTTCATCTTTAGTGAGGTTTAGTGAGGCGAAACGCCGCGACAAAAAAGGGCCCGCTCAATGCGGGCCCTTTTTCTTCCGCTCGTTTGAATCTCAACGCGCCAGCACCGCGAGCAACAGTAGCGCTACAATGTTCGTGATCTTGATCATCGGGTTCACCGCCGGCCCTGCTGTGTCCTTGTAGGGGTCGCCGACGGTATCGCCGGTCACGGCGGCCTTGTGTGCATCAGAACCCTTGCCGCCATAGTGGCCGTCCTCGATGTATTTCTTGGCATTGTCCCAAGCTCCGCCACCGGAGGTCATCGAGATGGCGACGAACAGGCCGGTGACGATCACGCCGAGCAACATGGCACCGACTGCAGAGAATGCTGCCGATTTGCCGGCGGGTCCGCCGCCAGCAATGAAGTAGATTGCGAAATAGCAAACGATCGGCGACAGAACCGGCAACAAGGACGGCACGATCATCTCCTTGATCGCGGCCTTGGTGAGCATATCCACGGCACGTCCGTAGTCCGGCTTGTCCTTGCCCTTCATGATGCCAGGCTTGGCGCGGAACTGACGGCGCACTTCCTCGACGATCGCCCCGGCCGCACGACCGACGGCGGTCATGCCTAGCGCGCCGAACAGATACGGTAGCAAGCCGCCGAGCAGCAGGCCGATCACGACGTAAGGATTGTTCAGCGAGAAGTCGAGCTGAATGCCCTGGAAGTACGGGTGCTGGGACGCAGTCCTTGTGAAAAATTGCAGATCCTGATTGTAGGCGGCGAACAGCACCAGTGCGCCAAGACCTGCCGAGCCGATGGCATAGCCTTTGGTAATCGCTTTTGTGGTGTTACCGACCGCATCGAGCGCGTCAGTCGACTTGCGTACGGCCTTCGGCAGACCGGCCATCTCGGCAATGCCACCAGCATTGTCGGTGACCGGCCCAAAGGCATCGAGCGCGACAACCATGCCGGCGAGCGCGAGCATCGAGGTCACTGCGATGGCGATGCCGAATAGCCCGGCCTGCGCATGGGCAACGAGGATGCCGGCGATGATTACCAGGGCGGGCAATGCGGTCGCTTCCAGCGATATGGCCAAACCCTGGATGATATTCGTGCCATGGCCCGTTACGGACGCCGCGGCAATCGACTTCACCGGACGGAAATTGGTGCCCGTGTAATACTCGGTGATCCAGATGATTAGACCGGTCACCACGAGGCCTACGATGGCGCAGACATAGAGCGCTTTACCGGTGAAGGTCGCGCCCGCGATCGGCCCCATTCCGATCAGGTGGTCGGTAACGAACCAGATGGCGATCAGCGACAGCACGGCCGACGCGATGAAGCCCTTGTAGAGCGCGCCCATGATTGACTCGCTCCGCCCGAGACGCACGAAGAACGTGCCAATGATGGAGGTGATGATGCAGGCGCCCCCGATGGCGAGCGGATAGACCATCATACTCATCAGCATTGGCGTGTTGGCGAAGAAAATCGAGGCCAACACCATCGTGGCGACGGTTGTCACCGCGTAAGTCTCGAACAGGTCGGCGGCCATGCCGGCGCAGTCACCGACGTTGTCGCCCACATTGTCCGCGATGGTCGCGGGATTACGCGGATCGTCTTCCGGAATGCCGGCTTCGACCTTTCCGACCAGGTCGCCGCCCACATCGGCGCCCTTCGTGAAAATGCCGCCGCCAAGACGGGCGAAAATTGAGATCAGCGAGGCGCCAAAGCCCAGCGCCACCATGGCATCAATCACAGTCCGGTCGTTTGCGGCCTTGTGCAGCGTTCCAGTGAGGAAGCCGAAGTAGAGTGTGACGCCAAGCAGCGCGAGACCTGCGACCAACAGGCCGGTGATTGCACCCGCCTTGAAGGCAAGCTGGAGCCCGCCCGCCAGAGTCTTGGTGGCGGCCTGCGCCACTCGCACATTGGCGCGCACCGAGACGTTCATACCAATAAAGCCGGTCGCGCCCGACAGGATCGCGCCGATTGCAAAGCCGGCTGCCACAAGCCAGCCAAGCGTGAAGCCGATGATGACGAAGATGACGACGCCGACAATCCCGATGGTGGTGTATTGCCGCTTGAGATAAGCCTGCGCGCCTTCGCGCACGGCGTCGGAAATTTCCTGCATTCTTTTGCTGCCGGGATCGGCGCTCAGTACCGATTGGGTCGCCCAGATGCCGTAAATGATTGCGAGCACCCCGCAGCCTACGATCAACCACAAAGTGGACATGGTGGCCATTTTTTCCCCGATCTTATTGGCGCTGGCGGGACGAACGCTCCCGCCGGCGCCAGGAGCGTCGAGGATGGCCGCTTTAAGGGCGCTTCACCCCGACCGGAAAGCGCGCGGATATAGCCAAAAAGTCGTGGGCTGCGCAACGCGGAAATAAGGCGCCACGAAGGATTTCTTTGTGATGCCTGTCTTTGGGTAATCGGACAACGTCGTTCCGCGATACATGTAGTCCGTCCCCAACCCGCCACGGAACTCGAATTCGACCTGGCTGGTCGAACGCCCGGGCACGTCGGATTTCCCTTCGGGGACGGACCAGCCGCGTCCACCGAGATTTATAGCACCAGCAGGATTATCCGCAGACTGCGTCCGAGCAGAACGGTCAGCGATCGAAACAAGCAAAACACCGGCGGCTGCAACTGCCGCAATGACAACGGAACCGCCCCATTCAGCCGCCCGCAACCGTCGCTCGGCGTCTCACAAAGCAGATTTGCGAGCGGGTCACGCCGTGTGCTTGTGCTTCTTCAGCCGGAACGCAAGGGCGATGTAAACGGCGCCTGCCAGGATCGCGTACCAACCAATGAGCCAGACCACTGCGAGCGCACCGACACCGGGCCGAGCCAGAAGAATGACGCCGAAGGCAACCGAGAGGAGGCCGCTGAGGATGAGCAACCATTCACCTTCGATTTCCTTGCGCAGCTGGATGGCGCCCCAGATCTCGAACAGGCCGGTGACGATCGCCCAAATGGCGATGAACATCAGCAGCACCAACGCGGTTAGGCCCGGCCAAGCAAAGGCCAACAGGCCGGCGATGATCCCGGCAATGCCGACAATCGCGAGCCAGAAGCGCGAGCCCATACGGCTACGGCCTTGACCGGCAATTGCTTCCCATAGCGCGAGAACGCCATCTACAACGGCATAGGCGCCCCAGAGGAAGGTCAGGGTCAACAAGGTGAGGACCGGCCACATGAAGGCGAGTACGCCAAATATGATGGCCGCGATACCGCGCAGCAGCAGCAGCCACCAGTGGTCCGCCAGCGCGTGCAAAAGCGCCAAGCCCGCAAGCGGCGCGGTCGGTCTAGGTTCAATATGAGCGCTTGTCATCGCATTTCTCCCTCAGCTTCGCGTGACCACAGAATCGTACGTCCGGCGATGGCCCCGAGAAAGCACATCCGCGAAATTTGAAGTGACATGCCGTGCGGTAATACCGTTGAACATCAAAAAGCCGGTACCGCGACACCGGGGAATCTCGGTTCGCTCCCTTCCGGAGGCCAATGTAGTCATGGTCTTGCCGCGCACTGAACGACGGTTGCGTTCTATACCGTCGATGGGCGTGGCCGAAACGCAAGCCACACCAGCAAGGCTCCCGCAACAAAGATGGTTGGGAAAATCACTTCGTTGATGGCGGTCCAGCCAAAATTTTCGAGCAACTGGCCGGACGAGAACGAGCTCAATGCCATGCTGCCGAAAATTAGAAAATCATTGAACGCCTGCACTTTGTTGCGCTCGTGAGGCCGATGACACTGGGTCACCATCGTAGTGGCACCGATGAATGAAAGATTCCAGCCGCAGCCAAGCAACACCAGCGCGCTCCAGAAGTGCGCGACGGTGAGCCCGGAAATGTTGACGGCAGCTGCCCCAGTTATCAGCGCCAGGCCGATGCCGGTGATACGCTCTATGCCAAAACGCGCGATCAGCGCGCCCGTGACGAAGCTCGGCGCATACATCGCCAACACGTGCCACTGGATGCCCAGCGCCGCATCGGTGATCGAATGACCGCATCCGACCATCGCGAGTGGCGCTGACGTCATCACCATGTTCATCATGCCGTAGCTTGCCATGCCGCAGGCGACGGCGACGATAAAGCGCGAGCTGCGTACGATTTCGCCAAGTGGCCGAACGCTGTCATGGCCCGGCGGCGGCAACGGCGGGACCTTCACGAATTGCAGCACGAAGGCCGCCGCCAGAGCGCAGACCGACTGTCCAAGATAGCTGGCAGCGAACAGATGCGGAGACAACAAGTCTTTCGTGAAGATGACGAGCTGTGGGCCAATGACCGCGGCAAAAATTCCGCCAGCGAGCACCCAGGAAACGACCTTTGGCCGGTAGGCGTCGCTGGCAGTGTCAGCGGCGGCAAAGCGATAGGATTGGTGAGCGGCGGCGTAGAGGCCGCCGCAGAATGTGCCCAACAGCAGCAGCGAGAAATGGCCGTTCATCACCGCGGCATAAGAAATCAGCCCGGAAAGAATCCCGAAGGCTGAGCCGCATTGCAGCGCGAACCGGCGACCAAAATGGCGCGCAAGCATCCCAAGCGGCAAGGTGCCGAACCACATTCCGAAGACCATCGCAGTGACCGGCAACGTCGCCAGTCCTTTGTCGGGAGCGAGCACGGCACCGACTATGCTAGCCGTGCTCACGATGACCGTGTTATTGCCGCCAGCGAGTGCCTGAGCGACCGCCAGCACTAAGGCATTGCGGCGGGCCAAGTTGTCATCAGGCTTGGAATGCTGGAAAGGTTCGGCAATCGCCGACATTGAGGGCTCCCCGGAATCCCGCTCCTTGTAGCGGCGATCCTGTTGAATGGCCAATGCCGGCCGTGCAGAACAGGCTTGAGACAGACTTCGTGCGTTACCGCTCGCGCGGAGGCAGTTCCGGCTTTTCTTTGACGGCGATCGCACCCGGGTGACGAATGGTTGCCTCCCTCGCTTCCGCCAATGATCGGGCGCCGATTTGGCCCATGGAGGCGCGCAATTCGTCGATGTAGAGGTCGATCAGATAGTCTGGTCCATCGTCTCCCAGGGCACCAACCGCCCAAAGGAACGATTTTCCCGCAAAGGCCGCATCGGCTCCGAGCGCGATTGCGCGCATAACGTCCTGCCCGCTGCGAACGCCGCTGTCGAGCAAGACTGTAGCCTTATTGGCAACCGCGGCGACGATGGCCGGCAGGGCGTCGATCGAGGGCGTCAGGGCTTCGATCTGGCGGCCTCCGTGATTTGAGACCCAGATCCCGTCGATCCCCAGCTCCACCGCTTTCTGCGCATCCTTCGGGTGCAGGATGCCTTTCAGCGCCATCGATCCCTTCCAAGCATCGCGATAGCGCTTGATCTCTTCCCAAGAAAAAGCTCCGCCCATCCGAGCACGTGCATAGGCGATGATCTCGTTGGTGCCGGCGCCGGGGCGTGCATAATCTCTGATGGTTGCAAACCGCGGATACCCGTTGCGCATGAGCGCGAGTAGCCACCTAGGCCGAATGATCATCTCGTAGATCATCCTAGCGTTCGGCCGAAACTGGTGGGCGAGCCCGGCATAAGTCTCGCGCGAGCGCGTGGTCCGCACTGGGACATCAAGCGTGAGCGCGAGCACTTTAGCGTCGACTGCCTGCGCACGTCGCACGAGATCGAAGCCGATCTTGTGATCGTCGTGCCAGAATCGATAGAGCTGCAGCCAGAACACGTCGGGCGCCGCTTCCGCTGCCTGTTCAATCGTGGCACCGCCTGCGACACTGAGCGTATATGGCACACGGGCGCGCTGGGCAGCCTTCGCCATCAGCAGATCCGCGCCCGGCCAGACCAGCGAAGGGCCGCCCATGGGAGCAATGCCGATGGGCGCCGAGTAGCTGCGTCCGAATAATTTGACATCGACAGGCGGCAGCGACGGCATCACGCCGTAGCGCGGCACAATTTCGATCGCGTCGAACGCGGCCCAATTGTGCGCGATGCCGACGTCATTGCCTGCGCCGGTATCGCCATATTCGAAAGCAAAAAGAGGCACGTTTCGGGGAGCGCGACGGCGCAGCCAAGCCGTCGTCGGAAACCGCGCGTGATGTTTCTCAAAGTTCGCGTGTTTACCAACCGGCGTCGCCGCCGCCTGTTTCGCCGTCATATCGTGCATAGCGAATTCCCGTTCCTTAATTTTTTGCCATTATAGCCGCGCCGCTCGGCTTCGTCCCGGTCAACCCCGGCTGCTCAGAAATGGCTGAACGATAGGTGCCTGAAGGCGAGAGGGCGGCCATCGGCAGCAAGGAAGCGTGCGCCCTCCCCCGCCTTGATCTCGCCGATCTCGCTGACTGCGACATTGGCGGCCTTGGCGGCAGCCTGGAAACTCGCGCTCCTGGCCTCCGGCACAGTGCAGACAATTTCGTAGTCATCACCACCCGTGAGGACGGATTCGATAGCGCCGGGATCGGTCGCGACAACGGCTTTGGCAGCATCGGAGAGAGGAACCCGCCTCACATAGACATCGGCTGCGACACCGGACATCCGGCACAACTTGCCAAAATCGCCAACCAGGCCATCCGAAATGTCCATCGCTGCCGAAGCATGGGTCCGCACGGCCTCTGCCAGCGCATTGCGCGGCTGCGGCAACAGATAGCGCGACAGGAGATGCTGCCGTTGCGGCTCGCTCAAGTTCCAGTTCTTGCCCTTACGTACCGTGACGCCGAGCGCAGCGTCGCCGATTGTTCCCGTGACGAATACGCGATCTCCAACCCTGGCGCCGATACGGCGCACCATTGTTCCTTGGGGAACCACGCCAAACATGGCGATCGAGACCACGATAGGCCCTTGCGTGCGGTCGGTATCACCCCCGAACAACGGGCAGCCGAACTGTGTGGCGTCGTCGCCCAAACCGGCCGCGAACCCTTCAAGCCACGCTTCGCCGACTTCGCTCGGCAGCACAAGCGACAGAAGGAAACCAATAGGGCGCGCGCCTTTCGCGGCAAGATCTGACAAATTGACCCGCAACGCCTTGCTCGCCACAGTACGAGCGGCGTCTTCGGATAAAAAATGCACGCCGCCGACAATAGCATCGGTCTTGAGCACCAGATCAAATCCCGACGGTGGCGAGAGAATTGCCGCGTCATCGGACAAACCAAGCGCGCCGGGGACGGTCGCGAGCGGCTTGAAGAAACGTGCGATCAGGCGGTCTTCGGCCGAAATGTCGTCATGTGCGGCCATGGCGTCACCCGGCGGCACGCCCGAATTCGGCGGCTCGTACACGCCGCGCTAGCTGGTCAAGCACAGCGTTGACCATGCCGGTCTCATCGCGCTCGACGAAAGCGGCCACCACATCGGCATATTCGGCCACCACGACCCGCGCAGGCACATCGGTCCGGTGGATCAGCTCATAGGCGCCCGCTCGCAGCGCCGCTCGCAACACTGTTTCGATCCGCTTGAGCGGCCAGCCCCTGGAGAGCGCTTCATCGATCAGCGGATCAAGTTCTCTCTGTTCGCGCACCACGCCCGATACAATGTCGCGGAAGAATGTCGCCTCGGCCGGCAAATATTGCGCGCCCTCGACCTCGCGACCGATCCAGTGGCTTTCGAATTCGGCCAGGATTTCATTGAGCCCGGTGCCGGCGAGATCCATCTGATAGAGGGCCTGAACTGCCGCGAGCCGAGCCGCGCCGCGCTTGTTTGCTTTGCGCGCATCCTTGTCGTCTCGTGCAGCACCCGCAGTCATTACCGCCAGGCCAGTGTGTGTTTGAGCGCAACCAACATGAGTGCCGCGCGGGCGGCCTCGCCGCCTTTGTTGCCTTCGTCGGCACGGGCACGCGCATGCGCCTGGGCCTCGTTTTCGACGGTGAGAATACCGTTGCCGATAGGCAGGCGCTCCTTCACGGCAAGTTCAACCAATGCTCGCGCAGACTCATTCGCCACAATCTCAAAATGGTAGGTCTCTCCACGGATCACGCAACCGAGGGCGACCACACCATCGTACGGCGCCCGCCGGCGGCGAGCGGCATCCATGGAGATCGCAATGGCGGCGGGAATTTCCAGGCTGCCAGGCACCGTAACACGATCGTATCGGACACCTGCGCCATCCAGCACCCGGGTCGCGCCGTCCAGAAGCTCGTCGGAAATCTTGTCGTAGAAGCGCGCCTCCACAATCAGCATGTGCAGGTTTTCGCCTTTCTTCCCGCCGCGATTTTTCATGGCCATAAATCAAATGCCCCCTAGTCACCAATTAATAGCGTCGTAGCAAGTGACTAATGTTTGAACAAGATTCTACTTCATCTCTGCCAATCGCGCAGCGTACCGCGCCATAGTATCGACTTCGAGATTGACGTCGTCGTCCTTGCGTAAAGCTTCAAAGGTGGTCGCTTGCAACGTGTGCGGGATCACCAGCACCGAAAATGTATCTTTTTCCACCGCATTCACGGTAAGCGAGACGCCATCCAGGGCGACCGAACCCTTTGGAGCGATGAAGCGAACAAGATTGGCCGGGGCGCGAAGTGCAATACGCGCCATTTCCTTCATATTTTCGCGCGCGACCACGGTCGCGATCCCATCCACGTGGCCAGCGACCAGATGGCCTCCCAATTCGTCACCGAATTTCAAGGGACGCTCAAGGTTGACCTTTGACCCGCGATGCCAGCGGCCCACCGTCGTAACCCGCAGAGTCTCCTCCGCACCATCGACGGCGAACCAGGTGCGGCCGCCTTCCTCTCCCACATCTACTACAGTCAGGCAAACACCCGAGCAGGCGATCGAGGCGCCCTGCACGATTTCGGCTCGCGGATAACCGCAAAAGATCGTGATGCGGTGTAGATTGCCTGCACGTTGATTGACCGAACGCACTTCTCCCAGGTCGGTGATAATGCCGGTGAACATGCTCTACGCCCGCACGAAGCTTTCGATCTTATCAAGACCGAGTTCTTCAGCCCCACGCGATGCAAGTCTGCCGGTCAATGCCTCGAGTGGCATTTTTTCCAGCGGAGCGATGCCCGTCGTGCCAATGGACTTTGCACCGCGAAATAAAACTGCTTCATCGACGAGATCGGCTTCAACGAAACTGCCCGCCACGATTGGTCCCCCCTCCACCATCAGACGCGTGATGCCCTGATCAGCGAGAGTCCTGAGCACGTGGCGAACATTCAACCGGCCACCGCTGTCATCGACGCGAAAGACCTTGCACCCCTTTTGCTGAAGGATTTCTTCCGCGATCGGGGACGCCTTGCGCGAGGCGAAAATCCAGGTCGGCGTTTCGCGCACCGTCGCAACAACCGAGGTCGACAACGGCACCCGCAATTGCGCGTCAAGCACGACACGAACCGGCGAACGTTCGAACATGCCAGGCAGGCGGCAGGTCAATTGCGGGTCGTCGGCCAATATCGTGCCAATTCCAACCAAAATCGCATCGCTTGCTGCACGCATCCGAAATACGCGCTCGAGAGCCTGTTCGCCAGTGATCGAAGCCCTTCTGCGTCCGCCTAGGCCAGCCTTGTTGTCGGATGAGATCGCAAGCTTGAGGGTGACATGCGGCCGCCTTTGGTCCATTCGGGTGATGTGACCGACATGGATGACACGCGCCTCATCCGCGCCGAGGCCCACATCGACGACGATGCCTTTGGCGCGAAGACGCTCGTGCCCCTGCCCGGCCACTTCCGGATTTGGATCTTCCATGGCTGAGACAATGCGGGCGATACCAGCGCGAATAATCGCATCCGCACACGGCGGAGTTTTTCCCTCATGCGAGCACGGCTCGAGCGTCACATACATCGTGGCACCCTGCGCTGTCTTTTTGGCGCGGCGTAACGCCTCGACTTCGGCGTGAGGGCGGCCGCCTTGCTGCGTCCAGCCGCGACCCAGAATGATGCCGTTCTTGACGATCACCGCACCGACCGCCGGATTGGGCCAGGTACGGCCGAGATTGCGTCGACTGAGCATCAATGCGAGCCGCATGTACCGCTCGTCGTCGTTCTGCCCGCCATTTAGGCGCGCTCCTCCGGGCGCGAGGCCGGACTCCATAGCCCCTGTGCTCATGATTTAGCTCCGGTGGTTATGGATCCCTGGCTCCTCAGCTCGTTCGGGCCGCCGGGGATGACGCGAAGCGGGGTTCATTTTCGTACGCCGGCCGCGGTCCGGCCATCGTCCTCCCCCGACAACTCGTCGAGCGCGGCACGAAAATCCTTGGCTTCGCGAAAATTACGGTAGACGGACGCAAACCGCACATAGGCAACATCGTCGAGTTCGCGCAGGTTTTCCATCACAATCTCGCCGATGGTTTCGGACGAAATCTCATTCTCACCCTGGCTTTCGAGCTCGCGAACGATCTTCGAGACCATTTGCTCGATACGATCCGGGTCCACAGGGCGTTTTCGTAGCGCTATCTGCACGGAACGCATCAGTTTGTCGCGATCAAATGGCACGCGCCGACCGTTGCGCTTGATGACGGTCAATTCACGCAGCTGGACGCGCTCGAAGGTCGTAAAGCGAAAATTACAGGTGAGACAAACGCGGCGACGCCGAATCACCGCTGAATCTTCGGTTGGCCGCGAATCCTTCACCTGCGTATCGAGGCTTCCACAACTAGGGCACCGCATAACGCCCCCAATCCTCAATCCTGATAGATCGGAAACCGCCCAATCAAACTTTTCACTTTGTCGCGCACGGCGGCTTCAACAAGTGAATCTTCCTCGACCCGTTTTTGCGACAGCACATCCAGCACCTCGACGATCATCTCTCCGACCTGGCGGAATTCGGCGATGCCGAAGCCCCGCGTCGTGCACGCGGGCGTGCCAAGCCGAATACCGGACGTTACGGTCGGTTTTTCGGGATCGAATGGAATGCCGTTCTTGTTGCAAGTGATATGCGCGCGCCCCAAAGCCGCTTCGGCCACCTTTCCGGTGAGCCGCTTCGGACGCAGATCCACCAGCATCAGGTGCGTGTCGGTACCGCCCGAAACAATATCGAGATTGTGCGACTTCAAGGTCTCAGCTAGCGCGCGCGCATTCTCGAGAACATTCCGCGCATAGGCGCGGAAGCTAGGACGCAAGGCTTCACCGAATGCGACCGCCTTGGCGGCAATGACATGCATCAACGGTCCGCCCTGCATACCGGGAAAGACAGCCGAATTGAGCCTCTTGGCGATCTCTTCGTTGTCCGAGAGTATGATGCCACCGCGCGGACCGCGCAAAGTCTTGTGCGTCGTCGTTGTGACGACATCAGCATGCGGGAATGGCGAAGGATGCACGCCCGCTGCAACAAGACCGGCAAAATGCGCCATATCCACCATCAGCAGTGCGCCGATGCCGTCGCAAATTTCGCGAAACGCACGGAAATCGATGATGCGCGGATAGGCCGAGCCGCCGGCGATGATCAGCTTCGGCTTGTGTGCATGCGCGAGGCGCGCCACCTCCTCCATGTCGATGCGGTGGTCGTTCTCCCGCACGCCATAGGGTACCGGCTTGAACCACTTGCCCGACATGTTAACGGGTGAGCCATGTGTGAGATGGCCACCCGCGGCCAAGTTAAGTCCCATAAAGGTGTCACCGGGCTGCAAAAGCGCAAAAAAGACTTCAGCATTTGCGGAAGCACCCGAATGTGGCTGCACGTTTGCGAACTTGCAGCCGAATAGTTTCGTGACGCGGTCAATTGCGAGCTGTTCGACGATGTCTACGAACTGGCACCCACCGTAGTATCGTTTGCCCGGCAGACCTTCGGCATATTTGTTGGTGAGAACCGAGCCTTGCGCTTCAAGCACCGCGCGCGAGACGATGTTCTCGGAAGCGATCAATTCGATTTCATTACGCTGCCGGCCGAGTTCGCGATCGATCGCGTCGGCGATTTCAGGATCGGCCCCGGCCAGGCCAGCAGAGAACAGTGCTTCTACTCCGCTTGTTGGCTTGGGGCTCGAGGTTGCCGACATCACGATCTCCTGGCGCCTGGGCGCCCGGCGCCGATCTCTAGGCTGAATCTGGGATTGCGACCGCCCATAGCATATCACCTCCCACCCGCCAAGCATTGGGCTGTGGAGGAAGGCTGGCCCCATATCTAGAGCCGTCGGCGGGTTCCGCTGCGGCGCAAAAAAAGCCCCGGCCAGGAAGCCGGGGCAAGTCAATCCACCCGCAATCGAATTAGAGCCGGTAGAGAATCTGGTCGGTCCAGAATCGCTCGAGCCGATGCAACGATTTGTTGAGGGTCGAGAACTCCTCGGCATTGATGCCGCCGACCTGCTCAACCGTGCGCACGTGCTTCTGATAGAGAGTCTCGATGATGTCACGCACCTCGCGGCCCTTGTCGGTCAGCTTGATGCGTACCGAACGGCGATCGACACGCGAGCGCTGGTGATCGAGGAATGCCATCTCGACCAGCTTCTTGAGGTTGTAGGAAACGTTCGAGCCGAGATAGTAGCCGCGCGTGCGCAGCTCGCCGGCCGTCAGTTCCTTGTCGCCAATATTGTAGAGCAGCAGAGCCTGCACCGAATTGATATCGGAGCGGCCACGACGATCGAATTCATCCTTGATGACATCAAGCAGCCGGCGATGCAGCCGCTCGACTAACGTCAAGGCCTCCAGATACTGTGGCCGAATGTGATCGAGCTGCGCCTCGCGCCCGGCGGGCTCGACCGTCTTTGCGACGGCTTTCATGTTCAACGCCCCTTGCGTTTTATTTGTACGTCCCCGGTCGCAAAGGCCCTGTTTCCTCGCTCCGGATGACGCGCACCTTATGAGGGCGAATCTAAAATCGGCTTAAATAACACCATAAAGATTAGGTTTATTTAAAACGGTGAACGATCTCTTGACCATGCAATTGTAAACACCATCGCAAGGCTTCGTTCACTCTACAAATCCACATCAATCGCGGATGAATTGAATAATACCCGAAAAATCGCAGGAAGCTTGGCCGCGAGCGACATATCGTGAATACATCTGCGTTGCGCCGGCGCCCAATTCAGTCCTGGCTCCGGACGCTTTTGCCGCCTCCTGCGACAACTTCAGGTCCTTAAGCATCATGGCTGCGGTGAAGCCCGCCTGATACTCGCGGTTCGCCGGCGATGTCGGAACGGGTCCAGGAACGGGGCAATAGCTCGTCAGCGACCAGCACTGGCCCGACGACTTTGAGGAGATGTCGAACAACTTCTGGTGATCGAGACCAAGTTTTTCAGCGAGCACGAAGGCTTCGCTGACAGCAATCATCGAGACACCAAGGATCATATTGTTGCAAATTTTTGCTGCCTGTCCGGTGCCGGCACCGCCGGCGTGCACGATCGTCTTTCCCATCTTTTGCAAAATCGATTCTGAGCGTGCGAAGGCCTGGGCGCTGCCGCCGACCATGAAGGTCAGAGTTGCGGCGGTAGCCCCGCCAACGCCGCCTGATACCGGCGCGTCGAGCATCAACAGACTTTTTTTCTGTGCCTCGGCTGCGACCATGCGCGCGGTCTCAACGTCGATCGTCGAGCAGTCGATCAGCAATGTGCCGGCATTGGCGTTTTCGACGATGCCGGAAGAGCCGAGATAAACCTCGCGTACTTCATTGCCCGACGGGAGCATCGTGATGACGACGTCAGCGCGCGCCGCAGCACTCTTTGCCGTCTCTACGCCCGCCCCTCCCGCCGCCTTGAGTCTTTCGACCGACGCCGGATTAACGTCGACGCCTTCGACCTGATGCCCCGCCTTGAGCAGATTTTGCGCCATCGGCAAACCCATATTGCCGAGACCGATAAATCCGATGCGCGCCATAACATCCTCCCAACTTTTATTGCGGATGTTCTTGTGCTGATTTCAAAGCCAACCAGAGGTAAATCACAAGCAGCCCCCCTTCCAAAAGACCGGTCAACCAGCCCCCGCCGAACACCTGAGGGAAAAATATTTCCACAGCCAGCATGGACGCGACAGATGTCAGCCAGATCACCGCTCCCCAGGCCGCGGCCAGCCAGAGACCGACCGCAGCAACCAGATCGATGACAGCAAAGAAAACGGTCGCGGTCTGCCACGCGATCGAATGAGTTTCGAACGGCTGCACTTCGCCGAAGCCGATGCCGCACACTTGGGCCCAGTGGTAGAGGCCCTTGATCATCGAAATCGCGGCCATCGAACGAAGGAAAAGAACAAGCCGCCGTGTCCAGCGCCCGATCGAACGGTCGGCCGCGTGCTCGCGCACGGGCTCCAAGGTGCGCAAATCGTCCGAGATGGCATCCGGCCTGTTCACGACAGCACCAACTCGGAAGCGCCGAGCGGCGCGAAATGACGTTCAACATCCGCTTCGCTGACCTCGGGCAGCGTCGCCGGACCCCATTGCGGCTTGTTGTCCTTGTCGACGATCACCGCGCGTACGCCTTCGTAGAAATCATGGTCATGGACGATGCGTGACACTATGCGGAATTCCATGCGCATGCACGTTTCGAAATCCCACGCTTTGCCGCGGCGAACCTGGGCAAGCGCCAATTTAAGACTCAACGGCGATTTCGTTCGTATAGTGGCGGCGGTCTTGGTGGCCCACTCGGAGTCGGCACTTTCGCTCAGGGCCTCTTTGTCAAGCGCGGCCAGGATTTTCTCAACCAGATCTCCGGCAAAAAGCCGGTCAATCGCCGCCTTATGTTCCATGATCGGTCCCGCGCCTGACGGCTCGGCAAAGGCCGAAATCACTGCGTCGACCGGCACGGTTCCGGCCAGGCCATCGAGCAGATCGGCAAAGCGCGCCGAGGAAACCCGGTGCGTTGCGACGCCCCCTGCCAACGCGTCGCCAATCCCGAACCGCTCGCCGGTCAACGCACAATAGGTGCCGAGTTCGCCGGGCATGCGCGGCAAAAACCAGGTCGCGCCGACGTCAGGGAAAAATCCGATGCCAACTTCAGGCATGGCAAATGAGAACCGATCACCTGCCACGCGATGCGACCCGTGCACCGAGACACCAACTCCCCCGCCCATCGCGATGCCGTCAATGAGCGCGACGTATGGCTTACGATAGTTCTTGATCGCGGCATTGAGCGGATATTCGTCACGCCAGAATTGCAATGCTTCATCGTGACGTCCGACCTTGCCGAGATCGTAAAGCGCGCGAATGTCGCCGCCGGCGGAGAAGGCGCGATCACCTGCAGCGGTTATCACCACCCGGGTGATTGCTGGATCGTCAGCCCAGCGATCGAGTTGTCCGCGCAGCGCCAGCACCATGGCGTGCGTAACTGCATTGAGCGCCTTCGGCCTGTTCAGTGTGATAAGTCCGGCCGCCCCGCGTCGCCCGAACGAGATTTCCGCTTCACTCACAGTCGCCTCAATTGAGTGCCGATAAATAAGCGGCGGCCGCAAGCAAACCTAACGCGCTGCGGCCCCAGTGCAGGCGACCCCACTGCACGATCAAGCCACGCGTTTGCTCGTTCGCCTGCTCCGGCTCGGTCGCCTTCAGCACACGATTGGTCGGCATGATGATGAACATCGTATAGGGCCACGGCGCAAGGATCAGCGCTGCACCAAGAAGCCAGCGCCAATCGTAGGTGAAGAGAAACGCCGCGACCCCGAGCAGGCCGGACAGGATGGCGAGGCTGGCCTGCATGAGAGCACCTCGCTCGTAGCTCGGCTTCCATTGGGTCAACAGCGCCTGGGTATCAAGCTTCAGCCGCGCGGGCTGCTCTGCGACGCTGACGTAGACCGCCGCGCCAGCAAAAATTGCAGCCGTTGCCAGCGCTAGTTCGCCGGTCCACATAGCGGCACTCATCCCGCCCTCCGCCAAGCGTGTTACGGCGACCAGACTCCGGCCTTCTCGAGGCGCTCCATCGCCTCGTCCGTGAACTCCGCGCGCGGGCCATCTCCGCCGATTACGAACATCAGGATGGATTCCTCATTCGGATCACCCTTTGTCACGTTTTCGAAACGGCGGACCATGCCAGGTGGAAATGACACCACGTCGAGCGGTCCGAGATCTACAAATTCCACCTCACCCTTTTCGTTTTCCCAGCTCGCCCGCCAGGTGCCGGTCATCGGGATGAAAGTCTCATTGGTGTCATGATTGTGCATCTCCGGTCCGTGGCCCGGTTTCGCCTTGCAGTACCCGAGATTGAAGCCCTCGCTGATCTTAATGGCGGCAAGCTGGGCTGCGTGGTCGCCCACGGGAGAGGTCACCGCACCGCCAGAACCCTTCGGCGGCTGGAAGCCAATTACGTTGAACAATGTGCGCTCGCAGCCGGGCATCTTGCTGTCCGGCAGACCCCCGTCGGAGCCTTTCAAGTCTTTAAAGCGCGCAACGCGTTTCATCATCTCGTCACGCGAGAGGTAAAGTCTCGCAAGCTGTTCCATCGGGCGCCCTCCTTATGTTTAGTTTGCAAGCATAGCGCGGCTTACAATCACGCGCATGATCTCATTGGTTCCCTCAAGTATTTGATGAACCCGCACGTCGCGCAAGACGCGTTCAATCGGATGGTCGCGCAGATAGCCATAGCCGCCATGCAACTGCAGGCATCCATTCACCACTTCGAAACCCGTGTCGGTGGCAAGGCGCTTGGCCTGCGCGGCGAGACGAGTCGCTGTGGGCTCGCCTTCTCCCACGGCAACCGCGGCACGATGCAATAGCAGACGTGCGGCCTCCAGCTCGGTCGCGTAGTCGGCAATGCGGAACTGCAGCGCCTGGAAGTCTGCAAGGCGTGAGCCAAACTGCTTTCTTTCCTTCATGTAGACGATGGTGCGATCAAGGCAGAACTGCGCGCCGCCGATCGAACAGGCGCCAATGTTCAGCCGGCCCCCGTCAAGGCCCGCCATCGCTATCCGGAACCCCTCGCCCTCAGCGCCGACGCGGTTGGCAACAGGTACACGGCAATTCTCGAAAATAACCATGGCTGTCGGCTGTGTTTTCCAGCCAAGCTTTTTTTCCTGCACGCCGAACGAGAGGCCGGGCGTATTTTTCTCCACCACGATGCAGGATATACCGCGTGGACCTGCTTCGCCCGTGCGGGCCATCACCACATAGATGTCTGACACGCCGCCTCCGGAGATGAATGCCTTGGCGCCGTCAAGCACATAGTGTTCGCCATCACGACGCGCGCGTGTGCTCAGGCTCGCGGCATCTGAGCCAGAACCCGGCTCCGTCAGGCAGTAGCTTGCGAAATGCTGCATGGTGCAGACTTTCGGTAGAAACTTCCTGCGTACCTCAACGCTGCCGAAATCATCGATCATCCATGCGGCCATGTTATGGATCGAGATATAAGCGGCCGTCGACGTGCAGCCCTGCGCCAATTCCTCGAAGATCAATGCCGCGTCGAGGCGATTGAGAGCCGAGCCGCCGACATCCTCCTTCACATAGATACCGCCGAAGCCGAGCTCGGCGGCTTTTCGCATGCTTTCCACGGGGAAAATCTCGCGTTCGTCCCAGTCACGCGCGCGCGGCATCATCTCATCGCGCGCGAACTGCCTCGCTGTCGCCTGAAACGCGCGTTGTTCTTCGGACAGCTCGAAATCCATGGATGGCCAGCCCTGCTCTCTCTCGCTTAGCAAGCCGGGACGGCGCGCGGCAACCAGATAGGTCTTTCAGGCATTTATGACATACGCCGGAATTTTTCGGCTGCTAAAGCATCTAATCTGGCAGGCTTGGGCCAACCTTGGGCCACGCTTGGGCCAAGCTTGGGCCAAGCT
>Ga0066388_100000324_pt1 | contig 21525 bp, 6 predicted proteins | sample PanSoiMetaGPlot6_FD_64539 | JGI IMG/M metagenome (GOLD analysis project Ga0066388, IMG submission 64539) | Tropical forest soil microbial communities from Panama analyzed to predict greenhouse gas emissions - Panama Soil - Plot 6 (Hybrid Assembly) | ecosystem: Environmental > Terrestrial > Soil...
ATCGCCGAGAACGGCTCCTGCCTGCAAATTATTGATGGTAGAGATCTCGCGGACATACGCATCCACGTCGCTTTGAGGCGCGCCGGCTCCTAGTCGCCGCTGGGCAATCTGCTCCAGCGTCTCGCCTTGCCGCACCGTATACGCGGGATCTGCGTGAATGTCTCGATGAATCCCCTCGCCGTGGTAGCCCCCTGGCGCCGGACTCGGCTCTTGACCGGGAGGTACAATCGAATCGCGAACAATCTGTGCTGCCCAGGCGATCCTTTCGGCCGGTACGGTCGTTTCGCCGTCTCGCCGTTCTAGTAGTAGATTCACCTGGCCCAGCGTCCTGGCTGTCTCTTCGGGCTGCCTGCCGTCGCTTTGCATGCGCTCCTGGTAGGCGTTGACAATTCCCAGCATGGTCGAGCGCTGCTCCGGATCGCCAATCTGCTCGGCAAGGTCTCGGGCACGGACGCGCTCTACTCGCAGCTCCGTTCCACTGGCCGGCTGGGCACCGTTGAGCCTGTAGTGCCCGTCTGCTGTTCGGGTCAGGTCGTAATTGTCATCCGGATGCCGTCCCCAGTGATGCTCGGAGTAGGAGCCGTTGCCGAGGTCCTCTCGGGATGATCCGCTACCATCAGCCCTCTCGACGCGACGACTGTGATTAGCCCATTCTGTTACCCGATTGCCACTGAGGTCTTGCAAAACGAAGCCACCGTCGGCGGTATTGCCAGGCAGTGTCAGGTGTTGTCCCTCGTGCAAGCGTGCATTGGGACTCAGGCTGTTGACGGAGGCAATCTCCCGTATATAGGCGTCAACATCGCTCTGGTTAGCGTCCGCTCCCAGCCTGTTGCGCGCCACCTGCTGCAGTGAGTGCTCTCCACTAACCCGGAAAGCCGGATCGGGTTGAATGTCGTGGTTTATTACCTCACCACGTGCTGAACTGCTGACTGATGATTGGATTAAGGTGCGAGCGTCTGCTGCAGAGTCGTGCCCACCGCCGCCACCGCCTCCAGAGTGTTCCCGATGTCTGTCGGCATGACCAGCCGCGAGATCGTGGGTAGCGGCCGGGGCACCAGCAGGCGAGCTGTCGCCTGCTGCCAGCCGGCTCTCCTGCACCAGGGTGGAGGCGTGCTCCTGCGGTCCTGTGTGGGCTTCGGGCAGCGCCTGAGCCTCCTGTACAGCCGTTCGGTGATGCTCTGGAGCAGGCGCTTGCCTCTCCGAATGTGGTGCTGAACTGTCCGCCTGGCTACGCGAATGACTCTGCGCCCATGAGTCTTCAGTGAAGGCCTCTCGCAGAGCCGCGAGAGCTATTTGACCGCTTCTTGCTGGTCGTTCATCCTCCGGAATTGCCGAGATAGCGCCTGCGTAGGCGAGCCGGTCGTTAGCTGAGATAAAGTGTAGTACGTGTTGATATATTTCTGTCGTTTGTCCAATTCCGTGCAGGTCGCCTAGCATATTTGCGCGGGAGCCGTAATTTTGCCGGATGGTGTCAGCAAACAGGCTCGCGACGCGATGATCATACTGACTGTCCGTCATTGAGTGATTTTCTCTCTGCAGCTGAAGCAAGCCGAACTGGTGCGCAAAATTGGTTGTATGCGATTGTCGATCGTGGTCTACCTCACGGGAGATCTGCTGCATCAAGTGGTGGGGATCGTCAGGACCCTGCATCGCTCGGTGCAAATCTGCGATATTAATGCCCTGGCGTCCCAGATGGTCGGCTGAGCTGCCCCACTGATTGTCGACGGACACACGTCCCGAGGCGGCGTCATAGGCGGTGATCGTGATCATGTGCCAGCCGCCGGAACCGCCGGCACCACCGCCGCCTGAATCTGTAAAGAATGGCTCGTTGCGAGTGTTTACGGAAACCGTAACCGGTAGTTGATGGCCGTCACTCAGCTGCTGCAGTCTGGAGCCCAGCTGTTCCGGAGAATTTACCGTTATAGTATCCGCTGGGGCTGGCTGGTCCCAGCGAGTTTGGTCAGCAACAACCAGGTTCGGACTGTCACCAGTCGGAGCTGTGCGAATTTGCCGCGCAAGCTGATTCCCCAGGCTGTCGTAATCCCTGCCCATCTGCTCATACTGCTGTGCGCGTTCGCTGCTTACCAAAAGCACGTTGTCTTGGACCCGACCAACAATGTGGTTGCTGACCTGAACGAATTCGTTGCCTGCGAGGTTAGGGCTTCTCTCCCCGCTTACCTCAGTGCCGTCCGGGCGAACGATGCGTTCTCCAGTGTCGTTGGGAATGTTTGGGTCTGGTTGACGCTGCACATAGCGCCGACCATCGGTCGGCCCCTCAGTGTCCCGGATTGTGTAATGCACGTTGACCGCAGTCAGCTGGAATATTTGGCTCGCATAGCTGCGCTCGCCATCGTTCGGCGGGTTGTTGATTGCCTCGCCGGTTCGCGTAAGTGATTCCCGGTCGAGGGCTACTGCCGGATTTTGACCATGGTGTCCTGCCCTGTATTGCTCAAACTCATGACCGTTCAGATCGGTCAGCTGATAGTGGCCGCTTGTAGCCATATCGGCCACAAGCCGGGCGGCTGTCGAAGGATTTTGGGTATAAGTGCGCGCTTCCACTGCTGCGGTGCCGCAGGTGTTATGGTTACCCTGGTTGATGCTTGTCGGGTGGGCAGCCTGGTGCATGACCTGTTCAGCGAGCACAATGCGGTCGGCTTCGTGCGCGACACCCTGCTGCTGTTCTCCAGGGTGCTCCATTATCCGAGCAAGTTGGCGGTAAGTGTCTGCTATCTCCTCGGGTGGCAGGTGACGCTCCCCGGCCCGGCGCTCGAACTCAGCCATGTCCCCCTCGAATCTTGCCCGCTCACCCGCGTCATGAATTCGCTGTTCGGCCAGCTGATTGAGGGCAGTGCGCTCAAGGGCGATGTGTGCCTGTGGATCCTCCGCACGTTCCAATGATTGTGGAGCTTGATCAGATGGCCTGATCGGTGCGTCGGCCGGTGCGGGCTGCGCGTCGGCGCGCTGCGGGGTGGGCTGGTCCCAGTTGACTTGAATTGGCGTGACCGGAATATCAGAGTGTGGCTGACGCGGGCTGTCTCCCTGAGGTCCGCCAAGGTCGGTCGGCGACTGGCCTGGTTGCCCTCCGGGGTGGTGCATGCGCCACACCACGGGATCCGCTTCTGCAGACTGAATCGGAATGAATTCGCCCAGCGGCGTATTGGAGTCCTGGATGTTCCGCGGTAACCCGGTTGTCGGTGCGCCCGGCTCGCGGACCTGGCTGGTTGGGGTGCCTGCTGGATGAGATGATCCCGGTTCGCGCGCTTCAGTTGTGGGAGCTCCCGCCTGGTCAGAAGCACTTGGCCGATGGATACCAGCCGCAGTAGTGGCAGCATGCTCCGATGCCGCTGGCTGATGCCTGTCGCTGGTTGATGCAGACTCTTGCTGAGCTGAGCCCGGCCGGTGTGCGTCACCGGCAGCACCATGACTGCGTTCGGGTCCAGCCGGCCGATCGGTGTCCAGCGTGGCCAAATACAACGTGCTTATGCTGATGCCTGTGTTTACGTGATCCTGATCTCGGCCCCACTGATTGTCGATCTGCACCGTAGCCGGTGGACCGGCATTATAGCCAACAACGTTAAGATCGTGCCAGCTCCCGGAGCCACCAGCAGAGCCGCCACCTGAATCAGTCAGGAAGGGCTCGCGGCCGGAGTTAACTCTGATGATTGCCGGCAGATGTCCCTCGGCCATGGCCGCCAGTCTGCTCTGGAGCTCCTGTTCATTATTAAACTGAACAGTATTGGCTAATTGATCGCGAGCGTTGGTAAGGACGACGTCTTGCTCATGCCGTCCGGTGATCTGGTTGCTGATATCGGCCAGGTCGCTGGCGTAGAGATAGGGGCTGGTGATCACACGGCCACTCATCAAATCCTCATGAATGGGCTGTGGTGGGGTCTGTGAGCTGTCCATGAGGCGCTCACCGCTATCTTCCGGGTTTCGCCCCGGGACCGGTGCCTGTTGCTCGTAACGTATGGAGCCAGCGTGTCCAAGAACGTGAGTATTTGGAGGATCCCCGACCACAAGGTCGTGAGTGGCGTAGTGGATGTTGACAGCCGTGACCTGAAAGAGCTGGCTGGCGTACGAGCGCTGATTATCTCTGACAAGCTCACCCTGATGATGGGAGTCTGGATGGGGAGTCAAGCTGTCATGGGCTTCGCCATCTGGGCGCAAGCTTGCTGGATCTAGCTGGATGCGGTGGCCCGATGCGGTGATGTACTCGCCGTTGATGGCCACGTCAGCAATGAGGCGGGCGGCTTCGGACGGGGTGCGGGCAAATGTTCTGGACTCGACCGAGGCGACATTGCAAGTTTCGTGCTGGCCCTGATCAATATGTGTAGGGGCGGCAGCGTGGTCCATAGCCTGCTCGGCGATGTGCAGGCGATCTGATGCATTCAGGGCTGGGTGCGGAACACCCACCCCCGTATCAGGCTCTGCTTCGAGCAGTCTGTGTATCTGACTGTATGTGCGGGCTACCTCCCCTGGGTTATGGGGCATCCGTTCTTCCAGTGCCTGCATGTTTCTCCGAAAGACGGCCAACTCTTGCGGGTTGGTTATAGTGTGCTCTGCCAGCGCATCCAGGCGGCTCCTTTCCACCCGGACATCAACGCGGTCGGTGACATCATGGAAGCGCTCGTTGCCGTGGTCGGAGATTAAGACACGTCCATCTCGCCGGAACTGAATTGAATAATTGCGGTTCGAGCCGTCCCCGTAGTCGTAGGACTCCTGGATGTTGCCCTGAGCGTCGGTACTGCGGCTGAGGGTGGCACCGTCTGCCAGAGTTCGGGGGCCCTCAGCTGCTGCCCCCGGTGCCCCTGACTGGCCTTGACCCTGTTCGGCACCGGCCGGAGCTGTCTGCTCTCGATGCTCCAGAACGACGGTGCTGTGGTGCTCAGCAGGCGGTGGTTGGTGGGCGTCCCCAACCGATGCGCGGGCCGGCGGCGATCCATCGGGTTGGTGGGTAACGGCGGCGACTGTCTCTGTGTGATGCCCCCCTCCGTGGTGACCGGCTGCCGGGTGGCCAGCTTCGCTGCCGCCCGTTGGGGCGGCTGCCGGTGCGACTGGCGGTGGGACATCTGCATGTGCTACGGCTGCACCACCAGAGCGATCGAGCTCCTGAATCGCTGCCATCATCACAGCCGTTTGCTGATCCTGTCTTGAGTGCTCGGCTGTGTCCGCGAATTGCTGAGCGGCAGCGCTGTATGCATTCAACTCCTGTGAGTTTAAGACCCGTTGCATGTCGCTAATACTGTGCGCGCCGCGCTGGTGCAGGATGTGTGCCAGGGTCTGCCCCAGTTGCTGCTGGTACTGGCCTTCGTCCAGTTGGTTGTACTGCCGCTGCTGGCGCAGAAGGTCGAATTCTAATCCGGCATCTACATGACCGCTGGTGCGATTGGCCGCGACCTGGCCTTGCAGAGCGGTGAAATCCGGTCTCTGAACGGTCGGGTCGATGGTTGCCTGGTAGAGATCGGAGACTGCCAGCGCCTGCCGACCGTTGTGGTCAACCGAAGACCCCCACTGGTTGTCGATCTCAACACGGCCTGTGTCCGGGTGGTAGCCGGTAATGGTCACCGCATGCAGGGTGCCTGAGTCGTGCCCGGAGCCACCAGCCTGTCCATCTCCGGAGTCAGCCCAGAAGGGTGGGTGCGATGTGTGCACGGAGAAAAGCGCCGGCATCTGACCATGCTGTTGCAGCTCTGCCAGCTGGGCGCGTAGCTGTTCCGCATTGGCCACACTCCGTAGTTGATGGCCGTCGTCCTGCCCGTCCTGAGGCGTGTTCTCATCGCTATTGCGGATGAGCACGGTGCTTCGATCACCACGGATATGATTGACAGCCTGAAGCATCTGACTGCTAGTCAAGCCGAGATCTTCGCTGTTGCTGGTGATTATCCTGGGAGGCGTGTGCGAGTAGTCCACAATCCGCTCACCGGTTGCGTCCGGATTCCTTCGACTCACCTGCCGCTCGTCCACGCTGTACCAGTGTTGTTGACCCGTCCGCGCATTCTCAATGGCGTAGGGGATATTCATTGCAGTGTTCTGGAAGATCTGACTGGCGTAACCGCGATCACCATCCTGGGGCGGACTGTTCTCGGCACCGCCATATGGACTCAAGGAACCAGGCTGGTTCGGCAGCCGGACTACCGGCTCTGGATTCGGTGGAGTTTCCCCGGGCGGGTAGTGAAGATGGTATTCACCGGTGGTAGCGACTTGCGTCACCAGCTCCGCGGCTGCCGACGGTTGCAGTGTGTACGTGAGGCTCTCTATTGAAGCCACGCTGCAGGTATTGAAGATTCCCTGATCGACGCTTGTGGGTACCGCCGCCTGGTGCATGACCTGTTCAGCCAGATGGACTCGATCCGCTAACGGTACGGCGTCACCATCGCGGCTTTCCATCAGGTGATCAAGTTGGCGATAGGTTCTCACTATTTCATCTGAGCTCAGTCCCTGCGCATGGGCACGCTCCTCAAATGTTGCCATGTCCAGCCGAAATCTGGCCTGCTCAATGTGGTTGCTTGTCTGTGACTCCAGCAGGTCCCTCGTATGCGCTCGCTCCACGCGCAAATCGTTCTCAGAGGTGACGTCGGCACCGTTGACACGATAATGCCCATCAGCGGTTCTGGTGAGCTCGTAATTGTCTTCTGTCCGCGACCCCGAGTGGCGCTCCGTGTAACTGCCGTCGGGATGCAGTTGGTGTCTGCATTCCCACCGGTCCCCAAGTCCTGGCCCGGTGTGACGTTCGACGTACGAACCATCATCTTGGCGTTGGTATGAATAATCGTAGTTTTGTTCCGGATGCTGTCCCCAGCCGTGCATGGAGAACCCATGGTCGCCCTCGCGGCGCCTGACAAAGCCACTTCCATCAGCATTTTCCTGCCTGGTGGTACCATCGCCCCAGGTCGTTACCCTGTGTCCGGGATTGGGCTCAACGACGTAGCCGCCATCCGCTGTGTTGCCTGGTAAATTGAGGTGATCGCCGCGATGAACGGTGGCATGCGGACCGAGCCCGTTCTCACCCCTGATTTCCCGCACGTAGGCCTCGATATCGGCCGGCGATGCGCCGGCCCCTAACCTCTGTGTGGCAAGACTCTCAAGCGTGTCCCCGCTCTGGACCGGATAGTTGGACATGAGCGGAATATCCCGATGGATAACCTCGCCGTGGTAGGATGCTGGCGTGCCACCAGCTTGGGGTAACTGGTGCTCGCCACCACCATGGTGTTCCCGGTGCTCCTCGGCAACGTCGGCCGATCGGCCGGCGGGCGGGTGAACATCCGATTGCCGCACGTCGCTCACCGGAGCGCCAGCCCGGTGCGCGGCCGATGCGATTTCGCTGACCGGGGCGTCGGCGCCCGCTCGAACACGGGCATCTCCGGCGTGGCTCTCGTCGCGATCGTGGGAGGATCGACCATGTGTGCGGATCTGCTCAGCGAGCGCTCCCTGAAGGGCGTGCCTCACGCTGTCATTTGTGACCTGATCAATGATCGCCCTTGTTTGATCCGTGGGCAGAGAGTAAAGTTGGGCCAGAAAACGATCTTGCATATGGTCCTGCTCGGCATCGATTCCCTGCCCAGTAAGCTCTCTCGTCATGGAGTCGCGCCCGAGCAGATCTCCCCGGCGGCGATTCCAGTCGTCGAGATGGTCGTTGAAGAACGCTGCCATCTGCCTGTTGTAATCAGTGTCGCTGATTCTGTTGCCATCTCTTTGCTCGCGTAGCAGGTCCAGTTGATTGTCCGCTCGTTGGAACGCATCGCCGGCACCCTGGCGGTGTTGCAGGTCAGCCACAATTTCCGGACTTCCCGGACGCTGTGATGCCAGGTAAAGATCGTGCAAAGGTACGGCGTTATCGCCGGCGTGATCGTGCTGTGGCCCCCACTGATTGTCAATCTCTACTCGCGCCGGGCGGGCGGGCGGGCCAGCCTCAGCTGGATGATAGCCAGTTACCGTGATTACGTGCCACCCGCCGGAGCCTCCGGCCTGTCCAGCTCCCGAGTCATTGAAAAATGGCTGGTTTTCAGAGTTGACCACCATAATTGTGGGCAGGCGACCGTCACGACTCAGCTGCGCAAGCCGATTCTCAAGTTCAGCTTCGTTGCGGAAGGCCACGTCGCGATCGTATCCGGCTTCGGGCCGCCCGTGGGCGTCGGTGCTGCGCTGTGCGTGGGCCAGCAGGAGCTGCTCGGGTGGATGAGCACCGGAGATTGCATTGGCGATATCGTTGATCTGGTTGTCGTTCAGGTTTGGACTGTGAACCGGGTGCTCTCGGCCCGGCAAGCTAATTGGATTGCCGGCGTTATCGACGAGCCGCTCGCCGCTATCCGGCGGGTTGCCACGAGAGCCCGGGACGTCAGGCGGCATCAACTCTACGTACCGAATCTGCCCGGGACCGGCAATTGGATGACCCTGTCCATCACGACTTGGTTGACCGCTGTCGTCCACCAAGCCATGCCGTGCATATTGGATGTTGACCGCTGTAATTTGGAAGACCTGGCTGGCATAGCTGCGGTCATCCTCGTGACCTCTGCCCTGGCTCGGATCTCGATCGGCTCGCAAAGTGTCGCTCGCTTCACCGTCCGGATGTAGATTCCTCCGATCAACCGTGACTGGCGGTCCTCCGTCGGTCGGATGGTACTGCCCGGTTGTAGAAACCTCGCTGATCAGATGTGCAGCCTGGGATGGGTGGCGGCTGTACATCAGAGATTCGATCGTAGCCGCATTGCAGGTATTGTGCTGCCCTTGATTCACATCGGTGGGGTGAGCTGCCTGGTGCAGCAGCTGATCGGCTAAGAGCAGCCGGTCTGCCGGTGTGGTGGGCTGAGCGGCAGTTGATTCCAACATCTGGGAGGCTTCCCGGAAGGTGCGGCCCACCTCCTCCGGAGGCAGCCCATCTCTGCGGGCCCTCTCCTCAAGCTCGCGCATGCTGTCCTGGATGCTATCCTGCCGGCGTTGAAATTCGTCGGGGTCGAAAGCCTGATCCCCGTGAGCCTCGTGGGAAAGCCTGTCCCGCAGGGCATTGAGGCTATCATCGAGCTGCATGGCATCACCATTTTCCTGGGTGGCCTCAGCCCGATTGTTCCAGCGAGCCCTGCCCAGGCGTGGATCGTCTGTAGCGCCGTCGGCACCATTAATCTGGTAGTGCCCATCGGCTGTCCGGGTGATATTGAAGTTGTCCTCCGGTCTCGGTCCCCAGTAATGCTCGGAATAGCCCCCGTCGGCATCGGGTGTGCGCACACGCCCGACCGATCCATCTTGATTGGTAACTCTTTCCACCCCGTTGGCCCAGACCGTGTGCCGGGTGTTATCGCCGTCGTCGTGAGTGAGATAGCCCCCGTCGCCCGTATGGCCGGGCAATCTCAGACGTCGTCCCTCCGCTAGGCTGTGACCGTGCCTCAGGTGATTAGCTTGCTCGATTTCATGCACATGCCTTTGAATCTCCTCCGGACTGGCTCCCGGTCCGAGGTGGTCGGAAGCAATTTGCTGCAGCGTCTCTCCGTGGCGGAACGGATGGATGGCCGGCTCCACGTCCCTGAGAATGACCTCGCCAGGGAAGTTGGGATGAGCAGCTAGCCCGGTCGTGGCGTCGGCTGGGTGCCGGGCGGTGGCAGAGTCGCCTGGATGTTGGACCGCTCCCTGCTCGCCAGGCTGCGGCGCGATCGCCGAGTCGGCCGGCCGGGCTGCGGCATCGGGCGGAAGCTCGATGGCTGGTGCATGCCACTGGCGGGCAACAGGATCGGCATCAGCCGATTGGATCGGGGTAAAGTCGAGGTTTGCACCTGTTGTCTCTTGAATCGTCTGCCCTCGCCCCGTGGGAGCACCTGGCTCCAGGACGTCGCTCCTCGACGCCTCTCCGCCGCTGACGATCACGCGCTGGAAAGCACCGCCGGTCGCCAGAGGTATATCTCTTGTCGGTCGCCGGGTGGGCTCGCTTGATTCGGCGCTGCGACCTGGTTCCCGTCCATCAGCAGCTGGTTGCCTGAGGTCGCTGACCGACCGTCCGGCTTCGCCTGATGGCGGCTGCTCACGTGTCTCTGAACGCTCTGCCGGCGTTGCTTCCCTGCCACCAATTCGCAAAGCACGGCTGAACGATTGCAAGCCATCCATAATCATCCTGCCCAGCCCTGCCGATGGCTGAGCAGCGTGACTGCCCGCCTGCGCGTCCCCAGGCTGTGCTGCCGCCGCTGGTTGCTGGACATCGCTGGCCGTCCTCCCAGCCTCACCAGTAGGTGCCTGCTCACGCACGTCGGAGCGGTCGCTGGACCTGGATTCGCCGCCTAACCGGAAAGCGCTGCTAACGGCCTGCCATCCGTCCCTGACCATCCTGCCCAGGCCGGCTCCGACAGTTTCAGCGGCCTGAGTGCCTTGCTGTGCCAGATTGCTCTCTGTTCTTCTGAATGCCCCACTAACGCGGTTCAAGCCATCGATAATCAGCCGGCCGAAGTCGCCGGTAATTCCACTGGGCCCACCCGCCTTGAGCTGGGCACTTAACTCCTTTTGCGCCTTGACCAGGTCGGCGCGTCCGGCGTTTACCTCGTTGATTACTGATTCAGGACGCGAAGATTGCGATTCCTGTGGCTTCTCGGCTTTCTTTTCGACATCATCTAGAGGCATGTCTCAATCGCTCCCCCGAAACAATCAGCAACACCAGGCCAGGACAAGGACAGTGCCAACGGCAGATGCCAGCCGAATCATAGTTGCTCAGAATCCCCGACTTCCAGCTATGCTCCAGCTAATGGACTCCCGTCCCCCCTTCCGCCCACCACTCAGCGACCATCAGTGTTGAAAGAGGTTGGCCAATATTCGATTCCACGCAGCATCAATATACCCATTTACGACGGCGTGACAATTGGCAGTTTCGTGTATTAATTACGCAGGAGGTATGTTGGGGTCGGGTTTTGAGATTCCAGCAGTTCAGGTAGGGAACTGCTCAGGGGTTTTTCCGCCCGCTGCCTCCTGGAAAGCTCGGCGGCGCATTGGCGCCACATTTGGGTCAAGAACGAGCTCTCGGTGTTCGCTATGTGCTTGACGCAATAAATAGAAATGGCCGCTTTGGTCCTGGTAATACTGCGTGTCCCCTACCCTCTTATACCTGGTGGCAAGGTCGGACTCGGAGACTGAAGTTGGCTTGCCTAGCGGGCGTGGATGGCTGACCATGCACAGTATGACCTGTCCTTCTTCCTCCCCGACCACTGCCCAGTCCCGCCCGTTGATACGGACTGTACTCGGGTGCGGTGCCTCGGACCCAGTATCGCCACCGGCCCTCACCTGTTCAGCGCCTGGCTGGGAACAGGCGTCCGAGCCCGGCAAAGCTAAAACCGGCTCATCGGTCTCAGAGCGAGCGGCCAGGACCTCCAAGTAGCTGTCGCGCGCCATCGGCGATAGATTAGGATCCGGAATCAGCTGTCTGCCGCCGGACGCGGCCTCGCGGAGAATATAGCCATGACCTTGTTCATCCCTGTAGTAGTCGGTGTCACCAACTCTCAAGTACCTGGCTGCCAGCTCTTGCTCTGAGACAGCAAACGGTTGACCAAGCGGACGTGTGTCGCTGCGTCTTACTACCAGCACCTCACCTCCATCCTCGCCAACGACCTGCCAGCTTCTGCCGTTGATTTCGATCAGGGCGCCCAGCTCAACTGGTCCGGCGCCGCCCTTGTCGGGTAAAGGCGCGATCGGTGAATCAGCAGCCCGGTGCGAGGTTCGCACATCTTCGCTCCCCGGCATTCCGGTGCTGATCTGCGCAGCTGGCTCGCGAACGTCTGACACGGCTGGGCGTTCTGGAGCTGCGTGTTCGCGACCACGCAAACCGAAAGCGCCGCTGATAGCGTTAAGCCCTTCAACGATCAGCCTGCCAAACGCGCCCGATATTCCGCTGGCACCACCAGCCTTTAATTGAGCGGCATGCTCTTTCTGGGCGCGGACCAGATCCCCTCGTCCGGCGTTTGCCTCGTGGATGGCAGATTCCGGCTTCAAAGTTTTGGCTTCGCCCGCCTGCTCAGTCTTCCCTTCCCAATCCTCGGTAGCCATTTCCCCGTGGCTCCAGCTAAAGAACCAGTGACAGAAGCTTATTTGCTGGCGGTGATGGCGATTATCGCCCTTGTTTCTGCCCGTTTGCGACCAGCAGTTGCAACAGGTCGATGGATGACTGATTCCAACATCCCCAATATACCCAATAGGTCAGACGACCGCTGCGCCCGGAGTGGTGAAGCGACGCTCACGTGTCATCTCAGGTAACCCCGGTTTTCCCCCATAAGATGAGCGCTATAGTGCTATTTAAGGTTTCATCAGGCTCATTTTGGGGTATGCTCCTGTTACTTCCCACGCCATCCAAACAGGAGGGGCGGCAATGGCTTTTGATAAACCCGAGTCCGGAGAAAAGGCGCCAGAGAGTGGCGCAGCCTCTGATTCCAGGAGATTACTGGGTGCTGAGGCCAACACGGGCTTTGCCGAGCTGGCGCAACGCGAGAAGCAAGCGCGCCAGGACCTGAAGGGTGCCAATAGCTCGCCGGACGAGGTATCCAAAGCTTTTGGTCAGGTTGACCTGGCTGACGGGCACACCGCCCTGGCTCGGCTGGATGTACCGTCGGGGGCGGGCGACCGCTCGGGCAGCCATGGAGACCAGAGTGCAGGCGGGGCGACACGCGACTCGACGACCACAACAGACAAGGACGGCAACACGATAACCGTATCGAGTGACGGCAAGGAGAAGCTTACGACCAATAAGCAACACACCCAGTGGACCTTTGAGCACAAGGAAACAGGTAAGGTGGACGTGGTGCGGAAGGACCAGAGTGGACATCTGGTCGAGGACCAGACATTCGCCAAGAGCTATGTAGATGGCCAGGGGCGGTTCTACGAGCCGGGCATGAAGGTGCACATCGACCACACTACCGGCGTGAGGGAAACCATTTACGGGTCTACCGGTAGGACAACGGAATACACAAAAGACTACACAGAGGGCGCGACGCATTACAAAAAGGGCACCATCGTCAGCGAATATGCAACGGGGAAAGTGGCCAGAGAGATTGACACGCCGGACGGCAAGGGGGGACACACCGTCGAAAAGCTATATCGAAGTGGCAAACGGGTGACCACCAAACCGGACGGCACCACCATTGATGACGATGGGCATGGCCACGTGGTAACTCACCCCGCGCACCGAAGCAAGTAGAGGGCAGGACCTCAGTTCGACTTTGGTACCGGAGCCAAACCTTCGCTTTCGATCAGTTGCTGCCTCAGCTTGGTCACGGTCGCAGCCAGCGATGGCTTGCTTAGCGCAAGACGCAGACCGCCGAACAGCCGGAAATCGAACCCGCTTAAGCCGGGCAACCGAGCACTGGCCCAGTTCCATATGGGCTCAGCTCTGATGAACCAGACCAGTCCCTGCATGTTTCTGTGGATTGGGTGGGACACCTCGAAGTCGCCAATCATGGAGACATTGCCATGATGAGGAACGGAGCCATGAAACGGTGGGCTGCGGAAGTTCGTCACGTAGGTGTCAGTCGCCGAAAAGGTCCACGATCCTCGCCTGACCACTGCACCAACAGAGTAGAACGGATCGAGCTCCCTGGTTGGGGCGACGAAGTAGTTGCGACCGCGCATCTGCAACAGCACGTTGCCAAAGAGGACAATATTGGGTCTGAGAACGTGCGTAAGGGTGAATCCTGGGATCAGGTCGGCCTGGTGCAGATGGCTGGTCTGCCACAGCTCGCGTGCCTGGAAATCCAGCTGACCGGTAGTTCGCCTGGCGATGGGAATGTCCTGGCGAAATCCAAGTAAAAGCGACTGTGTGGTTGGGAAGGTCAACTGCCGTTTGTTGTCAGCATAGACATCCTTGATCACAAAGTAGTTACAGTAGATGCTGGTGTTACCAAGAACGTTGTAGCCTACTGTCACGTTTGGCAAGACACGGAAGACATAGTCGGCTACGTTGTGCCGGGCTGTGAAGAAAACATTGGTCTCCAGGCGCTGTGTGACTTCCGTGGTGCTGTTGAACCAGAGGCGCTCCGGCAGCTTCTGGAATATTCTGAACGCCAGGCCGGGGCTGACATACTCACGTTCCCGCCCGAGGCTGCTTGGTGTTACGTCCGTAGGAATTGCGCCGGTAACACCGCTGACGTCAGCAATCTGGACCGGCGCCAGTTCCGAGGCTAGGCTTACCCCGGGCAATCGAGCGGACTGCACGGGGATGCTCTGGGCTCGAGCCGCTGACAAACAGGAGCTGTTAACCAGAAGAATTGCCAAAACCACACCAAGGGCACGGCGCAGCGTCACGGCGCCATGGTATCGCCAGTAGTGTTCCCCGAGGAGCAAAGAACAGGTCCAGTCTAGTAACCTTTGCCAGTCCACCAGCCTGATTATACGTTTGTGGCCAGGAATTCTCACCTCTTGACTTGCCCGCTGGTAGCAAGGCGGGTAAGTGCTATCCCGCCTGGGATAAGGCGTTTCGTACTTTGCGGCGCAGACGGCTCCACGGACCGGGCTGCAGGTGGCCCCTATCCGAGCAGAGAATGACCCTATGGTGTTGACTTATAGGGTCCTGCCGGTCCGGTCATCATCGATATTAGCGCGGCATTCCTGAGGATCTTTCGTGCCACCTGGCTGTCCTTGGACTTCTTGGAAATAAGCATTTGCCGCAGCGGCTCGACTCTTGTCATCGCAGAAGGTATAGAGAACTCGGCGGCAAACGCTCTGACGCCGTCGCCCACATCCTCGCTCCTGACATTTCGGTAAGCAATGCGCGAGCCGGGATTGACTTCATCAAACTTGGCATCTGGTTTGCGGGTAAGAACAACCTGCTTGCCGGGGGTCAAAACTATCTCCTTCTTGCCGGCAATCACCCTGACGGCGCCTTTGTACGTGTCCTGCAGGTCATAGACAGCCATGTCGTTCCCTGTTTCCATTATGAGCACCCATGAGCCAATATCTACCAGGACAGTCCCATCCCGACCCACGTATGTGCGCCGTGCTTGTTCCGGGTGAACAATGATGTTGCCCTTGTCGAGTGCAATCAAGTCCGCATCCGCATCAACTCTAATTTGTACTCCCTCGTTCAGGAGCTGGCTCACTACCGACGCCTCCACTACATCCGTGTTTATCACGCTGGCTGAAATGGTCTGCGCAAAAACGGCAAGCTCGCTGGCCGGTAGCAGCTGTCCAAAGAAGATGCTGCCTTCGTTCACCGGCGTCTGGTCCGTGGCTATTTTGGCTATGTCCTGCCCGCCTGCTACTCCAGCCTGCTGATTAGCTTGTAGAAACGGCAGCAGCGGCGGTGCTGAGGTCGGAGTCGCCAGTGCCACCAGTACCGGTGCAGCAGCCGGCGGCGCGGGTGGCGCGGGCAGGAGGTTAGTTGCAATAGCCTGCAACTTCGGTATTTTCGTGCTCGATGTGATATTGACTTGACTTGCTTTGGGATTGGTAAACTTCAGGGTGGTGGGATTGACATTCCCCACCTTGACCGCTTTCCCGGCCTGGATGGTGCCGGTGTTATTCAAGTTCACAATTCCGTTTGGTCCTGCGCTAATGGCCACAATGCCGGACGTGTTCGGATTCGGTAAGGCGGTGTTAGTAGCGCTAATGGTGCCAGCATTGGTCACGTTCAGCGGCGATGAGCCCCCCAGGAATACCGTCCCGCCCGTGCCGCCGCTGCCGGTTCCGTTGGCGGTGACCTGGCAGCCTGCACTCACATTCTGACCGCCGTTGTTCGTGAGGTTGATGGTGCCGCCATTGAAGCCGTTGGCGAAGATCTCGCCCTGGGTACCGTTGGTTACCGCGCCGCAGACCACAAACGGATCGGCTGAGGTGGTCGTTATGTTGATCGTCCCTGCATTCTTTGGGCCGCTGGCGTCGGCACTGGCGCCACTACCGAGGGTGCCTGTAAGCAGCACATCAGGAGCAGTCGCAGTGATGGTGCCTCCGTTGTTTCCTGCACTTCCCGTGGCATCCAAGGTGGGAACCCTAATGAAGTTCCCAGCAGAAAGGCTTATAGAACTTCCTGTTACGTGATCTGTCGCGATACCGGAGCTAAATATCAAATTTCCAAACGTGGGATCGTTACTCGAAATTGAAAAACTGAATTGATGGACGTTGGTAAGCGCGCTCACATCTATTTGGCCAAAATCCTGCCCCTGGCTGAAGCTTAAGGTACCCACGATGCCGCTGAACGTGATCGGGCCATTACCCAAGAGGCTGCCGGTCCCGTCTACTACCATGCTCCCCGCCCCCGAAAAGGACTGCAGGTGTATGTCGCCCAGCGTATTGACCCCGCCGTTGTTGGTCAGCTGATCAGTTGTAAAAAAGACCGGAACGTCGGTCTGTCCACCGTTGAAGCTTATTATGTGACCGGTGCCAGAAATTACGATTGTCCCGCCGGAAAGCTTAATAGTGTCGCCTGCAATGTTTGAGCCGGTGCTCTGGACGACACTGTTGACTGTAAGAATCCCTTTTGAACCCACCGTCAGACCGATCCTGTTCGCAAGCACACCGGCATCAAGCGTCATGCCCCCATCGCCCGTCATGATGTTGATCTGTTGAGCCGCATTAAGTTGGCTCAGCGAGTGGAAGTGTCCGGCCGTTACAGAACCAACCCCGAATGAGCCATCGGTAATTGCACCATCCAGGACATGTATGCACGCAGGGCACGGGGGAGCACCAGCGCCACCGCTTAGAGTTGGGGTCGCGGTACTTATGGTTATGGTGCCGCCGGAAGCCCCGCCGGTGGCGTCGATGTGTCCGACCTGAATACCAGACTGCGTCCCGTCGGCGATGATCTTTATATCTCCGTTCGAGCCGCCACCACTTCCTTGGGCCAGTAGCGAACTGGTTGAGCTCATAGTGATGTTGCCGGTTCCCGAACCAGCAAAGGCAATCAGTGTGATGTTGCCGGCTTTGACGCCACTCGATGTAATTGTGGAGCTCCCGCTGATGTTGAGATTGCCTCCGGTAGACGACGCCCCCGTGATCTCGAAAGTTGTACCGCCGTCCGGGCCTCCTGAAGAAGGACCTGCTGGTGAGCGGGTCATCTGAGCGCCTGCCACCAGCAGAATGTCACCGCCCAGCGCTCCCCCCGCGGTGCTCAACGTTACGCCTGGTACATTGATGTCGCCGCTGGCGACGACGGCCAATGCCGTAGGGCCGGCGACCGAGAAGGAGCCCATGGTGACGTCTCCAGCTAAATTGAAGAATGTCGGATCCCCGGTCAGGGCGATGGTGCCCAGCTGCAAATTGTCGGTGGCTGCAGTTACATGCGCCTCGTTAGCGTAGGCGTTGACGACACCGGAGACTTCACCCACGTTCAGGTTGGCAATTCCGGTTCCGGAGTAGAGGTTGAGCTCGCGACTGAGCAGGTCACCGCCGATGATCGACAGGTTGGCCTTATCCGCAAATGACGGATCGCGGAAATTGATCGCCCCATTCAAAGCTTGCAACGTACCGCCGGTGTTTTGCAAAACAATATCTGCGACTGTTTGTGTGGTGACGTTGATGTTCCCAGCTGTTGCGGCAATCAGCCCGCTGTTGGTGAAGCTGCCAATGGCAGAGACAAGATTTACATTCTGAGCGGCAGTGACAGTTCCCTGGTTGCTGATGGAGCCACCAGCACTGAGCGTCAGATTCCGGGAGCTCGAGATGGTTCCCTGGTTGACGAAGTTGGTGGCTGCCGTCAGATTCAAACTCAGGCTGGGGATGGCGTTAGTGAAGCCGGAAAGTCCGCCTGCCGGCAGAACCGATGAGATTAGACCGCCCGGCAGATTCAGTATGCTCGCGGCGCTGATTGTCGCGGTGGTAATAGCTGGATTGGTGGAGACGGCGAACAAGCGTCCGGCGTTGGTGAGATTTCCCGCCAGGCTCAAAGTGGGATTCGAGCTGAAGTCCCGTATGGCAGTAACGCCTCTTGGCACCAATAAGTCGCCGAGTTGCTGGCTCAGCGCACTGTTCAGAGACACCCTGCCGCCGATGGCGTTGCCGAGCAGGCCTAGTCTGATTGATTGATGGCCGGCGGTGAGAACCTGATTCACGGCAATGAGCTCAGCGGCAGTCAGCAGAGCGCCTGCGGACACGGTACGTCTCGTGCCACCTTCCCGAATGGTTATCGTAGACTGCTGGCCGGCCGATGAGACTGCAATGTTCCGCAGCCTGGACGATAGATCCAAGTTGACCTTCGAGCCTGGCGCAGCTGACTGCGCAACGGCTTGTGCGCTACTGCCAGCGGCTCCTACGTTACCTGTTACCGTGGCCGGCACACAAATTCCCGTGACCGGATTACAGCACATCGCCGGTGCCGGGGCACTTACCGAAACGCCGGCTGCTAACGCACTGGTCGTGCGCCCGTTACATGCAAGCACTAAGATTGCCAATGCAGCTAACAACTGCTGCCGCACTCTAGACATCGCTGTTATCCCCCGCCTGTAATTGGTGATTCCGACCCGGCTGACGCTAGCTGCCGAAATCACAAACACATTTTGTCAGCCCTTCACTTTGGACTGGTTTGGGTTGTTCTCTCGGACGAGCAAGGCCAAACCCATGCTTAACCTGATTTGGGTACGAAACTTTTTCATTATGAATGCTAGTAAAGGCAACGAGAAGTAGTGAACCTGGTTACTGGCAAACAAGTCGCTGGTGCCACACTCGCCATAGCGTTCAGATCAATCCAGTTCCTGATCCCTGCTCTTGATGCAGAGTGGCCGATCCTTAACACTTCTTAATATCAATCTGAACTTTACAGCACGCTCACAGTTATTAGTGATGGCTAGCAGCGCTGCAGCCTCTTTCTCGGAAATCTGGGACCGAAATGGCTGGCCCTGAGATCTTTAGTCCTGAGATCTTTAGTCCGGGGACCTCTAGCCCCAGAGACTGTCAATTGCGTGCAGAATGGGCAGAAGCTTTTGAGAGTGGACCGGCTTGCTCAGGTAATAGTTCATTCGCAGGTTTAGCGCTTTGACGATGTCTTCCTCAGCCTGCGAGACCGTGAGGACGACCACCGGAATGTCCTCGAGCTCCGGATGATCTTTCATGTCAGCCAGCACCTCATGGCCGTTTTTCTTCGGCATGTTCAGATCGAGCAAGATCACATCCGGACGCACCGCCTGGGAATAGTTACCCCTCTGGTGCAAATAATCTATGGCCTGCTCGCCATCCATTACCACGCTCAGACTTGTTTGAACGCCAGTATCCTTAAGTGCCTCTTCGGTTAATGTGATATCGGCTGGACTATCTTCAACCAACAATACTTGCATCGGCTTGCTCATAGAACTTTGCCCTCACGTTTTGTGTCGGCTGGCAGTGTGAAAAAGAATGTCGAGCCCAGCCCAGGCTGTGATTCGACCCAAATTGAGCCACTGTGGTACTCGACAATTTTCTTGCAGATGGCCAGACCAATTCCTGTCCCCGGGTATGCTGTTTTTCCATGAAGACGTGTGAACATACCAAATATCTGCTTTCGATACCGCTCATCGATACCAATACCATTATCGCGTACCGCGAAGACCCAATTGCTCTCCTTTTTCTCGGCGGAAATATGAATTTGTGGCGGGTTGGGTCCTCGGAACTTTATGGCATTGCTGATCAGGTTCTGAAACAGTTGAACCATTTGCAGACGATTAGCAGTTACCGGCGGTAGCTCTTCCCAGGTCACCTGAGCATCGCTCTCTTGAATGGCGGCAGTCAGATTGGCCGTAACTTCCCCGAGGACCGCCGCACAGTCTACGTTGGGAACCAGTTTTCCTTTTGACCCTATCCCGGAATGCTCCAGCACACCCTGAATGAGCTCAATCATTCGATGTACGGCATCCTCGATAAAGCGCATGAACCGATCAGCGTCCTTGTCCAGTTTGCCCTTGTATCGCCGAGCAAGCAGCTCAACAAATCCCTGGACCGCTCTTAGCGGCTCTTGCAGATCGTGGGCTGCAATCTTGGCAAATTCCTGCAATTCAGCGTTGGAACGAGCGAGCTCCTCCGCTTGACGGAGAAGGACCTCCTCCAGGCGTCGACGGTCGAGCACTACAGCAAGTTGCTTTGCCAGGTTAGCCAACACTTCCAAGAATGGCTGATCCGGTTCCTTAGCCTCGGAGGAGAAGAACTCCAGGATGGCAACCGTGGTGCCGCCTGTGAAGACTGGGATTGCCAGGCAGCTCTTAATTTTTGCTTTTCGCAGCAGTTCATTGTGAGTCAGGGATGGGTCAGTGGAAAGGTCCGTCAGCCACACCAGCTCGCCGCGAGCCCAGGCTTGCCCAGCCGGACCGACCCCAAAGGTCACCGGCTCCGCTCCGGTGCTGGCCGGAATGGCTTTGCGTAGTTCGGCCTGTTGGAAGAACCAGACCTTGTGCACCGCCAGCAGATCCTCAGAGGCGCCTACGACCCTGTTGGCGCAGGCGGCCGGCCAGCCGGTATGAGCGCAAATCTCTATAAGGCACGTTAAGAGGGCATCATCAATGCTGGGTGCCACATTTATGGAGACTGTTACCGCCTGCAGAAGCTCTACTAGGACATTCTTCTGGTGTAGTATTTCTTTTTCGCGCAGTATCTCCTCTGCTTTCTTGCGCTCGGTCATGTCTCGTGCAACTCGGGAGAATCCGCGCAACTGGCCTGTCTCGCTGCGTAGAGCAGTTGTAACAATATTGGCAAAGAATCGTGAGCCATCCTTGCGCAGCCGCCAGCGCTCGTCTTCAATTCTGCCTTCAACCTCAGCCAGCCTCAACGCCTTCTCAGGAACACCTTGCTCTATGTCTTCTGGGGTATAGAAGCAGGAGAAATGCTTTCCAACTATTTCTTCTTCGCAATAGCCAGTGATTCGCTCGGCCCCGGTGTTCCAGGAGACAATGTTTCCGACTGGATCGAGCAGGAAGATGGCGTAATCCGTCACGCCGTCCACCAAGAGGTGGAAGCGCTCGTCGCTATCCTGTAGAGCCTGTTGAGCTCGTTTGCGGTCGATGGCGTAGCGTATCGAGCGGATCAATACTTCACCATCTACCTTACCCTTGATCAAAAAGTCCTGCGCTCCCTTCTGCAGAGCCTCATCTGCAGTAGTCTCATCCTCGGTGGCAGTCAGCACTATCATCGGCAGGGCCGGGGCGTGGCTGCGGAGTTTGACAAGGGTCTCCACTCCCGAGCTATCTGGCAAGCCGAGGTCCACCAGGACAACATCAACCTGGTCGTGTTCCAGAGCGTCGATGCCGCTAGCCAGATCGCCTGCAGATTCCACCGCGAATCGATCTGCCGTCAATATCCCTTTCAGTAGCTCGGTTTGCGTGGGGCTGTCTTCAATGAGCAGGATTCTGAGCCGGTTGTCTGACATAATCACTCCGCTATTGAGGATGGAGCCCAGACTTGAGCCGGATAGCCAGCGAGCGACCTTGATAATTCAGAGCGTCAGCAAACCGGTTCAATTTGTACATGAGTGAGGCGTAGCCATCGAGTGTGGCGGCAACATCTGGATGCTGTGCACCAAGAGTGGTTTCCCTGATTGCCAGTGCCTTCTTGAATAGCCCTTCCGCGTCCGCGTACCGTCCCTGTCTCACATAGAGATTGGCCAACTCATCGAGGATCTGC
>Ga0066388_100000325_pt1 | contig 21523 bp, 13 predicted proteins | sample PanSoiMetaGPlot6_FD_64539 | JGI IMG/M metagenome (GOLD analysis project Ga0066388, IMG submission 64539) | Tropical forest soil microbial communities from Panama analyzed to predict greenhouse gas emissions - Panama Soil - Plot 6 (Hybrid Assembly) | ecosystem: Environmental > Terrestrial >...
CGGCGTTTTCCCCATGAGCGGGACGGCGCGCGTGTACGACCTGGCGCTCGATCCCGTCCGCCACCGCGTCTACCTCGCCGCAGGTACGGCGGGGCTCCTGGAAGTGAGTGTCGCCGATCCGGCCGCTCCGTCCGAAGTCGCCCGCGTCGTGTTCCCCGGGCTCACGTCCTGCGTCGCACTCCGGGATACGTCGCTGATCGTCGTCGGTCGCCGCGGGCTGTTTGGCGCGGGGGTGACGTTCCTCGACGCGAGCGACCCTATCTTTCCTCCCGTTGCGCGCGGCAGCGTGAACGGAGGGTTCGTCGGGGATCCCCGGGCGATCGCGCTTCGGGACACGATCGCGTTCGTCGCGGACGCGCTCTCCGGCCTCTACTCGATCCGGTTCGGCAACCTCGACGCGCCCGACTTCCTCGGCATCAGCAGCGGCAGCCCTGCGACCGATCTCGACCTCACTGGATCGATCCTCCTCGTGGGCACGCGGACGGCTGGGGTCCAGGTCGTGGACGTCTTCCGCCCGGCGTCTCCTTCCTTGATCGCGACCCTCCCCGCGCCTCCGGTGTTCGGCGTCGGGCGCCAGGGAGAAACCGGGGTGGCGCTGCTCGGAGACCAGGGCGCGATCACGATCGATCTGCGCAGCCCGACCACGCCGCGCGCGCGGGGTCCGATCGCGGTGCCCGGCTTCGCACGGGACGCGGCGTGGATGGGGGACACGCTCTGGATCGCCGAGAGCTTCGGCCTCGAGCGTTTCCGCGCGAGCCCGCTCGTGACCGTCGATCCCGCGCTGGCGCTCCAGGCGGACGCCGCCGCGGCGATTCCGAGGGTCACGATCTCCTGGACGGTCCCGCTCCCCGCGGGCGCCATCGGATGGAACGTCTACCGCGACCGCGGCTCCGCCGCGCAAGGCTATCCGGGAGATCTCGGAGCGGATTGGGCCGTCCGCGTCAACGACGCGCTCCTGCCCCCTTCGACCCAGACGGTGGTGGATGTCGGCATGGCGCCCGGGTTCACGTACCGGTATCGCCTCGACGCCTTCTTCCCGGACGGATCCTCGCGCAAGGCCGCGGAGGGGGCCGTGCTTCTCGGTTCCAACTCCGCGCTGGGGATCCTCTATCCGAATCCGTACCGCCCCCGCGGCGGGGCCACGCTCCAAATTCCTTATCGCGTGCTGTCGGTGGACGCGGGAAGATTGGTTCAGCTTCGCGTGTTCGACCCGGGCGGCAGGCTGATGCGACGCATCGACGGCGTCGCTCCTGCCGCGGGAGGGTTCGGGTCGTTCACCTGGGACGGACGCGACGAACGCGGGCGGCGGCTCGCGGACGGTGTCTACTTCGTGCGAGTGACGGGGCCCGGAATCGATGACGCGCGCCAACTCATCCTTCTCCGCTGAACGACGGCTTCGCCGTCCGCTCGCGCTCCTCGCGCTCCTCGCGTGCTCCGTCGCGCCACAGCACGCGCAGGCGCAGTATCAGAACCCGGGACCACCGAGCCAGCCCGAGGCTCCCATCCCGGGCACGAGCGCCGAGCGACCGCGGTTCTCCGTCGACGCCACGCTTCAGCTCGGGGCGACCGGACGTCCCACGGTGCGGCTCGACTACCGTCTGAGCCGGAGCGAACTCCTCTTCGAGCGCACGCCTCCCGGCGGGTACCACGCCGCGTACGAGGTGCGGGTGATCTTCTACACGAAGAACAAGCGTCAGGTGGCCGGTGACACGTACACGCGGCAGCTCCAGGCCGCGTCGTATTCCGAGACCCGGATCCGCGACGAGGACATCATGGATCACCTCGAGTTCCAGGTGCCTCCAGGGAAGTACCGGATCGAGGTGGTCGTCACCGACCTCGTGGCGGAACGACCCTCCGGAACCGCGATCGAATTCGAAGTGCCGAAAACTCCCCCCGGCTTGGTCTGGTTCAGCGACGTGACGCTCGGTGCGGTGGAGGGATCCGGCGGATCCTCGGGCGGGACCCACTTCGTGGCGAACCCCTCGCGCCGCTACGGAAATCTCGCCTCGTTCGCCGCCTCCGGGGAGATCTTCGACCAGCGCGGGCCGGGGCAGGCGGATTCGATCTATCCGATCAACTTCAAGGTTCTGAGCGACACCGGGGACCAGGTCCTCTCGGGCGACACGACGGTCGTCCGACAGAGCGGACGGACCCCGTTTCTCCTGCGTCCCCACGTCCGCGCCCTGGGCCCGGGCTCCTACCGCTTCGTGGTGGCCCTCACCACCCGGCCGCTGCCGGGAGCCAAGGGGGGAAAGCCCAACGTGGTGCGCCGCGACAAGCCGTTCGAAGTGGAGCAGTCCCCGGCCACGATCGGGTTCGCCTCGACGCAGTCGCTGGACGTGCTCCGCTACATCTCGACCCAGCAGGAGATCGACGACATCGAGAAGGTGGAGAAGCAGGGGGAGGATGCGCGGAGGAGCTTCTGGGAGAATTTCTGGAAGCGGCGCGATCCGACCCCGGAGACGCCCGAGAACGAGGCCCTTTCGGAGTTCTACCAGCGGGTTGCCTACTCGAATCAGCACTTCTCGACCGGCGGGATGCCGGGCTGGAAGAGCGATATGGGTCGCATCTACATCCTGTACGGGCGTCCGGACGAGGTCGAGCGCTACCCCTTCAACTTCGACAAACCCCCCGAGGAGCGTTGGCACTACTACCGCGACCGGCGCACGTTCATCTTCGTGGATCGAGACGGCTTCGGCCGTTACGAGCTGGTCGCCGCCCCCAACAGCCCCTAGGAAATACCTTCCTAAATTCGCCACCTTCAATTACTTACGACAAAATTACCTAGAAATTCGTTGACACCGGCTCGGTCCAGGGACTACGGTGCGCCGAAATTTTTAGACCCCACGGCGGGGCGCTGGGGCAGGGAACTAGGTTGGTCGCAGGCGTTTGGAGACCGAACCGAAAGGGGGTGGGGCAGCGAAGGTCCAACGAGCAAGTGATGCTCTCCCGGATCGCTCCGGACTCGAGCCATGAACCTCCGAGTCCGGGCATCAGACCTCAGAGGAATGAGGTCACCTAACCAAGGAGGCTATCGCCGATGTCTCAGCGCAAGCTGATGGCTGCTCTAAGCCTGGTCGCTGTCGTCACCCTCACGGGTGAGAGCCAGGCCTCGTTTTCGCGCGTGGAGGGAATGTCCCTCAGCGTGCCGACGCTCAGTCAGTTCACGGACGACTACGTGAACATCTATTACTATCCCGCGTCGGTCGTCCGTCAGAACAACCTGGTCCTGGCGGAGCTCGGAAACAACCCGAGCGGAATCTCCGACTTCACGGTGACGTTCCCCAGTCTCGTGGAGACGAGGGACCAGAGCTTCACGGTCATTCGCAATTTCCCGCGGTTGGGCGCGATCGCGTTCAACATGAAGCAAACCTCCCTCAACAACACCCAGGTCTCCAGCGTGCTCAACAACGAGCAGCTCGACATGATCTGGGGTCGCGCGTTCACCCAGTTCGATTTCGCCGTCCGCCTGGACGTCACGAATTCGAGCTTCGAGACGACGACCAACACCGGCGGCGTCACGGATTTCAGCCGCTATCGCGGTCTGAGCTTCCTGCCCCCGGGCAACGACGCGTTCCCGTTCGGCACGCTCGAATCCGATCTGATCCTCGGCAACGGGGTCGAGATCAACACGTGGGGCGTCACCCCCGCGGTCACGCTCCATCTGAGCAACGACAACCGGATCGAAGCGGCGGCGACCTACCGCAAGTACTCTCTGGACCGCAGCGACGTGGTGGGCGGCGTCCAGCAGGAGAAGTGGGAGGATGACGGCTCGGCTTCGTATCAGATCCTCGCCCGTGGGTTCATGAACCAGGGCGATCGCCACGTGTGGGTTCCCGCGGCGTGGTACATCAACGACGACCTGAGCTGGAAGGTCACGAACTTCCCGGCCGCCGGTGACGTGCGCTCCGCGGATGAGAAGTACAAGAGCTACGGCCTCGGAATCTCGGACAACATGCGGGTGAACGACAACAACCTGCTCCTCTGGGGCGTGGTGGTCGGCCAGTCGAAGCACGAGTTCGAGCGCTCCGACGCGTTCGTCGCGGCCGGGGACGAGCAGGCGTTCGAGGACAAGACGACGTTCGGGCCGCTGGTGTTCGCGGCCATCGAGACCGACGCGACCCGCTGGCTCAAGGTGCGCATCGGCGCGAATCGGGCGCTCGTCAATGCGAGGACCGAAGAGACCGTGTTCGGCGCTCCCTCCACCGTCACGATCGAGAAGGACCGTTTCTCGCAGTTCAATTTCAGCCTCGGCACCGGGATCAAGTGGAACAACCTCGATATCGACATGACGCTGAACGAGAAGTTCCCGCTGACCGGTGGCTACATCATGTCGGGAGATCGCTCGACGCCGTTCACGCGCGCGTCCGCGACGTACCACTTCTAGACCGTTTTTTCCCGCCTACGGAGGCCGTTTTCGGCCTCCGTAGCGCTGTTTTCGTAGGGGCCGCCCGCAAGTCGTGTCGGGCGGCCCCTTCCTTTTGCGAAAAGTATTGACAAGTTTTCAGTCGATTCCTACTTTTGCAGTTAGCGCAACGTGTTGCGGCTCAAGCAGTCAGGGCACGCAGCGAGCCTATGGCTCTAGGGCGGAGGGGGTGAAGTCAGTCAAGCCGGTAGGAACGTAAATCCAGGGTGGCCAGATTGAGGGTGCCAAGGGGCGGGGCACGCGGTGTGAGTTTGGGATCGAGTCCCTTTCGGAAGGGGCCGATCATCGCCAGGGAAGGAACGATACCCTCGTACGGCGATTCGATGGATTTCACAAAGGAGGGCGAATCATGTTTCGACCTCGTATGAAGGTGGTCCTGGGCGCAGCCATCACGGTGGCATGCGCTGTTCTTTTATCCGGGGCCGCGAGCGCTGGAACCACAGGGCAGCTCTCGGGGGTGGTTCGGGATTCGAAGTCGGGCGAGGCCGTTTCGCTCGCCAGCGTTTCGATTCCCGAGCTCAAGCGCGGGGCGGTGACCGACGCGCAGGGCAACTATGTCATTTTCAACGTCCCCGCCGGCCGGTACACGGTCCGCGCTTCCCTCCTCGGGTACGTCCCCATGGTTCGCCAGGGAGTCGAGATCGTCCCCGACTTCAACACGAAGCTCGATTTCGCGGTGGAGTCGACGGTCCTCACGAACGTTCCCGAGGTGGTCATCAAAGCCGAGCGTCCGCTGATCCAGAAGGACGTGACCGGCTCCGCGAAATTCATGTCCGGGGATGACATCAAGTACCAGCCTCTGCGCGGCTACCAGGACGCGGTCGCCCAGCAGTCGGGCGTGGTGAATTTCAAGCTGAACATCGACAACGAGGCGCAGAACAACAACACGCTGATCATCCGCGGCGGCCGCCCCAACGAGGTCGCCTACTACGTGGACGGCTTCTCGCAGCAGGATCCGCTCACGGGCGTTTCGACCACCGCGATCAACAGCGACGCCATCGAGGAGATCGTGGTGCAGACCGGCGGGTTCAACGCCGAGTACGGCCGCGTGAATTCGGGCGCGGTCAACATCGTCACGAAGGATGGTGGGGAGAAGTACTTCGGCTCCGCGGAAGGCATCTACGGCGACGTCATGAAGAGGAGCCGCGGATACAAGAACCTCAACGCCTCGCTGGGCGGCCCGCTCGCGCCCAGCATGAAACAGGTCACCTTCTATGTCGCCGGCGAGCGCAAGGACATCGAGGACCGCCGTCCGAGCATCATCACCGACGACGTCGCCGATCCCTCGCAGCCCGGTCTCTTCGAGAACGGGGTCCTTCCCTCGAACGGGAGCAAGACCTGGTCGGGCGTCGGGAAGCTCTCCTGGAAGCCCAGCCCGATGCAGACCCTGAAGCTCGGGGGCACGTACAACGAGGACAAGTGGCAGCAGTACCAGAATTTCTACCGCTTCGACCTCGAGCACTCTCCGCGCTTCCGCGACAAGAACGAGTCGATGTACGGCACGTGGAACCACAGCCTCAACACGCGCTCGTACTACGAGCTGAAGGCCAATTACTTCCTGACCGACCGCATCCGCGGCGACGGCGTTTTCTTCGACAACCTCAAGGGGTACGCGTTTCCGACCGGGGACGGCGATCCGCTCTACGATCCGTCCGAGGCGATCTTCTACTTCGGCCCGCAGGACAAGCAAGGGGCGCACGTGTGGGATGACTTCCTCCACCGGCGCTCTTCGTATTACGGCTTCGCGGCGGACTACGCGAACCAGATCTCCAAGGCCGTCCAGGTCAAGTTCGGCGGCGATTTCCAGCGTCACACGCTTCGGTACTACGATCACTATTTCCCGACCCAGCTGTACGAGATCGACTCCGGAGGCAACTACGTCCCCAAGGACACGACGGACGTGGACCGCTACGGGTACGACGCCTTCGGGAACCAGATCGACGACGGGCAGGACGGTCCGAAGCACCCCAAGGTGGCTTCCCTGTACGGGCAGACCAAGTACGAGCGGCTGGGCCTCGTGGTCAACGCGGGGCTGCGCTTCGACTACCTGACGCCGTCGACGCAGTCGCTCCGCAGCGAATCGACCCCGCTCCAGTCCGACGTGAACGACACCACGAACGCGCCCACCCGTCTGGACGCGGCGGACCTCCAGGAGTCGAGGGTCTACCGCCGGCTGAGCCCGCGGCTCGGGATCGGCTTCCCGGTGAGCGACCGGACGCTGGTGCACGTGAACTACGGGAAATTCTTCCAGCAGCCGAACCTCCAGGACCTGTACGTGAGCTACGCCTTCCTCGAGTACAAGATCCGGACCGGGGGCTACTTCGTCGGGTTCGGCAATCCGAATCTGAAGCCCGAGCGGACGACCGCGTACGAGATCGGGATCACGCACACGCCCACCGAGCGCTCGCGGATCGAGGCCACGGCCTACTACAAGGACGTGAAGGACCTGGTGGAGATCACGAACATCCCCTCCACTCCGAACGCCTTCTCCTCGTATCGGAATCGCGACTTCGCGACGATCAAGGGGCTCGATCTGAGCTACACGCTCCGGCGTGTGGGACACGTCACCATGAACGCGTCGTACAGCCTCTCCTGGGCGATGGGGACCGGCTCGGTCTCCCAGACGCAGCGGAACATCGCCTGGACCGCGGATGAGGTTCCGAAGATGGCGACGCCGCTCGCGTTCGACCAGCGGCACAAGCTCTCCGCCGATTTCGACTACCGCCTCTCGAAGGGAGAGGGGCCGGCGTGGCGGGGGAACCGCCTCTTCGAGAACTCGGGGATCAACGTTCTGGTGAACGCGGGAAGCGGATTCCCGTTCACGCCGACGAGAATCTACAACGAGGTCACCCTGGCGGCCGTCGCGGCGCAGCCGATCGGCCCGATCAACTCGCGGTACGGGCCCTGGACGGTCCAGATGGACTTGAAAGCGGACAAAGGCTTCAACCTCGGAGGGCAGAACCTGAACGTCTACCTCTGGGTGCTGAACGTCTTCAACAAGGACAACATCCGCACGGTGTACACCGGCACGGGATCCGCCACGACGACCAACTTCCTGAACACGGCGGAAGGTCAGGCGACATACGACACGCCGGAGGCGCAGAACCGCTATCGACTGGCGGAGATGAGCCCCACGCTGCACGATGTCGGCCGTCTCTTCCGCCTCGGCGCCAAGGTGACCTTCTGAGCCATGCAGAACGACATCGCGGATAGGGAATCCACGAAAACGAGACACAGGAGGGTGCACACGATGCGCTTTCTGCGCTGGCTCGGAGCGGCAAGCCTCATCCTGACGCTTGCCGCCTCCGATGCGGCCGCGGCGGCGAGAGCGGGGGTGCAGAGCCCCCGCCGAACCCGGGTCCACCGCGCCGCGACGACAATCGACAACTCGACGCACATGGACGCGAACAACATCGACATGGTCGTGACGAATCACGGCTCGTTCGCGTACGACCTCGTGAGCGGCAACGCCGGATTCATCTACCCCAAGGGATCCACGAAGACGGCGGTGTTCGCGGCCGGCCCGTGGCTCGGGGCCAAGGTGAACGGGCAGGTGCGGGTCGCGATCGGTGAATACGATCAGGAGTTCGTGCCGGGCCCGATGGGGCAAGCGACCGTCCGACCCGACAGCTTCACGTTCCTCCCGGACAGCCCCCGGTTCCGGGGCTACAAGATCGTTCGCGGAAACACCACGAGCGCGGACTACCTGAACTGGCCGGTAAACCAGGGCGCTCCCACGGATTCGCTGGGTAAGCCGGCACTCCTGGGAGACGTGATGGTCTGGAGCGTCTACAACGACGCCGACCAGACGGCCCACGCGAACCACGCAGGGAAGACGCGCCCGCTCGGCGTGGAGGTCCAGCAGAGCACGTTCGCCTTCAACCGTGCGGGCGCGCTCGGGAACATCATCTTCGTCCGGTACAAGTTCATCAACAGAGGCGGGAACGAGCTGGACAGCATGTACGTCTCCGCGTGGAGCGATCCGGACCTCGGAGGCTTCACGGACGACCTGGTGGGCTGCGACACCACGCGCTCGCTCGGCTTCGTCTACAACGCGACCAACGCGGACCAAACCTACGGCTCGACCCCCCCGGCGGTCGGCTACGACTTCTTCCGCGGGCCGATCGTTCCGAACTCCGGGAATCCCTCGGTGAACGACACGCTCGGAATGAGCTCCTTCAACAAGTACATCAACGGAACCGACCCGCAGAGCGCCGGAGAGACCTACAACTACATGCAGGGTCTGAATGCCGACGGAACCCCCGTGCATTTCTTCGACGACACCCTTCAGGCGGTCACCACGTTCCAGGTTCCCGGCGATCCCGTGGCCGGTACGGGCTGGCTCGACTCCAGCCCGGCGGACCGCCGGCTCATGCTCTCGACGGGGCCGTTCACGATGATGCCGGGGGACAGCCAGGAAGTGACGATCGCGATCATCGTGGGGCAGGGCACCGACCGCCTCTCCTCGATCACCGCCATGAAGGACGAGGACGACAAGGCGCAGATCGTCTTCAACTTGAACTTCGACATCCCGGCGCCCCCGCCCTCTCCGACGGTCTACACGCAGGAGCTGGACCGGAAGATTCGCCTCTTGTGGGACCAGAGCGCGGTCGGGACGAATTCCGCCAACGCGGTCCTGGGACAAAATTTCGTCTTTCAGGGATACAGGGTGTGGCAGCTTCCGTCCGCTGGCGGGTTCGCCAACGCCAAGGTCATCGCTACGTACGATGTGCCGGACACGCTCGACAACCTGTACGGGGATCTGTTCAATCCGACCGTGGGCGCTGTCGAGCGGACGCAGATCGTCGCCGGACCCAACGAGGGCCTGAGGTTCTCGATCGACATCACCCAGGACGCCTTCGCGGGCGGGCCGCTCGTCAACAACAAGACGTACTACTTCGCCGTGACCGCGTACTCCAATGACGTGCTGAACGTCACCCCCTACATCATCGGGGTGAACCAGGTGGGGGAGGTCACCGAGGTGCTGGAGAGCGCCTTGAACGTGGTGGCCGCCACGCCGAAAGGGAGCAATGCCGTGTACCTCGCTCCCGCCCGGCAGATCTCAGGCAGCGTCGTGGGCTCGACCATCCAGGTGAACCAGGTCGGTGCCGTAGGGGATTCGCTGTACCACGTCGTGTATCTGGGGGGCGATCCCGCCCTGTGGTCGCTCATCAACGTCACCACGGGGGACACGATCTTCACAGGTCAAGCCAACCCGAGCACCGGCGGTTTGGACACGCCGATCATCAACGGATTCACGATTTCCATCCTGCCTCCCCAGACCGATCCCGCGATGATCGACCAGCTCATGAAGGGGACCGGGCTCCTCGGGGCGACCGACTCCTTGAATTTCGCCGGGGGAAACCAGGTCGACTCGACCAAGAGCTTCATCCTGACGAACTACATCCAGCCCTACGACATCAACAACTTCAACTTCGACGACACGGTGCAGCACGACTACCTCTTGCGATTGCTCCCGACCGCGACGGAGCCGGCCTGGGCCTACAACGGCGGCGATCCGTCCACGCAGGCGACGTTCAACGTGCCCTGGGAGGTCTACGATCTCGGCCAGTGCTCGTACGAGGACCCCTCGGACGACGTGAAGATGTCGATCATGGTCCGGGATCGTGACGGGAGCGGCGACTTCAGCTACGGGGATGCGGTCTACATCCGCTTGATTCCCTTCGCCTCGGTCGCGTGGGGGACTCCCGGAATCACGACCACCGACTACGGGAACGAGGACCAGCCTCTCGGGAGGTTCACCCTCTACAAGGCGGGGAAGAAGTACGTGAACCAACCCATCACGTATCCGCTCCCCGGCGGCCGCTTCCGCGTGCGCGGGGGCGCGCTCTGCGTCGGAGACACGTTCGAGTTCCGGACGATCCCGGCGGGCACGGCACCCGGCACGATCGTCACGAACGACGTGAGCAAGATCCTCGCGGTCCCGAACCCGTACTACGCGCACTCCCAGTACGAGCTGACCCAGTTCGATCGCGTGATGAAGTTCACGAACATTCCCGCTTCCCGGAGCGTGACGCTCCGGATCTTCAACCTGGGCGGGGATCTGATCCGCACGATCCGGCGCTCGGCCTCGACGGGAGACGACATGTCCCGCGCCGAGATCCAGTGGGACCTGACGACCGACAACCATCTGCCGGTCGGGAGTGGGATCTACATCTATCGAGTCGACGTGGAGGGAGTCGGCAGCAAGAGCGGCCGGATCGCGATCTTCGTCGAGAAAGAGCGGTTGGACAACTTCTGATGGAGCGCCCGATGGCGATGAGCTTGAAACGGAATCCTTACTCCCAATGGAGGTGGAACGATATGAGGGGCCCAATCCAGAAGACCGCTCTGCTGCTCGCCCTGCTCGGCTTCGCCGCGCCGGCCTGGGCGGGCGGGCTGGACCGGATGGGTACGTCGGGGGCACAGGAGCTGCGCATCCCGGTCGGTGCCGCCTCGATCGCCGTCGGCGGGTCCGCCGTGGCGATCGGGAACGGGATCGGAAACATCTACTACAATCCCGCTTCGCTGGCCGCGGTGGACAACGCGGAGGCGATCGTCTCCTACAGCACGTACCTCTCCGATTCGAAGGTGAACTACGGCGCCGTGTCGACGAAGCTGGGCTCGGCGGGGAACATCGCGCTTTCGGTCAAGGTGCTGAACATCGGGGACATCGTCGTCACCACCGAGGACGCACCGGAAGGCACCGGGGAGATCCTGAACCCGAACTTCTCGGTGTTCGGACTCTCCTATGGACGCCGCATGACCGATCGCGTGCTCCTCGGAGTCACGGCGAATTACATCAACGAGAAGATCTCGCAGGAGACGGCCACGGGGTTCGCGGCCGACTTCGGCGTGCAGTACGACACCGGCTGGCGCGGCCTTCGGTTCGGCTTCGCCATGAAGAACGTGGGGCCGAACATGCGCTTCAGCGGACCGGACCTCGAGGAGCGCATCACGCTCCCCGGGGACGACCCCTCGGCGCAGCCGCACGTCGTGACCCTCGAGGCGACCGAATTCGAGATGCCGTCGTATCTCCAGATCGGCGTCTCCTACGACCTCGGGATCGCGGAGAAGCAGCACGCCACGCTCTACGGCACCTTCCAGGGAAACAACTTCTCCACGGATGAGTACCGCTTGGGCGCGGAGTACCTCCTGGGCGAGCACATCGCGCTCCGGGGCGGGTACGTCGGCCAGCTGGCGCTGAACGAGGCGGACCGGCAGCAGGACTATCTCTACAGCTTCAGCTACGGCGCCGGTCTCAATTTCAAGGTGGGGGACCGCCCGGTATCGTTCGATTACGCGGGCACCCACGTGGGACAGTTCTTCGACGACAACCAGCAGGTCTCGCTCCGCATCGCGTTTTGAGCGGGACCTCGCGCGAAAGCCTCGTCCGGGGCGGGCCCTTCAAGGTCCGCCCCGGTTCGTGTTTCCTGCGCGCGGCCGCGCTCGGGACGGCCGTGCTGGTGCTCCTCGCCGCTCCGGCGCTCCGGGGGCAGGCGGATCCGGCGTGGGGCGCGCTCGCGGACTCGGCCGAGTTCCTCCACGAAGGGGCGGCGGCCCGGGCGCACGTCGGGGTGCTGGCGGTTTCGCTCGAGAGCGGGGACACGCTGCTCGCGCACCAGCCCGACCGCCGATTCATTCCCGCCAGCAACCACAAGCTCTTCGTGACGGGCGCCTTCCTCGAGGAGTTCGGCCCGAACGCCCGCGGCACCACGCGTCTCGACGCGCGCGGCAAGGTGGAGCGCAAGCACGGCGGGCGCGAAACCAAGCTCAAGGGGGACCTCGTCCTCCGAGGATCGGGGTGCCCCGACGTGGTCCAGCTCCTCCGGCCCGGCTCGCGAGGCCTCCTGGACTCGCTCGCGTACCTACTGCACGACGCGGGGCTCGTTCGCTTCGAGGGCACGGTCACGGTCGACGGCACGCTGTTCGCCGCGGAGCCGTACGGGGTGGGGTGGGCGATCGACGATCTCCCCTGGTCGTACGGCGCCGCGGTCAACGCCGTTCTCGCGAACGGCAACGCGGCCACCCTCGTCGCCTCGTCGGGTCCGAAGGGCGTCTCGCTCGCGCTCGAGCCTCCCGAGGTTCCGCTCGCGATCGAGGGAAGGGTCGCGGCCGCCGATTCGGGCGTCGCGCCGGTCCTCTCCATCGCGCGCGACCCGGGCTCGCACGTGCTGCGCGTCTCGGGGAGACTCCCGCGCGGGCTCACCCTGCGCAAGCAGGTCGCGGTGCCCGACCCCGATTCGGCGGCCGGGCTCATGCTCGTGGGCGCGATGAAGCGGGCGGGCATCGAGGTGCGCGCGAAGGTCGCGGTCGCACGCATGCCCTTGGGGGACGACCCTCTACCCGACCTCCGCAGGCCGGAGGGAGGATCGGGCTCGCCGAGAGCCGACTTCGGATCGGTCGGTTCGAAGTCCTTCGTGCCGATCCTACGGCTCGCGACCCCGCCCGCCTCGGAGTTCGTCTCGATGGTCGATGCCTACAGCCTGAACGTCGAGAGCGAAGCGCTGCTCCGCCTGCTCGATCCCGCCCCGCTCGGGAAGACGGTCGCGTCGGCGCTCCACCGCCTGAACGCGATCCTCTCCGACGCGGGTGTGGACACGCTGGAGGTCTCCGCCGTGGACGGGTCGGGCCTGTCTCCCCTGAACCTCGCCTCCCCGCGCGCGTTCGTCCAGTGGCTCGTCCATCTCGCACAGAGCCCGGTCGGGAAGGTCTTCCAGGCGGCGCTCGGATCGCCGGGGAACGTGGGCACCTTGGAGCGGCGGTTCCAGGGCTTGTCCCCGAGCGCCGACGTGCGGGCCAAGACCGGAACCCTCACGAACGTGAGCGCGCTTTCGGGCTACGCCTCCACCGCGGACGGCGACCGTGTGGCCTTCTCGATCCTGAGCAACGGCAACCGGGCGAGCGTGGCTCCCGCGCGTTCCTGGGAAGAGGCGATCGTCGGGTTGATCGCCCGGTACCGGAAAGGCGCCGCCGAAGAGCCCCCCGTGCCCCGGATGATTCCGCGGTGATCGCGCCTCCCCGCCTCCGCCCAGGAGACCGGATCGGCATCGTGGCCCCCTCGGGCCCCGTGCTCAAACGGTACATGGTGGGGGGGCTCAAGGTCCTGGAGCGGGCCGGCTACCGCCCGCTCCTCGCGCGTCACCTCTACCGGCGGCGGGGCCATCTCGCCGGGACCGACCGCGTCCGCGCCGAGGACTTGAATCGCATGCTTCACGACCCGGACATCCGGTGCGTTCTCATGGCGCGCGGCGGCTACGGGGCGATGCGGATCGCGCCCGAGGTGGACTGGGGGGCGATGCGGCGGGATCCGAAGATCTTCGTGGGCTACTCCGACGCGACCTTCCTGCATCTCGGATTTCACGCCCGCTCGGGGGTGCGGACGCTGCACGGCCCGAACCTGCACGGGCTCGCTTTCCGGCGCCCGGGGGAGATCCGCCGCTGGCTGTCCTGGATCTCGAACCCGGATCCACCAGGCGCCCTCCGAACGCTCGCGGCGCCGCGCTGGATGGCGGGCGCGCGGCTGGGCGTGACCGGGCGCGTGGACGGCGGAAATCTCGCGTTGATCCACCACGCGGCGTGCACGGAGTACATGCCGTCGCTCCGGGGAGCGATCCTCTTCCTGGAGGAGGTGAACGAGCCCCCGTACAAGATCGACGCCATGCTCATGCACATGAAGCTCGCGAAGGCGCTCCAGGGCGTGCGCGGGGTCGTGCTGGGGGATTTCGTGAACTGCGTGCCCAAGCCGAAGCATCGGGAGCTTCGCCTCGGGCTCGTGCTCCGGGACCATCTCGGGGAATCGGGAGCGCCGGTCTTGGCGGGGCTCGCCGCCGGACACGGGAGGCGCAATCTGCCGCTCCCGCTCGGGGCGCGGGCGACGCTCGACGCCCGCCGAGGAAGGCTCGTCTACGAGGAGGGGCTGGTCTCCTAGAGACCCCTACGCGTACACGCCGCGGAGCTGGATCGCGTCGACGACGCGCTTGATCGCGAGCATGAACGCGGCGACGCGCAGCGACACCTTGTGCTCGTCCGCCATCGCCGCGACGTCGTGGAACGCCTGGACCATGATCCGCTCGAGGCGGGCGTTCACCTCCTCCTCGGCCCAGAAGTAGCCCTGCCGGTCCTGCACCCACTCGAAGTACGACACGGTGACTCCGCCCGAGTTGGCGAGGATGTCCGGGACCACCGTGACGCCCGCCTTGTTCAGCACCTTGTCGGCGCGGTGGGTGGTCGGGCCGTTCGCCCCCTCGGCGATGATCTTCGCCGTGATCTTGGGGGCGTTCGTGTGGGTGATCTGGTTCTCGAGCGCCGCGGGAATCAGGATGTCGCATGGGAGCTCGAGGATCTTCTTGCCCTCGACCGGCGTGCCGCCGGGAAACCCCGCCACCGTCTTCTTCTCGGCCAAGTGGCGCTTCAGGGCGGCCATGTCGAGCCCCTTGGGATTCTGGACCCCGCCCTTCACGTCGCTCACGCCGACGATCAGGGCGCCGTCCTTGGAGAGGAGATCCGCCGCGACCGAGCCCACGTTGCCGAAACCCTGAACCACGATCTTCGCGCCCTGAAGCTTCATCCCGAGCCGCTTCGCGGCCTCCCGCACGACGAAGAGCACGCCCCGCCCCGTGGCCTCCCGCCGTCCCGCGGAGCCTCCGAGCGCGAGCGGCTTTCCGGTCACCACCGAGGTCACGGTGTGGTGGGCGTGCATGGAGTAGGTGTCCATGATCCAGGCCATCGTCTGCTCGTTCGTGTTCACGTCCGGCGCCGGCACGTCCGACTCCGGCCCAATCACGTCGACCAGGTCCGCGACGTAGCGGCGGGTGAGCCGCTCGAGCTCTCCCCGCGAGAGCTTCGTCGGATCGCACGCGATCCCTCCCTTGCCGCCCCCGAACGGGATGTTCACGACGGCGCACTTCCAGGTCATCCACGCGGCGAGCGCCATGACCTCATCGAGGTTGACGTCCGGGTGGTAGCGGATGCCTCCTTTCGCGGGGCCTCGGATGATCGAGTGCTGGACCCGGTATCCGGTGAACACGCGGAACGTCCCATCGTCCATCATGACCGGCAGCTTCACGATCGTGGCCCGCCGGGGCTCCTTGATGATCTGAAGGAAGCTCTCGTCCAGCCTGAGCCGCTGCGCCGCCTCTTCGAATTGGAGGCGTGCGTTCTCGAGCGGATCGAGCTCCTTCTGGATTTCGGAACCCATGTCCATGCCGGCCGAGGTGGTCATGATGTCCATCGGGGGATTCCTCGCTTGGGATAGGCTAAGTCACGAAAATGCTTCATTTTTGGGCCCGCGGTAGTGTAGAGAAGAGGGAGACCTCATTCAAGCATGTACTACTTCTTCTACATTCCGATCGGGACCGAAGCGCGGGTCCGCGGGACCCCGTGGGGCACGATCGCGATCACCGCGATCAACGTCCTGGTCTTCCTCTTCTTCTCGCTCTTCCCCGGCTTCGAGATCGACTACTACCGCCTGGCCCTGCTGCCCGGGGCCCCCTCGCTCCTCACCTCGATCACGTCCTCCTTCCTCCACGCGGGCTGGTTCCATCTCGCGAGCAACCTTCTCTATCTGGTCCTCCTCGGGCCGCCGATCGAATCGCGGATCGGAACGGGCCGGTTCCTCGTCGCGTATCTCGGTTTCGCGGGGCTCGCCAACATGGCGCAGGCGGCGTGGGTGCTCACGGCGGCCCCGGATCTGACCTCGGTGCCGATCGTGGGCTCGTCGGGGGCGATCGCAGGCGTCATGGGGCTCTTCCTCGTGCGCCTCTACTTCGTGCGGCTCAGGATCGCGTCCATCTTGTTGTTCTATCTCCACGGCGTCGCGCGCCCCACGCGCTTCGCGCTCCCCGCGGTCGTGGCGATCGGAAGCTGGTTCGTGTTGCAGGCCGTTTACCAGCTCGTGGACTCGTCCGGCGGCACGGCCTACGTCTCCCACCTCTCAGGGCTCCTGTTCGGAATCGGGCTCGGATTCCTCCTGGGGTTCGGGGGAGAGGGGCGCCTCGAGCGACGCCTGGTCCTGGGGGACCGCTACGCCCAGCGGGGGGAGTGGTTCGCGGCGCTGGGGGAGTACGAGTCCTATCTGGCGCGGGTACCCGACGATCCGGAGGTCCTGATCCAGGCGGCGCGGGTGCACCGCGTCACCGACCAGTCGATGCGCTCCGTGGATCGTTTCCGGCAGGCGATCGCGGCCTGGCTCAAGCGGGGGGATCTCGGGGCGGCGTGCGATGCGTTCGACGAGATGAAGCGCCTGCTCGGGAACGTGACGATCCCCGCGTCCGATCTGCTCCGCGTGGCGCGGGGGTTCGAGCAGCGAGGGCGGCCGAGCGACGCGAGCCGGGCGTACGAGGCGTACGGGCGCAACTACCCGGCCGCCCCCGGGGCGACCACGGCGCTCCTGAAAGCCGCGGACATCGAACGAAAGCTCCTCAACAACCCCGGGCGCGCGCAGTTCCTCCTGCGCGAGCTGTTGCATCGCCCGCTCACGCCCGAGATGGAGCGGCTGGCGCGCGAGCGCCTCCGCGCGACCGAGGAAGCGCTCGCCGCTCAGCGCGCGCCGGGGCGCGCGATCGCCTGAGCCTCTGCTACTGGAGGCAGTTCAGCTCGGCGATGTCCCGGTTGCGATTCGACGGGTCGAAGAGGTAGACGCGGAACTGGTGTCCGGGCGTCACCGTCGCGCGCGGAACGCACCGCGAGATGAGCCCGTTGGCCTGGCTCACCTTGCTCTCGCGAAGCACGATCTCCTTGGGCAGGAGGCTCCGCTCGAGCGGCACGTACCAGAGCAGGACGGTCGTGTCCCCGCGGCTGTCGAAGGGAATCTTGATCTCGTAGTACCCGCTCGGGTCGGTCAGCGAATTCCCGGTCATCCGCCCGTCCACGAAGAGCTGGACGAGCACTTTGTCGAGCGGGTGGTCGGTTACGTCCAGCACCACGCCCGCAAAGCTCGTGAGCTGCCGGTCGACGCCGAGCCCTTGGTACTCCTGGATCGAGGTGGTTCCCTTGTCGGGTGGCGCGGGTCCGTTCGGTCCGCCCACGACGCCGGTGGACGGAGCGGCCGCGAAGGCCGGAAGGACCGCAAAGGGGGCGATTGCGAAAAGCACGAGAACCCTCAAGTTGGCGCGTATCATGGTCGATACCCTCCCCGTGACACGATGGCCTGATGGATCTCGATCAGGCACGCTAGCACCCGTCTATCGGCGTGTCAACGCGGCTCCCATAGGGAGAAATCACCTTGCCGGTAGGGGTCTCGTTTGATACGGTCCGCTCACTTCAGGCGAACAAAGACCTCCGCCTGCCAGGGCGGAGGGAGGGAGTAGGCCCACCATGTCGACCCACGAAATTCGGGAGGCACGGATGTTTCTCGATCAGTTGATGGGTGTCTTCTCGAATGACGTCGCCATCGATCTCGGCACCGCGAACACACTCGTCTATCTGCGCGGGAAGGGCATCGTGCTCAACGAGCCGTCGGTCGTCGCGGTGGATCGCACCACGGCGAAGGTCATCGCGGTCGGCAAGGAAGCGAAGAGCATGCTCGGCCGCACGCCCGACGAGATCGTCGCGGTTCGCCCGCTGAAGGACGGTGTGATCGCCGACTTCGAGAAGACGGAAGACCTCCTCCGCGAATTCATCCAGAAGGCGCTGAGGCGCCGGACGTGGGTGCGCCCGCGGATCATCATCTGCGTTCCGTCGGGGATCACCGAGGTCGAGAAGCGCGCCGTGCAGGATTCCGCCCAGCACGCGGGCGCCCGCGAAGTGCTGCTCGTTCCGGAGCCCATCGCCGCAGCGATCGGGGTCGGGCTTCCGGTCGGCAAGCCTTCGGGGAACATGATCATTGACATCGGCGGCGGCACGACGGAAATCGCGGTGATGGCGCTGAACTCGATCGTGAACCAGCAGTCGATCCGGGTCGGCGGCGACGAGATGGACGAGGCGATCGTCCAGTACGTGAAAAAGGCGTACAACCTTCTCATCGGCGAGCAGACGGCGGAGCAGATCAAGATCCGGATCGGATCCGCGTTCCGGCTCGAGCAGGAAGAGGAGATGGAGATCAAGGGCCGCGACCTCGTGGCCGGGATTCCGAAGACGATGAAGATCTCCTCGGTGGAGGTGCGGGAGGCGCTGAGCGAGCCGCTCCAGCAGATCGTGGACGCGCTGATGCAGTCGCTCGAGAAGACGCCCCCCGAGCTCGCCTCCGACATTGTCGACCGGGGCATTGTGATGACGGGTGGAGGCTCGCTCCTGCGCGGGATCGACATGCTGCTTCGCGAGGCGACCAACCTGCCCATTACCGTCGCCGAGGACCCGCTCACGTGCGTGGTGCTCGGGACCGGAAAGATCCTCGACGATCCCACGCTCTACGAGAAGGTGCTCATGTCGGTCGTGCGCGACTGAGCGCCGGGCGTAAGGACCGATGTTCCGGCTCCTTTTCGCCCGCCGCGCCGATTGGGCCGCGTTCACGATCGCCTGCGTTCTTTCCCTCACGCTGATGCTCCTGGGGCGCGGCGAGCAGGCCCGCGCCGCCTGGTTCATCCAGAACACGCTGCTCGCCCCCGCCAACGTCGTCGTGGGCTGGGGAGACCGGGCGGTGAGCGTCTACTGGGAGAATCAGAAGCTCCGCAAGCGGCTCGCCCAGATCCAGGTCGAGGCCGATCGCATGCGCGAGGAGCATCTCGAGAACGCGCGGCTGAGGCGGCTCCTCGCGATGTCCCAGGACAACCCCTCCGATCTCGCCGCGGCGCGCGTCATCGCGCGAAGCCTGGACCGCCTCGGCGGGAGCATGACGATCGACAAGGGATTCGCGGACGGCGTCACGGAGAACCGCGCCGTGATCACGCCGGACGGTCTCGTGGGACGCGTGGAGCGGGTCACGCCGCACGAGTCGCGCGTGCTCACGTTGCTCCACCGCGACTGCGCCGTGGCGGTCCGCGTCGGGAAGGACCGCGTGGACGGCGTGCTCGAGTGGGAATTCGGCGAGCGCCCCGTCCTGAACCTGCTCTACGTCTCCTCGCAGGAGGACGTGAAGCGGGGGGACTGGGTCGTCACGTCGGGCCTCGGCGGGATCTTCCCGGAAGGGATCCGCGTGGGGAAGGTCACCCGCGTCGGCGTCGCGGAGAACGGACTCATGAAGGAAGTCCAGGTCGGTCCCGCCGTGAATTTCCGGAATCTGGAAGAAGTCCTGGTGTATCTCCCGGCGGATCTGAGCCGCGGGCCCCGGATGCCCGCGCTCGCTCCCACGGAGGCGGATAGCGCCGCGCTCCACGCGCGCCCCGATTTCGCGCGTGCGGCGGGGCCCGCCCTCGCGGCCCCGACGGCGCGACCGGCGCAGGCGCCCCGGGCGGCCGCGGCCGACAGCGTCCAGCCGGGAGGCTCCCGATGAAGGGTATCCGCGACGTCGCGGTGCTCATCGTCGTTCTGATCTTGCAGTCGACGATCGTGGACCGCATCGCCATCGCCGGCATCCGGCCCGATCTCCTCGTGGCCTTCGTGATCTACTTCGGCTGGATCCGCGGGCCGGTCCCCGGCGTGGTCGCGGGCTTCACCGTCGGGCTGATCCAGGATCTGGACGCTCCGGGGCCGCTCGGCTTGAACGCCCTCTCCAAGACGGTGGTCGGCTTCATCGCAGCCAAGGCGGGCTATCGGGTCCATCGCTCCAACGTCGGCGTGCGGTTCTTCTTCTTCCTCCTCGCGATGCTCGTCCACGACGTCCTCTACTTCGGGGTCTACGCGGCCGGCGACCTCGCGGCGATGGCGCGCCAGTTCCTGTTCGTCGCGATGCCCTCGGCGCTCTACACCACGATCCTCGTGCTCCTCCTCCTGAAGACCGTCGAGAGCGTCTCCAAGACGCTGCTCCTCACCGACGAGGCCTAGCGGTGCGCGCCGAACCGATCTCCCTCGGCGGCTGGCAGCGGCGCGAGCGGAGCCTCACGATCGGGGTCGCGGGAATCTTCGCACTCGTAATCCTACGTCTCTTCTTCTTGCAAGTCTTGCAGGGAGCCAAATACCGCGAGCTCTCGGAGGAGAACCGGATCCGGGTCGAGGTGCTCACGGCTCCCCGCGGCGAGATCCGCGACCGGAAGGGTCGCCTCTTGGCGGACTGCGTCCCCTCCTTCACGGTCACGTTCGACCCGTACGACAAGTTCTACAACCGGAATCCCGCCGCGATGGACTCCACGCTCGCGGTGCTCGCGCCGATCCTCGGGGTGGACGCGATGGAGCTCCACGAGAAGGTGCGGCGTGAGCGGGGCGTGTCCTTCCTGCCGGTGCGGCTCAAGCGAAACGTCGACATCCAGTCGGTGGCCTTCGTCTCCGAGCACCGGGCGAAGCTTCCGGGGGTCGAGGTCGAATCGGAGCCGCTGCGCCGCTACCCGCTCGGTCTCATGGGCTCGCACCTCCTGGGGTACGTGGGGGAGATCTCCGACAAGGAGCTCGAGGATCCGAAGTACGCGGATTACCTCTCCGGCGATCTCGTCGGGCGGGTCGGCGTGGAGCGCAAGTACGAGAAGCTCCTCCGCGGCGAGGACGGCAAGCGTTTTCTCGAGGTCAACGCGCTCGGACGCAAGGCGGAGCTCCTCGGGGACAAGCGGCCGGTCCTCCCGAAGCGGGGTACCGACATGACGCTCACGATCGACCTCGACCTGCAGCGCGCGGCCGAGAACGCGTTCGAGCCCGGCGCGCGCGGCGCCGTCGTGGCGCTCGATCCGAGAAACGGCGAGGTCCTGGCACTCGCCTCGAAGCCCAACTTCGACCCGAACGAGTTCTCGACCGGGATCACCCAGGCCCGCTGGGACGAGCTGAGCAGCGGCGGGAATTTCCCGCTCTTCAACCGCGCGATCCAGGCGGCGTATCCCCCCGGCTCGACCCTCAAGCCGTTCACCGCGCTCGCGGGGCTCGAGTTGGGCGCGATCACCGCGGGGACCTATTTCTCGAGCTCGTGCACGGGGAGCTACCGTTTCGGCAGCCGCCTGTTCGGCTGCTGGAGGCACGAGGGACACGGGAGCCTGGCGGTGCACGACGCGATCGTCCGCTCGTGCGACGTGTACTTCTATCAGCTGGGGCTGCGGATCGGGCTGGAGCGTCTCGCGGAGTACATGGCGAGGCTCAAGC
>Ga0066388_100000326_pt1 | contig 21515 bp, 17 predicted proteins | sample PanSoiMetaGPlot6_FD_64539 | JGI IMG/M metagenome (GOLD analysis project Ga0066388, IMG submission 64539) | Tropical forest soil microbial communities from Panama analyzed to predict greenhouse gas emissions - Panama Soil - Plot 6 (Hybrid Assembly) | ecosystem: Environmental > Terrestrial >...
GGCACGCCGACGTTGTCCTGCCACGGCGCTGTGCGATCCGACGGGATGATTTCACCGGGAGCGGGGCCGCCGGAAAGAACGAGCGACAAGAGAACGGCTGACGCCGCTGTACATGACTTTAGAGTATTGGTAAAGAGGATCATGCCGTTGACATTTATGGTCTTCACGCGACGCAAATACCGGCTACGGCCTACTCCGTCGGCCAAGATGCTGCCGACGAGCGGCGCACGCCGCCCAGAGCCGTTGGTGCGTTCGACAAAATTTCGCCGACGTAATCAATCGTAATGGTGACGAACAACCCGGGGAAGAAAGATCGCGAACTCAAGAAAGTTAAACAGCATCCGACACGTCGGATCCCTTAAGCAAAAACCGCGCGGTAGGAAGTATCAACCCATGTGCTTTTCTTTCTTGCCCACCCTAAACTCTCCGCCATGATAATCATCAACAAAAGGACACCGAGCATCTGAAGAAAGAAAAGCACTGAGAAGGGTTCCATTCGTCCAACAAATCTGGCAAGAATCTGCAGAATAGCGATCTGAACGATGTAGGCCAGTAATGAGTACTTACCTAAGACGAGAAGTCGTCGCCCAATAGGCGAATCGGAGTTAATCGCCGCACAAACACTAAAGATCGCGGCCAAAGCCAGAAAGGCGTTTAAAAGCTGGTCGAAGGGGCTTCGCCAGAACAGATAAGAAAGGCTTAGGTATCCGACGTAGCTTGCTACTGCTATATACCAATAGCGTCCCATCGCAGAGAGTGCGCCTGCAGGAACGCCGCCGAGGATGACTCCAATCAGTCCAGCACCGAGCAGAGCCAGATTGACGGAAGGCTGACTGGGAGCGGCGCAAAATATGGCGACGGAAACCGTTACCAGGGAAGCAAGAACTCGATTGAAACGGTGCAAAAGGATTAACAGCGGAGCGAGGAGCAATAGATAGGCAATGGGCAGTAGAATGGAAAAGGCCGCAAAGCGCGCGCCGCCAATACCATAGATTTCAAACCAATAATCAGCTAGATAAGCAATCCCCTGCGGATCAGTGGCGAATTTTTGTCTTCCAGCTATCTGGGTCGCCACATTCAACAACGTGAATAGGACGAGAAGACGAAAGCCCCTGAAGAGAAGACGGCCGTGAACTCGTGGATCGCATGCGACCCCGGATTTGAAGTATAGCCTAGAGATAAGAAAGCCGGTGATCAAAATGAAAGAGGGCGGAAGAAAAGGCAGGTATCTAAAACCGAGGCGATAATCAGTGGAGTAGTTGAAAGAATGATAGACCACCATCGCCACGATCAAAACTCCTTTAGTCATGTCTAAGGCTTCGATTCTTATTCGCGACCTTGGACGGAGCGCGTGCGACTGTGGCGGTTCCGCCAGACTTGGCGGTTCCGCCAGATTTGACTTAAGCTGCTCGGCCATGGACTAACTTAAGAGCCTGTGACATTGGCAGGACCATTGCGCCGCTGTTAATCGAGTAACGAACGACGGCCTCGAAGAAGGATGGCCTGCAACCGTAACGAGTCGGATCGTCACACACGTCATGGGTGGAAAAAACCAGCCAACCGCCCGCTCGACACGTCGCATCAACCATTCGGTAAATCGCACTCGGATTATCCCGACTCTGCTCAAGAAAGAATGCGGAAACGAGGTTGAGATCGATCGTGCCGTGGTTGTAGGTCTGGCCCCCGCCGCGGCAGGCCTCAAAATGCTGGGCCGCGCGCCGCTTTGTTTCTGGTCGAGGATTGCCAATAGGATATGAATGCGTTTTAAACTCACTCCCAGGGGCCAGGGTCTGAAGCGCGCGAGCGTTCTCCAGAATGGAGTGTTCGAAAAGAGCCGACGCTGTTTCGCCAGCATGGCAATGCGAAAACGTATGGCAACCCAGTTCGTGTCCCTGTTCCAGAAGTAGGGAAATGTCGCCTTCGTGGAACATTTCTCCCGAGGCTGCGACCTGACCTGCAAGTCCAAGTGATACGTAATAGGTGCCACGAACACCGTGGCTTTCGAGCAACCTCCCGGCAGTAAACAAGGCCGCTCGGGGAAAGTCATCAAAAGTAAAAGAAATTAGGGGTTGGGCGTTCCGCATCCGTATGAGTCTCCGCGCGAAAACGCGTGCGGTGACGCGTCGATAACGCCCTGCAGCTTTCGCAGCAATCTTGGTTGAAAAGCTAAGTCTCACGTCATGGTCGAGCCAACATTCCCAACTAGGCCTGCTCAGCACCTGTCATGGACTGCTGAATCGAAAAGTGCAGTTCTGCGCGACTCAAGCTTTCATGCGCCTGCTCCTTTCGAAAGCCAGCTCGCGCCATCTTTTGCATCAAGTCTGCCTCAGAATGGCCGGTCCGAGCTTTATATAATTCGATAACGATAGCAGCGAACCTTCGCAAAACGTGAACAGGCGTGGCGGAAAGGATTTCGTATTCCGCCCAATATTGACCTACGCCAGCCGTTCTTCGTGCACGGCAAAACGATATACTGTCGTAATCCCCGTACGCCAGAACGCTTTAACGCCATAATAGTCGCACGAAGATCAGACGCCAAATACCGTCGCCGTTTCCTTCATGTAAACAAGCGGCAGCGCAATGAGAGAAAGACACTGCATTAACATTAATGTCGGTTGCTAAAGGCGAAGATGTTACGCAAGCCAGCCAGAAAAGATCTTAAACGGCCCAACATCTAAGAAAATAATCTTTGCTGCTTTCGCAACTGCTACCTGGACTGACGGTTCAGGATTTGACGCATACCCGCTGAGACAGGAGTCGCTGGTCCTTTCCAGCTATCATAGCGTCAATCTTGTTGACCAAATCCAGAGTATGATCGCTAAACTTCCTAGCGAACAAAACCTCGCCGGAGCCGAAAGCATCGGTCAAGATTACTCTGTCGTTCGCTCCAAACTGTTCAACGTGGCTGTCGCCGATCATTGCCGGATGCGCCCCTCCGGCGGACCAGTCTCTATACATTAGGTTTCTCCTCGTTCGCTCCGCGAAGGGGGAATTGCCAATGATCGTGTGTATGAACGTCTCGTCAGGTACTTCGGTATTTGTGAAGAACTTAACGATTCCCGGTTGTGTTCTTACGAATTGACTAATGTACTGGCATGCTTCGCCTGTTAACACCCACCAAGTCTCGCCGCCATAAGGCTCAATTCCGTGTAGGTATTTACGATAATCGCGCCCGAGCATTCCGGCTCGACACAACGCCTTAGCCGCCAACCTACGCAAAGGCGTGGACGACTCGGCGCAGAAGCGAGTCATTAATGAGATCGGCCTTCCGGCTGGGAGATTCGGAATCTTCACCATGTCGATAAATTCTACGCCCCGATGAACGTCGAGGAACTTGTGAATGTATTCTTTTGTTTGCAACGGATAATCGCTCCCACCTAGAAGTATGAAATAGTCATAGCTGTGCGGTCGATTGATCGCAGCCGAGATCAACGCCAGGATTGCGCGAACTTGAGAGAACTCCCCCCAGTAGACCTTGATCCGCTCCTCGAGAAATACGACGTTCTGAGCATTAATCGCCAAAAACGGAAGGATGTCGCTCTTCGCATCTATGTGGACGAAGAAATCCGCGTCGCCAGACGACAGTGCTGCTATTACGCGGCGTAAGAGGAGCGGGTTTTTGTGCGCAAGAATTAGATAAGCGATCTTCATCCCAAGCGTTTAGAATCGTTGGTCCTGCGATCTATTGGACGGCGACCGAGGTTGCGATCGGGACCTTCGTTATGTTACTAACATCACGCTTGGGTCCCAGCCTTATACTCTCCCTCATGAACCGCCCTCCTGCCCATGCCTGCCACAGATTCGACAACCGGCGCCGAACGTAACCGCTCTGTAAGCGCCACGAGCCTTCCTGCGCATGCACCCCAAACTTGCCGAACTGATGCCAGCTGCGCTCATCGCAAACGTCATCTGGAAAGAGGATGGTCATGTCTTGGGCTAGGTCCGGATTTTGAGCAAACGTGCGCGAAACCAGCCCCGGCCCGGTCGTGTTGAGCACGTGGAACTCGGCGCGAAACGGACGCGGTATTCCCTGCATCATGGGCTTTACCCAGTCCGGGTCTTGCTGTGCGCGAATACAATTTTGAATCACGGCGCCCAGAAAAGGATGACCTGCCTCTGCGCCGAAGCCGTAATTGCCAATTTCCCAGTCGACCTGATAATGCCGGCGCAAGTGCTGGCTGAGTGTCAACTCCTCGAACGAAAACACGCAACGGTGTCGAAGTAATTCGTGTAACCCGGTGGCGAAAAAGACATCGGTATCGAAATAGAATCCTCCGAGGCGGAAGACGGCGAGGTAACGGAAGAAATCATATCGTTGGATACGAAAGGGAAAGCTCTCAAAGACCTTTCGGTAATCTGGAAACTCGAGCTCGATGAACGCGCCGACCTCCTCATCGTCGAAAAAGCGGTAATTGAATTCCGGATTCAAACACTTGAGGTTAGCTGCGGCCGCTTTTGCCAAAAGCGGCAGATTCCGGCTCTTTCCGGTTTGGATAATTCGCGGCGGAATTTGGCCTGTCATTCAGCGATTGCAAGTCACAGCGGAACTGTGTAGCACTCCTGTTTCCAATGATTCCAATTCGTCGATAACGGGAAAGTCTCCTGAAGCGGGGCTGGTCTGGAAACCTGTTTGAGCGTGCCCAATGGCAGCGAGCAGGAACAAAAAGCCTATCGGGGTCATACAGGCAATATTGGATTCGGAAAAATTGCCGATGAGAAACACGTAAAAGATGGCAAGTCGGAAGGCGCCGTAATCACCATCCCGGCCCACAGCCTTGTTTATTCGCCAGCCACTGAACAGAAGCATGACGGTGAGGAAGAAAATGCCAACCCAGCCCCCGGCCAGATATTCCTCCAAATAACCATTGTGCGCGGAATGAGCTACCCACTCAGGCAGTTGGGATTGGTAGCGCTCGTCGTCCCAAAAACTCATAAAGCCGACCCCGAGTAGTGGATCAGTGTGAAGATTCAAAAGCTCTCGCCATACATCAGTCCTTCCGGTAAACGTCATGTCTCGCCCCAGTCCGGCCACAACGTTCTCCTTAACACCGACGGTTTGGTCCAATACCCAAAACATCAGAACCACACTCAGGGCCGCCATACCCAGGAGATGTGGCTGCTTCCGGAAGAAGGCCAGCCGAGTTGCGATGATAATGGCAGCACCGAAGAGCAGGCAAACCAAGGAGGTCTTACTGTCGGACAAGTGCAGCAAATAGAGGGCAAGCAAGAGGAGCCCAAAATGAATCTTGGTCTCCAGCCGCATTGCTTTGGACGACCGTTGTTCTTTCCGAAGCTCAAGCCAATCCCACAGGAGCACGAGGCCGCAGACCAGACACAGCAGACCAAGCGAGTTTTTTTGAGTTGTAACCCCCGTCGCCTCTAAACCGCCACTTCTGGTATAGAACCGACCGACGGAAGGGAAGTAACGAATGAACACCAGTGATAAGGGAAGCAGCAGGCAGGCGCATCTTACAAAAACTGCGCGCAGCGCTTGTTGCGGCCTTGGGTCGGTAAGAATCACGAGAATGACTGCGATGCTGCCAAATTCCTTGAACCATCGTTTAAACGAGATAAAAGAGGAGTTCGCCCAAAGGACGCTGATCAAAAGGAAGGCATAAAAGAGGAAAATCGGCCAGTTTTCGGCGATAACCACGGACCAATTCAAGCTCCTTCTGGAAAGAGTAATAAATGCCGCAAGGATCAGAATGAAGAATACCAAGGCATCGAGAGGACTGCCTTCCAAAGTATTTTCCGTGCCTCCGAAACCAAGCCACATGGACAAAGGACGCGAGGAGGTAATTCCCACCCAGATCGTGGGAATCCAAATCGCGGAAGAGACGCCTTTCCTCTGAGCAATGTCTCTCTTGATCAACCACCAGAAGACAACGAGCGAGGCGAGTAGTATAAGCTTGGGGAGCACGAGGTGTTAGTGATTAGTTAGTAGTCGGATAATTTGTCCGCACTCGCCGCAGCGACCTTCGGCGCGAGAAACGGCAAGCAGAGCTGTCACATTCGCCGCTCGGTCACGGGATTTAGGCCAACGGAGGCGAGCAGACGTCCAAGGTGGTCCGCCAATTTCACCAGGTATTTCATGAAATAATGGTGACCGGCTAAAAGCAGAACAGGTAAAGCCAAAGCGTAAGCTGGAACGGCAATCACTGATCTCAGCAAGTTGCGTAAACGATGTTTCCGATGTCGAAATGTGTTTCGGCCACGGAATAACGCGCGATGAATCATGAAGCGCCGGCTCCAGCGGATGGGCGGAACGACTTCATAAACAACTGCTTCATCACACCAGATGAAGCGATGACCATGCTCCATCATACGGCGAAAGAAATCCTGATCTTCGCCGCCCATTCCGAACTCGGGGCGGAAGGGCTCCGCCAAATCGAGAATGTTGCGGCGGAAAAGAACGTTCCCAGTGCGGCATTCCTGCCAGGGCATTGCAAAGCCAGTCGAATGAGCTGGACGATGGTAAAAGCCTCCTTTGATCAGCCAGTTGGGAGGCTTTTGTTCGAAGTGGGGTTTTACCGGACCAAGGACGCCTGCAACCCGATAGCGTTCGCACGTCCGAAAAAGATTCAACAGCCAGCCGGGTGCGGGGAATTCGTCGTCGTCAATGAACACGACAAAATCGCCCGTGGCGTGAGACAACGCATTATTACGAGCTAAGGCGATATTTTTAGCCAGCTCAACTGCGTAAACGATTTGAGGAACCTCGCCGAAGCGCTCGCGTTGCCATTTCTCCACAACCGCACGCGCCGATTGGGTCGAGTTATTATCGATGACGACAACTGAAAACGTAAAAGTACCCGCGGTTTCCTGCCTGGAAATTTCGCGAAGTAACCGCTCCAACATGGCCGGACGGCCACAGGTGCAAATGCAGATGGTTAGGTGAGAAAGCACGGCGTGCGAGGGAGAAACGAAACTGAAGATAACACAGAAGGTCAGGGATCAGAAGTCAGATGTCACTCGTAGGTCCTTCATACCTGCTAGTCCAGGAAGCTGCGGTTGAGTAACTCCATCGATAGAAGCTTATGGATCTCAACGGTGAAATTGCGGGAACCGCTTACGTGAGCGTTTACCAGTTGCTCGAGCGCAGAGCCGTTCACGTACGGCCGCGAGCGAGAACGCCTATCCAATAAAACCTCCTTCACATAATCGGCAAGCTGATGACGATACCAAGTCCGAAAATGACAAAACTTCTGGTGGCCAAGAAACAGTCGCTCCAAACGTAACTGTTTTAAAGCGCAGTCAACACGCGTCAACCAGTTAGGCATTCCGTAGTCGTAGGCGTACTCGGCCCTGGCCAGAAATTCTTGAATCGAGCGATGTACCCGGTTCGAAATTCTACCGGCAGGATAACTAACTCCGCGATCAGTGGGGATTTGACCTAACCTGGGATTACCCTCAGCAATCAGACGCAGTGATGGAATAAGACTTCTCTGCGCTTCGGGCGGCGCCTGGAAAGCGAGCGCGACAAGCTCATTGTCCAGAAACGGCGAGCGGACGCTGATTTGTGATTGTTCCACTGCGAGGCGCGCGTAATGATGCCAGGGCACCTGCTTAAATGCGATAAAGGAAAGCCGGTTTCCATGAGATTCATCAAAATAAGAGCGGGCAGCGGCGGCAAGTTGCGGAACAAAATCCGACGAAAAAATGTCCGAGGTTAGCACGCGCGGTTTGAAGGCGATGTGCTGGCGCAGAATTTCCGAGCCATAATTGCCGGTAAGCCGCACGGGCGCAATCTGGCGCGCCAAACGATTGGCGTACAGTTCGGCCGCGCCGGTCACGTCCATCGCGCCGTCGCTGATGTTGACAGCCTGCTCCGCCAAGTGTGGAAATTGCGTAAGAAATTCGTCGCCGATGGAGATGGTTTGATGTGGCTGACCGCAAGCTGCAGCGACCTTGCGAGCGATGCGTACATCCGCGCAGTCGCGGTAGGAACCATTAAATGTGTAGCAAGGCAATTCTCCCCGATTAGGCCGTGCCCAAGCCATGATCATCCGGCCATCGAGACCGCCTGTAAGCGACATCGCAACCGAATTAGTGTCGTTAATATGATGTGTTAGAACTCGAGGAAAGACTTTTGTCAGTTGTTGATAGTAATCCTCCAGAGAAAGTGCCGGTTGATTCTCCCACGCTGATGCATTGAAATAGCTCTCTTTCCTCAACGAGCCATCGGCAGAGCAAATCCAGGCAGAGGCGGGCGGCAGAAGTGAGACACGCCGAAACAAAGTCCGGTTTCCTAACGCGCAGCCACAACTAAACCATTCCGCAACGCCGCGCGGATCCAGTTCACGCAGCTTGGGTAGCACGGCAAGCAGTGACTTGGCTTCCGAGGAGAAGTAAAGGCGGCCATTCTCCTCGTAGACATAAATACGATTCAGTCCGTAACGGTCATTGAACAAAATAATCTGGCGATTTCGAAGATCGATAAGCACACCACCAAACCAACCATTCAAGCGGGATAGTGAACTCAAACCATGCTCTTCGTAAAGATGGACAAGCCCTGTACGGTCATTGTCCGCGAGGTAATGTCCGCGGCAGCGAAGCGAGTGGCGATCGGCTGTATTTGTGAAAGCATTTCCAGAAATAAGACAAGCAATGTTCTTTTCCTCATTCCAGACAACGCTGGCAAGGTCTGAAGAGCACGGGACAACGGCACCGCATGATGCTAGAACGCCGGTATCACCGCAAGCCACGACGTTATCCGATGCTTGGCGTTTCATCGCTTGCAACATCTGCCGGAGAAGCAACCCGGATTCGTCCGGCTGACCCAAGCTAATTATTCCGGCAATTCGTGACATTGAGAAAGGCTTAGAACGCAAAGGTTCAGAGCGCTACGTTCTTGCCAGACACGATGAGTCTCAGTGTTGCAAGGCCGCCCCCGGACCGGCTGGCACGTTCTCGGCAGTGCCACGTTGGTTCCGAACATCTGCGGCAACAGCTTCCGCGATGACTCTATATCCATTTTTGTTAGGATGAATGTCCTGAGCCGTGCGGGCATAGAGCTCATGTTCAACCGCCTGTTTCAAGGCTGGCAGCGTGTCAACGTAACGAATGCCGGACTTATTGAAAAACTCGAATACTTTCTCGTGCGCGACGCGTTCGTTGGCAATGAGTTTGTCGAGGACGTCGCTGAGTGGCAGATTGTTGTTGTGTTCAAGGTAGTCGGCAAAGACTGCCTCCTTTGGAGGGATAATAGCGACGACGAACTCGATGTTGTTGGCCCGGCAGATTTGGTTCATGTCGTCCAGCAGTCTGAACGTGATGCGCATGCCTTCCTGGACACCAGGGTTGGTCTGATCGAGCCGGTTTAGGATGCCTGTTGGAAGGAATGCTTCGCAGATGTTCTTATCCTTTAGGATTAGCGCTGTGGCGGAGTCGTACAGACGCGAAGCATTTTGGATTTGCACATCCCCCTTGAGTCGAGCGAGGAGCGAACCGTGGAATACGAGCTTGTAAACAAGGCTGTTCCGGGAAAGCCAGTTGCGAACTCTTTTGTCCCAGGTCGGGTCGGCCGGATGCTCCCAGATATCGAAATCTACCTTTTCCGCAGGACGTTCTCTTAGATACGACCAGTAATCCAGTCCATAAGTGATTTTGTAGGCGTTTTCAAAGTCGTCGCCCAAATACAAACCGCAGATAATCATCTTTGGTTTAAGAGACAACGCCTTGGTCTTAAGGAGATAGTCATATTGATTCGGACCGTACCCCCCAAGCGCCATATTATAAACGCTCTTTCCTGTGAGCCGGCCCACTACATAGGGCCATGACTCGTTCATCTTAGCGCAGTTGCCAAATGTGTGAGAGTCCCCGATGGCGACGATGTCAACAGAGGAAGGTACTTTCGGATTTCTAAAACCCCACGCGTCATAGCCGCTGCCGTGCACTTTTAGGACCGCACCGAGTATCGGATCGGGGACCGGGTCTTGCGAGAGGTAGTCGGCAGGATTCAAAAACATGCGGCAGCCGAGTTCGCACAGCGACAGCGCAAGTACTGTTGATCCGAGCAATAGAGCAATATTAACTAATGTTCGCTTTATCCATCGCATAGCTGCTGATTCTGATCCTTGTTTCGGCATTGTTCCCCCAAGCTGCGACATCCTCAGTATGCCTGGAGCTCCTTGATCTGGAGCTCAGGCACTTGCTTGCGCGAAAGCGATTCAGCAAGCCGGTTCGCCAGCTGAATATTTGTTAACAAAGGAATCCCAAAGTCCACCGCCTTTCGTCGAATGTGGTAATCGTTAGTCAGTTCGGTTTCCTGGTAGTTCTTTGGTATATTGATGACCAGATCTATCTTTCTCTGCTCGATCAACTCAGTGGCATTGGGTGAAAGGTTATCCAATGGCCAGTGAACGGGCGTGCTTTCGACGCCGTATCGGGACAGAAAGTCCGCGGTTCCGTGGGTCGCATGTAGTTTGATTCCCATGCTCTCGAAGAGCCTTGCGCTTTCTATAAAAGCAATTTTATCTTTGAGTGGGCCAGTCGATAGCAGGATATTCGTGAGTGGGAACCTGAATCCTACCGAAATCAGGGCCTTCAAGAATGCTTCTTCGAAGTCATCGCCGAGACAACCGACCTCCCCCGTCGAAGCCATTTCCACTCCTACAGTTGGATCCGCGCCCTGCAATCTGGTAAAGGAAAAGTGCGGCGCTTTCACCCCGACGTAGTCCAGGTCATTCCAAACTCGGCCAACTTTGGCGACTGGCACCCCGAGGATCGCCTTGGTAGCGAGCTCGACGAAGTTTACCTTGCTGATTTTGGAGACAAACGGGAAACTTCGCGATGCTCGAAGGTTGGTCTCGATCACTTTAACATTCGTGCCTAAAGCGAGATACTGAACATTCAGCGGCCCCGTAACGTTCAGGGCTGCTGCAATTCTGGCCGTGATCTTCTCGACTTTTCGAATCACTTCCGGGTACGTCCGCTGTGGCGGGATGACCAACGTTGCGTCGCCCGAGTGCACCCCGGCATTTTCCACGTGCTCGACCACACACATGGCAATGAGGTCGCCTCCCGAAGCGACCGCATCCACCTCAATTTCCTTCGCATCTTCGAAAAACTTGGAGACGACTACCGGATGTCTGGGCGAGACATCGGCTGCCTTGTTCAGAAAAAGCTCACATTCCCTTGCATTTGTCGCCACGCCCATGGCCGCGCCACTGAGGACATAGGAAGGCCGGAGCAGGACGGGATAACCAACATGCTCCGCAAATGCCACAACATCGTCTAACGATGCTGCTTCTCTCCAAGGAGGCTGATCAACGCCAAGGGTGTCCAACAGCGTGGAAAACTTGTGTCGATCCTCAGCCCGATCGATGTCTGTTGCGGAAGTGCCGAGAATTCTTAACCCCGCATGGTGAAGCTGAAGGGCAACATTGTTAGGGGTCTGGCCACCAACCGAGACAATCACTCCGATGCACTGCTCTCTCGCGTAAATATCGACCACGGTCTCAAGGCTAATTTCGTCGAAGTACAGCCTGTCGCATACATCATAGTCGGTACTGACTGTCTCAGGATTGAAATTCAGCAGGATCGAACGGTAGCCAAGCTTTCGAAGGATGCGAGACGCGTTTACACAGCACCAGTCAAACTCGACCGAACTACCGATGCGATACGAACCGGAACCGAGGAGAAGCACGCTTTTGCCTTCTCCAGGTTGGACGTCATCTTCTTGTCCATTAAACGTCAGATAAAGATAGTTGGTTTGGGCCGGGTACTCTGCTGCAAGGGTATCAATCTGTCTTACAACAGGGTGTATCTCCATGTTCTGGCGGTGTCTCCAAATGGTCTTCTCGTCGATGTCGAGGATGGATCCCAATTGACGATCGGAAAATCCTGCGCGCTTGGCCTCAAGAAGCATCCTCTTCGGGCACGGTCCACCCCTGTAGGTCATAAGATGATCTTCGATCTCGACTAGATTATGGATGCAATGAAGAAACCATTCATCAATATGGGTTAGATTATGAATCTGCTTGACGCTGTAACCACTCCGCATCGCTTCGGGAATGGCGAAAATGCGGTCGGGTCCGGGTTGCGCCAGCAAGTGCTCCGCTTTGTCCAACGCCACAGGTCTAGTTGCAACTACGCCATCATGCCCGACGTCGAGCATCCGAACCGCCTTCTGTAGAGCCTCCTCGAACGTTCTGCCAATGGCCATGACCTCGCCAACGGATTTCATCCCTGAACCCAGGTCGCTAGACGCGCTACGGAACTTCTTGAGGTCCCATCGAGGTATCTTAACAACCACATAGTCCAATGCTGGCTCAAAACACGCCGTTGTAGTCCGTGTCACGAAATTCTGGAGGTCGGTAAGACTATATCCCAAAGCGAGCTTGGCAGCGATATAAGCTAACGGATAGCCAGTGGCTTTCGAAGCAAGCGCTGAGCTTCGGCTGAGCCGGGCATTGACCTCTATTACCCGGTAGGCGTTTGAGTTCGGATCGAGCGCAAACTGGATGTTACACTCACCGACAACCTTCAAGTGGCGAATGATTCGGATGGAAAGCTCCCGAAGATGATGATAATCGCTGTTGGTTAGGGTTTGACTCGGTGCTACGACAATGCTTTCGCCAGTATGAATGCCGAGAGGATCAAAGTTTTCCATGTTACAAACCGTGATGCAATTGTCCGATTCGTCCCGCACGACTTCATATTCCACTTCCTTCCAGCCGCTGAGATATTCTTCCACCAACACCTGTGACGAATAGGCCAGCGCCCGTTTGACTCGTTCCTTCAAAGCGAGCTCGTCCTTGCACATGCCCGATCCCAAACCTCCCAACGCAAAGGCAATTCTCACCATCACGGGGTAACCGATCTCCTCGGCTGCCTTCTTTGCCTCCTCGACCGTGGTAGCGGTTTGCGAGCGCGGCGTATCGACACCGATCTCTTTGAGTCGCCTCACGAATAAAGCACGATCTTCAGTGTCACGAATCGTTTGGATGGGCGTGCCAAGCACCCGCACACCATGTCGCTTCAGGACACAGCGTTCAGCGATTTCCAACCCGCAATTTAGCGCGGTCTGGCCTCCGAACCCAATCAGAATACCGTCGGGTTTCTCCCTCTCTATAATTCGTTCGACGAAGTCCGCGTTTACGGGCAGGAGATATACGCGATCGGCGAATTCTTCAGACGTCTGGATGGTGGCAATGTTAGGATTAATCAGGATGCTATAGACGCCCTCTTCCTTCAGTGCCTTCAGTGCCTGGCTTCCCGAATAGTCAAACTCGCCCGCTTCACCTATCTTCAAGGCGCCGCTGCCGAGTAGCAACACTCTTTTAGGCTTACTGTCCATGTCTGACTGCTTCGATGAATGAATCGAGAAGAAACACGGTATCGACGGGTCCTGGATTTGCTTCCGGATGAAATTGCACCGAGAAGATCGGGCGCTCTCGATGGCGCATGCCTTCGTTGGTACCATCGTTTGCATTAAAAAACCATGGCTGCCATTCCGGAGGCATGGTTTGTTCATTCACGGCAAAGCCGTGGTTCTGGGAGGTAATGAAGCAGCGCTTTGTTCCTATCTGAATGCATGGTTGGTTTTGCCCGCGATGGCCAAATTTTAATTTGAAAGTGTCTGCACCGGCAGCCAGGGCCAGGAGCTGATGTCCCAGGCATATTCCCAGGACAGGTACATCTCGTTTCAACCCTCTGCGGATAATATCCAAAGCTTCAGAGCACATTTTAGGATCACCAGGCCCATTCGACAGGACAACGCCATCAGCCGGCTCCTCTGACCAGTCGTAATTCCATGGTACCCTCAAGGTATCCAGTCCGGCATTCAGCAAGTGTCGCAGAATGCTTGCCTTGCACCCAAAATCGACCAGGATTACCTTCTTCTCTCCAAGGCGCGCGTAAAGTGTTGGTTCTTGGACGCTCACCTCCGCCACAATGTTGCGCTCGTTAGGGTCTTCCCAGGTCACATCCTCCTCGTCAACCACGATCTTTCCCAGCATGGTTCCGTGTGTTCTCAGTTTCTTTGTCAACGCGCGCGTATCGACTTCCCTGATGCCGGGAATGTTGTGCTGCTGCATCCAGGAATCCAAACGATCCAACGCCGTTGGGTGACTGTACCGCTTTGACAGCGTGGACACGACAAGTCCGCTGATTTGAATCCGTTCGCTTTCAAGTAACTCAGGAATTTCGAGGCCAGCGATACCGAATTTGCGCTGGCCATTTACAGGAACGCCATAATTACCGATCAACGGATAGGTAAGCACTAAAACTTGACCGCGATAGGAGGGATCAGTCATCGCCTCGGGATAACCGACCATCCCGGTATTGAACACAACCTCGCCCGACATCGAGCGATGTCCGCCGAAGTGCTCACCGACGATACGACTACCGTCCTTGAGGACTAACTGTGTTGTTGTTATTTTGGCCATCACATGCTAGTCGCGACGCTACTGAAAGAAAAACGGCGGCTTCCTAACCGCTGTGCGGTACTTGAGAAAGCACCCTGCTTCGGAAGGCTAATCGAGCTTATACTCTGCTTTCCAATCCGTATGCTCAGTAAACGCGGGCTGGTCAGCCTTATCGAGAAAGTAGTTACCCATGACCAGGTAATCCATTTCGGTCCGCATGAAGCAGCGATAAGCGTCTTGCGGGGTACATACTATCGGCTCGCCCCGCACGTTGAAGCTGGTATTAACGAGCACGCCATAACCGGTAAGCGCTTTGAATTCTTGAATCAGTTGCCAGTAGCGCGGATTGACGTCTTTGGATACGCTTTGAATCCGTGCCGAATAATCGATGTGCGTGATTGAAGGGATGTCAGACCGCAGAAAGTAAAGGCGCTCGTAAAGTCCTCTTTCGTTATAGTCCTTCGGCACGGGAATTCTTTTGTCAGCCCGGACAGGGGCGACTAGCAACATGTAAGGCGACGGGCGGTCAATTTCGAAATATTTCTGGATGTCTTCCTCCAGGACACTCGGTGCAAACGGCCGGAAGCCTTCGCGATACTTGATTTTTAAGTTGAGTTTCTTTTGCATCTCGGGATTGCGTGGGTCGCCCAGAATGCTGCGGTTACCCAGCGCCCGTGGGCCATACTCCATCCGTCCCTGGAACCAACCAACCACCTTGCCCTCGGCGAGTCTGGCCGCGACGAGTCTCGCCAATTCGTCAAAGCTCCGGTAATAGGAGGAAACCGCCCCGTAGCTGCCAAGGACTCGCTCAATCTCCCTATCTGAGAAAGATGGTCCGAGATAGGCACCGTGCATGGCATCGGGACGGCAATTGAGCATGCGGCTTTTACCCTCCAAGATGTGCCAGACCGCATAAGCAGCGCCGAGTGCGCCACCAGCATCGCCTGCAGCAGGCTGAATCCATATATCCTCGAATACACCCGAACGAAGCACTTTGCCGTTAGCAACACAATTGAGCGCGACGCCGCCGGCTAACACGAGATGCTTGCTCTTAGTAAGTTCCGCAGCCGTCTGACAAAGTTTCATAACGATCTTTTCTGTGACCTGCTGAATTGCAAGAGCCATGTCCATGTAAGCTTGCGAGATTTCTGATTCACTCTCGCGCCGCGGTACGCCGAACAGCCGTTCCCATTTATCTTCGCGCACCATCGTCAAGCCGGTGGCATAACCAAAATAATCCATGTTCAAGAGAATCGAACCGTCGGCGCGGATATCCACCAGATCGTTCTCAATTTTCCGCACAAATTCCACCACTCGAGAGGAGTTGGGGTTGCCATAGGGCGCTAAGCCCATCAGCTTGTATTCGCCGCTGTTGACTACGAAGCCAGTGTAGTAGGTGAAGGCGGAGTACAGCAGTCCCACGGAATGCGGGAAACGTAATTCCTTGAGTAAAGTGATCTTGTTCCCCTGACCATATCCGATAGTCGTGGTCGCCCATTCCCCAACGCCATCGATTGTGACAATGGCAGCTTCTTCAAACGGCGATGGATAAAAGGCGCTCGCGGCATGGGACAAATGGTGCTCAGGATAATAAATTGGCACTTTACCGTTCCCTATCTCCGCCAATTGCTCTTTGAGCAGCTTTTTCATGAAAAGCTTTTCTTTAATCCAGACCGGGATAGCAGAGTGGAAGCTCGTCACTCCGCGGGGAGAGAATCCGTGATAGGTCTCCAACAACCGCTCGAATTTCAAGAATGGTTTGTCATAAAAGGCCACTGCACTAAGATCCTTGTAGCCCACACCCGCTTCCTGCAATACGTATCGAACTGCATTGATCGGGAATGAGGAATCGTGCTTTTTGCGGGTAAACCTTTCCTCGTGCGCAGCCGCAGCAATTTCGCCGTCGATCAGAAGCGCAGCTGCGCTATCATGATAGAAGGCCGATATACCAAGAATGATATTCCTGATTGGCATTTCTTTGAGGCAACTTACAATCTCACCCGAACTGATACGTCCCTATCATCCTAGAATAACGTGTAAATGAAGGGAGCGATAGCTGATCCAGCCGTCAGGACGATAAGCACGCCGAAGACGAGCAAGATCACTATAGCGGGCAATAACCAAAACTTCTTTCTTTGGCTCAAAAAACCCCAGAGATCTTTAATGAATTCCATAATGAGTTGTTCCTTTCTAGTACGGTTTCTCTATGTCTTGACCTGCAAATGTGTGATTCCGGATAACCATCACCGAATCCTCGCCGGATTTGAATTCTCCAAGCTTAAGCGAATCAATGCCGAGAAGCCTTCGCGCCAGTCCAATTGGCGTGACGACGCCAAAGAAAACCAGCGTCAAAAGAACCTTAGAGACGATAGTGCCCAGAAGATGCGATAAACCCAGCCACACAAAGGCGACCGGCCGATAAAGCTGCGGAGCCGTCATATCGATCACAAGCGCAATAATCGCCATTGTCACGAGAAGTTCTCGCTTGAATAGGCCGCTGGCGAGTAAAAGCAAAAGCACCATGGCCATACCGGTGTCCTTGCTTTGGTCTTTGGTGATCCTTCTGTTAAAGCATTCAGTTAAAAAGTTTTTCATCGGTGCATTTAGAAATGGAGTAGCGGAGAGGGGAAGGATTCGAACCTCCGATGCGCCTTTCGAAGCCGCATAGCGGCCTTTTCAGGCCGCTGCCTTAAACCACTCAGCCACCTCTCCTCAAATTAATTTCAGCTATGGGCAAGTGCTTTACTTTAGAAGGCCAATACCTGATCGAGTTGAGCTTTGCGCGCAAATCGATCAAAGGTCGGACCAAACTCTCAGGCAAGTGTTCGCGAATCGGATGATGTAACTTGAGTTTCAGCATAAGTTTACCTCGCGTCGTAAGAGGTACAAAATATCTTGGAACCTCAACTCGTCGGAAGCCATGTTTTGTTCTAAAGTCGCCGATGCCCCCTTCAGACCAACTTCCATAGTGAAGGTATCCGACCTCGTTTTGGTCACATAGCTTAACCGCCTCGGCAATCAGCGCATCCATTACACATTTGTCGCGATGGGCGATCTTTGCGATGATATGAATCGTGCGCAGCACGTTCTTTCCATGAAACAGCTTCATAAAACCAATCAGCTCATTTCGATAGTAGGCCCCGACCAAAAAGCAACGGTCAAGGAATGAGCTTAATTCTTCCTTAATCTCCCCGGCTTTCTTGCCGTAATGATAAAATCGTCGCCCTTGCTTCACGGGCGTTTCGTTGTAAATGCCTTCAACACCTTTTGCGAAATCGTTATGCAGATGCACTACCCGCAACTCAACACCACTTTTCTGTCCCTTGCGCACCTTGTTTCGCGCTTTGAATCCCATGTCGTCCCACCATTGTTGGTAAGTCGTTATGGGAAGAACAGCAAGACTCGCTGACTCCTTATAAAAACCGTACGTGACAGGATCGTCGCAGATGTCATGCACAAATGTGAACAGGTCGGCTATGTGCCGACCACGTTGCATCTGTTCAACGGTACCGGGCGCGTCATCGAGAAAATCGCACCACTCATGCCGTAATTTGGCTGTCCTGAAAAACTTGCCGGCAACGGCGATCTCTTTATCGGCAATAATCAAAGGCATTCCTTTGTTCAATTGGATGCTTCTGTCAGGAACAGAAAACTCATTACTGCCCCCAACTAAAAATTCTTGTCCACCCGGCTCGCAACCGCGCCATCTGTTCGGCGCGGTGGAACCTCATCAACTCCGGAGAAACTGCGCGCTCGCTGCGGTGTAAGGCGGCCCAAACATAACCGGCGATGAACCAAACGCCGCCCAAGACAAATGGTCTCTGCCGCATCTGAAACAAACCGCGCAGACATTCCCACAGTGGGTGGCCGCCGACATGGTAAGCTTTGTGGCCGTAATGAAAGCGCATGCGAAGCTTACCGTGCGACCCTGAGCCAACACCAAGTTCTCGATGATGGAAGCAGACCTTTTCCGTGAAAGTGCGCGTCTGCCAGCCTTTCATCCGGGCGGTCGTCACAGCGATCCAGTCAATCGCACCAGCTTTTACCGGCACATAGCCGCCAATTTCTTCAAAGCATTTTTTGCGAAACATCTGGCATGCGCCGGAGACGTGCGTGGAATTGGCGAATTGATGCGCGTAACTATGCTGATCAAGCCGCTCGTGGTCTTCCACAAAAGGCGTTCCAGCGACTCCAAGCTCTGCGGAAAGCTGAAATCTTGAAAGCACGAAACTGAAATAATCCGGCTCGAAAGTAATGTCCGCGTCCAGATTACCGATGATGTCGAACGGAACACCTGTCAGGCGCTGGTAGCCCGCATTAAAGGCGTTTGCCTTTGCAGCAAACTGGCGGTCGCGCCGCTCGGCCAAGCGCAAGAGTTCAATCCAATCGTGCACATTTGCGTAGCGCCGGACAATTTCGTCAGTACCGTCGGTGGAACCGTCGCTGACAATGATCCATCTGCGGGGTAGCGCCGTTTGTGCGATAACGGAACGGATAGTTTGCTCGATGAATGAGGCTTCATTGCGTGCAGGAGTGATGAGCGCGTAAGTCAACGTCTGCGGCGCAGACGAGGGCGCGGCCAACTGCTCGCGTGATTCGAGAATGAAGGCAGAATTCATGACGGCAATTGCAAGGCTGCCGAAGCTGTTTGAACAGGAACGCGCTGCTGCTCTTTCAACAACAGATGCGCCAGAGCCTTGAACATCGTGGCCTGGCCCCAATGAAAGTAGGGCGTGCGCGATTTCACCATCGGATACTTCCGATAGTAAAAATATCCGGACGGATCTTTCAGATGCGCCATCGTCCATCTGGCAACCTTCGCAGCCAACGTCAGGCCTTCCGGGTGTTCGTCCGAGAAAAAGCACAAGGTGTCAATCGCCTGAGACGCGCACTGGATGTCCACGGGCCAAGTGTTGTTGTGATAATAACGAGGACAACCCGACGGTTCAAAGAAGGTTCGGATAAAGTATCGATAGCCGTCGCGGAGGTTTTGCGTGAAAGAATCATCCCCGATGGCTTCAACGTAACGTTTGAGACTGTCGAGGTTGTAGCCGGTGTGGAAATTATCGATCCAATGATACTTCGGCTCCTCGCCGTACCACCACGCGCCATCCGGCAACTGACGATGGCAGGTGTAGCGCACCGCTTGGCGCGCGACTTCCAGAAACTCGGTGCGGCCAGTGTGTTTCCAAGTGCGGGCGAGTAGCGCGGCGCCGAGCAGATTCGAATTGTGGATCGAAGATTGGAACCGGCCGTGGTAACTGAGGCAATGGCCATCTGAGGTGCGTTCGCGAGGCAATTTCAGAATCCACTCGCAGATGCTTTGCGCCACATTGAGGTATCTTTCATCGCCCGTCTGTTCAAAGCCCTCGAGGAATGCCTGGCCGATCAAGCCACTCCAGACTATCGTTGGTTCCTGCGCGGGAATGCGCCCACCACGACTTGCGAAATCGAAGTGGTTACCCCAGCAGTATTCGGCATACTTCGGAGTCTTGTTCGCCATGAGCCAATCGAGACAAACAACTGCCTTGTCTCGAAAGCCGGTGTCGCCGGTAGCTTTGAATCGCAACAGATATCCCCAAGCCATGAAGCCTCGACCTTTCGTGGAATCGAGAGGTTTGACGCCGACCAATCGACGGACGTTCCAGGGAGATTTCCAGACGCTCTGTTGCAGAACGCGCTCGGCCAGAAGATTGCCGAAGGTAAGCGGTCGTAGCCACGAGGTGAGGCCATCGCCCGGGTCGTAACCCTTATAGCCACGTACTTCGACCCAATTCTGCAGCGCATCCAAAGTGGGTTCAACTAAATCCCCAGTGTCAGCTTGGTTAACCATTCCCTTTCGCTACGCAAAACATTTGAAAGGTCGCTTAAGCCGCCTTCCGTATACGAGCGGTGGCAAATCCGTGCTTGTCTGGACCGCACAAAGAGTCGACAAGACCGAGGTAGTCTCCTTTTCGGTTTTCCCAACTATGCGTGGCGGCGTAATCAGAAGCCCGGATGATTAGATGGTGGCGCAGGTCGGCGTCCCGGAGAAGTGCCAGCATTTCCCTCGCGAGCGCATCGGGATCGCCCGACTCGAAGAAGCGGACAACAGAGTCGTTGAAGTAGTACCGATCAACCTTCGTGTTCGAGACAACCACTGGAACTCCCACAGCCATGAACTCCATGATCTTGGTGCTATAGGCCTCGTTCCCGAAGGAGTCTGCGCGCTTTGGGACCACGCCCAGATCAGCCTCTGACATGATGGCTGCGATCTCACGCACGCTGCGTGGCTTAAAGAACTTTACGCTTCCATTCAGTCGGAGATGGCCGGCTAACCTAACGAGCGATTCCCTTGCATTGCCATCCCCGTAGATATGGAATTCACAATGCGGCAACTCCGCTCGAAGGGTACTAAAGGCGCGCAATGCGATGTCTACACCCTGGTGCCACTGCAAGCCACCGGGGAAAAGCACTACCAGCTTTCCATCATTGCGCCGCCGGACGCGCCTAACGAAAACAGAAGCGTCCACGTTATTAATGTACGCGGTGCAGCGCCCGATAGTCCGAGTTCTTCGGGAGTACTTCTCGAGCCAAAGGTGGTTAGCTATAATTACGTGATCAGCAAACGCTGCGGAAGCGCGTTCCATCCAGCAAAGCAAACCGAATGTAGTTCCTTTCGCGTCCATTCGAAACTTACTCGCAAAAAACTCCGGTACGATGTCATGGATATCGAGAATGATGCGGGCGCCGGTTAACTTCGGATACCACGCGGCAAAGACCATGAAGTCTGGCACGTTGTGAATGTGAAACAGGTCGTAAGGTTTGCGAAGGTGACCCTTGGTTATCCAAAGGCTCGACAGTCCTAAAAAGCGAAGCAACGGCCACAAGTAGGCGAGCTTGGAACGCTCCGTCTTGCCGAATCGGTCTTGAATCCGAAAAACACGAACGCCTTGCACGCTTTCCTTTTTTGCCAGGTCAGGAGACTGTCGAAGAGCAAGAACGTCGACCAGATCGCCACGGGCGGCGAGCGCCTCGGCGTACCGGGTGACGCGATTATCACTTTCGTAGAATGAGTGTGTCACCATGCATATTCGCCTGGGGCGGTGAACCGCCGGACGAAATTCAAGCTGAGCAATAAAGGCTGCCATCTCCTTCGGCAGCGGT
>Ga0066388_100000327_pt1 | contig 21473 bp, 21 predicted proteins | sample PanSoiMetaGPlot6_FD_64539 | JGI IMG/M metagenome (GOLD analysis project Ga0066388, IMG submission 64539) | Tropical forest soil microbial communities from Panama analyzed to predict greenhouse gas emissions - Panama Soil - Plot 6 (Hybrid Assembly) | ecosystem: Environmental > Terrestrial >...
CAGCATCGCCCCGGCTGCGTCCATCAGCTGCGTGAAGTAGTCGTGCAGCTCGTCGTCCGCGATCCCCTCGCGATGGTCGCAGCACCCGTCCAGCGTCACGTTGAGTCCGAAGGTCAAGAGACCCATGGCGGTAGTGTCCACGCGGCGGCTCCCAGGCACCCGCCTGCGCGCTTCAACTCACCTCCCACCGCCGCGCCAGCCTCCTGGCGATCGCAAAGAAGACCACTGCGGCGCCCAGGAGCACCAGAACTTGGAGCCAGACGTGCGTCACCGGCTCCTCCCGCCAAAAGATCTTCGTGAAGCCGTCGATGGCCCAGGCATTGAAGGTCACAAACCCGATCTTCTGGAGGAACTCCGGCATGATGAATCGGGGGACCATGCTCCCGCCCAGGGCCGACATGGTCAGCACAACGAGGGTGGTGAGGGAGGAGAGCTGCGCCCGCGTCTTGCAGCTCGCAGCCAGGGCCAGCCCCAGCCCTGAGGAGGCGAGCGAGGTCACGGTGGCCATAACCAGAAATCCGCCCAGGTGCCGGAAGAGTTCCACGTGGAAAGCGAAGGCGCCCCAGAGGAACATGACCGAAAGCTGGAGGAATCCCAGGAGCGCCGCGTAGCCCAGCTTTCCGAGGAGCAGCGTGGTCATGGTCACGCGCGAGGAGAGGATCCGGTCCAGCGTGCCGTTGTCCGCTTCGTCCAGCATGGCGCCGCCCGCGGCGGAGGCGGTGAAAAGAAGGAACATCACCCCGATGCCGGCCGCGTAGAATGCGACGAGAGGGCTCTTCTGGTTCTCGCCCACAACGTCCCGGATGTCGGCAGCGACGATGCCGCCGGAGGGACCGCCTGAATGGGTCTGCACCGCAGGCTTGGAGCACTTCTCTTTGGCATAGGCGCGAAGCGCTGCGATCGAGCTGTCCATCGTGGCGCGCTGAGCCGCCGTCAGGCCGCCGGTTGCTCGGTCGACGATCTTCGTGCCCTCGGCCGCCATCGCGTCGGGCATCGAGACCATCGCCGACTTCTGGATGAGCCCGTACACCACTTGGGCCGCGATCGGGTCGGAGCTGTCGTTGAGGATCCGGAGCCGCGTTCCGCCGGGTTCATCCTCGAACCCGATCGGGTTCTCACCGAACCCCTTCGGCACGATCACCGCGACGGGCAAGTCTCCCGCGCGCACGGCCGCCTCTGCCGAGGCCGCGGTATAGAGCGTGAGCGTGTCGGGTCCAGTCTGGACCCGTAAGCCTCCTTCGGCCTTGAGCGCATCGACGAATTGCCGCGAAACCTCGCTCCGGTCCTCGTCCACGAGCGCGATGCGGATCGGATCGGTCCCGCCGCGGCGGCTTCCGAAGATCCCCGCGAAGATCGTGAAGAAGGCGATCGGGACGATGAAGCTCAGCATCACGGCGCCGCGATCCCTTCTCAGATTCAAGAATCCGGTGCGGATGATGTCGAGGATCATTCGCGCAGCTCCCTCCCCGTCAGATGCAGGAACACGGATTCCAGATTGGGCGCCTTGAAGGTGAGATCACGCACCGGGATCGACTCGGCGCGCGCCTTGTTCAGGATTTTCGCGATCTCCGTCGCCGGATCGGTCACCGTGTACTTGTGCGAGACGCCGTTGTCGCAGAGGAGCACCAGCTCGCCCTGCGTGCCGAAGCTCTGGCGCACCAGGTCGGCCTGCCTGCCCATCGCGATGATCTTCCCGTGGTCGATGATGGCCACGCGGTCGCAGAGCCGCTCCGCTTCCTCCATGTAGTGCGTCGTGTAGATGACCGACACGCCCTGCGCGCGGAGCTGCTCCACCATCGCGTAGATCCGCTGGCGGGATTGCGGATCGACGCCGGTCGTGGGCTCGTCGAGGAGGATAAGCCTCGGACCGTGCAGCAATCCGGCTGCCATGTTGAGCCTGCGCTTCATCCCACCCGAGAAGCTCATCACCGGATCCTTGGCGCGCTCGGTCAGCCCCGACCACTCGAGCGAGGCCTGGATCGAGTGCCGAAGGCCTCCGCCCTCGAGGCCGGAGTAGCGCCCGAACACGCCCAGGTTCTCGGCCGCGGTCAGCCGCCCGTACAGGGCGATCTCCTGGGGGATGTACCCGATGTGCGCGCGCGCCGCGGGGCTCCCGACGGGATCGCCGAAGACCGAGATCGTGCCCGCGGTGGGGATGACGCGGCCCACGACGCAGCGGATGAGGGTCGTCTTGCCGGCGCCGTTCGGTCCAAGGAGGCCCAGGATCTCGCCTTCCGCCACTTCGAGCGAGACTCCAGCCAGCGCGGGGCGCTCACCATAGGACTTGACCAGGGAATCGATCCAGAGCGGTGCAGTCATCGGGGCGCCCAGAATAGACCTACGCGCGAAAAGAGCAAGCTCGGACGCGCGTGACGCTACTCTGCCAAGATGGGATGTTGCAGGAAGGCTCCGTCAGGCACTGACCTTCGAACGACCCTCGAACCCGGCGAGCAGCGAAGGAAGGACCAGGAGGAGCAAGAAGGCCGAGGTCACGAATCCGCCGACCACCGCGATCGCCAGGGGTTTCAATAAAGCGCTCCCCGCGCCGAACCCGAGCGCGAGCGGGGCCAGCGCGGCGACGCCCGCGAACGTCGTCATGAGCACGGGGCGCGTGCGCCGCCGGGACGCGAGGCGGGCGGCTTCGACCACGGGGATCCCGGCGTGCCGCTCCCGCCGGTATTCGGCCACGAGGAAGTAGGCGTTCTCCGACACGATCCCGACCATCATGATCGCGCCCACGAAGCTCGAGATGTTGAAGGTCGCGCCCCCGACGTGGAGCGCGGCGAAGACGCCCGCCAGGGACGCCAGGACGACGAGGAGCACCGCGGCCGCCTCGAGCCAGGACTGGAACGAGAAGAGCAGGATCGCGGTCACGAGTGCCAGCGCCCCGAGCGCGACCCACGCGAGCCCGCGGAAGGAAGACTGCTGCTCCGCCCAGAGGCCGGCGTACTGGATCGTGGCCTCCGCGGGCAGCACCACACGTTCTCCGATCGTGCGCATGATCTGACGCATCGCCGATCCCAGGTCACGTCCCGAGAGGCGCGCCGTCGGCGCCACCATCGTGCGCAAGTTGTCCCGCTCGATCTCGGTCTCGCCCGGGTTCGTGCGGATGGCCGCGATCTGACGCACCGGGACACGGCCGCTTCCGGCCGGGACCGCCACGTTCGATAGGATCTCGGCGCCGCTCAGGCCGGGGGGCCTCGGGAGCACGACGCGCAGCGGCCAGGAGCGCGCGCCGCGGGCGATCGAGCCGACCTCCGCGCCGCCGATCGCGGGCTGAACTTCCGCGGCCAGCTCCGAGGCGGGACGTGTCGGGCCCGCGCCCAGAACCGGCGCGATCGTGACATTCGGGCCGCTCACGACGATCCCGTCGCGCACGTCCACCACGCCCGGCACCTTCTCGAGGATCCCCGCCACCTCCCGCGCCTTCTCCTGCCCGGAGGGGCGGTCTTCGTCGAAGATGCGGACCTCCACCGGTTGCGGCGTGGAGATGAGGTCGCCGATCACGTCCTCCACGAGCTGTCCGAACTCCACGTCCAGGGAGGGCTGGCTCTTCTCGATCCTCCCGCGCAGGTCGTCCGCGATCTCGTCCGCGGTCCGCCGGTGGCCGGCGCGCAGGCGGAGCACGTAATCCCCGATGTTCGGCTCGGTGATGAAGAAGCCGAGCTGGTCGCCGGTGCGGCGCGACCAGGATGCGATCTCCGGCATCGCCGCGATCTCCTTCTCCACCTCACGCAGGATCCGATCGGTCTCCTCGAGCGACGTCCCCGGCGGCGACACGTAGTCCAAGATCAGCGAGCCTTCGTCCATCTCGGGCAGAAACCCCGTTCCCAGCGTGGCGTAGAGCGGGATCGCGATCAGGATCAGGGCCCCCGCCGCCACGAACCCGATCCAGGACGTCGCGGTCGCGCGCTCGAGCCAGCGCTCGAACCGCCGCGGCGCCATCCGGCGCGTCGCGCGCTCCACGTGCGCGGAAGGGCTCACGAGCGGCAGGAGCGTGACGCAGAGGAGGAGGGACGCTCCGAGCATGAGCGTCATGGAGAGGCCGAGGACCCGGAAAAACGCTCCGGTCACGCCGCCGAGCAGCACGAACGGCAGGAAGATCGCGAGCGAGCAGAGACTCGAGCCCACGAGGGTCGGAAGAATCTCGGCCATCGCTTGCGATCGCGTGCCCGGATGCTCCCCGGCCGAACGCGCGGCGAGATGCTCGACCACCACGATCCCGTCGTCCAGCACCAGGCCCACGGCCGCCGCGATTCCACCCAGCGTCATCATGTTGAGCGACTGGCCGAAAGCGGACAGGCCGATCAGGGTAATCGCGATGCTTCCCGGAAGCACGATCGCGCCTGCGAGGCCCAGCCGGCGGCTCCGCAGCACGACCATGATCACGATGACCGCCAGGACGGCGCCCACGATGAGGCTGTCGCGCACGCTTCCGACGGAAGCCCGAACCAGATCGGATTGATCGTAGAACGTCTGGACCGTGACACCTTTCGGCAGCCGCGCGCGGTTCGCCTGGAACCAGCGATGCGCCGCGTCCGAGAGGGTGATCGCGCTGGCCGAGGGCTGGCGCAGCAGGTTCACGAGCACCGCCTCGCGCGAGTTGGCGCGGTAGCGGACGAATTCCGGCGCCTCGCCCAGCGTGATCGTCGCGAGCTGACCCAGGCGCGCCGGCGGTCCCGAAGGCATCGCGATCGGCAGCGAGTCGAGGGACGCGAGATCGTGGGGCCGCCCGTCCACGAGCGTGAGGTAGAGCTCGCGGTTCGCTTCGAGAAGTCCGGCCGATTCGAGCGCGGCGGCCCCTCGGATGCCTTCGACGACGGTGGAGGCGTCGACGCCTCGCGAGGCGAGCGCGGCAGGATCGAGCGTGACCCGCGCCTCGAGCTTGCGGCCTCCCTGCACGACCACGTCGGCGACGCCCGGCAGGCGCGACAGCTCCGGCCGGATGATCAGATCCGCGAAATCGCGCAGGGTCGCGAGCGGGACCTGGTCCGACGTGAGCGAGAACCCGAGGACCGGGAACAGTGTCGGGCTCATGAGCCGGACGTCCACGGTCGTGCCGGCCGGCAGGCGCTCGCGCACCGCTCCGATCTGGGCCTGCACCCGCTGGAGCACCAGGTTCAGGTCCGATCCCCAGCGCGAGTCCAGGTTGATCTCGGCCGATCCCCGGCTGGTGGTGGAGCGCACCTCGAGGATCCCCGGCACGCGCCGCACGGACTCCTCGAGCGGCCGCGTCACGTCGCGGAGCATGACGTCGCTCGGGAGCTCGCCCGAATCGGCGACCACTTTCACCCGGGGGAAGGTCACCTCGGGCAGGATGGACATGGGAAGGTTCCGCAGGGAGAAGACCGCGATGGCGACCGCCATGCCGAGCAAGAGGACGATGCCGCGGCGCTGCGCATGGACTCGATCGAAGAAGCGGCTCACGGCGATTACCGCTCGATGCGCACGCGGGTGCTGTCGGGCAGTCCGTGCTGCCCGCGCACGACCACCGTCGTCCCCGCGGGGAGCGCCGGCGCGTCCAGCTCGTGGCTCCCCGGCTGCGGAGCGCCCAGGCGCACGGGGGTCCAGACCGCGATCGAGCCCGGCGTCACACGCGCCACGCGCACTTCCCCGGTGAGATCGTCCTCGACCAGCGCCGAATCGGGAACGAGCAACGCCCGGTGCGCGGAGCCCGCCTCGATCGACGCGGTGCCGTAACGTCCCAGCACGTCGAACGGCTCCCGAACGCTCGGCAGGAGCCAGAAGAGAGCGGACTGGTCGGCCTCGCTCGTCTGCGGCAGGCGGCGCTGGACGCGTGTCGCCACCGTTCCCCCGCCCTGCAGGTCCACGACGGCCGTGGCGCCCGCGCTCACGCGGCCCGCATCGCCGCGCGGCACGTGGGCCTCGAACACGACCGAGCCGTCGGGGACGATGGTGAAGAGCTCCGCCGATTCGGCGACCTCGGAGCCCGGCTCGGCGGCCCGGCGCAGGACCGTCCCGGTCCCGCCGGCGAGGAGCGGCACCCGGATCAGGTCGCGCCGGGCGAGTCTCAGCGCGCGCTCTGCCTCCTGCCTCTCGTCTGCGCTCCGTGCCTGCCGCTCGAGGATCTCGGCGCCGTGGAGCGCCGCGCGGGACTCGTACGTCACGAGCACGCCCACGGCCGAGCCCTTCGTCACTCTGTCGCCGGCGCGGGGGCGGAGCGACTCCACGTACGCTCGGAACGGCGCGGTCACGACGAGGGAGTCCGACAGCCGCCACTGCCCCGGGCAGGCGACGCGCGGAACGACCATCCGTGCCTCGACGCGGCTGACGCCTACGGGAACCACCGGGTGCGCCTCTCCCCCCTCCTCCTCGGCCTTGCGACCGCACCCGGCTGCGAGGATCCCGGCCGCCGCCAGGACGAAAAGCGGATGGAGCCTCTTCATGGGCGGTCCTCCGCGCGGAACTGGGCGCTCCGGCTCTCCTCGCGCGCCTCGGCCAGCGCCTGTTGCGCCTCCTGATCCACCCGGCGGGCATCGAGGAGGTCGAGGAGCTGGATCGCGCCGCCGGCGTAAAGGCTCTTCACCCGGAGCAGGTTCTGCCCCGCGCCCACGCCTGCGCTCCGCGCGATCCCGAGCCTCCGATACGCGGAGCTCCAGCGGACCAGAATCTCCAGCGCGATCTTCTGCTGCGTGGCCGCCGCCGCGGCGGTCTTGCGGCGCGCCGCCTCCACGGTCACACGCTTGCCCGCGACGCGTGCGCCCGCTCCGGCGGACGTGATCGGGGCGCGCACGCGGATCTCGGCCGAGGCGCCCAGGTCGCGCCGCAAGCGGTCGGCAAACGTGGCATTGGGATCCTCGGCCCGCAATTCATCGGGCACCGTGCGCGTGAGATCCGCTCCGGAGAGACCCCCGTCGAGGGTCAGGTCCACCGTTGGCGCTCGGGTCGCCCGTGCTTCGACCAAGTCCAGACGGGCGCGCTCCTCCTCGACCTTGGCCTGGGCGATCTCCGGCTGACTCGCGGCGCTGGCGAGGACGCGGAGTGAGTCCGCGGCATCGGGAGGTCGCGGCGGAGATTCGGGCGGACGAATCGCCACCGTCGTGTCGGGCGGTAGTCCGATCGTGGTCGCGAGATCGATCTCGGCGGTTCGCCGGTCCGCGAGGGTGGTCTCGAGCGCGGTCCAGGCGCTGTTCCGCTCCAGCGCGATCCGCACCGAGTCGGTCGTGCTCCGCGCTCCGCCGCGCACCGCGCCGCGCAGGAGGAGGACCAGGCGATCGATCCAGTCCAGCGACTGCCGCTGCGCGGCTTCCACCTCGGAAAGACGCAGGATCTTGAGCGCGAGGTCCGCCGCATCCAGGCCGGCATCGCGCGCCTGCACGGCGGCCTCGAGGCGTGCCACGGCGAGGTCGAGCGCCCCGCGCGCGCGGGCCCGGGCGCGCGCCCCGCCGTCGAGGAGCGCGTAGTCCAGCGCGATCTTGGTTTCGTACTCACCGAGATTGGTGATCACGGGATCGTAGAATCCCTTCGGCGCGATGAGCGCACGCCCGACGAAGGCGAGGTCGGGCCTCCGGTTCTTGGCCAGCGCGGCCGCCTCGAAGGCGGCCGCCTGTCCCGCGAGATCGGCCGCGACCACGGCGGGCGCCCGGTGGCGCGCCAGCGCGACGCACTGCTCCACGGTGAGCGAATCCGCCGGCTCGGCCGCGACCGGCGCCGCGAACCATGCGATAGTGCACCCGATGAGCATGACGGCTCGGATCGTCTGCATGCCTGGAAACAATTGTAGCAGGGAGGGACCCTAGAAGACCGTGGGTACGCCCAAAGTCCAACTCTAGTGTCGCAAGGCGGCCTCTAGGGCCGGATCGCGGCCAGAGGCGTAGTCCGCGAACTTCAACGGCGCCGGAATCGCGACGTCGATGTAAGGGCGCGTGTCCCGCGGATCGGACTGCTGCCAGTACAGGCTCGAGACGCGCACCGTCAGACGGCTGTTCGGAAGGATGATCTTCTTCGAGTCTCCGTAGACGTTTCCGCGCGAGGCGCTGGGCTCGCCGACGAACACTGCGTCGGTCCAGTTCTCGAGCTCGTTCAGGAGCATCTGCGCCGCCGACCACGTCCGCCGGCCGGTGATCACCATCAGCCGTCCCGGAGCATCGTACCGCGACTTCATGAGAGCGCGGAGGATATCGCGGTTCCAGGAGCCGTCGCCGCCGCCGTTGAGCCGGAGATCCAGGACGAAGCGCTCCACGGAAGCAGAATCGGCCGCATGGACCGCGCGCTCGAGGAACGCCCGCAGCGAATCCCCGCCCTTCTGCTGAATGGTGTTGATCTGGCAGTAGAGCGCCCGCCGTTCGGGCAGCACCCGGTACCAGTACTTGTTCGTCGGATCGCTGAGCCAGAGGGGGTCCGAGACCTTGTCGCGCGCGTCCGCCCAGCCCTGGCGCTTGATCCACGTGAGATCCGTATCGCCGGTGAGCATGGGGAAGTGCCCCGAGGGCGTCAGTGTGACGTCGCGCCGCGCGCCGGCCTTCTCGATCCGGAACGTGGCGTGCGCCGGATCGGGCGACAAACCGACGGCGTGGAGCACTTCCGGCATGGTCAGGAGGACGGGGGCCCACGCCCGAACACCCATCTCGTTATCCCGGCTGATGAGGGAACGCACTCGCTCGATCGCCCGGTCCGTGGGCACGCCGCCGATGGCGAGGACGCGTGCTCCGGCCAGCCCCTTCTCCCCCTCCGTCGCCGATCGCACAAAGAGCCCGTCCTCGAACCAGTAGAGCGCCACGGGGAGCTGGTGAAAGGAGGCCGTGCTGTCGCGCCATGGGCTCACGTTGGAGTGCCCGTCACCCACGAGCGCATCCAGCTTCATGAGCTCCACGATCACCTGATGTCGCTCAAGTCTCGGAAGCGCGCGATCCAGCGCGGTGAACGCGCTGTCGAACTGGGTGTGGGTCATCGTGTGGAAGAGGTTCGCGTGCCTCGCGGGCATCTCCGAGCGAAGGAACGTCAGGTCCTCGCGCCACTGGCTGACTTCCGTGGCGCTCAGGGGATGGGCGGAAGCAGCGGTTCCGACGACCAGGGCCGCGAACACGAACAATGGAAGCCGCAGGAGGGTACGCAAGCTGGACCTACCGCGAAATCATCCCGATCGTCCCTAGCCACGCCTCCACCAGTTGCGGCCATCCCGTAATGGGAGACGCTGTGCGGCGCAGGGCGAACGCATGTCCGCCCTTTACGTATACATGTAGTTCAGCGGGCACTCCAGCTTTCCTAAGCGCCGCATAGTAGACGAGCGAGTTCTCGACCGGATCGACCGGATCGTCCTCCGCTTGGAGCAAGAAGGTCGGCGGCGTCCGGCTGGTGACGCGGATATCTGGGTTCAGCGCGAAGTGTGTCTCGGGGACTGCCAAGTGCCCCGGATAGAGCGCCACGGCAAAATCTGGGCGGCAGCTCTCTTTGTCGGCCGAGTCCACCGCCGGATAGAGCCGTTTCTCAAAATGCGTGCTGATCGCGGCAACCATGTGGCCGCCTGCCGAAAAGCCGATCACCCCGATCCTGTGTGGATCGATATGCCACCTCGCGGCGTGGAGCCGAACCATTCCTAGAGTCCGTTGTGCGTCTTGCAGGGCGGCCAGGCAATCCCGATACGGGCCCGTCTTCGCGCACGGCACGCGGTATTTCAGCAACACAGCCGTAATGCCTTTGGACGTCAGCCAGTCACAGATCTCCGTGCCCTCAAGATCCATGGCAAGCACGTTGTAGCCCCCACCCGGGAATACGACCACCGCCGCCCCCGTGTTCCTTCCTTTTGGCGAAAAGACCGTCAGGGTGGGCACCGAGACGTTCTGAATCTTGAGCCACGGCTGACCCGCAACGTCAGGCCCGCTGACCGATGTCGACTCCGCATCGGTTCCCGGCTTCCCTGCCCTTGCCGTCGAGGGCCATATCGGCACCTGAGTGTTTCCATGCGGCGGCTCCCAGGCACCCGCCTGCGCGCTCAGTGGACAAACCGCGCGTGCGATGCAGAGCACAACGAGCGACCCTTTCAGCAGCATCCCGCGAACACATCGAAGAGGGTTTGTCACAGTCGGCTCCCCGGGGGATGGCTCCCCGAACGTCTCTTAGCGTCCAATCGACGATACAAATTCGGGCGGCAGCCCGATTCTCGCGGCGAGCGCTTTCAGCTTCGAAACGTACCCAGGATCTTGCTCGAGGATTCCGGGCGGGACCGGAAGATTGAAGCAGAGAGCCGGTGTCATGCCGCCATCGGGAAGGTGAGCCGACACCGGTTCGGGGCGGTAGTCACGAACGGATGGCTCCGAGTAAAGCGCGTCCAGCTCGGCATGGGTCAATGAGAAGAGCATGCCGTGGACCGTGCGACCGGCTCTCGGCGCGAGGGCCGCGCGCTTTCCAATCACCAGTTCCATGTCTTGCAGGAAGGCTCTGCGGGGATTCACCGGTTCGATTCCCTTCTGCCGTAACAGCTCCTCATCCATGAAGAGTCCGTAGAAGAAAACGTCGATCCTTCTGGCACGATCCAACCCGTCAGTCCCCCGTCGGAACGATGCTCTTGGTCTCGACCATGAGAATGACCGTCCGCTGAGGCGCGCGGGGCCGGTGCATCACTCCCTTCGGGATGACGGTCCCCTGGCGAGGCTTCAGCTCGATGGTCCTACCCTCCAGGTCGATCAGGAGCTTTCCCTCGACCACGTAGAAGAACTCGTCGTCCGCGTCGTGCTTGTGCCAGTGGTACTCGCCCTCTATGACGCCGACGCGCACCACCGAGTCGTTTACCTGGCACAGCGTCTGGTTGTACCACCGGTGCGAGCACTCGTCGGCGAGTTGCCCCACCTCGACGATTTCCAGCGACTCGTAGAGAACATTCAACCTGGTTTCGTAAGGATAGGTCTTGTCGCTCACGTTCCACTCCCGGGAAAGCCCCGGCAGCTCACGCCACCGGGGCTCCTGTCTCAATCGCGAACCGTCCGCTGAAGCGCAGCGTCACCGGCCGGTATGTTCCTTCTTGGCCTCCTTGCGTTCCGCCGCGGGGCTCTCGTGTTTCTTCGAGACCACTCCTCCCTTGATCGCGTCGACCTGGACCTCTTCGATCCCCGGCTTGTGCGGCACGCGGATGTCGAAGGAATAGATGAGCATTCCGTGCTCGCGCTCCAGCTCGCTCGACTGGATCTTCCCACCGGGAACCTCGGCCGCGGCAATGGCACGCGCGCGCCGCATGGAGATCCTGGCGCGCTCGTGGGTCTTGGCGAATGCCGTGGCGGCGACAAGCAGCGATAGGGACAGAACGATGGATGCGACTCTCTTCGGTATCATGAATCTCCTCTTCCTCTCGTGGTGAGCGATCCCGTTGACCCAAGACTCGGCAACACTGTGCACTTACCGTACCGAAGGGGCACGACGCGAGACGTTAGCACGTCACGTCCGCCTCCAACAGTTCTTCAGGCCACTTCCAACCGCCGCGCCAGCCCTTTTCCCTGAACACTCGGGGCAGGGTCAGTAACTCCTTGCGTCGCCCACGAAACATAGCTCCACAATCGTCACAACGCGCCCGGGTTGTTTGTTCCTCCAGTGTGAGGCGTTCCCGAGCGATACCCCCGATCCTCCTCGCGCTCGCCGTTGCCCAGGCCGGCGCGGGCCCCATTTCGCGCGCCTGTGCTGAGGCCGCGCCCTCGAAGGCCGAAGGTGACCGGGGGGGCGGCATCCCGGCCTCGATGCTCGGGACCTACATCCAGCGCGGCCAGCTTCTCGTCATGCCCTTCTACGAGCACGTCTCCGATCACAACCAGGAGTACAACCCCGGAGTCCTCGGATTCGGTCCTGACATCGACTTCCGGGGACGGTTCGATTCGTCCTCGGAGCAGGTCTTCGTCGCGTATGGCTTCACCGAAAACCTGGCCGCCGAATTCGTGGCCTCCCGCATTCGAGCCACCCTGCACAAGTCACCCGACGATCCGACCCTCATGCCCTCGAGGATCGAGGAATCCGGACTCGACGATCTCGAAGGCCAGGTGCGCATGCGCCTGGCCCGGGAGCGGGGCTCCCGCCCGGAGATTTTCGGATTCGCCGAGATCAGGGCTCCCTCGGAGAGGAACAAGCTCCTGATCGGGAACCCGGACTGGGACGTGAGGCCCGGGGTTGGAATCGTGCGCGGTTTCTCCTGGGGAACGATGACGATTCGGTCGACGTTGGAGTACAACCGCGAGCATTCGGCGTTGAAGGAGCCGGCACACGTCGACATCGGGGAGACCAGCGTGGAATACCTGAAGCGTCTCGACCGCGCGTTTCGCCTGAGTCTCGCATTCGCGGGCGGCGAGGGTGGAGCACCCGACGAGTGGGAGCTTCGATCCGGCCTCCAGTGTCGGCTGACGGACGCCTTTCTTCTCAAGCTCGACAATTCGGTCGGGATCTCGTCCAAGGCGCCCGATTGGACTCCTCAGATCGGGCTCATGTTCGTGAAGTCACGGAAGTAGAGGTGGCAAAGCGCGTTCACGCCTGCTTTCTCGCCGTGACTCTGGCGGTCAACGCCTGGGTCCCTCCCGCCCGCGCGGGGCAGCCGCTGGAGACCGAGACCGCCAGGACCGTGAGGTCGGGACATCTCGAGCTCGAGGCCGGGTTCGAGCATCAGTCGTCTGGGGATGGAACCGAGGGGGCCGTACCGCTCGCGCTCGCGTACGGCCTCACCGATCGGCTGGAGCTGCTGATCGAGCCGGTGCCGTTCACCGCCATTCACGACCAGGGAGCCCGCCGGGTGACGGGGCTCGGCGACGTGGAGATGACACTCACGTCGATCGCGCTACGGGAGGGGAGTAGCCGGCCCGCGATCGCCCTGGCCGCGGAAGCCAAGCTCCCGACCGCGGAGAGCCGCCGCATCGGCTCGGGGAAGGCGGACTACACGATCTATGCGATCGGCAGCAAACGGCTCGGACGCTGGGATGCGCACCTGAACGCCGGCTACGGAATCATCGGCGCTCCGTCAGGGGTCCCCGTGAACAACGTCTGGGTGTACGCGGCCGCCGCGGAGCTCCGCGCGAATCTCCGATGGACGCTCGTCGGCGAGGTGTTCGGCAGCACCGCGGCGCTCGAGGGGAACGAGTCGGGATCGGGAACCGGGGAAAGCCAGGTTACCCCTGAGATCGGAGGCGCGGAGACCGTGGGGTCTCTCGGCGCGCGATACCGATCCGGTCCGCACCTCACCTACACGATGGGCCTTTCCTACGACTCGAGCAGCGCGTTCCTGGTCCATCCGGGGATCACGCTGGCGTGGTGACCGCATGTGCGGGATAGCCGGCTTCCTAGGCCCCGAGCCCTCTTCGCCTGCGCACAAGGCCATTCTCGAGCGGATGAACCGTTCCCTGGCCCATCGAGGTCCCGACGGAAACGGCACGTATTGCCGGGATGGCGTGGGCCTCGCCCACACCCGTCTGGCGGTGCTCGACCGGGCCGGCGGAGCGCAGCCGTTCGTGAGCGAGGACGGCCAGACCGCCCTAGTCCTGAACGGAGAGATCTACAATCACGCAGAACTCCGGGACGACCTACTCCGTGAGGGGCGGCGGTTCCGCACGCGGAGCGACACCGAGGTCCTCCTTCAGCTTTTCGAGGCGATGGGGGAGCGCTGCGTCGGCCGGCTGCGCGGCATGTTCGCGTTCGCCGTGTGGAATCGGCGGACTCGGTCGCTCTGGCTTGCGCGCGATCGCATCGGCATCAAGCCTCTCTACTACCACTGGGACGGCCGGGAGTTCGTCTTCGGCTCCGAGATCAAGGCCCTGGTACAGCATCCTTGCGTGCAGCGCAGCGTGGACGACGCGGCGATCGACGACTTCTTCACGTGGGGGTACGTGCCCTCGCCTCGCGCGATCATCCAAGGCGTCCAGAAGCTCCAGCCGGGTCACACGCTTACGGTCTCCGCGCGCGGCGTGGAGGAATCGCGGTACTGGGACCTCGACTTCACGACGGATCGGGGCCCCGGGCAGGCGGCCGAGGAAGAGCTTCGATGGATGCTCCGTCAGGCGGTCACCGGGGAGTTGGTGGCCGACGTGCCCGTCGGGGCCCTGCTCTCTGGCGGAATCGATTCGACCGCGGTCCTGAATTTCATGGCGGAGCGTCTGGGCCGCGGCGTTCAGACCTTCACCGCCACGTTTCCCGGCGGCGGCGACGAGGACCGCCTCCACTCCATCCAGGCCGCGAAGACCTACGGCGCGACCTGGCGGGAGATCCAGATCACCGATCCCACCCCCGAGCTTCTGGACCGGCTCACCTGGCACTTCGACGAGCCGTTCGCCGATCCCTCTGCGCTTCCCACGTACCTCGTATGTGGCGACGCGAGGCGGAGCGTGACGGTCTGTCTCACGGGGGACGGAGGGGACGAGAGCTTCGGCGGCTACCGGAGGTACCGCGCCAATGAAGCTCGGCGGTCCATCCGGCGCTTCGTCGCCGCCGACCGGGCGCCGGGGATCCTGGCCGCTGCGGGCCGTCTCGCCCCCAGCGGCTCCTGGGTTCCGAAGCCGCTTCGCCTGCGCGCCATGCTGCGGGAGGCTGGCACGCCACCCCACGACGCCTACCGGACCGAGATGACGATCACGGCGCCGGGAGCGAAAGATCGAATCTACGGGAAACGAATGAAGCGGGCCGTCGAGGGGCACGATCCCTACGCCGTCGTGAACTGTCACCTGCAACGGGCCGACGCCTGGGACACGACATCCCAGCTTCAGTACGCGGACTTCAAGACCTACCTGCCGGACGGGATCCTGACCAAGGTGGATCGCGCCAGCATGGCCCACGCGCTCGAAACGAGAATCCCGCTTCTGGACTATCCCCTGGTCGAACATGTCGCCCGCCTCCCTTCGTCCAGCAAAGTCGGCTGGAGCGGGGGAAAGCGCATCCTCCGAAACTCCCTTCGCGGTCTCGTCCCCACACGGATCCTCGACAGGCGCAAGCGCGGGTTCACGCCGCCGCTCCACCGCTGGCTGGACGGCGCGATGGGGAGGCTTTGGGAGGAGCGGATCTTGGCTAGGGATTCCTTCGTCTCGGGCTACTTGGACATGACAGGGGTCCGCAGGATCTGGAACGAGCAGCGCGACGGCTCACGAAGGCACACCCAGCTCCTCTGGGCGATCCTGGTCCTCGAGTGCTGGGGTCGTCAGTTCCTGTAGGCACCTCGGGGCCGCCTGCGGGCCCTCTTCTTCGTCGAAATCCACCTCCCCCCTAGACCTTGCTAGAATGGAACGCTGGCGTGAGGAAGCTCGCAGTCTTCTTGCTCACGCTCTCCGGCGCGGTCGGCGCGGGGGTCCTGGTGGCGGAAGCCGCCCAGGATCACCCCGATTCGCTTTCCGTCGAGGCACCGGGCATAGAATCGATTCCTCTGGCCAAGGACGCGCTGGGGTGACGCGGAGGCTGAATGGGGCCACTTCTCGGTGCGGTCAAGATTCTGCTCGTCGCTCAGGCGATGCAGGGTACGATTGTGGGTCGGGTCTGGGACTCCGAGACCGCTCAGCCCGTGGCGGGAGCGGTCGTCACGCTCCCGGAGCTCAGCCGGAACGCCGCCTCCGATGACAGCGGGCGGTATGTGCTCCAGGGAATTCCCGCCGGCGCGCACGAAATCACGGTTCGCTTCCTGGGCTACGCGCCGCGGAGCTTGGAAGCCTTCGTTCCCGAGCACGGTCCCCTCGAGATCGATTTCTGGCTGCTCCCGGAGCCGGTTCGTATCCACTCCATCGATGTGCACGCCCCGCTGATCGTCCGCGGTCTAGACGCCGGCGCCGAGGCGGCGTTCCCCGACCGCGAGATCTCGTCCTCCGCCCTCCGGAATGACCCCCTCCTCGGCGAACCCGATGTGCTGGAGGCGCTGGGCGGGGGCGAGATCTCCCTCCGCCAGGAAACGCCAAGCGGCGTGAATGTCCGAGGTGGAGCGTCCGACCAAACCGCCTACCTGATCGACGGGATCCCCATCTTCAACCCGTACCACGCGGCCGGAATGGCCGGCGCATGGAATCCGGATGCCGTCTCGCGACTGCGGGTGGCTTCGGCGACACCGCTCGAAGCGTATCCCAACGCGCTGGCCGGGGCGGTCGAGGCGACGACGCGGGCGCCGGGCGTGCAAGTACGCGCGCACGGGAGCGTGAGCACGACGCAGTCGAGGATCACCTTCGACGGGCCTCTGGCCGCTGCCGGCTCGGGCTCCACGGAGGGAGCCGCTGCCGCGGGGTATCTCGTGAGCCTGCGCTCCGGGCTCCCCGACGCCATCGCCCCGAAGAACGAAACGTCGTACATATCCGGCGAGACCGGGGATTGGCTGGCCAAAGTAGAAGCCCCCACCCTGGGCGGCCGCTTGCAGCTCCTGGGTTACGGGAACGAGAACGACCTGAACGCGGGGATCGCGGTCACGCCTGAATCCGGCGCCTCGGATCCCCGGCGCAACAACTTCGAGTGGAGCGGCCAGTCGCTCGGCGCGCGGTGGACGCGAAACGTCGGCGGCACCACGCTCCGCGTGCAGGGCTGGCGTGCGGAAGGAAACGTGGGGTCCAACTGGGCGGCGCGCGCGGGACCGCTTCGGATGGGCGCGACCCGCGAGGAGAAGGGTATGCTCCTGAGCGTGGATCGAAACGGCGTGGTCGCCGGCACCACGGCTCAGCTGCGCCTCGAGCGGAGCCGGACTTCGTATGAGATCGTCTCCGACTCGACGTCTGGACCGACGTGGAACGCGGAGGCGGACGTGCCCAGTGCGACCGGATCGGCGCGCCACCGGCAGGCCGTGGGGCCCTTCGAGGTACGGCTCGGGGGATCGATCACCGCGGCCGGGGATCGATTGCACTTCGGCCCGAACGCGCAGCTCCTCTGGAAGCCTTCGCCCGGCATCGAGCTTTCCGGAAGCTACGCGCTCTCGCACCAGTTCGTTCAATCCCTCCGGAACCCCGAGTCGGTGGTCGGGAACATCTTTCCGGCCGACCTCGCTCTAGGTGCCGGTGCCGGGCTCAGGGTCCCGGTGGCCCGATCCCAGCTCAGCGTGCTCGCCCTGAGCTACCGTCCACGCGAAGGGCTCCGGCTGGGCGCTCAGGGGTATGGCCGTAGATCCGATCGCCTCCTCCTGATCGCCCCCGTCGAGGGCGAGCCCTTCGCGACCACGGGTGCGTTCGCGGTCGGAGCGGGCACCACGTGGGGAGCGTCCGCTGAGGCGTCCTGGAGCGCCCGCCGCTGCGGGGTCGTGGCGAGCTACGGCTGGCAGCAGACGCGTATCGAATACGGCAATGGGAGCTATACGCCCGAAAGCAGCGGCCGTCACGAGCTCGAGGGCGGTGCGATCGTGACGCCGACACCCACGATGTCGATCCGCGTTAGTTTGGCCGCGGCCATCGGACGTTACACGACATCCATCTCGGACGGATTCGAATGGGAAGCCACCAACATCCTGGACCGAGGCTCCGAGTTCGGCGGCAGTCCCTACTACAGCGGGTCGGCACTCGGAGGCGCCGCGCTGCCAGGGTACTACCGGCTGGACGTGGGTCTTCGGAAGGAGTGGCACATCGGTGTCGCGGGTATCGACGCCACCCTCGCGCTGTTCGGTACGGCCACGAACCTTCTGGGTAGAAAGAACATCCTCACCTACGCCCCGGATCCGACGACCGGCGAGATGACCGGCGTGGAGATGCGTCCCCGCTCCCCGCTGGTGGTCGGTCTCGACTGGGGCTTCTGATCCTCCCCTGTTACAAATCCACGATTCCCGCTGTTCCTATCCGTGGAGAACTGAGTGGAGCCTGACCCGACGCTTTCGTTTCACGAGCGATTCTCGGAGTTGTTCGACGCGCACTTCCAGCACGTCTATCGCTACTTGAATCGCGTCTCGGGCGATCCCGAGCTCGCGGCCGATGTCGCGCAGGAGACATTCGTCAAGCTCTACCAGCGAGGGTCCGTGCCGGACACGCCCGGGGCTTGGCTGATCAGCGTCGCGATGAACCTTTTTCGGAACGCCGCCTCGACCCGAAGCCGCAGGCTCCGTCTTCTGACCCCGGCGCGCGGCGAACGCGTGCTCGCGGACGCACCGCCTCCACCCGACCAGGCTCTGGAGGCGGAGGATTCGAGGAAACGGATACGCCTCGCCCTCGACGGAATGCCGGACCGGGAACGGAACCTCCTCCTTTTGCGGGCGGAGGGATACGGCTATCGCGAGATCGCCGCGGCGCTGAACCTGAACGAAGCGAGTGTTGGCGTCCTCCTGGCCCGCGCCAGGCGCGCGTTTCGCGAGATCTACAAGGAGCAGGCCGATGCATCTTGAGGAAGAGCAGCTCGAGCGTCTCCTTCACCGTGAGCTTTCGGCCCGCGAGGAGAAGGAAGCACGCGTGCACGTCGCCGGGTGCGCCGCGTGTCGCGCGCGTCTAGCCGACGCGGAGCGGGAGGAGGTCGAGGTGCACGCGCTGCTGCGTGCCTTGGACACCCCGGCGCCCATGGTGCGCGCGGAAGCGGTGGCTCTCCAGGCGGAGATGCTCACAGGCGTGGCGAGAACGGGCGGGTCCTCGTGGCTCAGGCGGGCGGCTGCCGTCGCGGTCGTCGTGGGGGTCGCCGGTGCGGCCTACGCCATTCCCGGCTCGCCCGTGCGGCGTTGGGTGCAAGCGGTCGTCCGCCAGGTCGGCGGAGGGCTGGAAGTCCCCTCAGGCAGCAGAAACGAGTCGCGAGGCGGCAGCCTGAATGTTTCCGGAGTCGCCGTCCCGCCCGGAGAGAAGCTCTCGGTCATCTTTACCGGAGCGGGACGGGTTCGCGTTTCCCTGACCGATGACGCCGAGGTGCGGGTGCTCGCGCCCGCCGGCGCGGCCACCTTCACAACCAAGACCGAATACGTCCTCATCAGCTCTCGTGATCCATCGGCCACCTTTGACGTCGGGATCCCTCGAACCGCCCGCTGGGTCGAGATCCTCGCGCAAGACCGGCGCGTGTTCCTCAAGGAAGGCACCCGCATCTCGACGGGCGCCGCGAGGGCGGCCGGAGGCTACGCGTTCGAGCTATCGGATCCTTCTTCATCCACTCCGCGGTCCATTCCCTGAGTCAACCAGATCACCGTCATGAAGGTTCGCCGAACCCTAGTCACGAATCCTCGCTTCCTGTGTTCTACACTTGATGGGCAGGGCAGTGATTTTCACGCTCGGTAAGGGAGGAGACACCCATGCGCACGCACCCATTGTTCCCATGCTTTCTGATCCTGACGGTCGCGGTCCTGGCCCTTGCGAGCTGCAGCAACCAGGGAACCCACAACGCGCTCGCCCCCACGAGCGCCCAGAGTCTCGCGGGCGATCCCAGCGCGACGCAGACCATCACGATTCCGTTCGAGGCGGGGGACTTCGCGATCCACACGCCCAACAACTTGTTCCCTCTGATCCCTCATACACTCTACGTCTATAGCCAGGAGACTCCGGAGGGCGTGGAAATCGATTCGGTCACGGTGACGCCCGATACCAAGGCAATCGTCGGCGTCACGACGACGGTCGTCCGGGACAAGGTCTACTTGAACGGGTCCCTGAAGGAGGACACCTTCGACTGGTACGCCTCAGACAAGGACGGGAACGTGTGGTACTTCGGGGAGGACACGAAGGATGTCTCGGGGAGCACCCAGGGTTCCTGGGAGGCGGGGAAGAACAACGCCCAGCCCGGAATCATCATGCTTGCGGATCCCCATGTAGGGGACGTGTACCAGCAGGAGAACTCTCCAGGGATCGTGGCGGACATGGCCCGCGTCAAGGACCTGGACGACACGGCCGTAACCCCGTACCGCACGTTCACCGGATGCCTCAAGACCCAGGAGTGGACTCCGTTGGAATCGGGCAGCCGGGCGTTCAAGCACTACGCGCCCGGAGTTGGAAACGTCAGGGAGGACGAGAACAAGGCTGGCGGTCCGGTCGTGCTGACCAGCTTCACGACTCCGTGAAATGTCAAGGAGGGCTACCGCTCCCGCCTCGAGGACGAAACGATGAGCGCGGCCCCGGCCACAAGAGAGACAATCCCGAGCACCGTGGCCCAGGGCGTGGTGTGATGCTCCGTCGCGGTAGCCTTGATGCCACCCACGTCGATCACGGCCGTCTGCCGATCGACACCCACAAGCCCGTAGATCAAGGCGACGATTCCGATGACTGCGAGGACGATTCCGAGCTGTTTTCCTTGCATCCGGCCCTCCCTCAAAGGCATGGAATCTCGTCTAGCGGAAATTCCGGATCAGAACGACGTTCTGGCTCGACTCGCCATAGAGGAAGTAGACGCGTCTGCCGTCCCGCGACCATTTCATGTCGGTAATGCGCCAGTCTGGAAATCCGTCAACGGGACCGCGTGGCTTCCCTCCATGAATCGTAACGAATGCGGAGGAAGGAATCAGCTACACTGGTGGCTTCCGATGAGGCGGCCGCCGGTGGCGCCGCCGGTACGAGGGCGGGCGCGAGGCTCGTCCGGTGGTCTCATCGGGTCGAGATCGAGTCGGAAGGAGAATCCCACGATGTCCAGACGACTGAGAATGGCACTCGGACTCGCCACCATCCTCACCATGGCTGTCATCGCGCTGGGAACGGCGGTGCCCAAGGCAACGACCTCACCTGCGAACTCGCCGTACGTGTCCGCGCTCGCGAGCGTGGGCGTCGGCACGGCAGAGGCGGCGCGCAGGTGTACTGCGGGCTGCGAAGCGTTACAGGGCATTTATTTCTGTCGCTTCGAAGGCACCGCGGCGAAGTGCGCCGTCGTGAACGGAGTTTGTACAGAAACACCCTGCGGTCACTGAATCGTCGGCTCCAGGGCCGGTGGCGCCCCCGGCCCTGCCTCCATCAGGCTTCGTTGGGTCCAGACCCCCACTACCGGCCGCATGCGCCCCATGTACAAAGGCCCTCGATTTTCATCCTCCGCATTGTGCCACACAACGAATCGCCCCGCCCGATACGTCGGACGGGGCGATTCTCATCATACTGGACGAACGCTTGTTGGGCCTAACGCACGACGAGAAGCGGCAAGGTCTTACGAACGTCCCCGATCTGGACGCGCACGTTGTATAGCCCTGACGCAACGCGTCGTCCGGAGTCGTTCAGCAGATTCCATTCGATCGGCGCAGTCCCCTGAGAGGCGGCTCGATCGACAAGCGATCGCACCCGCCGGCCTGCGACGTCAAACACGTCGATCCGGAGCATCGCGCCCTGGAATTGGGTTGGAACCGAGATTGTGAAGCTTGTGATCCCGCGCGTCGGATTGGGACTGGGCTTCGAAAAGGACAGGGAAGCTGCCTGAGGAGCCTCAACCCCAATCGGGGTAGGTTGCCGTGATGTTCCACCACCCGGTGGGGGGTCCTGCGCTGTCGTCGTAGCGGTAACGACGTTGCTGATCCCAGACCAATGGCTCCACTCGTCCTTCGTCTTGACCGCGAAGTAGTAAAGCGTGCTGGCGCAAAGACGTGTGATAGAGCGAACCTCAGAAGACCCGGCGACCCGGGGCGCGCCAATCGTGGCGCGAGGGGCGGAATCGAAGTTTGAGGAATTGATGAGCAACGG
>Ga0066388_100000328_pt1 | contig 21434 bp, 20 predicted proteins | sample PanSoiMetaGPlot6_FD_64539 | JGI IMG/M metagenome (GOLD analysis project Ga0066388, IMG submission 64539) | Tropical forest soil microbial communities from Panama analyzed to predict greenhouse gas emissions - Panama Soil - Plot 6 (Hybrid Assembly) | ecosystem: Environmental > Terrestrial >...
AACATGTTGGCCATCTGCTCGACGGCCGCCCCCTGCACGTAAAATGCCAGGAGCGTTTGCCTGTCGAGCGGCTTGAGCTGCTGCAGGCAGGCGAGCACGGTAGCTAAACCTTCGTCGCCGGCGAGCTGATCGAAGCTCACGTTTTCCGCTTCGCCTTTCCCGTCGATCGACTCTGGCGGGATCGCCAACTGACGCGCATGCCGATTGGCGCGAATGTGCCCGAAGGCAATGTTGCGTGCAATACGACACAGCCAGCTGCCAAAGTGCTCCGGGTGACGGAGCTGATCGATCTTCTCGAGGGCGCGGGCGAACACGTCCTGCGTAACGTCCGACGCCTCTGACTTGTTATGTACGATGGTCAACGTGATGCCATGCACTGTTGCGCGAAATCGTCTGAATAGCTCAGCGAACGCGTCGCGGTCTCCGGCTCGGGACAGTTCGGCGAGCGCTGGAACGGTTAAGTGAGGTAGCTCATTGACGTTCGTGTAGGAAACCATAAGTTACTCCTGTTCATGGGATTGATTCGTCAGTCGTTGCCCCAGATGTCGCAGTTCGGCAGCGCCTGCCTCAGTCTGGCGATACCTGCTGCGGTGACCTTCGTATCGTAAATGTGCAAGGACGTCAGCTTATTGAGCGTCCTCAAGTGCTCGAGCCCGGCATCGGTGACGGCCGTGGCATCGATGTGAAGATCGTCCAGTTCCTTCAAGCTGCTGAGATGCGCAAGCCCGGCATCGGTAATACTGGTGCCGCCCGCATGAAGTGTTTTCAGACCTGCGATGTTGCCCAGGTGCGCGAGTCCGGCGTCGGTGATCCTGGGGGCAGGACCAAGATGCAACTCCTGCAACTCGGGCACGCCGAGCAGGTGCTTGAGACCCTCATCGCTGACATCGACGAAGTGCATGTTGATGTACACTAGATTCGGCAGCGTCGCCAGGTACTTCATGCCCTCGTCGGTGATTTTGGCCTTGCGCAGGTCGATCGCCGTAATAGTCGTATCGCCGGCAATCTTCTTCAGCACCTCGTCATCGGCTTCGCGGAGATCGAGAGCGTTGCGTCCGAGATGAACGAATGGGGCTTGCTGCGTAGAGGCCTGCGGAGCCTTACAGCACCCTACCGGCATTTGAACTGCAGGTGCCGTCAGAGGCTGGTTGCGCTCCGCTGAACAACTGGTCAACAGAGCCGTGACAAACATTGCCGCCTTGGCCGTTTTCCATGACCTCATCATGCTAATCCTCCGCCTCATCGAGGCGTTGAGCTTCCTGTCCGCGCCAACTATTGGAATGTCACACGCCCGCGGGCCAGCACATGCAGCCGTCCGCTGTTCCTTGCCGACCACTCTTCTGCTGATTTTTTTCAGTCGGTTCGTAGGCATTAGAAAACCGCCTTCCTTATCTGGTGGGGCAAGCAAACGCCGGGAGCCGCGCTGACCGAACAGCAGCGGATCCCTGCGCTTATCGAGCCGACAGCCTTAACGTTTTTCGGGCGCAAACTGGTTGAACAGCGACCACCACGTCGACATGAGCCCGCCAAGAGCCCGGGAAATCTCGTTGGGGACCGTGAATTCCGCCAGCTTGATCGTGAGACTCTTCTTCTCCCCATCCCGGAGGATGGTGAGCCGAACCTGGTCGCCGGGCTTGCGATCCCAGAATGAGCGCTCCAGATCGAAGCAGGATCTCAGCTCTTGGTTCTCCACCTTGAGAACAGCGTCGCCGGGCTTCAGGTCCGCAGCGTCGGCCGGACCTGTTACTTTGTCGACAACGACCAGGAGGCGCCCGTTTCCGTCAGCCTTCAAGATCTTGACCGAGGCGCTGATGCCGTGGACAATGCGTGCCCTGACAGCAGCGCTCATTTTGTCGCTCAGCACACGGTCGACCGTGTCCGAGGGAATGAAGAAGCCCAGCCCATCGGAGTTGTTGATACGGGCGACCACGGTGCCGATGTACTCGGCGTTGATGTTGAAGACAGGCGATCCCGAGTTGCCGGGGTTGATAGGCGTCTCCGTCTGAATCAGGTTTTCGAGCACGTGCTCAGGTGCAGTAAACTCCAGCCGGCGCTTGAGCGCACTTATCCTTCCACTGGTCACCGAGTGGTCGAGCGCCCTCGGCGCGCCGATCACGATCACTCGCTCACCAAGGATGAGATCGCTCGACGGCGCGAAGCGAACCTCATTCAGCTTCCGGCTGCCCGCTTTGATTTGCAGGACGGCCAGATCGTTGGCCGCATCGGCGAAAACCGGGTAGGCGGCGAGCTCCGTGCCGTCGTTGAGCGCCACCGCCAGAAAATCTTCACCGCGCACCACGTGCTCGTTAGTAAGCACAAAGCCGCGCCCATCGATGATCGCACCGCTGCCCCGCGTGGAGCTGCCTTCGATTCTGGAGACGCTCTTGATGCTGACGGCCGAGTCTTTGACCTTGGCCACGACATCCGTTACCGCATCGGTCCGCGGACGCCCCAGCAGGGTAGCGGTGACAATTGCCAGGACGACCACGGCAGTGAGGGTGGACACGCGCGTGAGCTGGAACATGGCTTCATCCTTTCCGTGTTGGAAGGTGCCAGATCAAACCCGCCAAAGCCTCACGTCGGCCTGACCGGTTTTCATCTGCCACCTTCACAAACCTTGGACAGTGCACGCGGCGCAGCGAGCGCTACAAAGACCGCTTGCACAACTTCTACTTAGAATCAGCTGCGAGCTTGATTGGCCGTTCAACGACTGGCAAACTGCCCCTGGACCCGGCGGCGAGAAATCTGATTGCACCCGCCTTTGTGCCCGAAGGCAGTCTTCGGTCACTCCTGCACATTCTTGTGTTCGTTCCGGTACAAACGCTTACTGGTTGCGGTGCTAAACCGCCTTGCTGTTCATCGAAATGTAGACTACACCTGAATTTCGCGGTCGGTGGTTGGGCCTCGTGTCGAATGAAGCGACCGAAAAGATGAGTTCACCCTAGCAAAAGTGGTCAGTTTTTCCAAGAGAATTCTTGGCATTTGAGCTATCCATTCTTACGATCAGGCACTGCTGGCGGCGCTCGCAAGATTTGCCCGCTCGTCCGCAATTCGAAGACAGACGGAGCCCATTTGGGGTACTGCTTTCGGACCAGCAGACTTCTCCGCTGTCCCGTAGTTTCCCCACTAATACGAGCACACTGGCAATTCGCACAGCTAGCGCAGTCGATCGGCGCCGCGCATGTGCTGGACGAGTGGCCTCCAATTCAACTTCCCCTCATATGTCAGGGCGAGTCGAGATGCAAGATAGTAATCACTTTTGCCGAAAAATGATTACTATCTTGCATCCTGACAACGGAGAGCGAGAAGGCGATGTTCCACGATGAAGTCCGACGAAGAAACCCATGTATTCAGTCGGGGTTCTCATGCAACGTGCCCAACTGAGACTGCCACGGTCGTGGGGTTCCCCCCATTTGGTAGACAGCGGCCTGGCGCCACGGTCCGGTCGCGGAGCTTATCGAGATTTTGCTACTTGTTATAGTACAAGCGACTTTTTTGGAAAGAGGCGGACGCTCCGGCCTGCTGCTTGCGAACTCAGCAGGCCGGAGCTTTAGAGACTACTTGCCGGAGGCGAGCTGCTCGAAGATGCGCTTCAGCTCGGACGCCGAGGACGCACCGACGCGCCTATCGACGAGCTGACCGTTGCGGTAGAACAGCAGCGTCGGAATGCTCTTGACCTCGAGCTTGCCGGCCGCCTTGGGGTCTTCGTCGATGTTGACTTTCGCCACGACGATCCGCCCTTCGAACTCCTGAGCGAGCTGCTCCAGGGTCGGTGCGAGCCGGCGACACGGCGGGCACCAGGGCGCCCAGACATCGACGACGACCGGGCGGTCCGACTCGTTGATCAGCTGGTCCAGCGCCTCGCTGGTGACGTTTTTCGTGTTTTCGCTCACGTTTCTCTCCATGTGGATGCGTGTGAGGGGGCACTAGCGCCCCAACGGGATTGAAGCAGGAAGAAGTAGTGACGTCGGAGCCAGAGCCATCGACGTCAGGCATGCCGCTCGCGGGCGAGCAACGCTCGCCGTTACTTTCGCGGGCGATGCTTGAAACGGGCGCTGTCCTTGCGCACGCGCCTGGCACGCGGGGCCGGGCGAGCGGACTTACTTCCGCTGCCGGCGACGACGCCGAGATGCAGCTCGCCGAGGTCTTCGGCTTTCGCCTTCGGAGTTGCGCTTCGCTTTGCTGCGGTACGCAGGCAGACGAGCAGCACGTGCTTCGGCGGCTGCAGGATGCCGGCCGGAGCCGCCGAGCCGATGCCCGCATTACGGGGGCTCAGATCCTGGATTTTCGGCATTGCACCGGCCCTGTTGCCGGGGAGCAGCGCCAGAAGCTCCATGAGCTTTGCATCGCCGCCTTGCGGGCCCAGGCTCTCGACCGTGCGCTCGACTTCGTAGAGCGCGCCGGAGAGCAAGTAACAACTTCCCTTCGCAGGGATGCTGGCCAGGTCTTCTTGCGAGAGGCTCGCCAGCGAGCCGTCAGGCAGTTGGAATACCACCAACAGCGAGTTCATGATCGCTCCTTTCCAATTGCCGCTACATGGGTCGAGACAGCTTCCGGCTACCCTGCACACCGCTGACTGGCCGCCTTCAGCTACTGCAAGAGGCGCAGAGGGGCTGAGTCGGAATGGCGGGCGTAGGGTAGATTACGGACGTTTGAGGTGGTCTAATGCATTGACGAACAGCAGGAATAAGATGGTTAGAAGCTAAAAAAACTTCCCCCTGCGATGCAATACGCGCGTAACAGGCCGATACATTCTTGTTTACACATGTCTGGGATCACTCAATCTGCGGGAGCAAACCGCGACGTGGCTCACGCAGCCGCCCGCCCCATTTTTCATCAATTTCCGACCACCGGCAAATCGCGACGCCAAGTCCTAGAACCAGGCGCCGGAGGGACCTTATATCGTTAATTCTGCTCAATGCTCGAACAGTAGCTAGCGCAACTCTCAGTTGTATTCGAGCGGATTGATGGCCAGAAATTCCGGTCACACCGGCATGTCCGCTACTGGCCGCGCTGCAGACTCACAAATAATTTATGCCACCACTGACAGCACCAATGCACATACTGACAACGGGCAGCCATAGATTGTGGTGCCAGACACTGCAGCATGACGTTCGCGACGGGTTCTTATCTGGGATATACTGGCCTCTTTGTCTGATCTGCATAACGTTCAACGGGACGGAGATTCCATCATGGAAGTTAAGGGCACGCAAGGAGCACAAGCCGTGGCTCAGGAAGAGGAAAAGGGGAAAGAAGCTGAGCGCGCCAGGTGGTACACCGATACCATCCTGCAGACCGAGCTGGCCGAATACTCGCCGGTCAAGGGCTGCATGGTGATTCGTCCCTACGGTTACGCCCTCTGGGAAAACATCCAGAGAGCGCTGGACCAGATGATCAAAGACACAGGGCATCAGAACGCCTACTTCCCGATGTTCATCCCGGAATCCTTCCTCAAGAAAGAGGAGGAGCATGTCGAAGGCTTTGCGCCCGAGTGCGCCGTCGTCACCCATGGTGGCGGAAAGGAGCTTGAGGAGCCCCTGATCGTGCGCCCGACATCGGAGACGATCATCAACCACATGTTCGCGAAGTGGGTGCAGTCATGGCGCGACCTGCCGATTCTCATCAACCAATGGGCCAATGTTGTGCGCTGGGAAATGCGAACGCGGTTGTTCTTGCGGACTACGGAATTCTTGTGGCAAGAGGGACACACGGCACATGCCACTGCTGAAGAAGCCGAGGAAGAAGCACGCAAGATGTTAGGCGTCTACACGGACCTGGCTGAGAACTGGCTGGCGTTGCCGGTACTCACGGGCGAGAAGACGGAAAAAGAGCGGTTTGCCGGAGCCGACCGCACGTACGCGATCGAAGCACTGATGCGTGACGGCAAGGCTTTGCAAGCAGGCACCTCGCACTTTCTTGGACAAAACTTCGCCAAGGCCTTCGAAATCCGGTTCCAAACAGCGTCCGGCGATCTGGAGTTCGCTTGGCAGACGAGCTGGGGCGTCTCGACCCGATTGATCGGCGCTCTCGTGATGGGACACGGCGACGAGAAAGGCTTGGTCTTGCCGCCAAAGCTGGCGCCTATACAAGTCGTAATCGTTCCGATTTTCAAAACGGACGAGGAGAAAGGCACTGTCATCGAAAGATGCCGCCAGATCGCCGCCGAGCTCAAACCTCACGTGCGCGTGCACCTGGACGACCGCGACAACCAGACGCCCGGCTGGAAGTTCAACCACTGGGAGCAAAAAGGAGTACCGGTGCGCTTGAACGTTGGTCCGCGCGACGTGGCCAACAACGTAGTCGAGGTCGCCAGACGCGACACCGGAGAGAAAGTCCGTGGTGTGAGCCAGGCCGGGCTTGCAAATGAGCTGGCCGGGTTGCTCGCTGCTATTCAGAAAAACATCTACGACAGAGCGCTCGCCTTCAGGAAAGAGAACACCCACCAGATTTCGGATTGGGCTCAGTTCGGCTCTACGCTTGATGAAAAGAGCGGCTTCATAGAGTCGCACTGGTGTGGATCGTCAGATTGCGAAGCCAAGATCAAGGAAGAGACGAAAGCCACCATTCGCGTAATGCCGTTCGACTGGGAGCCGAGCGATGGTAAGTGTGTGCGCTGTGGAACGCCGACCACCAAACGCGCCGTTTTCGCGCGAGCGTATTAATTTGCCGTATCGCAAGATTCCCGAGCTCGACGAAGAACAGCGCTACCCTCTTCGTCTAACCGTGTCTATTTGCTTGTCTGGTCTGCAATGACGCCTCTTCCCTACATCTCTGGCATTTGGGTCATCTGTCTGGCTATCCTGATAACGTGCGGCGGGTGCTCCTCACCGCAAACGACTCGATACGGATACATAGACACAACCGGCAAGATGCAGATAGAGCCCCGTTTTCTGCAGTCCGAGAGTTTTAAGGACGGCCGCGCTCGCGTGGAGTTTGATGTGCCTCCCATTCTACTTTTGGCAAAAAGGGGCGGCTACATCGATAAGCAAGGCAGGGTCATTGATAACGTCCCGCTAGCGAAGGGACTCTACAGTTTCTGCGTAGGACCGAGAGGGGAGACAAAGTGGGGCTTCCGTGATGAAACCGGCAAGACCGTTGTCGAACCGCAGTACGAATGGGCGCAACGTTTCTATGACGGGCTGTGCGCTGTCAAGAAAGACGGGAAATGGGGGTATATAGATCAGTCTGGTCATATGGTCATCGAGCCTCAGATTCACTCGTCCTGGGCAGACCATTTTTCCGAGGGTCTCGCAGGGTTTGAATCAAGCGGCAAATATGGCTTTATCGATAAAACCGGAGCACCAATAATAAAACCCCAATTCGAAGAAGTATCAGAATTCCACGACGGTGTTGCTGTAGTTGGAATCGATGGGAAGCACGGCGTGATCGACAAGAGCGGACATATGCTCATTAGTCCGCGTTTTCAGAAAATTGCAAACTTTGATCGTGGACTGGCCAAAGCCAGTATTGGCGGGAAGAATGTCTGGATCGACAAAAACGGGACCGTGGTTACAGATCTAATCCTAGCCAGTACTGGAGGCGTGTCCAAAGTCCCACGGTGGTCTGAGATTGGCGGGAAGTACGGTCTCAAAGACGCGTCCGGCAACCAACTATTGGAACCACAGTTCAACGATGCCAGGCGATTTTCCGAAGGGCTTGCAGCGGTCAAAGTCGGTGAAAGCTGGGGTTTTGTAGATACATCGGGCAAGGTCGTCGTACAGCCGCAATTTCTCTCGGTTTCAGACTTTTCCGAAGGGCTGGCCGCGGTGGAAGTTCGAGCTCGATGACCAGGTTGCCGAACCGCAATCATCCTGGACCACCGTACCGGCCTCCCCGACAGCCGCAGGAGATTAGTTTCGGGGTCAATATCTTCCCGATGGTAATCACGCAGAACCGAGCCAGCGGGCGCTAATCCGCGGGCAATCCGCCTTGTGCTATGGTAGGAACAGAGCAGCAATTGCCAATTGATCACCTAAAGAAGGCACGCAGCGTGTGCCGCTAACTATTCACTCGTTGACTGATGTCTTGCGGCTATCAACCAGGGAGGGGTGACAATGAAACTAACGTTGACGAAAGCCCGGGTTACCGAGCTACTGAAGCAATCCAAATTGCCCGCCACTCAAGTCCGGGAAATTGTCTCCCTGGATGAAATTCCGTATTTCGATAATGCGGAGGACGAGGTAAGGTACTGGCGCTCGCATAGCATAAGCAAAGAACTGCTCGATCAAATTCCGGACCTGGAAGACGACGATCACTAGAAGCGGGTCAGGCGGCTGCCAAAGCGCTTCGCCGAAGCCAAGCAGATGGCGACTCTTGGCCAACGTTGCCAGGAGCGGAATCCCGTGTACCGGCTAATCCGGGGGTTCCAGGGCTGGAACGCCGCACTGACTGTTAGCGGCTACCGCCGCCAGTCCGCTCGCGGCCCTGTCGATGCCACCATATACGATGTCATCTTCTACGCAGCAGACGAGGCTCAGTGATAATCCGAGATCCCCATTCGGGCCAACAAGGCAAAGCCGGCGGTCCTGATTGGCGCAGCAGCTTCGCAGGCCAGCGGCGCCGCGCTAACTGTTAGCCAAAATGTTGAACAGCTTTAATCCTGACCCAGTGGGGGCAAAGCATCGACGAGCCGGGTGCGCGTCATGCAGACCCGCTTGGCTACCGGCTCTCAAACGGCGGCGGCGCCTAAATCACCAGACTCGGTCAAAGTTGATTTTTGGCGTGCGCGACACATAGGTTCGACATGTCTATTTTGTTTTACCGTAAATAACAGGTTGTTGTCAGCAAAAACAGTCTGAGAAATTGTTTCATAGCTCTCGTGTTCCTGCCTGCAGCGGGAAAGGGATGTATTGAGCCGTGTCCGAGAACACTGCTCTCGAGCGCTCCCTGCCAGACATTCCGTGCTGTAATACATATCCTGTCCCTGCACCAAGAAGGGAAGAAGTATGCGAGATATCACCGAGTTTGCTATCGATGTAGCCAGGCGCGCAGGTGCAAGCTATGCCGATGCTCGCGTCGTTACGCAAGAGTCACAGGCACTGGAAACGAAGGACCTGTCGGTCGCCGGGGTCAATCTGGGAGAAACCCAGGGCATCGGCATCCGCGTCCTTTGCAACGGTGGCTGGGGCTTCGCTGCCACGCAAAACCTCACCAAACGAGCCGTCGAGAAAGCGGCGCGCACGGCGGTCGCCGTCGCCAAGGCAAGCGCCACCTGCCTCGACAAGCCTGTGACACTGGCCAAAGAACCGACATACAACGCCCGCTGGGTATCGCCGCACCTGAAGGATCCCTTCGCGGTGAGCCTCGAGACCAAGATCGGCGTGCTTTTGGAAGCCGCCAAGATCATGAAGGCGGTCAAAGGCGTGACGGTTGCGCAGGGCTCGCTGACATTCGTCAAGGAGACGGTGTTCTTCGCGTCTTCGGAGGGGAGCCGCATCGAGCAATCGTTCATCCGCTCGAGCTGCGGCATCGTCGCCCACGCGTCCGGAGAAGCGGATCGGCAGCGCCGTAGCTGGCCGAATTCCGCCGGCGGACAGTTCGAGCTGGCCGGGTGGGAGATGGTTGAGAAGTGGGACCTCTCGGGCAACGCTCAGCGCATCGCCGAAGAGGCGGTCGCGCTTCTGAGTGCGCCCGCTTGCCCGCAGACGACTACCGACGTCATCCTCGGCTCCTCGCAGCTCGGACTGCAGATCCACGAAAGCTGCGGGCATCCCAGCGAGCTGGACCGGGCCCTCGGGCAGGAGATCAACTTCGCGGGAGCGTCGTTCCTCACGCCTGACAACCTGAACAAGCTCAAGTACGGCTCGCCGATCGTCAACCTGGTTGCCGATGCCACCGCTGCCGGTGCGCTGGGCTCCTTCGGATTCGACGACGAGGGCGTTCAGTCCCAGCGCGTCTACCTGGTGAAAGACGGCATCTTCTGCGGCTACCTGAGCTCTCGCGACACGTCGCACCTGGTCGGTCTCGACCGGTCGGGCGGCGCCATGCGCTCGGAGTCGTGGCTGCGCGTGCCGATCATCCGCATGACCAACATCTCGTTGGTGCCCGGCGACGCCGGCTCGCTGGCGGACATCATCGCGGACACGGAAGACGGCATTCTCATGGAGTGCAACAAGTCCTGGTCTATCGACAACCTGCGCTATAACTTCCAGTTCTCGACCGAGATCGGCTGGGAGGTGAAGGGCGGCAAGCTGGGCCGGATGCTGAAGAACTGCAGTTACAGCGGCATCACCCCCGTGTTCTGGAACTCGTGCGACGCCATCGGCGGCTACGAGGACTACGTCGAGTGGGGTCTGCCCAATTGCGGCAAGGGTCAACCGATGCAGTCGATGTGGACGGGACACGGCGCTCCGCCGGCTCGCTTCCGCAACGTGCAAGTCGGCATCGCTCACGCCCGGTAAGGAGGTTGAGATGATCACCAAGAATCAAGCAAAGAAGATCATCGACCTCGCTCTGGCGCACGCAAAGGGCAAGGCCGACGCTGCTGAGGTTTACGTCACTGCATCGGACGTGGCCACTTCTCGCTTCGCCAACAACGGCATGACGCAGAACCAGGCGCCGGCGTCCTCGTCGGTTTCCGTGCGCGTGCTCGTCGACGGGCGGCAGGCCAGGCTGTCAACCAGCCAGATGTCCGCTCGCGCCATTCGGCAGCTCGTGGACAACGCCGTGATAGCCGCCAAGCTGCTCGACAAGGACCCGGAGCTGCTCCCCCTGTACAAGCCTACCGGCAGCGCCGGCAATGGTAGCATCGTGAGCCGCTTCGACAGAAAGACGGCTGCGTTCTCGCCGGACAGCCGCGCTGCCGCGATCGCCTCCATGATCGCCGTGGCCAAGGCCCAGCAGCTCAGCGCAGCCGGCACGTTCAGCTCGGGAAGCAACGCCTTTGCAATCGGCAACTCGGAAGGACTCTTCGAGTTCCACTCGGAGACTGAGGCCGAGTCGTCGGTCACTATCACTGCGGCCGACTCGTCGGGTTGGGCGAAAGCTCACAACCCGAAGGTGGCTCTCATCGATACCGTCGGCATGGCCAGGCGGTCTGCGGACAAGGCTGCTTCCAGCCGCAATCCCGTCGAGATTCCGCCCGGCAAGTACACCGTCATCCTCGAACCATCGGCGGTGCTCGACCTGCTCGGCTTCTTGTGGTACGACTTCGCGGGCACCAGCCACCTCGACCAGCTCTCCTGCTTCCTGGGCAAGGTCGGGCAGAAGGTCCTCGGCGACAACATCACCATCCGCGACGACGCATTTCACCTACTGCAGGCAGGCGCCCCCTTCGACGGTGAGGGTCTGCCGCGCACCGTCGTCACCCTCGTGGAAAACGGCGTAATCAAGAATCTGGTGCACGGGCGCCGCAGCGCCGCGAAATTCGGCGTCAAGCCGACCGGACACGGACTGATGGAGCCCAACCCGATGGGCGAGCACCCCGTCAACATCGTAGTCGAGGGCGGCGCGACGAGATTGGAAGACATGATCGCCGGCACCGACAGGGGTTTGCTTCTCACTCGCGTCTGGTACGTGCGTGAGGTGGATCCCGCCACGAAGATCGTGACCGGGATGACCCGTGACGGCACGTTCCTGGTCGAAGGCGGCAAGATCAAGCAGGGCGTGAAGAACCTGCGCTTCAACGTCAGCCTGATCGAGATGCTGAACAACGTCGTGGCGCTCGGTCCATCCGTGCGTGCAGCCGGCGAGGAGGGCTTTCCCGCCGTGGTCCCGGCCATGAAGGTGAGCAACTTCAACTTCGCGTCGACCACGCGGTTCTAGATGCAGCCTGCCCGTCGACGCCAGCCAGTCCGCCAGCTAATAGCGATATTTCCTAGACCGGCTTGATTGCTGGTCCATGTCTATCTGTCCTAACGAGAACTTCCAACTGGCCAGCGCGCTTTTGCGCGGGCGTATTCCCATACGCCCTACAGGCGGTGGCGACACGTTGTCGTCCCGCTTGATCGCCGGCCTGACGGTCGCCTGCACTTAAGGCGGCGGCTATAGAGCGGTTTCTCTGGTTTGGACCAGAGCCCGAACGGAGGGCCAACATGGCCCAGCGAAATGTCAAAGACAAGATCTCACCCCCCGAGTCCGTCGAGCTGGTCCTCGGTGGCGGAGGCATCAAGGGATTCGGTCACATCGGGTTCCTGAAGGCCATCGAGGAGAAGCGGGTCGCCACCGGCAAGGTGACCGGTGTCTCGATCGGCTCCGCGGCGGCAGCTTTCTACACCAACGGATACAGCCCCGAAGATTTCACGGAGATCTTCCTGCGCGAGATCGCCAACCTGAGCCCGGTCAAGGGCCAGCGGGGCGTGATGGTGCGCGACATGCTGCGCGGCGGGATCAACCTGAAGCGCAAGTTCCACGACATCACTGTCCGCTACAAGCTCCGCCCGCGTGAAGAGCTGCGCATTCTCGCATTCAACGTCCTCAACGGCAAGCCGGTCCTCTTCGAGGGAACCAAGTACGACCTGCCGACTGCACTAGCCGCCTCCTGCTCCGTGCCCGGAGTGATGCGCCCGGTTTGGTTTGGGCAGGATGACATGTTCAGCAGGTTGGCTACGGTAATCAACAGCTGGCGCGGCAAGACCACCAAGGGCATCCTCGTCGACGGCGGCCTCCATCACCCGGCGCCCGGCCATTTCTGCCAGGGCCCGGCGATCATCAGCAAACTGGGTATCGCCAAGACAATGCCCGCGGAACGACTCTCGCCGATGGACCTCGTGTTCCACGTCCTTGAGATGTCCGCGCACAGGCTGGTGGAATGGTACTTCCCTGATCCGAAGAACCACCTCGTCATCAAGACCGGCATGCCGAACGTGGCTGCCCTCACGTTCGGGCTGTCCGACGAGCTCTGCCTGGAGATGATCGCCTACGCGTATCGTCGCACGATGCGCGACCTCGAGCCGGCCATCCGCAGCGAGCGAGTGCCCGTGCAGTCCGGGAAGGTGCGGGCATAACTCCCCGGCTGCACACGATTCCACGGGCAGCAAAGGGCGGTCCACATGTGCTTTCGAGAGGGTGGGGGGCACCGTCGCCCTCTCGCAGATTCACCTGAATGGTTATCAGAGACGCCACCACTTCCGGTGGCTCAATTCTGCCCCGCGGCGGGGTTGACCTCCGCCCCCATACCAAAGGATATGACCATGTACTACCGTCTCATGAAGTGCGCCTATTCGCTGGCGTACCTCTCTCTCATCTGGCTCACGTGGCGCTGGTTCAAGGGGAGCCTCGATTGGGGCTTCGCCTTCGGTTGCGTCGCCATCAGCGGCATGTGGCTCGTCTTGACGCGGCTGCAGATGCGGCACGCGTTCAAGACCTACTTCGATACCCTCTCCCGGCTGCAGATCCTCATCCCGGCGACGATCGGTCTGGTCGTCTCCGGACTGGCCGTGTACACAAGTCACCGCCTGGACGTCAGGGCGATCGCCGGGCTCGAGTTCGCCTGGTGGGGCTACATCTACTGGCTCTACCGGCGCAACCGCAAGCAATACATGCGGCAGGGTCACGGGCCACTGCCCAAGGGCACCTGGGTTAACCCGCCTCTGGAGGCAATCCAGCCCGGCGATCTGATTCTCACCAGCGGACGGATTGCCAACACCGTTCAGGAGAGCGTCGGACATGGCGAGGTGGCCATCCGCCTGCAAGATGGCAGCCTGGGGGCGTTCAGCTCCTACATGGCCAAGGGTGCAGTGATTAACGACCTGGGCTGGCTGATATCGCGCTGGCTGGACAAGGGCGAGCACTACGTGGTCATGCGGCTGAGCATGCCGCTGACCGAACAGCAGGTCGGTCTCGCTCACCAGATCGCGCAGGAGCTGCTGGCGACCAACGACGCCTGGCGTAGCGAGACCAACAAGCACCGCGCCTGGCTCATCAACCGGCTGGTGCTGCTGCCGCGCTCCTGGCGCCAGTGGCTGATCGAGAAAACGAAGGTGACCGGCTACGACTGGCCGGGGCTGTTCGTCGGCAACCGCGCCACCTACAAGTGGACGTGCATCGGCGCCTGCCTCGAGCTGTACCAGCGGCTGGGAATCAAGACCCGGCCTTACGGCACGGGGCTGCTCGGTCTGGGCACCGGCCTGCTCGACCCGATCATGCCGGTTCGCTTTCTCAACGACCCCGCTTTCCGTCTGCTGACCATGGACGAGAAGCGCGCACTGGTCGCATGACCAAGGCCGGGACAGAAGCGGGGCGTGGCCTGCCATGCCCCGCTTCCCCGGCTGCGGTGCCCGACCTGGAGAGTTCAATGTCACAAAACAAACCTGGTCATGTCGTTACGTTCTACTCGTACAAGGGTGGGACCGGACGCACGATGGCCGTCGCGAACATCGCATGTTTACTGGCAAAGAAGGGGCAGCGGGCTCTGGTCATCGACTGGGATCTGGAAGCCCCCGGACAGCACTACGCGTTCGAAGATCTGGTCAAGACGCGCTTTCAGGGCTCTACGGATCCCTCCGCCGACTTCCGCGCGCACGAAGGACTGATCGATCTCCTTTGCTTGCTGCCGCGATTCGTCAGCGCCACTCAGGCGTTCGCCGTGGGCGACCGGGAGGATTCGGCCGCGGCGGTCGCTCACAAGATCGACCTCACTCGCTTCATCGTTGCCACCGACATCGCCGGGCTCAGCGTCATGACGGCCGGTCGCTTCGACGACAAATTCGCAGGCCGGGTGATGGACTTCGACTGGGACGATTTCTACGATCGCTGTCCGTCGTTGCTGACCGCACTGGCATGGCGTCTGGCTCGCGAGTACGACTGGGTGCTGATCGACACTACGGCCGGGCTCGGCCACGCCAGCCGGGCCTGCACGTCGATCATGCCCGACAAGATCGTGTTCATGGTATCGCCGAGCGGGCTCAACCTCGACGGCGGTATCAGGGAGCTGCAAGCAGCCGGCGAATACCGGCGCAACTCCGACGACCTTCGCCCGCTGCAGATCTTCCCCGTGCTTTCCCGCGGTGAGCTGCAGGGAGAGGAGCCGCACCAGCGCTGGACCGAAATGTGCCGGGCGCGCCTCGAAGAGTGCTTCAAAGAGATCTACGGGTTCTCGGGATGCAGCCTGGGGTCCTACCTGCAACAGACGGAAATTCCGGAGGTCGTCGACTCTCCCAACAGCAACGAGATCGTCGTTTTGTCCGAATCCGCCCCCACCCACTCCACGCTGGCAGCCGGTTACGCTCGCTTCGTCGAGCGCCTCGCCGGCGGCAAGCTTCCCTGGGAAGTGTCTTAGGGGCGGGGTTCAACATCGAGCCCAACGGGCTCCCCTGTCGTAGGGGCGATGCATGGCATCGCCCCGACGGTCCATGCCCCCGTTACCTCTTTGTTCGCAAGACGTATCAGGTCTCCATTCCCGGCGACCTGCACATGAAACAGAAAGGAACTCGCCATCATGGAGTTCTTCACCAGTTTGTACCACGTCATCGTCGGGTTGCTGTTCATCGGCATCCTGAGCGTGGGATTCCTCACGGCTATGGGCCTGATGTCCATGGTGTTCCGTCACCTGGGCAAGGGCAAGAAGCAGACCGTCTGCAAGAAGGGCCTGTTCCAGGTCCATCAGACCACCGTCTACGATCGGCACGCGTCCATCAAGCGCCGGCTCTACGACGAGCAGGTTGCCTGCGCTCGCAAGAGTCGTGGTGGTGCCGCCGTTGGTGCCGCTGGCGCCGCAGTGACGCAGCCGGCGCTCCCTCCTGCGCCGCCCGAGCAGAAGCCCGTCGCCGTGCTGCGCTTCGACGGCGACGTCATGGCCAGCGATCGCCTGCAGATGGCCCGGCTCATCGACGAACTGCTGATCAACAAGGACCGCTTCGCGCGCGCGATCGTCGTCGTCAGCTCGCCCGGCGGTGGCGTTGCCCAGTACGGGCAGCTCTACTCCGAGATGGAGCGCATCCGCGAAGCCGGCATCGACCTCACGGTCTGCGTCGATACCTACGCTGCTTCCGGCGGCTACCTGATGAGCCTGCCTGCCAACCGCATCGTCGCGGCGCCGTTTGCAATGGTCGGCAGCATCGGCGTGGTCAGCGAGCTCGTCAACGCGCACGGATTCCTCACCAGGCTTGGCTTCCAGCCGTTGGTCATGACGGCGGGCAAGTACAAGCGTACCGTCACCACCACCGGTGAGGTCACGCCGGAGGCCGTGGAGCATTACAAGACGCAGCTCGAGGCCATCCACAAGCAGTTCATCGCCGCGGTGACGAAGTACCGCAAGGTCGACGCCGACAAGGCGTGCACCGGTGACCACTGGACCGCCCAGGAAAGCGTCGATCTCGGTCTCAACCTGGTCGACGAGCTGGCCACCAGCCAGGCGTACCTGCTGAAGACCAACGAGGGGAGCGACCTGGTCTTCCTCCACGAGAAGAAAAACCCGTTCGAGAGGGGTATCTTCCGCTTCTTGACGCGCATCATCGATCACGTGATCGAGCGGATCGCGCAGCGCATGAACGGCGGCATCAACGCCTGAGCCGTCGCACGGGGCTTGCCGGGACTGTCGTCTCGCCCGCCGGCGGCCAACTGCCGTCCGTTGAGGTAAGATGGCAGCTCCCGGCAGCCATCTGGAGGAACCATGGAGTCCACCCGACCTACTTTCGCCGATTTGCTGGCCATGTTGTTTCAAGCGCATCCGTGGCACGGAGCGGCGCCCGGCGCATCCGCACCGGCGGAAGTGGAGGCGTTCATCGAGATCGTCCCCACCGACGGTGTCAAGTACGAGCTCGACAAGCACGTCGGACACCTGCGCGTCGACCGCCCGCAGCGCTTCTCCTCGATGTGCCCGACGCTCTACGGCTTCGTCCCGCAGACCTACTGCGGCGAAGAAGTCGCAGACCTCTGTCGCAAGCGCAGCAAGATCAAGCGGATCAAGGGCGACGGAGACCCGCTCGACATCTGCGTTCTCACCGAGCGTGACATCGCGCATGGAGACATCTTCGTGCGCGCCGTTCCGATCGGCGGTCTGCGCATGATCGACCGCGGAGAAGTCGACGACAAGATCATTGCCGTCCTGGTCGACGATGTGTCCTACGGGCACATCCGCGACATCTCGGAGTGCCCGGAGGGGCTGATCACCCGCCTGCGGCACTACTTCCTCAGCTACAAGCAGCTGCCGTCCGAGGAGCCGACCACCAAGCGAACCGTGCGCATCGACAGCGTCTACGGGCGCAAGGACGCGCACGAGGTGCTGCGCCGCAGCATGGTCGACTACCGCAATAAGTTCGGCACACCGGAGCAGCGCTTGCAAGACCTGCAGCGCATGCTGCTCGAGGCACTGACGCCCGCTCGCCCGGCGACGCAGCGCCCGCGACCGAAGCACCGCTAGGCACGGTTCACGAGGCATCTCGATTCCCTTCGTTGCGACGCAGGTTTGTCCTCGACCCTGGACTGCCATCAACACCAACACCAAGGGTCCGAAAGGGCACCAACATGAGCTACCTTTTCTTCCTCGTAGTCGGACTGTTCTGGGGACTGCTGTGCGGCTTCTGCGACGCTCGCGGGCTGCTCGGCGGTCGCAGTCCCATGACGCAGCTCTTCTGCGGGCTGCTCGGCTACGGCATCGCCGCCCTCTTCTTCTGGGGGCAACCGGAAGGAGGCAACTGGTTCATGCAACTGCTCGTGGTGGTCACGGTCGGCCAGCTCAGCCACAGTTTCTGGCGAGCCCGGTTCAGACCGAAGCCAGCCAATAGCTAACCAGGGCAGCATCGCTGCCATTCATCTCTTCATCGGAACGCCGAGACACTGCGGGGAATGGTTCTCTCAGTGTCTCGGCGTTCGCGCAGCACAGCAGCAATGAGCCATGAAACGGCTACTCGTCATGCTTTGTCTGGTCGTGGCCGCTCTATCACTGAGCGGCTGCGCCTGGCTGAAAGGTTCCGGTCCCCCGCCGTTAGGCCCGTCGTACCTCACGGTCGACGGCATCTGGTGGGACAAAGAGCACGGTTGGCACAAAGTGCCGCAACGCGCCTACTGGAACGACTACTACGATTGCTACACCTACGGTGACTACTTCGGTTTTCACTGCGTGAAGTAAAGCGAAGAGCGGTTCTCCGGAAAGCAGCGTGCTGCACCCCCCGGTACCACCGCCCCAAGGATGTCCCGATGGCAGGACAGCTGAGCCGCCCGGCATAAGCTAATCCTGCCATCGGGCACCACGTCGGCTTATCTCCAGCCTTTTTACTTGCGCCGATTCCACTAGGCTATGTCGTATTCATTAGGTTCGACTTATTCCTCAAACGGTATGGAATTTTGGCGAAATCTGCACAAATAGGGAATATTTTTGGGCTCATAACGCAAGTTATAACCCGGAATTTTTGGCAGCATGTGACATGGTATAGTAGAGATCCATAACGAAGAAAGGCTCGGGACGCAGCCCGCCTTTCGATGCATAGCAAGATGAACGGAAAACAGCAGACGCCATCCGGAACGCGCCCAGGTGGAGCGCTCCAGGCTGTGGTCATCTCACTATTCAGTGGACTGTCTTTGTCGGGCTGAGGTCTCTCTCAATGTCCGAGCGAATGTCTCGTCCAGCTTCGCCTGATGGATGAGCGTGCGTGCGACCAGGCGCGCCACGCGAGCTCGGCGCGCGAGCCAGGAGGCACTGTCCGGGTGGGGGAGGCACCAGCTGTCGAGCGCGGGCTTGCACACGGCGATGCCGAGTTCGGCAATGTGCTGCGCGTATTTGAGACGTTGATCGCGCTCAAGGCGAAGGAGGTTGGGGTGGCGATCGCTCGGCTCCACGGACTTGAGCGTGTCGATCATATAGGCCATCAGTCTCAGCAAGCGGCGCGCGTCGTGTGCGAACTGCCGTTGCTCCTTCGTGCGCGTTTCGCTGTCCTTGGGCTCACGCGGGACCCGCAGTACCCAATCGAGCTCTGAAATGAGCTCAACTGCTAGCGTGGTCAGGGTTATCGCCTGGACGGCGTACTGAAAGATGTGCATGTGCGTATTCCCGAACAGCTTCTTGTGGAACCAATTGCTGTAGACGGACCAGTTCTGCTCGGCCAGGTTCAGGAAGGCACGTAGTACCCCGGCACTGCCTGCCGGGAACGGATCGCGGTGGAGACGCCCGAGCAGCCTGATTGTCTGGCGGCCGGTTTCGAGAGCAGCGTTGCTCAGCTCTACGGTGTACATTATTCTCCCCCTGTAGGTTAGGATGCCTTTTCAGGCTTGGTTTGGGTCAAGCGCCTGATCGCCTGTGCTCTGAGAAAGAGCAACCACATCAAGAGCCACAGGTGTTCGTCTTACGGAGGGCACACCAAGGAGGGCTGCTTGCGCAGTATAGAATCGGGACGGTCCACCTGGTCGCCGGCCAGCCGTCAGCGCTTCTCGTTGGACAGCCCGGACAACAGCGGGTTTTCGACGATTCTGGTGCGGTCGCCCCCGGCCGGGGCCAGCATCACCAGACCGTTCGCCACGAGCACGGCTGTTTCCTCTTTGGTCAGGGTTTCCAGCGGCTTGGCGAGCAATTGTCCGAATAAGAACGTGGCCGTGTTCCTGATTAACACGCGCGCCGCCGCCACGTGCCGAACACCGACTGTTTGCCCTTCCGAATCCAGGATCGCCTGACGAGCGGACTCCGCCAGCAGCCTGAAGAACCAGTAGGGGCTGCCGCTGAGCCCCTCAGCCTTGTCGAGCGCATCCAACGAAAGCACGGCCTGCAGGGCCTGCAGTGGCTTGCGGAGGCTACTTGCTGAACTCGATCTCGAATCTGGGCACCCCGAAGATGGAGACGCACTTGTTCACGCTGGTCTTCCAGCTTCTCTCTTCGAAGCAAGCGAGGGCGTCCGGCACGTAAGGCGCCTTCCACCAGGGGATCTCGAATATCACCGCCGTCGGGAGCTCGCTCTTCGCGCTCAGTTGCGAGAGGATGACCTGAGTGATCTGCTCGACGGCAGGCTCCGTGCCCACCGCGGCCGATCGCTCGAACTCTTCCGGCGTGGGGATCTCGGTAATTCTCCCGGGGCCCGAACCGGCTATCGGCATTGCCATGTCCTTCACCAGACTGGGAATTCTGGGACCCAGCCAATCCATGGGCGGCGAATTCGGTATCCGCCGCCAGTTTGCGTGTGATGTGGACGTCAGGACGGGTCAGGACTCTGACTGTCACACCTCCTGAGCCAGTTCGAGGATGTCGACTGGCTCGGGCTGATCGAACTTGGGTTCGTAGAAGTCGATCAGCTCCTGCGGCAGGTCCTCGAAGATCAGCTCTCCGATGCCGCCGATGAGCTGCATTTGCCGCTCGACTGTGAGCCGATGCAGGCAGGTGGGAAAGCCGTGATACAGTAGCGCGTCCATGGTGAAGGCGTCGATGATGCGCCAGTGCTCACCAGCCGCGATGCTCGCCGCCCGTGCCGGGAAGCGCCCAGCAAGAAATCCGGCAGCCCGCTCGAGCAGTTGCTCGTAGGGCGACGCCTCTTCGGAATTGCAATCATGATTCATCATGATCTCCTGAAAACGGTAGCGCTGGTTTAACGACCGACGCCACCGTGCGCGGTACTACGGTTCAAGAATCAGTTTCCAGGTAGCTGCTGCCGACTTCGCGTCAGCAGCCTGACGTTGTTGTCGTTACAGGCCACGAGAACTCCGTGCCTTTTTCACGGCGCGCGAGATTCTCGCGCCGCTGACGAAAATGACACCATGAACATCTTCGCTTCGCCGAATAGCATCGAGCAGATCCTTACGGAGCTCGACGAAAGTGTTTGGTAAGTTCATCGTCAGGCTCCTTTCGGTCTGGCTGGCAGACCAGCCTTTCCGGGCCCGCCTCTAGCGATGCAACCGCGCGCGGTACTGCTCGTCGTGTCAGTTCCTCACCCGTTTGATAAGCGCATAGGAAGGCGTCGCAGATGCGGCTGGGCTATGCGCTTGAGTTGGTCGGCTGATATTGCTGGGTAGCAGTAAAGTCCCGCGATGTGAATCTGCAAAAGATAATTCCACCCTAATAAGGGACAGCTCCTCGAGCACAGTTTTTACGCAGACCGCGTCTCCTCCCCCAAATACGCCGCACCGAATGTGCCCAGATCCAACCTGTAATTCAATTTCAAGGTCTGAGACGGCCGCTTGCCGCGCAGACCCCCTCACGGCCTCATTAGTATTTGCCGCACAATCCAGCACTCAAATCTGGCTCGCCCGATTGGCGGTTGTCTGTGCTCTAAGCGCCTGACTTGTATGGAACGCCTTCAGCTAGAGTTGCCCTTGCCAAATAGCCGTAAAGCCCGCCCGACTTGCCTGTCGCCGGAAGCCTTGTAATCAGGCTTGAGACCAACACCGTCAATGCAAGAACCGGACGGCAGGTAGTAGCGCGCGATCACAAGCTTAAGCGATATCCCTGAAGGCAGGTCCCAGGTCTTCTGTACGAGTCCTTTTCCGAATGTTCTCGTACCGACAATTCTTGCCCCACGAGTATCATGCAGTGCGCCGGCAAGCAGCTCGGCTGCAGATCTGGTGTCCTCGTCGACAAG
>Ga0066388_100000329_pt1 | contig 21410 bp, 17 predicted proteins | sample PanSoiMetaGPlot6_FD_64539 | JGI IMG/M metagenome (GOLD analysis project Ga0066388, IMG submission 64539) | Tropical forest soil microbial communities from Panama analyzed to predict greenhouse gas emissions - Panama Soil - Plot 6 (Hybrid Assembly) | ecosystem: Environmental > Terrestrial >...
TGATTCCGTTGCCAAAAATCTGCGAGATACGTCGCGACAACGGATCATATGAGAACTGGACAGTGCCAGCCCCGTGACTTGTAGAGGCTAAGCGGTTCAGCTGATCATAACCTCGAGCGATCACCGAACCATCGGGATGGCTAATGCTCTGGGCATTCCCATTGTTATCCAATCCGAGGGTCACCGTCTTTCCGTCCGGATACTGCTCCTTGAAGAACCGGCCAGCGCTGTCATAAAACTGTTGGAATGAGCCAGTGGATGGATCTCCCGCGATTAGAGGCGTCGAAGCAGACGTAAGCCTGCCCGCAAGGTCGTACGAGTACGAAACCGTCGCCTGTCCTTGCGGTGACTTGTTGAGAATTTGATTGAGCGCATCGTATACATAGCCAATCGTGCCACCTCCCCGGCTGGTAATCTGTGTCACGTTGCCGTTAGCGTCGTAAGAACTTTGCTCGAACGTGCTATCTGCATAAGTGGTCTGATGGAGCCGGTCAAAGCCATCGTACGAGTATTGCGTCGTGTGGCTTAGGGCATCCGTGATCGACTCCAGGTAACCATTGTCCGTGTAGGTCCTGGACTCGCTAACAACGCCTTTGGGGTCGGTTATCTGAGCTACCCTGTTCAGTGCATTGTACACATATGTGTAAGCACGCCCTTCTGCATCCATTACCCGCTGCAGCCTCCGCATGCTGTCATAGGTATAAACAGTGGGGTTTGGCTGTTGCCCCTGGATATTGATTGGTGGCTCTATGCTGCTGCTAACCAGATCGTCGAAGGTGTAACTGGCGCTGTAGATCTGCTGAACCGATGTTGCCGTCTGTCTCTGGACCTGGATCAGATTGTTGTTGGCATCGTACGAGTAAGTCGTGACATAACTAAACGGTGCGGGATCTGTACGTTGGATCAATCGACGGTTGGCGTCGAACGCCAAAGTTGTGATGTTACTCTTCGGATCTTGGATGGTTACAAGGTTCCCGACCGTGTCGTAAGTGAAGGTAGTAGTGAGGTTCAGTCCGCCAGTGCGCGAATCAACGACCCGGGTAAGCAGGTCACGCCTTGAGGAGTCGTACGTGAATGAGGTAATGATGCCAGTCGGCTCAGTGATGGTCAACAGCTGGCCGTTATTATTGTAGGTATAGCTTAGGATAGGAGTTCCGGCTACCACCGTCGGGTACTGCACTTGTAGCAGAAGGCCGGAACTACTGTCGTACGTATAAGTCGTTGTGTTGCCATTACCGTCGGTAGCTGTTCGCACCTTATTAAAGATCGGATCGTACGTGAAGTTATTCGTTATGTCGGCCAGCCCGGAGCCTGGCTTCGCGTGAGCGGTAACTGACAAAACGTTGCTGTTTGTATCGTAAGTGAAGGAAGTGCTGTTGCCCTCTGGCAACGTTACCAGCGTAGGACGTTCCAGCCCGTCGAACACGGTCACCGTCTCATTGCCGAGAGCATCGATATCTCTCAGGGCGCTTCCGTGACCGTTGAACCACAACACGCGGCTGTTGTTGTTCGGATCAACTTCTTCGCTCCGGCTTCCGGCGAAGAAGTAGTTCCAAGTATTGCTATAGGCGTCCGTCTGCTGTTTGATCCGGCCGACCGTATCATAGACATTGGCTACCACAGCCGCTGCCGGATTGGCTGGGCGGAAGATTTGAGTCAGCCGGCCCGGCTGGTCATAAGAGTACGTTGTGGCCTGTGATAATGCATCCTTGAAGGTAGTCAGATTCTTGCTCGTATTATCGACGGTGTACTGAACCGTTCTGCCAAGCCCGTCGCTGACCGTCTTCAGGTTGCCATTGCTGTCGTACGTCAAACTCAGGGTCCGAAACCCATTACTCACAGTGGCGATCTGGAAATTGCTGTTATATGTGATGTCAATCTCGAGGCCAAATGGATAGACGATCTTGAACAGCTTTTTGATATCGCTGTAGAAGGTGTACGCGACCTTATCGGGAGTCGTATATATAAACGCTGGCTGTAGGCTCACCGAGCTTTTCACGCCCAGAGGCGGTACGTATGTAAAGTCCTGGGGCAGTTCTGCAAATACCTGATATTCACTACCGAACTGTACGATGACCGTGTTATCGACCAACTTGCTCATGAGCCATTCATTCGCTAGGCAAACGATAACAGTGCGCTCAACCGGCATCGAGGGGCTTGTTGCGAGGATTAGATCTTGGCAAACAAACATCTCTGCAATGGCAGCAGCAGCGGCGCTGACCGATTCGTATCCCAGTCCGATGAAACCATCAGTATTAATTGAAGCGGACATCTGCCAATTGTGATTCCAGCCAAGGCCGAGTCCACCATCGTTCTTGGCGTTGCCGGAGTTATACGTGCGAACAAAGGAAAGCTCATACGGCTCTCCCTGGTTGCCGACCGAGATATCGACGCTACTGTATAAGTAGCGTCCTTTGAATAGATCAATTGGCTCTGCTGTCGCATTGTTCGGGGTGCCGGACACACCGGCTCCATTTACATCGGGCGAGCTCGATGAACAGTTATCATCGGTGTCACTGTCCGACTGGTTGTTCGATGTTGCACCTTTAGCTCCGTTGAATAGAGGTCCAACGAATGTGGAGCCATCCGGGCTAAGACCATAATACGCATAACCTGAAAACCAAGTAGAAATGGTCACGGTCGCATCCGCGGGAATAAAGACGCTCCAGCCGGCATTAATGAAAGCAGCTTCGATGCCGTCCAGAGTGGCAGATGAATAGCCGGCAGATACAAGAGCTGGTCTTACGGTACCAGACCAATTGGAGCTAGTCCCGCGATACACCTTGGTGCCCGCAGCGTTGGCAGTTTCAATAATCGTTGGAGCACTTGCACAGTCGACTTTGGCAATTTGCCGAACAGTGCCGGCTTCAAGCAGGTGCCACAACAGCGAGACATGTTGGCTGCTTCCTACCACTGATGCACTTGGCGAAAGGGCATTTGTACTCCACGCATTGATGAAAAAGTTCAGGAGGAATACACCGTCCTTTTCGAGCACTGCAACTTGGTGATGGACCAGGTTGAAACAGTTTGTCAGCCGGTTGATGAAGTCAAGGCCTCTCGCCCACTGACCCATGTAATTGAAGTAGAGGATGGTAAGAGATTCGCCGAGCACATTTTCGGCTGACACGCCACCACCACTGGCCATATTCTGAATCAAAGTCTGGCGATGCGATTCCGCCATTTGCCGAGCTGTATAGCCGTAAGCATGCCCGATCGAATAGTGCCCTCCGGCAGCGATCGAGATTGAGCGACTTTGATCTGCAAATGTAGATGCATACGGGTGTGTAACCGTGATGATCAGTGGGCTACTAGATCCAAGGGTCTTGGCGGAAGATGTTGCGACGATCGTGCCATTAACGTACAGCTGCGCCTTGACGCTGCCGTTATAGAAAACCGACATCCGCTGCCCGTAGATATCCGCCGTGTAGAACGTCTGGTCGATGTTGTACTGCGGCGGATTGCTGCCAGAAATCTGATCGTATTGAATTTGGATTTTGGCTTTATAGCTATTTGGAATTGCGGACGTGATTAGCGGCGTATCCCCAGGAGCCTCGTAAGAAAGAGTAGTATCCCGCTGAGGACCAGACACCGGCACGATCCTGCGGCCACCGAGGATCTCGTCGAGACTGGCTGCAGGGTTATTGTTTTTGATCCAGCTGACCAGATTCATGCCATATGTGGTCAAATTTGCGTTGACGTTTGCCTCGTTGACATTCTGTGCGTAGTCGCTGGTTACAGTAGAGCCGGACAACGCGTTTGCAAGGAAAGCAGAGCGGTCGTATTGCAGCGCTGACGCCAGGTCAATTCCAGCAATAACGTTGTAACTCTTGAAGCTGGGATCGAAGACATAATCTGTCCCGCCAATGTTCACCTGCACCCAGCAGTGATTGAGGAGTATTTCATGTGTATCAGGATCAGAACTTACGATAAAGCCACCGTTAACGAGGAACTGAGTGGCTTGGTCGGTATTGCTCGGATCAATGCCGAGCCAATCTGACCACTGACTTGTATTGAGAAGAATGAATCCTAGGACATACTTTGCCGTGTAACCGGAAGCGGTGAGGAGTTGGACCATTAGATCCGCTTGATCAAACGCGCTCCCGGATGCGTCTGTCAGCGCGCCGAGCCCGCCCTTGTGTAGGCCATACTGCGGATAGAAAGCAATCTGGTCATGTACAAACTGAAAGATCAGATCTACATCATATTTAAGCGCGCGCGCCAATTCTGCGATGGACGCCGGCGCCTCTACTGGAGCAAACTGTCGGGAAGAATCCTCTTCCGAGAATTGCTCTTCTCTTGCTACTGCCATGCGGAATCGCATAGCACTGCGTGCTTCTTCCATAGTCATCGGACGCTGCTTGGGAAGCAGACCTAACCCTTCTGGATTTACGAAGGTCGAGAGTGTTTGTTTTGACATTTGTGTCTCCCTGAGTAGATTCACGCTCGGTGAACCTACGTACGTTTCATGGGTTGTTGACTGGCCACTAACCGTCTCCCGAACGGGCGATCAGCATGCAGTCGTGCTTTAGGAGAGCGAGGTGCATTTGCACCTCGCTCTCTCATTAGCAGTTGGAAGACTGATCGGTCTCAGCACGGACGAACCAAGCTTTGTACGTTCTTTGCTGCGCGCCATACTCCAATTACCTAGAGAAATTGATCTTGTACCATTCGACGTTGGCTGCTGCGACGTCGCTGGCCACGCCTCCGGTGCAGATCGAATCGACGTTGCTGCCGCAAGCATAGAGGTTTCCTGCAGCAGAGAGAACGAACCATCTTTGAGTCGTGAGACTGCCATGCACAAAAAGATCTGCAATCGTCTCAGTGCCGTCCAAGAACTGTCGCGGGCTTGCAATGTATGTGTACGCTCCAGGGTTCACTGCATTATCGATACCAACCTGGCCGTTATCTGCTCCGGCGTATGCCAGCAGGCCGCTCGTGGTTAGCACGATCAGCTGCGCCGACGTTGACGCCAAGCCATCCCCATTTGGGAAGAAGACTTTGGAAATGGCACCAGGTGTGAAAGGAGCGACGCTAGGGGTGCTGACTGGCGTAGTCGTGTTATTCCTGAAAAGGTTATTCTGTCCGTTATAGCCCCATGTATACAGCACACCGGTGCCAGTTAGAGCGTACGCATAGCTAGTTCGTCCTCCGCCAATCTCTGCTTTGGCAATGTTGCTCAGGGCCGTAACCTGGGTGAAGAGGTTGCGGTTCGTTGTGTCACCAAGCCCAAGCTGACCCTGGGCGTTGTATCCAGTCGTCCAGACGTTGCCACTGGTATCGAGAACTAGAGCGTTGCCACCGTTGGTACTGCTGTTGCGGCCTCCGTTCGCCGAAATGGAGGCGGCATTGGTAATGTTTACTCCGCCGGTCTTCTTCGCGCTCCCAAACGATCCCGTTACGTTCGTTGTGTTACCGGTTCCAAGCTGTCCCTGTCCGTTGTAACCGGCAACCATCAAAGTGCCGTCATTGAATAGCATGTAAGCGCTGAAGCTGGTGTTGACGACCGCGATTTCCACATCCACAACATGATTGGTTGTAAAACCGATACCAGCGCAAGGTGCGGGAGTGCTCACATCACTGGTCGGCGTGGAGGGATTACCCAGGTTGCCAGCGCTGTTTGCTCCACAGCCGTACATGCTAAAGTCACTTGCCTGGAAGTAGACACACCCACCACCGTTCGTCGTGTAATGTCCTCCCAATGCCCAGACTTTGGTTACCGACTTATTCTGGGTAACAAAGTATTCAATGCGCTTGAGATACGGCCGGCCAACTGTATCGCCGTGCCCCAGCTGTCCAAAGTCGTTCTTTCCGGCTGAATAGACCCAGCCGTTTGAAAACACTACGTACAAGTTGGCGTTCGTCAAGGCCCAGTCGACGATGGTTGCGTCGAATGGTGGTATCGTCGTGTTTGGGTTGAACAATACCCTCTGCGCAGGCGCGTTCGTAGCCGTGGCTATGCCATTAGCCAAGGCGCCCATGGTATTGTCGCCCCACCCAACAAGCTCACCTGTGGAGAGCAAGACCAGCATCGCATTATTGTCCATATCTCCATGCAGGCTCTTCGGAAGAGCTGAGACTGTTGGTGGGCAGCAGTCCGGTGTCACACTTGCCGGGACCTCGATTACTGTTGTTCTGTTGCCCATGGCATCGTAGTTGTAAGTGGCCATGGAGCCGTTGGGGAAGGTGACGTTTGTCAATCTGCCGAGCGAATCGTAGTTGTAAACGGACATGTCTGTAGTTGTCATGATTATCTGCCTTTCTTTGTGGTTTCAGGATTCCAGCGAAGCCAAGCCAGCGACCGCTACTTGCTGCAACGACCTGATGTGCTCATCCACTTGCTATGCAAGAGTCTGTGACTTCCGAGCCCAGAGAACCTGATGTGTTCAGACCTAAAAGTGGTTGCTTAGTAAATCCAAATCCAAACTATCGTGCGGTCTCCTGCATAGAATGTGGAAGCACAAAGGTGCCGTTAACCTACCAATTTGCACCACGCCGATTGCTAGTTTTGTGAAGCTCCTTAACCTGGCTCTGTGCCTTCCTTAGCAAAGTTTCGCTGACGCAGCTGTGTGCAGTTAGCGCAACACTCGGATAAATACAACCTTTGTGCTGACTGTGTTCTGGCACGCAGGCACGAAAATACTTTATCTTTCTACTTTTCAAGATTGGCAGCATATCAGGTTCCTCCCGTGCATCATGCAAGGGCTCTCCTCGCATGGCGATGTGCAATCCTTTCCACGGCTCGACTTTATTGATCTCAGGTGAACATACACACGTTTTCTAATCAGCCTAATCCTGATAGGAACCCTAGTCTATTGCATTACCATAGTGATGCCTGATAGCAAATACTCCCGGAATGCAGTCAGCGACTGCATTCCTCTCGCGCTCTTTGCTGATAGCTGTGGGGGTCCTTCACTGAAAACCCACAAACTACCCCGCAAATTCACGATCTTTCATGAACTTTCGTGATCTAGTAGTTCTAGCATAGAGCTGCTCTGAGGGCCTTCCCGCCGAGTCCCTGGTGGCTAGTTACGCAGGAGTGAACCACTTCTTCCACCAAGGAGTCTGAAGTTCGTCGAGCTTACTGTCGAGTCCGGTCACAGCCTTCTCCAGCAACTGCACGTTTGCTTGGGCTTCGTCGGCGATGCCACGCTCCTCAGCGAGTGCTGACAGCTTGGACTCAGATTCTTGCTTGGCTTGTTCCAGAGCGCCTATCTGCTTCTTCAGGGCCTCGACTTCCAGCGCTGCCAATTCCGCTGCTTGCCGGTCAGTCGGCAAATTGCATCAAACCGGATCTGGTGTTGCGGTTTAAGAGGAATCCCTATTGGCGATGTCCGTTTCATGTTTTGCATCGTCTGCTCGTTTTGGAAGTCGGTATAGTGCTCATTGGCTGCAAGCTCCGGGATTGTGGCAGGCCTTTTCTGTCAGAATCCAAGTGCGTGGAAGGCGGTATGAGGCCCATCTGGTGCGGTTTTCTGGAGTGTGGCATTTTTTGTTTATCCTGTCTTACCGTACGGTGACCGTACCGGTAATGCCGCGCTCCGCTCGGGGGCCGCTTGCGCGTCGGTGCCGCCTCCGCGCGGTCGCGTCGCGCTCTGTTGTGGGAAGTGCTTGAGTGCGGACGTGTCTTCGCTGATGTTGAACCGATGCTCTGTCGGTTGAACTTGCTATCAGCGCGTGACTGGAGGGGTCCAGCTAGACTTTGGACACCAGACCGAAGGGGGACCGGTCATGTCGAAGTGCAGCAGACCGACTACAAGGGCAAAGAGGAGGCTTAGAAGAGCCATTATGATTAGGCCGACAATCTCTTTGCCGGCATTGCTAACGATCGCTACAGCGCAGACGGGACAGGCCATGTAGCTTAAGGAGATGAGATAAGAGCTAGGGAACCCGTGGAATTACGGATTTTCTGGCGATTCCCGGTTTTGAATGGCCGGGTAAGGCAGAGGGTAAGGCGGCGATCCGCGCCTACCTCAATAAAAAATCGGTTGATCGTGAGAGACTGCCGATTCTCTTGGGTTTTGAACTGGTTGCGGGGGACAGATTTGAACTGTCGACCTTTGGGTTATGAGCCCAACGAGCTACCGGACTGCTCCACCCCGCGATACTGACAATTGAATGGTAACATAATTCGGCGGTTGAGCCGAGACATGAGGTTAATTGTGGCTCACAGCCGGTTCAACAGGCTACCAGCTCTGGAAATCTTATGAAGGCAGTGTTACAGAGAGTGTCCAGCGCCTCGGTGACGGTGGACGGAGCGGTCGTGGGGGCAATTGACTCTGGGCTTCTTGTGCTCCTGGGCGTGGAACAGGGTGACACCGAGGCCGACAGCGCCTTCCTTGCCCAGAAGACCGCCGAACTAAGGGTCTTCCCCGACGAAAACGGCAAGATGAACAGGTCGGTAAAGGATGTGGGTGGCGGGGTTCTGGTAATTTCCCAGTTCACCCTGCTGGCTGACTGGCGCAAGGGGCGCCGGCCAGGGTTCAGTCGGGCCGCTAAACCGGAGGAGGGCGAGCGCCTCTACCGGCACTTCTCGGAAGAGCTAAAGCGGCAGAGCCTAAACGTTGCTCAAGGCATCTTTGGGGCGCACATGGAGGTTGCCCTGGTCAATGAAGGGCCGGTGACGCTGGTTCTGGAGAACCAATTCACGCCACAGCCTATTGAGTAGCGCGGCTCTGGCCGGATTCACCGATGGCAAGAGCGGACTCCGCGGGCTGGCCTTCCAGAAGCTCTCGCAAGGAGCTCCGGAGCAGCCTCTGTACCGCGTCGATCTGTTCGTCGCCTGCAATCACCTGAAAGCCGTACTCCTCCGCCATCTGCTCGTACTCTTGCAGAATCTTTGACTGATACAGCTTGAAGGACTTGTACAGATCCGTTGACATGCCGATGTCGCGTCCGGATTCGTAAAAATCGAGTCCACCCCGGGTCGTAATAATCCGTCTCAGCAAGGGCTCAAGCGGCATCTTCAAGTAGAAGACCGCGTCCGGCTCGAGGGCAAAGCCGTAAAGCTTCCTGACCCAGGCGCGCTCAGCGCCGCGGACCACATCTCGAGCGAAGGCGGTGAAGTAGTAACGGTCCGCGATTACAATCAGGCCGGCCCGTAGCGCCGGCAAGATGATGTTGTGGAGGCGATCGGCCAGGTCGGTGGCATAAAGCAGGGAAAAGGTGATGGTGTTCAGCGCGTTCTTGGACTTCGCCTTGTCAATGACCGTGGATATTAGCTGCGAAGATTTCCATTCGGTGACCACCGCTCCGTAGCCCTCGACCGCAAGCCAGTTCTGCAATAGTTCGGCATGCGTCGACCGGCCTACACCATCGGTTCCTTCAAGAACAATCAACCTGCCCGGATATGCGTGCGGCACGTCTGGCTCCTTTGCCTCCGCTAAATGCCAACCAGTTTTCCCGCCAGCTCACGGAACTGCATTTGCTGCTCGTGAATCGGCCGTGTCGCTGGCATTGTGTGGAAGTGAAACTCGGGGATCATCTTGTCGTACTCATCGATGATGATCGACTGGAACAGCTGGTACGACTCCCTTGGGTCGGCCGAAAGCCCTATGTCCATGCCGGACTCATAGAATCCAGGAGCCCTGGCATTAGCGATCCGCCCGAGCGATACCTCAACCGGGACCTGGAAGTAAAAGGTTCCGTCTGGCCGGATTGCAAAGCCGTACAGATTTCTCACCCACTCCTTATCCACACCTCGAGCAACATCTCGGGCAAAGGCCGTGTAACAGTAACGGTCAGCGAGCACAATCAGTCCGGCCTTCAAAGCAGGGATGATGATGTTTTCCAGCCGGTCGGCAAAGTCCGTGGCGTGCAAGATGCTGAAGGTTACGGGGATCAGGCTGTTGGAGCGCTTAGCCTGTTTGATTGTCTTGGAGATGAGCTTGGACGAATTCCATTCCGTGAAAACCACACTCAGTCCCCTGGCTTCCAACCAGTTTCTCAGCAAATTAATCTGGGTGGATTTGCCCGAGCCATCGACGCCCTCGACCACAATCAACTTTCCTGGGTAATCGTGCTTCTTGAAGAGGCGCATTGATTGCTGGTAACTGGCTCTTGCGAACGGAAGGCGGAGCTAGCGGCGTCGCTGAAGCTCGAGCCCTGGTGCCCAGACCGGCAATTCAGGACGTCATTGAGCTGCCCCAGGACGCAAGCATATTATATGGCCGCTGAGATGCCTGGCGGTCTACGCATTGAGAGCTTCTGCCCGGGCGCCGAACCGTCCTCCCGGTGACTTGACAGCCGGCGTGCTTCGTTGTCTCATTTCAGAGCTGTTGCTATCGGCCCCTTGGGAACCTCAATGCCATGATTAGCGAGTGCGGTTGCCCAGCTACCAGTCGAAACGAGTTAGCAGATGAGCACAGGAATCAGAAAGTCCAGTCATCGCGCAACGGCAAGCGCTTGGTTTAATCCAGCCTCGGTTGCCTTGTGTCTGGCCTTGTCAGCCAGCGGCGGGGCGGTGTTTTCTCAGCCGACGCCGGCCGAGCTTGACCCGGTCCCGCATTACAAGCGAGCGCTGGCTTTGACGAGGGAGAAGCATTACCAGGAGGCGCTTGCCGAGCTCTCCAAAGCTCTGGAGCTGAATCCGAGCTATTTCGAGGCGAAGTATCAGACCGCTCTGGTCTACCAGGTTACCGGTCGCCAGCGTGACGCAATCAGGCGTTATGAGGAGCTGATCGAGGTCCAGCCGCAGCATTTCCAGGCGCACATCAATCTCGGCAGCCTGCTCCGGAGTGAACACGATTTCCAGGGTGCGGAAGCACACTTCCGAAAAGCGATAGATCTTCACTTCTACTCACTAGAGGCGCATTACGACTTGGCCAACTTGCTTGTGGACCAGGGTCGTCTGGAGGATTCGCTCAAGGAGTACAAGATCTGCCTGAAGCTGGCTCCGGATAACGCCATGGTCCATAACAACGTGGGGGTCATCTACCAGAAGCGCCAGTATCTTGAGGAGGCAGAAGAGGAGTTCCTCAGGGCCATGAACCTGGAGCCTGCCAACCAGCTGTTTCAGCAAAATTACGAGCTGGTTCGCCAGCAGCTAAAGAAAAAGGCCGTCGGGGCTTGACCTGCAAAGCGGCCGGCAGCTCTCCTGGACCGGCAGGAGTGCTGGTGCGGGTAGCAAGATCTAAAGGCCTATCACCGGCGACGAGTGGCCAGGACCAAAAGTGGGCACCTTCTATTTTGAGGGGCCGAGCCGGTAGCAATTTCATAGACCGGCACTGCTGAGGCTATACCGGATGCGCAATGCTCTTCTGACTGCTCTCCTGTCGCTCCTGGCATTCTCCTCTGCTTGCTTAGCCGACGAGTCAGCCTGGGTACGGTTTATGACCGCTGGGGAGGCTGCATCCGCCCAGGAGAAGTATGCTGACGCCGAAAATGCTCTTTCCCTGGCGCTCGGAGAGGCAGAAAAGTTCGGTCCGCTCGACGACAGGTTAGCCACCACCCTGAATAACCTCGGGCAGGTTTACGATCAAGAGGGCAAATATGAGCAGGCCGAGCCGCTCTACAAGCGCTGCTTGCGGATCTCCGAGAAGATCAAGGGACCCAACCATCCCGACGTGGCGATAAGTTTGAAGAACCTCGGACAGCTTTATTGGGAGCAGGGGAAGTACGAAGAGTCCGAAGCGCTGATTAATCGGGCGATGCAAATAGACGAGAAGGCGCTGGGCCCGAACGACCGGCAGGTTGCTAACCTGGCGAACAGCCTGGCAACCCTTTATGCCTCTCAGGGTAGATATGCGGAATCCGAGCGCCTGTACAAGCGAGCCCTGCAGATATGGGGGCAGTCGAACAATCCAGATCTCGCCTCCGTCGTCAACAACCTGGCTCAGCTCTACTACAAGCAGGGCAAGTATGACCAGGCTGAGCCGCTGTACAAGCGCGCCCTTCAGATTTTTGAGAAGACCTCCGGTTTCAATAGCTCGGGTGTGGCTACGGCTCTGCACAACCTGGCCCAACTATACAGAAAGCAAGGCAAGAGTGACTGGGCGGAGTCCATGTACAAGCGGTCCCTGCAAATAGAGGAGAGGACGTTCGGTCCTGAGCATCCAGATGTTGCCCCAACCCTGGACAGTCTCGCAGAGCTCTATCGTGAGCAGGGAAAGTTTGCAGAAGCCGAGCCGCTCTACAAACGAGCGCTGCAAATACGGGAAAAGCACCTGGGTCCGAATCACCCAGACCTGGCTACGAGCCTGAATAACCTGGCGCTGCTTTATGTGGCGCTGGGCAAGAATGCGCAAGCTGAGCCGTTGTATGAGCGCGCCCTGGCGATAGACAAAAAGGCCAGGGGAGCCAACTCTCCGGAGACAGCAAAAACGCTGAACAATCTGGGCGAGCTTTATAAGAAGCGGGGCAGGTACGCTGAAGCAGAGCCATTGTACAAGCAGGCGCTGTCCATTGCCGAAAACAGTCTGGGCAGGGATCATCTGGATACCGCCGAGTACGCAGCCAACTATGCTGAGCTACTGAGGAAGATGAATCGGCCAGGCGAAGCACAGCAACTGGAGTCCCATTACCAGATCGCCTCTTCATCCGGCAATTACGCTGAGAACAGCGCGCAGTCGGGGACACCGGCAAAGGAACGTGCGCCTGAGCCAGCAGCGACGGAGCAGTCTGAGCCCGATTATGGCGATTATATGGAAGCGGTGCAGCGCCGAATAAAGGATGCCTGGCAGCCCCCACCGTTGGGCCAATCGCTCACAACCGTTGTGCACTTTGCCATTGCACGGGACGGAAAGGTAGCCGGTGCCAGCGTTTCTAAATCATCAGGAAATGCTGAAGCCGATCGGTCGGCGCTGAACGCCTTGAAGACTGTCTCACTGGATCCCTTGCCAGCAGGCTCGCCGTCGTCAGTCGATGTTGATTTCACTTTCGACTTCAAGGGCAGGAGCGATAGCCAGGCAAGCCTGACCCGGGCTCTGATCCCTCCCGACGTCTTGCGCTGGCTTGTGCGTGCGTTGGATTGGCTAAAGCTAGCAGTCGCTGTTCCGACCGCTTTGATCGGCGTGCGATCAGCAGTTGCAGTAAATGAAACCAGGCAGCCGCGGGCAATCAGGGCCGCCAAGGATGCACCGGGTGGCGAGTTGATTCCGACCTCTCAAGAAACTGGGTATACCCCCAGAGATGTCCTCAATATGACTCTACTATCTGTAGGGTTTGTTGCCTTCTTCTTTATGCTCGATATCTGGCCACGGTATGCCCTTGCGTACCTGGTGGCACTGTTTGGATTACTCTGCCTTCTGCACTTGGTAAGGGCATTGGCGGGTGCCGTCGCAGGTATTATGAGCCTCGGATGGCCGAAATCCGAAGGCGTGATCAAAGAGTTCGCTAGAGTGCTCCGATCTACCGGCGGTAGACGCCAGACATTCAGATGGACCGAGTGTAGAATCCGTTATGAGTACAAAGTCCGCGGAAAGCAGTACAGCTCCAATAAGGTGATTGCAGCCAAGCCACTGGAGAAAGACTACTTGCGTTGGCTTCATGACTATCGCAATGAGCAGCGCCTCCCGGTTTATTACAATCCAGGAAAACCTGAGCAAGCCGTGCTGGAGCCTGGACTGTCCCGGTTCACTGTCCTTCAAATTGTGTTGTGGGGAACCCTCACGCTACTTCTGCTGACGGGAGTACAGATGGTGCTGATGCCTCCCCCGACGGTTGTCAATTTTTTGCCCAGACTATGAGGTGGTGCTTCTTCGATCTAGCGCCGGTCCTCTGGAATCAGATTGCCCAGATTGTGCGACAGGAGAAACTCTTTGAAGGCAGCGCGCATGTCCGCTCCGTCGGTGCCAACATCTACTGGGGAGAAGGGAGCAGTACGCTGGAGTTGAGCAACGCCCTCGTAGCGTCTCCCGTTCGTTTCGTTGGTTGTTTTCTCCTTCCGCTCAAGCGCATCTCCGGAGATTGCCGTGGTCTCTTCCTCGTCTTGTCGGCGGAACACGCCAACTATCTTCCCGGATGATTTTGAGACCCATACCTGGACTGAATCCTTCCGCTCAAGGACGCCCCGCTCCATCAGGCTAGCCTCAAAACCAATCCAGATGTTGTAGGAGACCATACCCTTCCCTTCTACTCTGGTAATTGAGGGCAGTCTGACTGCCGTCCATATCTGCTTTCTTGAATCCAATTGGCAGCCGTAGGTCAAATCAAATCGATTGATGTCTTTATCCGCCCTGCCTACGATTGGAGCGACCTGTCTTATTGTGGCATGCTCACAGTGCCAGCCCCCAGCCAGCTCAGCAGGCACCTGGTACCAGTAGAAGTCTCCCATGGCGGGCAAACATGCATCCGACCACTGCGCACCGGCCTTCAGGTTGGGCAGGATCTGATCGCGCCATTGCTGGAACGGTAAACGCGAGGTCGAAAGAGAATTCCCTTCCTCCACCCTTCCCTCAAGCGGCTGTGCCTGCGCCGCCGGGTCGTAAACGAAAGTGCAAGTGATCAGAAGTAGTGCTAACCACCACACGGTATGCCCACCCTCCAACTTTGCCAAGAAGTGGTTAATTGATCCCGGCGCTGAGGAAGCTGCACCCCGGTCTGTGCTTGTCAATGAGTGCCCTTCCCTGATACAGCGGTAATGCACCATGGCTAAATCTTATCCCCGGCTAGTATATTTGAGAAGGAGATTGTACGACCGGGTGAACATAATAAGAGCGTCGTGGCTAGTTGTTATCGGGATGCTGGGTTTTGCGGTTCAAGGATCGCCGGCTAGCGACTATCCGACAACTGCATATGATGCTTTCTACAAGGGCACAAGTCCTGGAAGCGAGTACACGCTGCGCATGGCCTCTGATGGTCACGGGCACTTTTTGACCGACTCGAAAGCCAGCGGTTGTAGAATGTGGAAGCTGGTTGATTTCGTCAATGGCATCGAAACCAGGATTATCGAGCTTCCAGGGGCTGGCCAACAGAAGACGGTTTCGAAGTTCCAGCCAAAGGCGGATGACGCGGTCGTGGACGCAGATTCCGCTAAGAGGCGGGGAGCTACGGCAATTGGCAGCAAGAAAATTGCTGGGCACCAATGTACCGGATACGAGACCGTCACACCCGGGGGCAAAGTCGAAGTCTGGGTGGATGATGATCTTAAGGTGCTTGTACAGTCGACTCAGAAAACCATGCTTGGTGTCAGCGTGGTGGAGCTGCAGTCCGTTTCCAATACCCCGGCTGCCGATTTATTTGTCGTTCCTGCCGACGGTAAGCTCAAGGCGGACTGAGGCAACGGCCCGCAGGTTCAGGCTCATGCTCTCGCTCAGGATCATTAGCGCGATTGCAGCGCCCTCAATCGGGTCGATTGTTACGGATGTGCGTGCGCGGGCATTGCGGCGCAGCAAGAAGACTCGCCCTTTCGGCTGCTGGGGAGCTCGCACGGTGCTTCCGATTGAGCGCAGGAGCCGTTGCAGAGTGCGATTGGGCATGCTACAGGCGTCCCGAGCCGATGTAGCCACCGCCTGCTGAAGCCCTCGAGCACCTGTGGGAATAGCGGTGTGGGCGCCTTCGTGATGCAGCACCGGTACTCATCATCCTCGGGCTCGGCGCTGGAGGTTGTCACTTCAGCATCGGCTGATTGGCGGGGCGAACGTTCAATCCTCAGCGGATTAGCGGCAACGACATCAGGGTCTGTCGTTGGCGAACACTGACCCTGGGGAGTTGCCGTTTGCCCCGACTGCTCCCCGTCAGCATGGGCAGGAACGGGCGCGCACACATATGCACCTGCGAATACAATTACTGCAAAGAGAAAAATGAGGAATTGCCGCATCGGCAGCCACCGGCAACTTTCCTGCAAACGATCGGTAGAAACTTTGCGCAAGCCTTGTCTCACTTATTTGCCAAAGAAGAAGCGTCTGCATTTCGGGCAGTGCCAGGCGGCGATGTTTATGCCCAGCCGGGCCCCGTTGAGCGCGAAGCCGGTAGCAGATCTAAGAAAGGAAGTCCCGCCCCCGGAAAAGGAAGCCACGCCCCGGGCACGGCCACCGCTCACCATTCTTATGGCAGGTAATCTGATTGTTGGCATGCCGCTCACCGGAATCATAGGTGGTTGGCTGATCTGATTCTGGTAACGGGCTACCTCCTCAGCATAAGATTTCTGGGCCTTCAAGTTAAATGCTTGCCCTGCCTGATTGCTAGCCTGGGCTGCTTGAGCGCGGGACTCAGCCGCCTGGGCACGGGCCTCAGCTGCCTGGGCGCGGGCTTCGGCCTCCTGAGCGCGGGTTTCGGCATCCTGGGCGCGAGCCCCGGCCGCCTGCCGTTTTGCGAGCTCCTGGGTAATTTCATTCACGGTCGCCCGCAGCTGCTCGTCCTGAGGATTTGCACTGAGCGCCAGCCGGTAATAGTTGAGCGCGCCGTCGAGATCGCCGCGTTGTTCGGAAAGCGCTCCCAGATTGTACAGAGCGTCGGCATTATTACGATCGCGGGAGAGCACCTGGCGGAAACTCTTCTCGGCGTCGTCGAGCCGTCCGGCTCGATAACTTTCCGTGCCCTGCTTTAGAAGATCATTCAGCCCGGGCGATTGGTTAACTGAGAAGTCGACATGCCCTTGCTTACGTTCCCGATCGGGAGCCGCTGCCGGCTCCGCTTGACCCAGGTCCAGAGCGGGAGCCTGAGGTGGCATCAATGTCATTGCAGACCCGGGATTAACGACTTTGCCGAGTGCCTCAAGACGCGCCGAAATGTTTCCTGTCTTGCGCTCACCGAAAACATTAGTCTCTAGCATGTCCAGCCGCTGCTCGAGCGGCGCACCGTCGCGTACGTTTCCGAACAGTAAACGCTCAAGCTTCCCTAATTGCGCTTCGGAGCTGGTCGAAGGTTGAGCCAGTGCGGACAAATTCCCATTGCTTGAGAAGGCGATGAACAGGCTCAATAGCGCATGCAACTCGCGGCGCATCGGCACCACCAGTGAGGAGATATTTATCCACACCATAACAGATTTGCAATTTTCGCGCTTGCTCACCGGCGAGCACGTGGCGCCTGCATCTTGCATCGATATGTCAAACTTCGAGCAACCGCGCGCCGACATTCTTGGAGTCTGTATTGCTGACACCAACAGCATGAAAAGCTGGGGACCAGTCTAGAACGCTGCGCCAGGCTGGGCAGTAAACCGGTTCAATGAATCGTGGCCCTTTGCCGGCCGAGTCCACTAATTTATTTGTAAGCCCAGATCGTTTGTGAGCAGCACTTCAATTTCTTGTCCCGGCTGCAGATAGACGTTGTCTCCGGTGCGAAATAGGGCCACCGCTGAGCTTCCGATCAGGGTTGCGACTGCTGGCGCACCGAGCGTAGCAACATTGACCGCCATCAACGAGCTGCGCGTGGAACCAGTGGAGTTCAACCCAGTAACCGTCCTCAAGCTGTCGCCTACGCGGGTACCAAAGCTGGTGCCCGGATCAAGCTCACCGCGCTGGTTGCTGACCCCCTTCTGAAACTCCAGTGCGGCGTCTAGTGGGATGACGTCTCCCACCGGTGTAACAATTTGCTCAAGCTTCAAGCCAATGCGGGCGGCACGGCTGATCAGTCTGGGTTTCGTGACTTCGCATACCCGCCCTCTGACCAGACTTCCCCGCGGCAGTAAAAGGCTGCGCCCGATGAACAGATCATCCCTGACATGCGCCTCAAATATGTCTCCAGGCTGGCTGGTGCGTGCGTCGACCGGGTATTCGACCACCAGCTTGAGGCGGGTTTGAACCGGGAGCGTGGTCGACTCAAGCCCGGCTTGCAGGGCCGCACCCGGGCCTGCTTCCCCTGGTTGGCTCGGTGGACTCTGGTTCCCCGGGAAGTCTGGCACATTTTTCGGCTCCATGAGCCGCGACGGTACCGTATATGGTGCCAGCCCGCCGTTTGATCGCCGCGGTATCCGAGACTCGTTTCCGCCGGCGATTGACGAAGCGGGTATCGCAGACCAGAGCGTGGCGGCCAACAAAATGATAGTAGATGTTTTCCTCAAGCTAGGATCTCCTGGCTGCACCCATGTCCACTACCGTGTCTAAAGACGTCCTGATTTTACCGGAAAGTTCCCGAATAGGCAGCATCAATCTGCAGTGGACAGTGCCGCCTCGACCGCTGCCACGTCTTCCGGCACATCGACGGCCAGCGACCGGTAGCGACCCTCGACCACGCGTATGCGGATACCGTTCTCAAGCGCCCTCAACTGCTCCAGCGACTCCGCTTGCTCGAGCTCCGTGGGCGGCAGGGAGGCCAGGCGCAGCAGACAGTCCCGCCTGTAGACATAAAGCCCCACGTGCCCCAGGTAGCGGCGCCTGTCAAAGGAACGGTTGTCGCGGTAGAAGGGGATAGCCGCGCGGGAGAAGTAGAGGGCAAAACCAGCCTGGTCGAGGACGACCTTAACGATGGTAGCGTTCTCGGCCTCGGCGCTCTGTGTGAGCGGGGCAGCCAGGGTAGCCATCTCAGTCGAGGGATCGGAGAGCAGCGGCTCGATGGCGGAATCAATAGCCTGCGGATCGATTAGCGGCTCGTCTCCCTGGACATTGACGATCACGCTCCAGTCCGGCAACCTGGTTGCTACCTCAGCCAGGCGGTCCGTCCCGGAAGGGTGGTTGGAGCTGGTCAGCACTACGTTGCCACCAAAGGCAGACACTGCTTCAGCAATGCGGCCGTCGTCGGTGGCGACAAGGACCTGATCTACCAGGGATGCCATCTCCGCCTGCCGGTAGACCCGCTCAATCATGGTTACCCCGTGGATTTTCACCAGCGGCTTGCCCGGGAAGCGCGTTGACGCATAGCGGGCGGGAATTATCGCGGCAATCCTCAACGTCTCGCTCAACGCCGATCCTCCAGACAGAAGCGGTGCGGGCTTCATCGGTAACTATTCCGGCCAGTTTCCGACCAGTTCGGCTTTACTGCATGAATAATTTTTTAGGCATCTGATAAAAGTTGGCGAATCAGGTCAAGGGCCGATGTTTTCAGGAGGCCGCAATCGGCTACAGGCAGGCGACCAGGGTTGTTGTCAGTAAAAATGTGGGCAAGCTAAACTTAGAAAACGGACCTCGTAAAATGTCTGCCGCGGGGGTCATCTAAAGGATGCGGTCCCAGACGCCCCTGGTCGAATCAGGCAGTTAACCAAGGTGAGGACTGATTGTGAATTGCCTTTGCTCGGAAAAAGATCCGCTAAACCGCCAGCTGGTGAACAAGCTTGTCAGCGTTGAGCACGAGCTTGTCGATGTCGCGAAGCGAATCCTCAAGACAGCCAGCGACCCAGTTTCGGCGGTCATTCGCTTTCTGCATGAGCGTCCGGAGAACCATCTGTTGCCGGGCTACCTGGTAAATAAGGTTCTCCTGGAGACATTTGGGGAAAGGGAGCGCATTCCTGCGCTGATCAACCTGCTGGCTGGCCATGTCAAGGAGATCATTCGCCAGTCTAATGTCATCAACATAATCAACGAACATCCAGCAGTTGAACGCTGGGGCAGCTACATAATCAAGCAGAAGGAGCGAATCAACTTCGAGGTGGGGCTGGAGAAAGGGAAGCTTGTCTTGAAGAACATCGCCGGGTTGCATACTATCGAGCAGGGGATTGAGATCCCGCTGGAGAAGATTCTGATCAATCCCCCGAAGCTGGAGGTCACGATTCGGTTGGGAGTTTTCCGCCCGCAACGCATTGTCGACATAGTCTGAAAAGCTTTCGCCTCTTGTTTCACTTGGCCAGTTCCAGCTGGAGCCGGTCACGGCGCCGCCGCAGGTCACCGCACAGGCAGGAGCCGACGGTGATATTCTTTATGCTTGCCTGAGCCTCCGGTCTGGGCTGCCTAAGGAACGGTTGCATGGTCTATGTGGTAATTGGCATCACGGTTGCCCTTCTAGGGCTCTGGCTGTGGCTCAATTACTGGGATCTGTCCAAGGCGCGCAACGCTCTGGATGCGGCCTGGAGCAGAGTGGACACCAGCCTCAAGAGCCGACACCAGCTCATTGAAAAGCTTCAGCAGTCGGCAAGGGCAGAATTCAAGCAGGAGCCCGAACTGCTTGTCAAACTTGAGGTTGCGCTTGCCGCGGCGCAAGGTACGACCAGTCGAGAGCAGTCCGACAGGCAGATTGCGGAGGAAAAGCTGGGGGAAGCGCTCGGGCAATTTCTGTCCGCTCTAGAAAGGCATCAAGAGGTTCTGGGGGCCGAGCCCTATAACCGATTGAGAGACGAGATCGTCTCGGTGGAAGATGAGCTGACGGTCGGGAGGCAGCAGTACAACTCCCTGTGCGTGCGCTTCAATATGCAGCTAAGCGTTTTTCCCGCCAGTCTTTTTGCCAGCAAGCTGGGCATGCAACCGGCTGCCGAGTTTCACATGGACGATGCTTTTGATCGCTATCCCTTGAAAATAAAGCCTACGCTGCCCACGCCCAGGCGTTCGCTCTTGTTGGAAGAGGAGACTGGCCCAGCCCAGTCAAACCCGAAGGAATAAGATGCAAGGCACCGCTGGCGGTGCCTGCGCTCATCAGGAGCTGACGATGGCCACTGTGAAGAGAACGAAAGTAATTGCTCACCGGGGCGGGCGCCGCTGGGCTCCCGAGAACACTATGGCTGCCTTCCGAAGAAGCCTAGAGGCGGGAGTTGATGGAATTGAGCTCGATGTGCAGCGGTGCGCATCAGGCGAGATCGTAGTCTTTCATGATAGCGACATCGGACGCACCACCAATGGTGTCGGGCGAGTCGCGGACATCAGCTATGCTGAGCTCCGGCGTTTGAGCGCGGGACTCTGGTTCGATCCACAGTTTCGTGGGGAATATGTGCCGCTGCTGCAAGAGGTCCTGGATCTGCTGAACGGTCGCCTCCTCCTGAACATCGAGATAAAGAACGCGCCGGTAGAGTATCCTGGAATTGAAGAAGATGTTCTGGAGTTGCTGCAGGATTACCCTTACCGGGACAAGATCATCATCAGCTCTTTTGATCATGAGCTGCTGCTGAAGATTCACGCTCATTCTCCTGATTTGAGTCTGGGGTTGCTTGCTGACGCACTGTTCGTGGATCTGGCTGCCTATGCAAAGCGGTTGGGCACCACCTTCTGGCATCCGTGCTACGAATCGCTGCGTGCCCAGGCAGTTCAGGATGCGCACCAGGCAGGGATTCAGGTGTACGCCTGGACCATGAACTCGGCCAGGGAGTGGTCGGATGGACTGTCGATGGGACTCGACGGCATCATCACTGATGATCCGGCAGCGCTCATGCAGTTTCTGGACCGGGTAGCGAAGGTCACAAGGTGATCTTCTTCAGCCCTTCCGACGCTCGCTTGCCTAGCTCCGAATTAGGGACAAGCCTGATCACCTCTTTGTATTCAGCCTTAGCCTGCGGATACTGGCGCAAGAATACGTAAACAACTGCGCGCAGGTAATGCGCCTGCGGGTGCTTGGGATTGAGCTTGAGGACCTTGTCGAGAGCTGTTAAGGCCCGCTGATAGCGCTTGCAGTGCAATTCA
>Ga0066388_100000330_pt1 | contig 21365 bp, 14 predicted proteins | sample PanSoiMetaGPlot6_FD_64539 | JGI IMG/M metagenome (GOLD analysis project Ga0066388, IMG submission 64539) | Tropical forest soil microbial communities from Panama analyzed to predict greenhouse gas emissions - Panama Soil - Plot 6 (Hybrid Assembly) | ecosystem: Environmental > Terrestrial >...
TGGTTGCCACGGACTTCCGTGAAAGAAGAGGCAGGACACCCCACCTATTTCGCCGCCCCAGACAGTTTGTCTGGCCGCAAGCCACGAGAGATTGTCGAGTGTGATTACACGCTGGGCATATTCGACGCCGAAGCGCACGCTGTCCGGTATACCGCCGGGGCAACCCTGGAGCAGGAAGTAGTCGTGATTTCCAAGAATGCAGATTGGATCATAGCGTCTTAAGAGATCGAAAGTCTCATTGACCTGGCAGTAGTATCCGACCACGTCTCCCAGGCAGACGACACGATCGGAGGCGTCCAGCAGGTCAGCCAGGACAGACAGCGCCGCCGCGTTGGCGTGTAGATCGCTAATTAAGGCAAGACGCATAAGACTCCATCGTCAGCTCGGATGCCCGCGGGCGATCGAGCCTTCCCGAGGCACGTAGCTGATCGGTGGCAGCGGGCTCTACGTAAATCTCATCCCAGTAGCGCAGGGCGATTCCCCGCGTCGTTATTCTAGGCAGGTCGTACGCCGGCTCATTGAGCACAAAGTGGCGCAATGCTGCTTCCACGTCGTTCCAGCCGAAACTGGCCCGCAACGATGTGGTTCCGGAAAAGCGAACGTTGATCTCGAAGCAGACCGGTCGTCCGTTCGAAAGGCGCAATTGCACATTGGCTGGTCCCATGGGCTTGAGAGCTGCGGCGATTCGTGCTGCTTCGGCGCGTACTTCCGGGAAGTCGCCGACTTCGGCCCGGCAGGTCGTACCGTGCTGAAGTTCTCGATGCATGGCAATTGTTCCTCTGAGAACCCCGTCTCTGTCCGTGAAACAACCAACCGTGTACTCGCTGTCGTCGCTGCCCAGGCATTCCTCCAGAACGTAATCAGTCTGGCTCAAAGCATACTGAAGTCCGGCCTGGTTGGTGATCTTGAGAATCCCTATGCCGCCCCGTCCGTAACGGGGCTTGGCAATGAGCGGATATCCGCAGTCCGCCACCAGTCGCGCCACTGCATCGGCGTCACTGCAATCGGCATAGCGTGGGAAGTTGAGACCGTTGGCCTCGAGCCACTGGCAGGTTTTCAGCTTGTCGTCGCCTATCGCTAAAACCTCCGGGCGGCTGACGATGCAGAGAGCGCCGCTCTGGGAGCGGATTTCTTCTGCATGTTTGGCCATGAACGCCAGATTGGGCTCTACGCCGGATAAGACAACATCGATGCGCTCAGCCCGGCAGGTGTCAACCAGCCAGGTCAGAAACCCGGGGTCTGCCGCCAGCGGCGAGACGTAGGCGCGATCGGTCATGTACAGTCCACGTGCCAGTGGGGAAACGCAGGCGCCGACCACGTGAGCCTTAAGCGAGCTGGCTGCCAGCGCCTTCAGGATCCCCTGGCTGACGTGTCCACCGACGCCCAAGACCAGCACATTCAGTTGTTCAGTCATAACCGGTTACCTCAGTGCCGGCCGCGCCGGCTAACTCCGTAGCAAGGTTCTTGCCACTCAGTATCCCCCGCCTGCCCCGGGGGCTCGAGCTGTCACCGCCGCTCAAAGCGCTTTCCTGATTCTGATCGCACACCATATATGGTGGCTGCCGCATGCTCCGTATGTACATTCTGGCCATGTATTCGCCAATTATTCCGAGCGAGAAGAGTTGAGCGCCGGCGAAGATGACGATGATCGATGCCAGGAATGGAAAGCCCTGCACGCAGCCGCCGGAAAGGAAATAGGAGCCGATCACATATGCAAGAATTGCCATCCCGAACAAGATGCATAGAAAGCCATTGATGGTGGCCAGCCTGAGCGGCAGCGTACTGAAGCCGGTGATCATGTTGAGAGCATGTGCAACCAACTTGCTGAACGTGTAATTCGACTCGCCTGCCTGCCGTTGTTGATGTTTGATTGCTACCCAGGAAAAGCGGGTGGTTCCCCAGGTAAACAGCGCGTCGATGTTGATGAATGGGCTGTCAAAATTGGCAAAGGCATCTCGCAAATGAGTTCGGAAAATGCGGAATGACCGGATCTTGCTGGCGCTGGATGCGCCCATAGCGCTTTGAAGCACGATCTTTGTGATATGAGATGCAAGGTTACGCAGCAGTCCGTGCTTCTGATAAGCCGGCACGCCGTACACCACGTCGTATCCTTCTTGCAGCTTGGACACGAGCAATGGGATTTCTTCCGGTGGATTCTGCAGGTCGTCGTCCATCGTGATGGTCACTTCGTGGCGAGCCGCGCGGATGCCGCACAACAATGCGGCATGCTGGCCGTAGTTGCGCATGAAGTTGATCGGTCGAATCCATGAATGCCGCGAGGCCAGTTGCTGCATGACTTCACGGCTATTGTCGCCACTGCAATCATTGATGAGGATCAGCTCGTACTGATAAGCGAGTTCGTCCAGCACCGGATGAAGCGCCGCCACCAGCTTGGGTAGAGTTTGGCTGCCGTTGTAGACAGGAACGACGACGGAGATGTTCAATACGACCACCTGACAAACCCCCTGATTGTACGACCAAACGGACCGGCGGGGATCCCGAGAAGCACTAATATTTGGTCATGTCGAGCGTTTGAGAGCTTGCACATAAAGGAAATCTCACCAGTGCCGACCTGCCAATCGCTGGACCACTCGTATTGCCGTCCGGTGCGAACACTTGATAGCGACAGGGAGCATCGCCGGCGCCAGCGCTGGGGCGGTATGTCAGGAGGGCGGCAGGTGCGAGGGCAGTCCGTACAGGCGCAAAAGCATTATCCAGGCGCCTAAGCAGACAAGCAGATTGAAGCCGAGAAACGCCCATACCGCCAGCCGTCCGGGGCGAGGCCCGAGTCTGGACAGCCCCTCGAGCAGGAGGGCAATGATCGGAATCTCGCAGATAAAGAAGTACCGGCCCTGCGGACCGCCCATCTGCGAGGCTACCATCATCGTGAAGTTAACTAGAATACATAATCCGAACATCAACCGGATGGCCGTCCTCGCCAGCTCTGATCGGCTGGCCGGAACCGCGAATCGTGTTCTCAACCAGCCAGCGATGCCGGCGACCACAAAACCAAGATAGATGAAGTAGATCGGGCGCCACATCCAGCGCGTCATGTGCCCAAACAGTCCCCAGAAGCTGAAGAAAAGGAAGCGCCACCACTGCTTGCTGGTCAGCAGTTCCCAGGCTGACATCTTGTAACTGAGCGGCCGGTTGAAGCCGCGCGCAAATGTTTGATATCCGGTCTTGATGCCCAGGATGTCAGCCAGGCCGTATTCGTGAGCATTGCGCCAAAACCACCAGAGGGACGTGGCCGCGCCGGCAGCGGCCACGAGCAAAAGGCAAGATAGACAGGCAGCAACAGAAGCGCCGTGAATCCAGGCTGCTGCCACCACCGACAGTGCTGCCACAGGAATCAGCGACAATCCATTGTATTTGGACAAAACCAGAAGACCGAGAAGCGCGCCTATGAGCGCACAACGCTTCATAGCCAGACCGCTTTTGAGAGTCAAGACCAGCAGATACAAGACTACGGCAGCCAGGGCGCCGGCAGTGGAATCGTTGTTCGAGTATGAGTGCACAAAGGCAAACTGAGGATGAAACACCATCACCCAGGGCAGTGCGGAAGCGAGCAGAGGTTGATCGGGGAAAATCTCAGTGCCGGCGCGGAAGCCGGCCCAGATTGTGATCAGCCCCATCAAAAGACTGGCGCAGCGAGACAACAAGACGAGGTGTTCGTCAGGAAACAGCCGTGCTAGAAAGACGTGAGGCAGGTAGCCTAGCTGGGGGAGGGAACCATAAACCGCGTCGATTCCGCCTGCCTTCACATCGCCAGCATCCGGAAGTCGCAAGTTTTCGCGCATAAACTGGATGACCCAAAGATGATGATGCTCATCCGGAGCCTCGCCAACCGGCACGATCAAGACGAATGCAAAACGTACCAGAACAGCAGCCAGGCAAATGAAAAAGAAGCGGTGCTTGCCGCTCCAGGCTAACAAGCTCTTGAAACCGCCGGACACTGTCAAGATTCTCTGTGGCTCACCTGCGAAGAACTCATTCTCGCATATCGCGTCCCAGGTCTTGCCGGGTTTTCAATGGCGAGCGCCACCATTGCCATCATGCTGTTTACATACAACATTGCAAACGGTCTCACCGCCGGAGTCGTCCTTTATCCGATTGTGAAGGTGGCCTCCGGACGCTACCGCGAGCTTAATTCCGGGTCGGTCGTCCTCGAGGTCTCGTCTATTTCATATTCGGCTTGCCGCACTAAATGCGTGGCCTCCCTCACCCGAGCTGGGGAGGACTGTGCCGATTGACGGGTAGCTGGATATTTGATAAGTGATGGAATAGTGCGCTGGCGTTTCCACTAATTCGTAGATTAATTGTGGGAGGCTGGGGAGTCTAAATTCTGAGTTGCCGGCAGTCAGCAGGTTTGAGTAGCGGTTGCAGTTCAATTGGTTGCCCGGCGGACGTTCAGGGTTGCAGTAGGCGCACTGCAAGTGTCGTCATCCGTGAATTTCGATTGGGAAGAACCAAGCCATGAATCCAAGCAATTCTGAGTCGTCAGGCGACGTGCGCGAAATCTCGCTCGACCTTCCGCTATTCATGATGGACAAAGTCATCGAGGAAGTTGCTGACGGGCGCGCAGAACTGACCGGTTCGCAGCGGAGAAAAGCCGAATCGGTGAGGGCCGGTGCCAGGACCGGCATCACAAGAGATTTCGGAAAGATGGTCATCGACGGTGTATCCGAAGGTGTAGGCACCACCCCTGGTATCGAAATCGAGCATGCTGCCGTCGACAGTGCGCACGCCGATGCTGCCGAGGGCGAAAAGCCGGCAAAGACCATGCCTCCCGACGTTGCCGAGCTCCTGGTCAGGGTTCTGAGCTCGCCGGAGTTCGAGTCTTTGCTGGACCAGCCTGTGCAGACGATGCTCTGGACACCGGAGACTGCTGGATCGGTGTCGGACCAGTTGGCAGGCGCGTGCCTGAGCTTTCGGTTGGCTGAACCGGCGGTCGCTGCGGAGCGAGCCGAGAAACCTCCTGTCAGTCCTTCCGAGGTAGCGCTTGAACGAAAAGAAAGTGCGGAGCAATCGTCAGCCAGTACTCCTGCCTTTAAGGAGCCCCCGCTAAATCCGGAAAGGCAGGCGCAGGAACAGGCTACCGTGGGTGAAGATCGATCGCAGCACGCTTTCCTGCAGGATCTCGGCAGTATAGATCAGGCTGCCTGGACCAAGCGTCTGGAGATGAGACTGCTTTTGGAACGCCCCGGCCAACTGGAGAGGGGAACCGAGAGGGAAGATGCCGATGATAAACAAATCTGGGCTGCACGCCCGAGGATCAGACGGACCCTGGAGCGACCGGCATTCCTGCCGGACATCGCCGAGCAAGATAAAGGAGAAAAGGAAGCGTGGGCGAAGCGTCCGAAGCTAAGGGGCACGCTCGAACGGCCCGCCGTTCTCGAGGACTTGATTCAAAAGGAGGCGGGCGCCGATCAAGCCTGGGCCAAGCGCCCCAAGCTGAGACAAACATTGGAGCGCCCGGCCAACCTGGACGAAATCTTGCGCGACGCGCGGGCGATGTTCATCGCCAACCTGACCGCGGCGTCCAAATACTACGGCCGACATGATGAAGCGGGCGGCGACTCGGCCGTCGACAAGGCCATATTCGAGCTGGTCCGACCCGGTGGGGTGACAGAGAGTGGCGTTGCCATAGCGCCGATCATTTTGGCGACGCTAGACGGCATTCTCTTCGAGTATGGAAAATCCAGCGGTGCCACCACGAACGGTGCAGAACGGACAGGCGAATCTGTCGACTCTGCATCGGAGCGACGCCAGGTGTCGATGAATCTTGCCCAAATAGCTCAGATGAACATACTTGCTGCAAATGCTGCAGACGCCAGTGCCAGGCTCGTGGCCGAAACCGGGCGGGCGCTCGTCAAGGTTGAGGAAATGAGCAACCTCACCAGCAACATTTCTCAGATGGTGAAGGATGCAATCAGCAACCGAGCCAGCAGCATCCAGCATGCAACCATAGAAGCCATGGCTCGGGCAGCTGCTAAAGAAAACTGCGCCGAGTCACTGGTGACGCTCATCAAACAGAATGTCCGCGAGTCCATTGAAGTTGAGTCACGACAGACTCTCAAGCAAACAATCAAGACGATGTCCGTGAAGAGCGCACAGGATCAACGGACTGGCGGCACTCGACCTGCTGGCGATCGAATGCCGGTTGCCAGCAAGCGAGACAAGGGCAAAGAGGACGGGCCGGTGGCCGCCGGTGGCGGGGGAGCAGCCGCTGAGCGCGCGGAGACCACGCGAGCCCGGGAGTCGGCCGAGGAGAATCTCGAATCGTTTGAGAAGTACAAGGCGGCGGCACGCCCGGAGGCTGAGACCGCGGCTGTCGCAGTCACTCCAGCAGAGACTATGCCCCGGCCGAAGAGCAAGAAGGTGGAGTCTGCGGAAGCGGAGCCGGTGACCAAGCAACATGGTAGCCTCGAGGTTGGTGGACCCGGCGCCAGTGCCGCGCGTTTCCTACTGGTCCCACAGGATGCTCCGGGCGCGATGACCGTGACAATGATCGGGCGTTCCGGACAGGACCTTTCTCGCCTTGGCGAGCTATTGGTTGCTGCCCTGTCACGGAAACCCTTGTTGGCTCGTTTGATTGCTGCCTGCGGTTCGCTGCGATCCGAAAGCCGGCCAGCGGCCGAATCGACCGTCTTCGATATAAGCCTGGACGGCTTAGGTTCTGGCGAGACGTTGTTGATCGTGTTGGCCAAGGATAAAGACGAGGCCTTGAAATTGCAGGCGCACGTGGCCCAGGAGCTCTCCGTTGAAAGCGGCGCCCCAGTGAAGGTGGACGAGAGCGAGCATCGATGCGAAGGGGCGGCAACGCTGCCGATAGCGGCCCTGGTCGAACCGCAGGCGGTAGCTGCTGCGGCGCCGGAATCGAGCGCTGGCGACAACGAGCAGCAAGCACCTGCTGACCGCGAGCAAGGGCGAGATAGCTCATCTGTTCAGGGCGACCAGCCTAGATCGGCCTGGGATGCTTGCAAACAAGCTTTAGGCCGGCTGTTCGGCCGTGGATCTTCGTAGGGGCGGGGGTATCCCGCCTATTGCGAAGGAGTCGAGAGCTTGGGAAGCCTTTGGTAAAAGTCATGTCCCCGCTGCAGGTCCGGTGGGGGGGGAAGCAGTACCGGTGAGTGCAATGCCCTGCGTGCGGGGACCGACTAGTTCAGAGAAAACTTGATTGGGTGGGGGGGAACTTGCGTTTCCTTACTGAACATGGCTGTAGATTACAGCGAATTTGTATCCAAGTTGTTAACGAGTCGAGCTGCCTGGAATTTTCTTTTGAGACTTCGGTGCCGCAATTAATACGATAGGTGCCGCCCCTGACTGGCTTGCGGGAATGCTTACAGTAAAGGATAGATAGAGCCCTGACGACGGACGAACAGAAATCCGCCAGCGCCCCTAGTCAAAGTAGGCTAGAAAGCGAGAAACTTCTGATGCCGTCGGCAAATACAGAATCGTTCCCTGATTGAGCTGTCTGTAGACAGCGCCATCAGTCAGCGTGGCCGGGAGATCTTCTTTGTTGATTTCATAAATCACGTAAGAAATTCTCGCATCATTGAAAAGCTCGAATGCGATCGAATCTAGAGTGTCATTCTCCTGGACGACGTAATAATCGCGCCCCCATTGCGCATGCGGGCCGCCGGGCTCGTGTGATTGGATTGGCTCCGGCATTATCATGTCATCGTCTGCGCGGTCTATTTCATCGACGAGCTTTGCGAATTCGTCGAGTAGAGCGTTCGAGCCGGGTTCCGATTTGAGAGCGCTCTCGAGCTGTTTGCGGTTCATCTTGATGAACTCAAGTAATGCGCAGGCGGCGGCCCGGTCAGTCGAGCCTGTGTGGGGGGCGCTTTCACCCGATGCAATCGCTTCTTCAGCTTTTCTTTCCGGTGGGATCGTACCGGTCGGCGGACCTGCAGTTCTGTCGGATACGTCGGCGATTTCTCTCTGGAGCGAGCGATTTGGCTGGTCGTGAACAGCGTCTCTCATCGACCGCACGAACGCGCTGACCAATCCTTGCAAGTCGGCGATCAGTTTGACAGCGGGAGCGCCCTTTTCAGGCTTGCCGGCGTTGCCGGTGGTCTTTCGATCGGTGACGCGGATTCCCGGTTCTTTTGCGTCGTTTGCAGACCTGCTTGTGGCTCCTTGTCGATCGGTAGGACGGATCCCCGGCTCCGTTGCATCGTTGGTCGACTTGATTTTGGCAGCTGCTCGATCGGCAAGACCGAATTCCGGCTCCTTTCTGTCAATCCCAGACTCAACGGTGCCTTTTCCACCGGTAAGACCTCTGCTCGAGCCGGACTTTCCGGCATCGCTAGCAGTAGCGATAATCCATGGAGTAAATCGGGGAGGGAAGATTATCGGCACATCAGGACCCACTCTGCCAGTGGCCGCTGGCACCTTGGTTTGATCTATCGGGACTGATGGTGACTTCCCGGTGTGCACATCGGGCCGCAAAGACGCGCCACTCGCATGACCTACCTTGTCGGCCGGCAGGTCGGTTCTTGATCCAGCCGCTGCACTGCCAAGCTTCTCGATCGAGTCCAGCCTGCCAGCACGTGAGATTCCGGGCTCTTCTCTGCTGCCGAACTTATTCTCCGCTCTATGCACGGAACTCTTGGTCGTATCGGACTCCGAGTGTGCCAATCCCTGTCGCTCTGTGTCGCTACAGCCAATTGCATGATGACCAGTAGAAGAATTTCCGATTGGAGGGTTGTGCGGAGGCCCGATGTCATGCCAATCCGATCCTGCGATCCGCCGCTCGGCGGATGTTGGAGCAGTTCCTGCTCCTGCCTGTTTTTCGGAAGCAGTTCTTGGAAGAGGTAGATCAACCTTGCTCGAATTGATGTTAGGAACCTGGCTCGGTCCCGCGGCGGACTGTCGTGACTGCGCGTCGCCAGGTGACGACGCCACGGCACCCCATGGGAACCGCGGTTGCTGCTGGGGCTTATCACCCGTTGAGTGCTCGCTCTCAGGACCTGATCGTGTCCCCGTCGCAGACGCGGAGGAAGAACCAGCACCGGTCAGCGAGCGATCTGACAGGCGTGGATTGTGTGGAAGGCTCGATGAAATTTCCGGGAGCGCGGGTCCAGTTGAATGCTTGGCGGTATCGGAGATTTCTCCTTGTCGGGTGGTCTTGTCGCTGGTGCTCCCGCCGGCTTTTTCGGAGTCGAGATTCGATTTCCCTTCTGGCTGCTTAATAGAATTGCCGATGGTTTGAAAAGGTTGCTCGGACAGGTGAAGGGTCGGCAAGTAACTTTCTGCCGTCTTGCCCGGGGTTTTGCTGGCGTCACGGTCTACAGGCAATCGAAGCGCTTCATTGGCCCCAAGGGCAAATCCGCCGATCTCTTTGTTCGCGACATCAATTCCACCCGCACTGGTCTCCGATCGTTTCGCCGGTGTGGCTTCGGGAGACGAGCCACGCTCTGGCACCGGCACCGAAGACTTTGCATCGCTCACCTGACGCGGCTCGCGAATTTGTGCGGTCGCCCTGCCTGCTTCCTGAGACTGAGCTGGCTTCGTTTCTTCCGCAAGCTTGCGAAACTCCCTGCCCCCTTCTTGTATCGATGGCATGATTGGTGCCAGTGGCTGGGAATCTTTCGATGCTCTCCCGGTTGCAGTCAACTGACGTTTGACTGCATCATCATCAGTGGAAATTTGCTGTGAGTCGTTTTTTCCCCGATCGGTTGCTGTCGACTTCTGAGACTGTGCTTCTTGTTGCCTGCGCCCTTTGTCGAGTAGTTCCTGGACAAACTGATCGTGGCCTCTACCAAATACAGCGCCAAATGCTTGCTTGACCAGCCGGTCTTCGGGGTGGTCATTGCTTTCGCGTCGGTCACCCGTCGAGCCGTCGTACACCATTGGATTGCGCCCTCCAGCCTGCGTATGTTGCAGGTTACAGAGAATCCGTATCCGAGTTGTTTACGAATGGCAACAGCCGCCCCATCGATGGAGGCGGCTGTCGATCCGGGGAACAGATATCTACTGCGTGGCTGTCGCCTGAGCTCTCTGTTCCACCTTGTAAGCCTTCTCATCGAGCTTATCGGCACGTTTGGCTATCTTGTCGCGCTCCTTCACCGGCATGCTCGGCTCGAGGGAAACATAGGCGCGATACTGAATTGCCGCTTCACGCAGTTGTTGTGCTGTCGGCCTGGACACCTCTTCGAGGGACTTGGCCAATCCCAGTCGTGCCTTTGAGACCTTCGGGTTGGCGAAGATTGCCTCGTGATACTTGTCGATTGCGCTGGGCAGCATTTTCTTGTGTGAAAGATCGTCAGCGAACGTCAGATCCTTGCGTGCCACCTCGCGAGCCTTTGCAACCTGGCTTTGCCCGCGCTTTGCTCTTTGATCGCCTCCTGGGAAAGTTGCCGCTTTTCGATAGGCGGCCTCGGCAGAATCGAGATCTCTGATCATGAGGGCCAGATCGGCAATTGCAAATGTTTGCTTGGCATCACGAGCGTTGGCAATGACCGTGTTCATTTGAGTCGCCGCTTCCTGAAAACGATTTTGTGCCAGCAAAGCTTCGGCGTAGCTTATGCGCTCACCGTCGTTTTGTGGCGGGCGGATTGTCGAGATATCGACAGTCTCGCCGCTCAGTGCACGCAATTTGGCTTGGGCGAGACGCAGGCGCATGTCGTTCGGGTTCATTTGCACTGCCTTGTTCAACATCTCTTCGGCGCGTTCATAGTCATTAGATCCGAAGAAGCCGCCGGTGGTCTCCTTCTGTGCCTTCAAGTAATATGCAGTGGTCAAACCCTCGGCGGCTCGCGAGCTGCCGGGGAATGAGGACAACACGGTTTCATATTCTTTGATCGCGTCGTCTAGCTTTTCTACACGCAGGCTTTGGTCGCCAATGCGCAGGTGCAGTTCCGGATTGTCGGGCATGAGCTCGAGCCCTCCGCGCAGTTCGGCAATTGAGTGCTCAATATCGCCGCGAGCTTCGCGTATGTTGGCAATCCCGAGATAGGCAGCGGCGTTTTCCGGTTTGATTCTGATTGACTCCTGATACTCGCGCACGGCTGCGACCGTATTGCCCTGAGTCTCGTATGCCTTACCGAGAGCAAGTCGCACGGGCCAGCTATTGGGGAACTGGTACTGGGCGATGTTCAGCTCTTTGAGTGCGGCATCCACCAAGCCCTGCTGCAAGTATGCCTGTCCTAAGCCGTAATGGGCGGTCGAGTCGCCTGAGTTAAGGCGAACCGCTTGCTTAAAGTCGGACACAGCGCCGCCAAAATTCTTCTGGGCCAGCTTTACGAGGCCGAGGCCGCTGTAGGCATCAGAATATCGAGGATCCATCTGGGTGGCCGCCCGAAATTCATTGGCGGCTTCGGCCAGCTTCCCCTGCTCCTTGTAGACCATTCCCAACGTGTAGTGCGCTTCCGGAATATCCGGATCTGCGCTCAACGCTCGTTGCGATTCTTCCTCAGCTTGCTTGAGAGTGGATTCTCGTGATTTGCGAATTGTGCCGGATGACGACTGCAGGCGATTGAGCATCACCATGGCCTTTCCGGAATGTGCTCCCGGATTGTCCGGGTCCTTGGCAAGAACGCGGTCGAATTGCTCTTCGGCACCGTCCAGTTTGAATTGCTTGCCGAGAGCCATGCCCAAACCAACCGCGGCGTTAACGTCGCCAGGATCCTTGCTCAGTGCTGTCCGGTAGAAGTCTGCCGCCTGAGCATACTTGCCTTTGACCAGCAATTGGTCGGCAACCACGACCGTGTGGCTGATCCGACCTTTATAGATATGTCTGCGGGCGGGCTGCTGCGACTTCTTAGCCAGCGCAGCCGAGCTATCGAGGGATGCCAGAGAGCCTGTCATGGTGACGCACCCGATTGCCAGGCTGATTGCAGTTATGCGGCGAAAGATAGTCATGGTTATTACCATCCGTTTCTGTAGGTCGACGTTGTCATTTCCTGGGGCGGTGTAGCAATAAACCGGCTACGTGAGCCATTCCCGATTTGAAGCCCCTTTGCGCTGTGCGCGAGGATGACAATAGGTATGGGTTTCCTGGGAATGAGTATTTTAAAACGCCCAAACAAGCGACGCCTGACCGAACAAAAATGTTCCAGCCGCCTATTGGCAACCGGGCAAATCTTGACCACTGGCGTTGTCAAGCTCGGTAACCAGCCCGCCGCACTGGGAGGAAGAGGTCAGGCGGTAGGTGCTGCCGCTGCCGGGCGCGTTTGGCGAGCTGGCAGTGGGTATTCGAGAATCTCCATGAGAAGCTCCAGCCGGGTGCCGCCGGACAGCAGTGGTATGAGATTAGGCAGGCTGTAGTAGTCGCCGGAGAATTCGAACATGTCGGCTTCAATGCCCAGCGCTTTGAGCTGATGCACAAGATGGTTGGATGGCCGGCCGATATGGACCACCACCACTGATGGTGTCACAGCGAGGGCTTTGCAGTATTCCGGATATGCCACACAGAAAAACGGATGACTGTTCTCCTCCTGGTCGGTGACAATCACAATCTGCTCGACTTTCTGTCGTTCCTTCTGCATGTGTGCCAGCGCCACTCCGCAGGAGGTGCCACCATCGGCCCTTATGCCTTTGAAGGCCTTTTCCCAGTCCGAAAGCTCGCTGCCCTTGGCTTTGATGCGATAGGCGACAGTATCGAAAGCATATACATACAAATCGCTCTGGCAGATGGGAGCGGCTATGCTGGCTACTTGCTTGCCAACCTCAATCGCCTGTTCCATCGAGCCGCTCTTATCGACGAACAATGCGGTCGAGCGCCTGATGCGGCCTTTGGATTTCACTTGCACGTCGCCCACGGCCTCGACTCGCTTGGCCATCTCTGCGTCGAGATTGGCGGATTCCATAGCTTTTCTGGTCTTGAGCGCAGACACTCTCTTGTCCGACTTTGCCTGCTCGAGCTTGTTTTCAATGAGAGCACGCAAGTCAGGATTGTCCATGGCCCCCCGTTTCTTCAAGGCGGCCAGGTTGTTGATTACCTCTTGGGGGCTCATGGCGGAAACCAGCGCCACCAGCAGTGAAGGTGTCATGCCTTTCACCACCGACACGGCGACGCGGTAGGGAATCTTGTTCCCGACCAGAGCCTGCGCCTGTTCAGACGGATCAGTCATATGGGCGATCTTCTTGAGCAAGAAGGCCCTGCTGCCGGGAGGCGGCGTGTTGTCGAAGAGAACGCTTTGCGCGTATTCGCCAGGCTTGATGCGCAGCGAGCTGTAGAGAGTCTTCATCGCTTTGCGCGCGTGAAATAGGACGGAATCGAATACTTCTGGATCTCGTTCTCTGTCACGCAGGTAATGCTCCACCGCCGTGCGAAAAGAGCGTGGAACAGAAGCGGCGATGCCCGGAACGAACTTTTTGCCCTGCTTTTGTCCCTTGATGATTTGCAGGACTCTCGCCACCTGATAGGGAGGCAGCTTCTCAAGCATCGCCAATCCCGCGTCGCGGTATTCGTCGGTAAACGCCGATGTGGACATGAAAGCTACGAACAACTCCTTGAGGTCCCTCACGGCGCCGTGGTCGAAGTACCAGGCGGCGAGATGACCGAAGAAAATCGGGTCCCGTTCGTGTACTTCACGGAACACGGGAATGACTGGCGTAACGTCGCGGTGCGGAGTGCGCAAAAGCGAGTTCAAGATGCCCAGCCGGTAGTCTTGTTCCGTGTTTCTTTGCCGTCCTCTGTCCCCGGTCATATTGCCGGACCTCCTGAGACTGGTTGCAAAAAGAAAATGCCTGTACGAGTCGCAAGAGCTCCGAACACGAATGACCAAAACAAGGTATGTAAGCTCTAGCTGTTAGAGTACAGGTTACTCTCAATGTACCACCGCACCGGCGAACGTGACGCCTGTGAGCACGATTCTAGTCACTGATTTACAAATGGTAACGGCTGTCCGCGTTGCCAGAGTGATATGTTTGAATACGCCGCGGCCACTTTGATGGACAGCCAGACATGATCGAGCTTCCAGAGCTTAGCCCAGATGAGCTGACTCGCTACAGCCGCCACATCATTCTGCCCGAAGTAGGTGCTGACGGACAGAGGCGGCTGAAGGGATCGTCTGCGCTGGTAGTAGGTGCGGGAGGGCTCGGCTCGCCGGTTGTCCTCTACCTGGCCGCCGCCGGTGTCGGAAGGATTGGACTGGTCGATTTCGACACGGTCGATGTTTCTAATCTGCAAAGACAGATTTTGCACTGCGTAGAATCGGTTGGCTCATCGAAATTGCGTTCGGCTGAGGCGCGTGTCAAAGATTTGAATCCGCATATTGCCGTAAGCTTGCATGAGGAGAAACTGAGTGCGGACAACGCCTCCCGCATATTCCAGCCATACGACGTAATCATCGACGGAACGGACAACTTCGCCACCCGCTATCTGATCAACGACGCCTGCGTGCTGATGCGCAAGCCCAATGTCTACGGTTCCATCTATCGCTTCGAAGGGCAGGCCAGCGTCTTCCACTCACCGGGCGGACCGTGTTACCGCTGCTTGTTTCCGGAGCCGCCTCCTGCGGATGCCATTCCCAACTGTGCGGAAGGTGGCGTGCTCGGAGTACTGGCCGGCGTAATCGGCACCATCCAGGCAACCGAGGCGCTGAAACTCCTGCTCGGCATCGGCTCGAGCCTTTCGGGGCGCCTGCTTCTGTACGATGCTTTGGCAATGCGCTTCGATACGCTCAAGATCAAGCGAGCGAGCAATTGCCCAATTTGCGGCGAGCAACCAAGCATCCACACTCTGCAGGAAGCGGTGGTATCGTGCGCATCCTTTAGTGCTCCTGCTCAAGGTTCTGCTGCCCAAGAGATAACAGCGCTTGAGCTCAAAGAGCGGCTTAGTGCCGACGAGCCGATGCGTCTTCTCGATGTGCGCAACGTCGAAGAATACGAGCTATGCCATCTGGACGGAAGCACGCTAATTCCGCTACGTGAGCTCTCTGACCGCATCGGCGAGCTGGACCCGCAGATCGAAACCGTTGCCTACTGCAAGTCGGGAGCGCGAAGCCGCAAGGCCGTCGAGCTACTATCTTCCAAAGGCTTTCGGAAAGTGAGCACCCTGTCGGGCGGCATCCTCGCCTGGGCCAAGGAGATCGATCCGTCCCTGCCCACGTACTGAGTGCATCTACCGCCCTGGCTCCCACCTGTTGCCGAACGCACAAATCTTATGGTTTGAGCGGGCGTTGGGCCCGGCTCAGCGATGACCCAATTTCCTGGCCGTTTCGCCATCCAGTCTTGCCAATTCGCCCTTGCCGATTTTCTTATACAGGAGCGCCCTGCGGGCATGGGACTGCGCGTTGATCGGATCCAACCGAATGCATTCGCTCAAATCGTGGATTGCCTTTTCAAACTGCCCCATGTGTTCAAAGGCCAGTGCCCGATTCATGTAGGCGGCCGTATCCACGGGGTCCATGTTGATTACTTGCGTCAGGTCTTCCACTGCCTTGCCATATTGTCCGAGTGCGCCGTGAGCGTTGCCGCGATTGTTCAATGCCTCTAGATATTCGGGGTAAAGCATGATCGCCTGGTCGTAATTTTTCAACGCTTCCTTGTATCTGCCCAAACTGTAGTACGCATTGCCGCGATTATAGAATGCCGAATAATGTCCGGGATTGAGCTTGATGGTTGCCGTGTAATCTTCGATAGCTCGCTGATATTGACCCAGGCTGGCATAAGCGTTACCGCGATACCAGTGCGCCGCCAGGTGGCTACTGTCGATGCTGAGTGCTTTCGTGCAATCAGCAATCGCTTTCTGGAATTGCCCCATGTGGCTGTAAATGTCACCGCGACCGCTATAAGCCGCCGGGTCATGAGGATCGATGGCGATTGCTTTCGAATAGTCGGCTATGGCCTTATCGTACTCCTTGAGTTGGTCGTAACAAACTGCTCTGTAGATGTAAGCGAGCTGCAATTTGGGATTGCTACGGACTGCTTCACTGTACTCCCGTATCGCTTCTTGAAGGTTTCCCGATTCGTAATAACTGGCCGCGGCTGACATGGCGCTTTCAGCAGCGTCATATACTGCTGCTGGTGCAGGGTTTGGAGCTACTGGGTGAAGCGAGGGTGTGGGGAAGTACTTGCTTCCAAGTACGTATAACAGAAAACAACACAATGCCAAGACAATGATGCTCAAGGCTGCTGCCTGCGTTGAATGACTTGGACCGAGAGCCGCATCATGTCTCATCCAGAAAGGAGGCGTCGTCGGAAGCTGGTCAGCCAAGTCAGCATTGAACTGAGGGTCTGGTCTGGGTACGGATTGAGTGTCCGCGTTATATGCGTGGCAATTGCAGCACTGAAAAGCACTCTCATGGCCTCCCACTTCCTGCTGGTGTCCACAGTGCGCGCATGCCATCCACGCATACCGGCAGCCCGCGGCCTCTGGAACAGTTGCCTTGTCTTGCATCCACTCTGGCAGACTTGCTTCAGGATAGATCTCCGGCAAGTTGGGGGGGATTTTTATCGGTTGATCGATTGCCGGAATCTGCTCGACCGGCAATGTCAACAAGTACCGAATCAGCCTGGAGTTGGCGTTGATCTCGGCGTTGAAGTGCGTCTCCAGCACATGGAACGCGTAAGAAGAGGTGGGCTTGACCAGGTCTGATTGGCGCAACAGGAGGCATTCATCACCACCACGTAATGTTTGCCATAGTGTGGGATCCAAACTCAAGCATTTCAGGCTCAGATAGATCAACCAGCCCGAAAAGTTATCCAGGTCAGGCCCGAATTGTTCCTTGGACCTGTCCGGGTGCTGATAATTCCGGTGTCCCAGCTCGTTGCTTGCATATCCCTTCAAGTCGGGAATATACATACCGTCGTAATCCACGAGTTTGAGCCGCGTGCCGAGATTGTCACTTTGGAGGTTGTAAATCGGACTGGCTGCCAGCAAATCACTCTGGTAGCTGATAGCTCCGGTCTCATCGCGTTCCACCATTATGTTGCCGTGTTGCAAGTCACCATGGGCGATACCGTGGCTTCTGAGATCCAGAACCACTGATTTAAAGGATTCGGCGAGCTTGCTAAGTTTGGATGGGTTTGCAGTGTTGCGATCGATGTAAGTGTTCAAATTGACGCCATAGCACCATTCCATCTTGAGAAACGGGTAGCGCTGACCGTGGATGATCAGCCCTTCCTCCTGATGATCGAACCCTAGCATGTAGGGAATAGACTTGGCTCTCAAGAACTGCTCGATTACTTCGTAGCGCTCATGTTGGTCCGGGAAGTGGACGAGAAAGCAGCGTACTGCCCAGTCTTTAATGCCGCACCTCAACTTATAGACACTGGCAAACATTCCCGACACCGGCTTGGGCAATCCCAGCGGTGTGAGTTCAGCTTGCCCGCATTGAAGCTCGCTGTCCGTGAAGCTCAAACTTGGATTTTGCAAGGCCTCGTTGTAGTCCTGCGGCGTCGGCCAGGACACGATTTTGGTCTGGGAAACATCTCGGATTTGTTCTTGCAAGTCCTTCGCCCCGAGTTCTCCAAGGTCTCCCCCTTCATACTTTGTGCCCCGAGCAAATGCTGTCCAACCTGGTGCCTGTCGTTTCTTGACCACATGAGAAGGCGGTTGATAGATAATGTGTAATGGCCGTAACTCAGGATCACGCTATGCCATACGCCGCAGAAATCAGCCGGTCCAATCCATCCTGTTTCGTCATTCTCCTGGATCAGTCATGTTCGATGGAAGATCCGTTCGGGCAAGGGCCTACAGGGAAGCGCAAAGCCGACGGCGTCGCTGATGCATTGAACAGGCTACTTCAGAATCTATCCATTAAGTGTGCTAAGTCAGAGGGCATCCGCGACTACTATCATGTGGCGGTGCTCGGTTACGCTGACCGCGACGTACGATCCGCGTTTTCTGGCGCTCTCAGTGGCAGGGAGCTCCTGCCAATCAGCCTGATAGCCAATAGTCCCGTGCGGATCGAAGAGAGAACGAAACGGGTCGACGATGGTGCCGGAGGCATTCTCGAACAGAAGGTCAAGTTCCCTGTCTGGGTCGAGGCAGTATGCGAAGGAGGCACACCGATGTGCAAGGCTCTCGGTCGGGCACGTCAGATTGTCTCGGAGTGGTTGGCCAATCATCCCAATTGCTTTCCGCCTATCGTCATTAACATCACCGACGGCGAAGCATCGGATGGGGACCCGGAGCCGGCAGCCGAAGCCATTTGCAAGATGTCCAGCCAGGACGGGAATGTGCTTCTGTTCAATCTTCACACATCCTCCTCGCACCATCCACCAATAGAGTTTCCTGACGAGAGCACGGAATTGCCGGACGACTACGCGCGCTTGCTCTTTCGAATGTCGAGCCCGCTGCCCGACTACATGTGGACGATGGTGCAGGACGAAGGGATTATCATCAACGAGAATCCGCGGGGTTTTGTCTTCAATGCAGATCTGGTGTCAGTCGTACGCTTTCTAAATATCGGGACTCGCCCGAGCAATTTACGCTGAGGACCGAGCGAATGCACATTGACTACCGAGTATTCTGGGTGCAGAAAAACGGGTGCCAGCCAGAAGAATATGAAGACGCTTTTGCCCCCAAGGAGCCGTTTGTGGGCGAGGTGGAGCAATTTCGATGCGCGGTTTGCGATGGGGCGACGGAAACTTCTTTTTCCGGACTCTGGGCTGATATTCTCGCCCAGGCCTATGTGGCCGCGGACGACAACCTCGCTGAGCAGAGAGCAACCTGGACTAAATCGCTGGCCGGCAAGGAGCTGCCCTGGTACGCAGAGCAAAAGGTCGCTATGGGCGCCTTTGCGGCGGTGAGCGGGCTGGCAATACGTGAAAGGACAACTGCCTCCGGCGTCAGGCAAATCAGATGGTCGACCCGATCCCTCGGTGATTGTTGTGTCTTTCAAGTGCGGGGCAAGTACCTGCTCAAGGCGACGCCTCTTGCCGACTGGCAGGACTTCAACAATAGTCCGGTGCTCGTTTCCAGCATACCGGGCAATGATTCCGAGCTTGGCGACCACCTGGTGGAGATGGATGAGAAGTGCAGGCGTGGCGACATCTTCTATCTCTTGAGCGATGCAATCGCGCGCTGGTTCCTACGTGTCGATCAAGAACAAGACAGGGCGGTCGCTCTCCTCGAGAGCGTAGCCAATCAGGAAGATTTCGATTGTCTGGTCAGCGAGCAAAGGTCGATTAAGGACAAGGAGGGTATGCCGCTGATGCCTAACGACGACGTCACTTTCGCCAGAGTCAAGGTCACTTGACACTGTCATGTGCGTCAATTGTGGCAGACGGAGGTAGGCGGTGGCATCCTGCAGGGTTTACAGTATTGTTTGGTCATGGCAAGAATTCTAGTAATCGACGACGACCTGCGGACGCTGGAGACAATCCAGGACTCGTTGACACACGAGCAACACGCTGTCAGCGTGGCAAGCAGCGGTCTCGATGGATGGGAGAAACTGCAAAACGGGGAATACGACCTCGTTGTCCTCGACTGGGAAATGGAGGACATGAGCGGAGTGGATCTCCTGACAAGATTTCGAGCAGCCGGCGGCAAGATTCCGATCATCATGCTTACCGGACGCACCGCCATTGACGACAAAGAGTCCGGACTGGGTGCAGGAGCCAATGATTATTTGGTCAAGCCGTTTTCAATGAGGGAGTTATCGGCCCGCATCAAGGCGAATTTGAGAACTCAGGAACTGGCCACAGCACCACCTCCGCCGCTAGGCACGGGCAATGAAGCAGTCCTTGCGCGCGGTGATCTGGCAGGCACACGACTGGCTGCAAATTACGAGTTTGTAGAAGTGATTGGCGAAGGTGCAGTCGGCATTGTTTTCAAAGCCAGACACCCGCGTTTGAACAAACTTGTCGCCGTCAAAATGCTGCGTCCGTCTAATGCCCGGGCAACCGCCGTCGAACGCTTCGAGCGGGAAGCGTGTGCGATCAGCCAGATCAACCACTACAACGTCGTGACGGTCTACGACTATGGTTTGACCGAACGCCAGCGGCCATTCATCGTGATGGAGTATATCGACGGCGAGTCGCTCCTTGACAAAATCGATAGGGAGGGACCACTTCCACTTGCCACGGCGTGCGCGATACTCGTCCAGGTCTGCAGGGGGCTGCAGGAAGCGCATGATCATGGGATCATCCACAGAGATTTGAAGCCCGAAAACATCGTCTTGCAAAAGCGCAGTGATCGAGCCGATTGGGCGAAGCTAGTGGATTTCGGACTCGCGCATCTGACCGAAGGTGCTCGAGCGCGACTTACAAATCCGGACAGTGTTGTCGGTACGTTGCAGTTTCTTGCCCCTGAGCGATTACGAGGCGCACCTGCCGATGCGCGATCTGATGTATTCTCTCTTGGTGTTATCTTGTTTGAGATGCTGACTGCCAGGCAGCCATTCGAGGCTGACTCGATGGATTCCTTGCAGTCTCAACTGCTTAACACGCCTGTCGAGCGGCCATCTCTCTATAGAGAGGATATAGAGCCAGAGTCGGCCTTTGATCGTGTGGTTATGAAAGCCATGGCAAAAAATCCAAGCGACCGTTACCAGTCCGCTTTAGAGTTGCGCCGCGAGCTCGGTCATATATACCAATCGCTGGCGTCGGACCAGCAGTTATAAGTCGCGGATTTACGCTTGCAGGCTTTTCCGCCCGATCCTCCTTCATGAGTTTTTGAATCGCTTTGGCAGTTCATCACCGCGAGCCAGCTTGCCGAGAATGAAAGCCTCTTGCTCATGCAGTCCGAGATACTCTTTCTGTATGCCCTGCAGCTCCATATCCAGGAGTTCCGCGCTGTGATCGAGGTCGGCCTTGAGGACAGACTTCGCATAATCGTCTGGCCAGGTTAAGTGCTCGCCACCAGATATTTTCCGGTACGTATCGACCAGCCCTTGGACACTTTCCGGTAGCTTGTCCGATCCGAACAGTTGTCGGGCGAGAGTTCCGTCATCTTTTGCCAGCCGATCGACCAGATTGAGGGCTCCGCCTGGATGGTCGAGCTGATTGAGCTCAGCCTGGACGGCAATGCGATTATTGACGATTCCATTGAAATCCTTATCCGGCGGCTTTCTTTCTCCGAACGCCTTGGTGAGGTTTTCAGCGTGCGCGGCTTCATCGGGCGTCAACTTTTGTCCATTGCGGGTGCGAAGAACCTCCAACAGATGCTCGTCTGACAGAGGCGGATTCTTCACCTGGCCCAGATAAGCTTGCCGCATCTGCTCGTAATCGCTACGGAATTGCTCTAGCTGGCGCTGTCGCTCTGGAGGTAGAGTTCGGCCTTCCTTCTCCAGCTTCACCAGATGCTGTAACTCTTTGATTTCCTGCTCGGATAGGGGCTTGCCACCACTTGCTTCAAAATCGTCCACGAACTTGCGTAGCATGAGAGTGTCTTGCTGACTGTGAGCGAACTCATGGTACATCGTCTCTTTGAGCATTTCCGGATCCCGACCGGAGAGGACGAG
>Ga0066388_100000331_pt1 | contig 21295 bp, 30 predicted proteins | sample PanSoiMetaGPlot6_FD_64539 | JGI IMG/M metagenome (GOLD analysis project Ga0066388, IMG submission 64539) | Tropical forest soil microbial communities from Panama analyzed to predict greenhouse gas emissions - Panama Soil - Plot 6 (Hybrid Assembly) | ecosystem: Environmental > Terrestrial >...
CCGCAGATTAAGACAGGATTAACACTGTCCTTTCAAGAATCGTGCAAGCGAGTTTGCCCGCCTGAGTTGCATGATGCGAACGCAGTTGTGTAAGCTCACAGCAATGAGTTCCGGCACGAAGTCGAAAGCGGGTTTGGTTCAATTCCTTCGCTCGGAATATCCATTTTTCGTCGGACTGGCAACGGCGGGAATTCTTCTGGCGCTTGGGAGCCCCGTTCTGGAGAACGTGGCGCACCCGTTCGCGCTCGTGGCAATTTTGATTGTTCTGCTCGCCGCCGTTCTCTGGGCGGCAATGTCGGCGATGCACCATGCCGATTGTCTCGCTCTGAAGGCTGGCGAGCCTTATGGAACGCTGATTCTTACGCTATCGGTAATCAGCATCGAAGTCATGATGATTTCGGCAGCGATGTTGCATGGCGAAAACAATCCGACGCTGGCGCGGGACACAATGTTTGCTGTGGTCATGATCGCGCTCAACGGTTTGGTCGGATTTTCTCTCTTGTTAGGCGGGCTGCGACACCACGAACAAAACTATAATCTGCAAGGAGCTGGCGCGTATCTGAATACCATCATGGCGCTGGTGGTGCTTGGCCTGGTGATGCCGAATTTCACGACCTCGCTGTCGGGCCCGCGATTTACCACCGTTCAGGAAATATTTCTGATTGCCGCAGCTGTGATCCTTTACGCGATTTTTCTCATTATCCAGACCGGACGACACCGTCAATACTTCAAGGACGCCGGAGCTGCGCTCGATGTGATTGATCATCATCATTCAATTCAACCGCATTCGGCCGGCTTTCATGCGGTGATGTTGTTTCTCTATTTGGTTGTCGTGATCGTGCTGGCGGAAAAGTTTGCCATACCACTCGACAACTGCATTGAGCGTTTTGGTGTACCACAGGCTCTCGGCGGCGCGATTGTTGCCGGATTGATTCTGGCCCCGGAAGCGTTGGCTGCGATCAAAGCGGCGCAGCGAAATCACTTGCAACGCTCAGTGAATATCCTCCACGGGTCGGTCCTCGCTTCAATCTGTCTCACCATTCCCGCAGTGCTGCTCATCAGCATGGCGACGGACCGCTCCATTGTTCTCGGAGTTCAAGGTGGAAATCTGCCACTGTTAATTCTGACCTTAGGCGCGAGCGTCGTCACATTCGGAAGCGGAAAAACGAATATCTTGCAAGGTTGCATTCACCTGTTGCTCTTCGCCGTATTTCTACTGTTGCTCTTCAGTCCGTAACTCCGAGCCGGACTGGCATTAACCGGACGATGTCGATCTTCGCTCGATAATGACTAAAAAGATTCCGCCGAGAACGGCGATGGAAGAAATCACGTAGCGCAAAGTGATTGATTCGCCGAGCAACAGAATTCCGCCCGTGGCGGCGAGAACTGGGACACTCAACTGAACTGTCGCGGCGCTTGCCGCTTTCAATCCAGGTAGCGCGGCGTACCAGATCACGTACCCAAGTCCGGAAGTGATCGCTCCGGAAAGGATCGCATAGAGAAATCCGAGCCGATCGAAATGAATCGACGCGACCATGACAACGCTGAGCGCGGCGGCAAATGGAACAGCGCGCACAAAGTTTCCGCTGGTCGCGGCGATTGCATCAAAGGCTAGTCCGGCTCGGACTTTGCCGCGCAATGAATAAACGCCCCAGGCGATGCCCGCCGCCAACATCAGGATCGATGCAATCAACGGCGGCGCAGAGATTCCGGGAAACACCAGCACGATCAACCCGGTGATTGCAGCGATGAGTCCGACAACTTGGATCGCATCCAGGCGTTCGCCTTTGCGAAATCCCCAGAGAATCATCGTCGCTTGGACCGCGCCGAAAAGAAGCAGCGCGCCGGTTCCGGCGGAAAGATCGACATACGCGAAGGAAAAACCTGCGGCGTAAACGAAAAGCGCAACGGCCGATGGCCAAGTGCCGTGTAGGGGCGCTCTATGAGCGCCGGAAGAAGATCGGCGGTGATAGACCGCCGCTACAATCAACCAGAGCGCGACCGCTCCGGAGAAAATGCGAACGAAGGTGAAGGTTGCGGGATCGATGCTGGTTTGCTTGAGCGCGGCGCGGCAAAGTAGCGAATTGCTGGCGAACGCGATCATCGCCACCACCGTGAGAATGAAGACGCGCGTCTTCATTTCCAGAAATCAGAAGTCACTGGTCAGAGATCAGCAAATCAGTTGGGTTCGAACTTTGGTTTCTTAGATGAAACTTTCTTGTAGGTACCGTCTGCGTAGACGTGATTACCGAATCCACAGGTACCGATCTGAGTGACGATCAATTTTCCGCTGGCAAATTTTAATTTGATCTGACATTCGTCTTCCGCGCCTTCCGGTTTAAAGATCGCAATGTCGCCTTCAATCCGCGCGATACCGCTGCCCTGACCTTCATTCGCGGTGGGGCCAGCAGGCGATTTGTATTCGTAGATTCCCAAAAATTCGATTTGCAATCGCTGCTCCCCGAGCGCCCAGATTTTGAACTCGTTCTTCCCAGATCTCCAGGTGCCGTTCACTTGCGCCGCGGTCACATCGCTCTGGGCGTTGATTTGCCAGACGGCAATGAAATGCAACCCCATTGCGAACAAGATTGTTTTGCGTTTGTGGTGCACAAATCAAATTAGAAAGTAGAAATGCGAAAGTAGAAAGGACAAAGTCCCGTAAGATGGTCGCAGTGATTTTTGGAGTCACGGGCGCCGGGAAGACGACGATTGGCAAAGCGCTGGCGCACGACTTGAGCTGGAAATTTTGCGATGCGGATGATTTCCATCCGCCGGCCAACGTTGAGAAAATGCGGAACGGCGTTCCGTTGACGGACGAAGATCGACAGCCGTGGCTGGAGAGTTTGCACGAACTGATTCAGCAATCAATCGCGGCAAACGAGGGCATGGTGCTGGCGTGCTCGGCGCTGAAGAAAAAATATCGGGATCGACTGAAGGTGAGCGACGAAGTGAAATTCGTCTTTCTGCGCGGAGATCGGAAGCAAATTGCGAAGCAACTTGGTCAGCGTCGCGGACATTTCATGAATCCGGATTTGCTGGAACGCCAGTTGGCCGATCTAGAGGAACCGTTGCCCGCCGAAAACGCGATCATGGTCGTACTCGGAGAAAAACCGGGCGAGTTGGTCAAGGAGATCAAGACGAGTTTACGGAAGCAGTCGCAGTGATAGGTTTTCGCAAATGAAAGAACAAGTTAAAGAGCGAAAACGAATTCTGTCGCCCACCGTCACGCCGCAGGCATTGGCATGGGACGGCAAGCAGCTTTGGATGAGCTCGCGCGATCTCGGTTTTCTTTACAGACTCAACGCTGACGGCTCAAAGATCGTCGAGGAAGTCGATCCTCCAGGCGTTGTTTGGGGAGCGGTTGCGACAAACGGCGCGATGCACGTGACGATTGGCAAAGGAACGGAGGACAATCGCTACGTTTATCGCTACGACGCGAAGAAAGGATTTTCGCAGTTATTCGCGTGTCCGGATTTCACCGGCTCGTATCTGAGTTATGACGGCAAAAATCTGTACATGAGCCAATGGTACGAGCAGCGTATTTTGAAGTTCGATAAAAAAGGGAAACTTCTCGGAGAGATCCACATCGGCGCAGAAATCTCCGGCCACACGTTTGCGAACGGCACACTCTATGTTTTACGGGGAACTGAAAATGTGCCGAGACCCCAGTACGCTGGAGGCGCCCCAACTCCCGAGCGATTCAAAAGCGGAGCGAAGGCAGGCGAAGAGCAATGGTGGATCGCGCGGGTCAATCCCCGAGACAGAACGCCTGAGATCGTAGACATGGCAAAGGTTCCATTCGCCGCACGCTCGCTCACGTTCGACGGAAAAAACTTCTGGTCGAACCATCGCGCGGCCAACGAAACGATCTGTTTCTCGCTTCCGAATTAAATACATTTAGCAGTTTTAGCCGTGCGTCGATCAGGCAGCGGCGATTGACCTCAATCGCCACTTCCGTGAATTAAGGTGGCGGCTCGGTGAGCCGACGCTGCCTCCCTCAGGGCCGTAGAATTCCAGCGAAACGGTCGCGATAACTCCAGATCAGAAATAGCTCTACCACGACGAAGACGAGCGCCATGGGAAGACCTTCGGGCGCCATCAAGATGTGAAGCGTCAGAATGTTGAAGAACATTCCAGCGAGAATTGTAAGCGCGAGCGGGACGAATTTTCCGCTCAGTAGTAAGAGCCCGCTCAGGAGCTGAACTGCGCCGATGACGTGCAAGTAACCGCTGGCCGCCATCACTTTGAAATAATCCGCGGCCAAACCGGTCGGAGGCGGCGCGGGAATGAAATTGAGAAAGAAATTCAAACCGAACACGACAAACGCGAGTCCGAACAGCAGCCTAACGATGGTTGTGGCGATTTTCATAGCGCGGACATTAGCAAGTTAGAAGTAAGAAGGAAGAATTAAGAAATCGTCGCCTCGAAATTTCTGAGTAAGATCGACAACATGCGCATCGGCGAGATGAACTGGATGATGGTGGAGGAGTACCTGAAGCGCGACGATCGCTGCGTGTTGCCGCTCGGCAGCACTGAGCAACACGCCTATCTCAGCTTGAGCGTGGACAGCATTTTGGCAGAACGATTGGCGACCGAAGTCAGCGAACTCGCCGGCGTCCCGGTTTTTCCCGTTCAGCCTTACGGGATCACGCCATACTTCCGCGCGTTTCCGGGAACAATCACGCTCCGAGTGCAAACGTTCCTGTCAATTGTGCGGGAGATTCTCGACGGGATGGCCGAGCAGGGATTCAAGCGAATCTTGATCGTAAACGGTCACGGCGGAAATGCGCCGGCGCAAAATCTGGTCGGCGAATGGCTCGCGGATCATTCAGGAATGCGCGTCAAATTTCACAATTGGTGGAACGCACCGAAAACGTGGGCGCAAGTGACGGCGATCGATCCCGTCGCATCGCATGCGTCATGGATGGAAAATTTTCCGTGGACACGACTGGAAAAAATCAAAATGCCGTCCGAACAAAAGCTGGAAGTCGATATGAACCGTTTGCGCCAACTTGATCCCAAAGCGCTGCGCTCTTACGTGAAAGAAGGAAATTGGGGCGGCGTTTATCAGAGAAGTGACGACGAGATGATGAAAATATGGCACGTTGCAGTCCAAGAAACACTAGAGTTGTTGAACGATGATTGGGCAAAATAGGCTTCGCACATGGCCAAGGCGGTCCTCTGGTCGAATGCGAAATACAAAGATCACGGAACGACTTGGCCCCAGGGCGCTCGTTTGGATCGTACCGATCTTACTTTCCGGCGTTGGCACGATGTCGGCGGACACCAAACAGCCGAATGGGCTCGAAAAATTATTTCGCTCGATAGGGCATGCCTTCAGCGGCAAACCGCAGCAGCACAAATCGACACATCGATCCAGTCACAAGGAGTCAACGGCATCAACGACATCAGCGCCAGCAGCAACAAGTTCTCCGAACGAAGAATCAACCGCTCGTAGTGTGACGGGCGGTACCCCCGCGCCGCCGAACGAGCGCAACACGCGAACCACGACGCGTGTCGCATCCAAAAAAGGTGACGATTTTCGGTATGGCATGCCGGTGCCGGGCAAGAAAGGTTTTGTGACCAGTCCGTATTCGCCGGATAGCGGTTACATCGACGTTCGCGGTTTTCAGCCGGGCACGCCGGTAAAAGATCCTTACAGCGGCAAAATTATTCTGACGCCATAGTTTCGAGCCGGAACGACCGAAAAACGCACGTGGTTGGAAAATTCCCGTGACGGCGTAAGGTCGCTGCGCGTGCCGAAGTATCTCGTCGTCAGCACCAGTGGAAATCCGGAGAGCAACAGCCGGCGAATGGGCCAGGTGGCGTTTGCGCATTTGCAAGAGCGAAAGATCGATTGCGCGTGGCTCGATCTCAAAGATCTCGATCTTCCAATATGCGACGCGGACAAATGCTACGGCATGCCCGCGGCGCAAAAGTTGAACCAAACGATCGAAAACGCTGACGGCATTTTGATTGCGGCGCCGGTTTACAATTACGACGTCGCGGCGGCTGCAAAAAACATGATCGAGCTGACGGGAAGCTCGTGGGAAGACAAGATTGTCGGTTTTCTCTGCGCCGCCGGCGGCACCAGCAGTTACATGGCGGTGATGGCCTATGCCAACAGTTTGATGCTCGATTTTCGCACAGTCATCATTCCACGCTTCGTTTACGCGACCGGCGACGCATTTGGTGGCGATCAGATTGCTGACAAAGAAGTCATCGCACGCATCGAACAGGTCGCCGACGAGTTGGTGCGTTTTACCGAAGCACTGCGCGGCTGAGTGCAAATCTGATGCCATTAGTTTCGGGCAAACCCTTCACCCAACTTGCGTAACGGCCGAAGGAGATTTCGGACTGCGCTGCGAACTCGCACCGCTTTCAATACGCGAAAAGCGACGTAAGGACACGCTGCACTCCAAAGCGACGCTAGTCTCTTCCGAAGACGTCGCGCAGTTCGTCTTTGGCGCGCTCGAGTGTCCGTTTGCGGCTCTTCGGGAGATTTTTGCCGGCGCGGTTGATGTAAAAATTCAACATCGACATGGCTGATTGATACGGTTTGGCTTTGCGCCGTTTGCTATGCTCGGCCGAGCGCTTGAGCGAGAGCGCAATTTGCCTCGGACTGCGGGACCGGAAGACTTTCGGTTCAAGATCCAACGCGTTGCTGTGCTTGGTCACACGTGCCGACCAACGCTTGCTCGTTTGTTTGCGCTTTCGTCGCGTACTCATTGGTTTCGAAATAAAATGAGCAAGGTTTCCATTGTTTTTACCCTTCCAGGAACCAGTTTCGGTTTGAGCCGGAACCATTGGAAACCTTGCCTAATATTTGTTCGCGCGCGGCCGTTGCGGCGCGGGTCTTTTTTATTAATGTGCGGCGCCGGCGAGGCCGAGACGTTCGGCGTCGATCTTTAACGCAGCGATGACATTGGTCATGACTTCGTTTAACGGCATCCCGAGTTGTTCCGCGCCGTGAACGATTTCTTCGCGGTTGACCGCGCGAGCGAACGCCTTGTCCTTCATTTTCTTTTTGACCGACGCAAGATCGACATCGTGAATGCTTTTGGTTGGCCGAACGAGCGCAACCGCAACGACGAAGCCGCTTAACTCATCGACCGCGCGCAGCGTTTTCTCGAGATTTGTTTCCGGAGCGACCCCGGAGTACTCCGCATGCGACAGGATCGCCCGGCAAGTCTCTTCGCTCCAGCCGTTGTCGCGCAGCCATTGCACGCCGACGAACGGATGGCCTTCCCTCGAACTGCGTTCCAAGTTTGGATGCTTTTCGTAATCCATGTCGTGGAGCAGTCCGATCGCTTCCCAAAGATCGACATCTTCGCCGCGTTGTTGGGCAAAATACTTCATCGAATCGGCGACCGCGTAGCAATGTTTGCGCAGGCTCTCGGATTTCACCCAGTCGTGAAGAATTGTTAGCGCGCGATTGGTCAGATCCCCCATAAGACTTGTTAACGTAGGGGATTTCTCGTGAAAGAGAAAGATCGACAACGGAATGGTTGATTGAGCCTAGACTTCAATGAAACGCATTACTTTACTGGCGACCAGTTTTTTGTTAACGGCAGCATCGCCAAGATTGGTAAGTTCACGATCAAGCCTGGGTAGCGATCGAAACGCGCTAGCCATCGCGGTCGAGAAATGCCGGACTTGAACTTTTCAACCTGAGACGGTTGCGTTAACGTCAACGAATGTCTTACGCGAAAATCGATCCGGGGCTGCATCAGCCGCACAAACCGTCGTGGATCAAAGTGCGGCTGCCGTCGAATCCGGTCTTCTTTTCGACCAAGGCCCTCATTTCGGATTTGCGGCTGCACACAGTTTGCGAAAGCGCGCAATGTCCGAATCGCTGGGAATGCTGGAGCCAGGGCACAGCGACGTTTATGATTGCCGGCGATCGTTGCACGCGGGGGTGTGGATTTTGCGCAGTGACAACGGCGAAACCGTTTGCGCTTGAAGAAGACGAGCCACAACGAGTGGCCGAAGCGGTGCAGCGGATGAAATTGAAACACGTCGTCATCACCGCGGTTGCGCGCGACGATTTGAAAGACGGCGGCGCGGACCATTTCGCCCGCGTGATTCGAGCGATTCGGGCGATGGATCGTTCAATTATCATTGAAGTCCTCGTCCCTGATTTTCACGCGGACGATTCGAGCATTCAGACGGTGCTCGATGCCGGCCCTGAGATTTACAATCACAACATTGAAACGGTCGAACGCCTCACGCCGGTTGTGCGTTCCCGGGCGAGGTATCGGACGTCGCTGCAAGTTTTGCAGCGTGCGAAGAAACTCTCGCCAAAAACGGTGACAAAAAGTGGGATTATGCTCGGCCTCGGTGAAACCGAGCCGGAAATTTTCCAAACGATGGATGATTTGCGCGAAGTTGGTTGCCAGGTTTTGACGATGGGCCAGTATCTGCGCCCAACACCGAATCATTTGCCGGTGGTTGAATATATTACGCCGGACCAATTCGATCTTTACGGCGAGATCGCGCGCAAAAAGGGATTCGAACACGTGGCGTCCGGTCCGCTCGTGCGCAGCTCATATCATGCGGCCGATTTCCATCCGGCTCGCGACGCCGAAGCTGAGCGAAGGCGCGTTGCCCGCTAACGGATGGAAGCAGCAAAAATCGCGGCGGTCATTCCCGCTTACAACGAAGAAAAACATATCGCTGACGTCGTTCGTCGAACGCGTCAGAGGCTCGATGACGTTCTGGTTGTTGATGACGGATCAGCCGACAAAACCGCGTATCGCGCGCGCGAAGCCGGCGGGCAAGTCATCGTCCACAAAAAAAATCTCGGGAAAGGCGAGACGATCAAAACCGGGTTGCGGCATTGGTTAGAGCGACAATTCGATCTCGTAATCATTCTTGACGCCGACGGTCAGCATCGGCCGGAAGAGATCGATCGCTTTGTGGGCGCGGCGCTTTCAGCCGATTCTAAACTCATTCTCGGCAATCGAATGAACGATGTTTCATCGATGCCGTTCGTTCGGCGAATCGTGAATCGCTGGATGAGTGAGCGCATCAGCGCGGTGTGCGGCCAGAAAATTCCCGACACGCAATGCGGTTTTCGAATGTTGCATCGACAATTGATTCCCGAATTGCTTGGTGGAACGGCCCGTTTCGATTACGAAACGGAAATGTTGATCATCGCCAGCAGAAAAGGATTTCGAATCGCCTCGGTCCCGATCACCACAGTTTATTCGGACGAAGTGACCAGCATCCATCCGGTGCGCGACACGCTTCGGTTTTTCAAATTGATGCGACGCTACTCACGCCAATCGGTATAGCGAGTATACGCCGGATCGTGGCCGAGTTGCTTCCGGCGCTCGGCAATTCGATCCACCAGCCACTCGCACCATTCGAACGATTTGGGATTTCCGGTTCGTTCGCGATCGCGTTCGCACCAATCCTTCGCTCGCGACCAGAACGTTACTCCGCCAATCAGATCGTCGACGGTCTGAAGATCGACAGTTCTCCGGAACACCATGTAGCCTATAGTCTCGGCCCGGACGCCGAACTCGATCACCGGACGCTGCGTTTCAAGTCCGGCATTACCACATCCGCGGCCGTTGCGTTTCCGGGCAGTTTCCCAATCAAATCGAGCGCGCGCGTCCAACCTTCGCTTTGCGCTGTCTGAATCAAAGTCACTGCGGCCTGATCGCGACGTTTGATGTTTCCCTGCCGCACTTGCAAGGCTGCAAAAATTAACGCCGCCACGATCGCAGTCGTAGAAATCAGATTCAGCCAGACCACGAGATCGAGATGCATACGCGGCTAAATCAAACCGCGTTTCCGAAAGTCGCCGATATTGCCGCCGCTCGAGCGCTCGATCATGTCGATCGTGAATTTGAGCAGGCAAACTTCCCACGCATCGTCCACACCTTGGATCACCGCGCTGAGCGAATCATCGCGGTGTTGAACATACGATTTGGTGCGCTCGATGACTGATTCGATGGGATCACGGAACATTTGTTCGGTGACGTCAGTCTTCCGAAATTGAAATCCGTAACGAAGCACGGCCATGCTTTGCATTCGCTCGTGCAGTTGATCGACATAACGCTGCGCTTTTTCGCCAAAACCTTCGAGCAGCAGGCGACTGAAATGTTCCGGCGTAAGAATTTGCGGCCGGTCGGCGTGAATTTTCCCGTCGCGCACGCGCACTTCGTTCACGCGATCCATCAATTCCGAGATCAGGTAAAATCGAAAGCTGGTCGTGCCGAAGGTGGCGATCTTCTGCTCGGGAGCGAGAATTACCTGCGTGTTTTCAATCGCGTATTGAAAATCGTCTTGCTTCATTTAAGCGGCGCAATTTACGACAACATGATCGCGTTTCAATTTGTAGGGGACGCTGTTAGCGTCCCTTGGGGAACCCAACGGCTTCCCCTACAGGTGAGACTAATCCAACGCGGAGGCTTCGAAGGCGACGGTGTCGATCTCGCGGACGCGGCTTGAGCGCCAGCGCAAGATTGCTTCGGCACTAAAGATGAGGAGGGCCACCCAAATTAGGATGAAGGTGACGAGATGTCCGCGGGTGAACGCTTCGTGATAAAGGAAGACGCCGAGGAAGAATGACCCGATCGGAGACAGGTATTGCAAAAAACCGACGGTGATCAGGCGCAGATGCCGCGTGGCGTAACCGAACCAAAGAAGCGGCACGGCGGTGATAACGCCGGTGCTGACGAGCAAGACCGATAACCACCAACCGGCCTGGCCGAAGACGAGTGTGTGCGATTGTTGAAGGTAGATTAGGAAAACGACGGCGAACGGGAGGAGCAAGATCGTTTCGATGAACAAGCCTGGAATGGCGGTGGTCCCGGATTGTTTGCGGAGCAAACCGTAAAGACCGAACGAGACGCAGAGTGAAACCGCGATCCAGGGAAATCGGCCGTAGCCGAAAGTCAGATTCAAAACGCCGAGCAAAGCCAGCAAGACGGAGGCGAATTGCAACCGGGTGAGACGTTCGCGAAGAAAAAGTGCGCCGAAGAGAACATTCATCAGCGGCGTCATGAAATATCCAAGACTGGTTTCGATCACCCGGCCGATGTTCACGGCCCAAATGAAAAGAAACCAGTTCGTGGCAATTGCAATCCCGCCGGTGAGACAGTAAAGACGCGCGCGACGCGAGCGAATGTTCGCAAGCACTTCATTCCAGCGTCCCTGCCAGCTGATTACGGTCGAGAAAAAAACTGACGTCCAGACAAAGCGATGCGCGATAATCTCGGTCGCGGGAACGGAAGCGATTAGCTTCCAATAGATCGGAATCAAGCCCCAGGTCGTGAACGCCGCGATCCCGGCAATGAGTCCAAGAGTTTCGCGGGAGTCCGGTAAGTTCTTGAGCAAGACATTGTCCTGAGCGCCAGTCGCATCGATCGACATCGTCGCTTGCTATTTCACAAAAGAGAACGGCGGGCAAGGTGGATCGGCCGTTCCGCGGGCGACGTTATTTTTGGCGGCCTAAGGCCGCGATTATTTGGCCTCGAGCAAGGGACTGCTCGATCCACCCACAGTCAGAGTTATTTCTTCGCGATCGGCGTGACCATCGCCAGGTAGGCCGCGTAACCCGCGTGTTCCATGTCTTCACTGGGAATGAAATATAACGCGATCGAATTCACGGCATAACGTTTGCCAGTCGGTGTGGTGTTATCCTGAAATACGTGACCGAGGTGCGCGTTGCTACGCTTCGCGCGGACTTCGACACGATTCGTATTGTCTGCTTGCTCAGTCAGCAGGTCGGGTGAAACCGGTTTCGAAAAGCATGGCCGACCGGTCCCGCTATCGAATTTGTCGGCCGAACTAAAAAGCGGCTCCCGGGTGATCGCATCCACGTAAATTCCCGGACGAAAATTGTCCCACAACTTGTTCTTGAACGCGGTCTCGGTGCCATTCTCGCGCACGACATGGTATTGCTCCGGGGATAAACGTTTGCGCAATGTGGCGTCGTCCGGCACGGGACGATTCGGATCGAATCCGGTCATCGTTTCTTTCACGCTGTGCGCGAAGACGACGAAATAAAGAACGACCGCAATCGCTACGAGCGCGATGATGATGCCAATGACCAGGCTGATGCGTGATGTATCACCGCTTGTGATTCGACCGCCGCCGTTCATGGAAGCCTCGCCCTCACTAATGAACAACTTGGCGAGGTTAAGTCACTCTTTTTTTTGCAATGGGGCAAGATATCCGGTGTAGCCTTGGTCTTCCATCTGTTCGAGGGGGACGAAACGGAGCGCGGCGGAATTGACGGCGTAACGCACGCCGCTGGGTGAGGTTGCATCCTGAAAAACGTGGCCAAGATGCGAGTTACTCAACTTGGCGCGGACTTCCGTGCGATTCATTCCCTGGGAATTGTCCGGTTGCTGGAAGGTCGCGTCCGGCGAAATCGGTTTGGTGAAGGTTGGCCGGCCTGTGCCGGCGTCGAACTTGTCGAGCGAACTGAAGAGGGGATCATTCGTGATCACATCCACATAGAGGCCCGGGCGATAGGTGTTCCAATATTCGTTTCGAAATGCCGTCTCAGTCGCGCCCTCGCGAGTGACGCGGTATTGTTCATCTTTCAATCGCGCGTGCAGCATCGATTCGCTTGGCACCGGCTTCAGATAATTGTAATTACCGCCCCGCTTTTTCTCAGCCAAGATGCTGCTGTAGTGCAAAAACCCAGCCAGGACCGCGACGGCGGCAGCCAGTCCCAGCCATAAGGTCAAGTGTGATGAGCGCTTAGAAGGATGCCGAATTCGGTGCATTGCAGCCCTTTCCAATCCCTACTTATTTGACGGGCAGAAACCCGCCAATGTTCAAGGAGCCTCAAGAATAATACGCGGCCAACCCCGCTGGTGGTTGGAGTAAAGACTACGCGCGAGGAAGATTATTTTTTGTTTTCGAAAAGGGGAAGGTATTGGGCGTAGCCTTCCTCTTTTAATTTTTCCACGGGAATGAAACGCAACGCCGCCGAATTGATACAATAACGCAGGCCGCCTTTGTCTCGCGGACCATCATCGAAGACGTGGCCGAGATGTGAATCGCCTTTGCTACTGCGAACCTCGGTCCGCTCCATTCCCAAAGTGCGATCCGACTTCTCGTTGACGTGGTTTTTTTCGATAGGCTTGGTGAAACTGGGCCAGCCGCTGCCGCTGTCGAACTTATCGAGTGAAGTAAACAGCGGTTCGCCGGTGACAACGTCGACATAAATGCCGGCCCGATGATTGTCCCAATATTCGTTGCGAAACGGCGGCTCGGTCCCGCATTGCTGGGTCACATGATATTGTTCCGGCGTCAGTTTTTTCTTTAACTCCTCGGCCGAGGATTTAGCGGCAGTTTGGTTGCTGGTTGGTTGAGTTGTCATAGAGGTAGACTGGGTAGGGGACGCGCCCGGTGCCTGACCGCGTGCGCGATTGAGAAAAACCATCACCGCGACGAGCGCGACAAAAACGACCGCGCAGAAAATCAACATTCCACGCGACGACGGTGGCGGACGCTGTGGCAGCTGAATCATTGGACAAAATATGACAGCTCAGGGGTAGCAACAGTTCAATTTTGGTCAAGTGTTTGGATGCGATTCAGCCGCCAAAATTTCCAAATGCCAGGCACCAAATCCCAAGGAAATTCTCAAATTCCAAACACCAAAAAGCAGACGGGCTTCTATTTGGCTGTTGAAGTCTGGAATTTCCGGCTTTACGCCGGTCTTCCAGCTTCGTGGACCTGAATGTAACGACGGAAAACCAGCAGGCCGATCGGCGCGACCGACGCCGCCGCGGCAAAAATCAGCCACATCATTTGCGGCCGACATTCGCCCTGCGCGGGACAGAACGCCGCCAGAATCCATCCGCTGGTGCCGATCAGAAGTTTTCCTACCAAGAACGGAATGTAGGCAAGCGCGCCGTAAGAAGCTTCCTGACCCGGTGGCGCGATCGACGCGGCGTATTCGTAAACACGCGGCGAATAGAACGCTTCCCCGATGGAAAACACCGTCAGATAAAGCGCCGACATCATGTAGTACGGATGAATCGCGCCGGTCAGCTGCAGATACCCGTGACCGAGCGCGCTTCCGAGTGCGCTGTTTGCCGCCGGGACGAACCACTCCGTCGGCAACGCCATGATGAAAACTCCCGCCGCACAAATGACGCTGCCAATGATGACCATGCGATACGACGCGAGACGTTGAGTCAGCGCGCCAACAACCGGGGCAAGCACGATAATGAGAATGGCGTTGATCCCGGCCAGTTTGCCGACCGGCGCGTGCAATCCCATCTCGCGATCACCAAATTTTGGAAAGACGTAATCCATTTGCAAAAAGATTGCTTTGAGAAACCCGATTAGCAGAAAGAAAACGAGCAGCCGATAAAATCCGGATTGCCCGATAAGTTTTCGGAACAATTCCCCGGTTTCGCTCGCGCTTCGCCGAACGGTTTTTGGAATTCGGCTCAAAAACGTTGATTGTCGATCTTGTAAATGCCAGTCCGGCTCGGACCGTTCTTCGCGCCGGCGGAGAAAATAGATTGTCGGGAAAAGCAAAATTTCGAGCGCGAGACTCACCGCGAAAAGCTGCTCATGTGGCGTCGGCTGAAAGCCTGCGATGGTCACATGCAGGTCGAGCGACCGAACAAAATCGAAAACGTAACCGGCGACGAAGTAACCGACGTTCATCAGCGCGTAGATGATCGAGAACGAAATCGAGCGTTGCGCGGTAGTTGAGTAAACGCGCGTCGCTGCCAGCAACACCGGAGTTCCGAGCGCTTCACCAACGGCCAGTGGCAACATCCCGGCGACCAACGCCAATGTTGGATTGGTCGTCACAACCATAACGCTGCGCGCGAATGTGCAGATCGCGACGCCGAGAAAAAAAGTTCGGCGCAATCCGATCGCGTCGGTGAGCGAACCGGCAAGCAACGTGAACACGGTCATCGCCGGCGCCCAAACCCAGCCGACCAACGCGCCCGCTGCTTGATCGCTGAATCCGAGATCTTTCGACAGCCATAACACCATTGTCTTATTCGTGATCGAGTAGGCGGTGTAGATCAGGAGCTTGATCAGGAACGTGAGCCAGAGCTCGCGCCGCGCTGTCTTGAGGACGGTGAACTTTGCGATGAATCCGCTGAATCCTCGCGGAGCAACGTGCTCCTCCGGCGCAACGGCTTGCTTTAATGTTTCTGGCACGACGATGTCGATCTTAGCACACTGACGCCTTGCTCGCTGTCGGCGCTGCCGTTAAAATTTAAGCGACTCGGCAATCGATGAAACGGACTTGGACGATCATCGGCGTAAGCGACGTTCCGGGCAGCTTCAAATGGTACCAGTCGCTCTTGGGTCAGCCCGAGACGGCTCCGGGCCATGGCCACTTTGGTCAGATCGTCGATACGGATGGAACTGTGTTGCTCTGCCTCCATCAGTGGGGAGCGCACGAGCATCCACCGTTAATGAGCCCTGATGTTGCCCCGCCCGGCAACGGTTTGTTGTTATTCTTTCGCGTCGATGATTTCGACGCAGCGTTGGAAAGAGCGCGTGCACTCGTTGAGAGATTCGAGGAAGAACTCCACCGAAATCCGAATACGGGAACGATGGAATTTTCCGTTCGAGATCTCGATGGCTACTATGTCACGATTAGTTCTGCGCTTTAATCAGAACGATGAAGGCAACGACGCGCTGTACGCGCGGGTTATCGGTTATCAGTTCCCGGTTAATCGTGAAAATCTGCGGTGGCTTATCTTATGCTCGTTAGGCCACTAGTAGCGCGCTGCTCCGCAGTTGATAGCTATTAGCGCAAAGAAGAAGGTTAGATGTCCATGAAGGCTGCCGTATTGCATGCGCTTGGAAAACCGCCTCGCTTTGAGGAATTCCCTGATCCGGAGGCGAGCCAGGGCGAAGTGATCGTCCACGTCAAAGCCGCGTCGTTGAAAAACATCGACAAGATGATGGCGAGTGGTTCGCACTATGACAGTTATACTGAGTTGCCGGTTGTGTGTGGTATTGATGGCGTTGGCATCCTCGAGGATGGGACCCGGGTATTTTGCGGCGGATCTCGTCGCCCCTACGGAATGTTCGCCGAGCGTAGCGTCGTGTCCCGAAGCTGGTGTTTGCCCATTCCTGCCGGAGTCGATGACATCACCGCCTCTGCCCTGCCGAATCCCGCCTTATCTTCATGGCTTCCGCTGGTTTGGCGTGCCCAACTCAAACCTGGCGAGACGGTCCTGATTCTCGGCGCGACAGGCGTGGCTGGTAAACTCGCTGTCCAGATAGCCAAGCATCTTGGAGCCGGCCGTGTCGTTGCCGCTGGCCGGAACGAGCAAGTGTTAAAGACGCTGAATGATCTGGGCGCCGACGCAACCATTCATCTCGACCGACCCGATAAAGAACTGGCCGAAGCATTTACCCGCGAGCTCAGCTACAGTCGTTTCGATGTTGTCATTGATTATTTGTGGGGTCATCCGACTGAAGTGCTGCTTGATACTTTAACTGGCCATGAATTGAAGGCGGACGCCACAAGAACCCGGCTAATTGAGGTTGGAGAAATGGCTGGGCCAACCATCGTGCTTTCCGCCGCCGCACTTCGCAGCTCGGGCCTTGAGATGTATGGGAGCGGGGGCGGCAGCATTCCGCCTAAAGCCATCTTCGACACTTTCCCGCAGCTTTGGGCGCTCGCCGCGAGTGGCAAGCTTCGCCTTGATACTGAGCAGACTCCGCTCGCCGATGTAGAAGCCATTTGGCAACGGCAACACTTACCTGGTCGCAGGTTTGTTATTATCCCGTAGCGGATTGCGAGCAGGAGACGGGGTTTTCAAATGCGACCGTACCTCGATTTATATCATTTCGGCTACAAACTCGCGCGCGTCGAATCGCGTAGAAATTGTAAATCGTCTGTCGGGTGATGCTTGATGGTCCCAGACCACGGCTACAATAAGCTGTTAATGTATGTAACGCGACTGAACAGCGCGAAGTTGTCGATCTTTTCGCCGGTGCCGATAAAGCGCGTGGGAATTTTCAATTCATCCTGGATCGCGACGACGATGCCGCCTTTGCCGCTGCCGTCGAGTTTGGTGACGATTAAGCCAGTGAGTCCGAGCGCCTGATTAAATTCGCGCGCCTGACTGAGCGCGTTGCCGCCGGTGGTCGCATCAACCACTAAAAGAATTTCATGCGGCGCGTCCGCATCGTTCTTGGCGAGCGTGCGCTTAATTTTTTGGAGCTCGGCCATCAAGTTCGTTTTGGTGTGTAGACGACCAGCGGTGTCGCAAAGTAGGAAATCGAACTTGTCATTTGCTGCTTTTTGATAGGCATCGTAACAAAGTGCCGCCGGGTCGGCGCCGTACTGACCGAAAACCATCTCACCTCCCATTCGTTTCGCCCAAATTCCCAATTGCTCGATCGCTGCGGCGCGAAAAGTGTCGGCTGCGGCGAGCAGAGTCCGCGTCGGACTGGCAGTTCGTGGCGGTTTACCCGAACCGCCACGAGCGGACAAGTAATGCGCGAGTTTGGCGACGGAAGTTGTCTTGCCAGTGCCGTTCACGCCGACAACGAGAATGACGGTTGGTTTTCCTGAAGCTTGTTGAATCGGCTTTGTTTCCTTCGGCAGAATTTTCGTGATCTCTTCGCGCGCGACTTTGATCACGTCGGAAATTCCCAGCAACGACCACGCTTCGCGCTCCTGAAGTGTTTTGATGATCCGGGTTACCAAGGCGACTCCGAGATCGGCGCGAATGAGCGCGTGCTCCAATTCGTCCCAATCAATCGGTTTGCCGGCGAACTGTTGCGCGAGTGCTTCAAGAAATTTCATTTAGTAGACAAAATTTGCAGAATCACAGAATTGAAAATTTGGAAGACAGGAAACCAAGATGAAATAAGAATTTATTCCTGGATTCCTGGGTTCCAGATTAAATTTGCTTAATTCTGTTTCTCTTTTTGCGAATGTGAAAGCGGTTCGCGCGCGGGGCGATCGAGATCCTTGCGAATCCGGTCGAGAATTCCGTTCACGAATGCGCCAGACTCGGCGCCACCGAAAGTTTTGGCGAGCTCGATCGCTTCGTTGATTGAAACCACCGGCGGGATGTCGTCGCGGTAAAGCATTTCGTAGATGGCGAGGCGCAACACGTTTCGATCGACCGTGGAGATGCGATTGAGGTTGTAGTTCTCGCAATAGCGTTTGATCCGGTCGTCGATCTCGTTGAGATGCTCGACCATTCCCTCAATCAGCGGCTGCGCGAATTCGAGCACATTCGGTTTTACCGGACAAAACTCCCAGAAGTCGTCGATGCGCTCGGGCGTTTCGCCGTGCTGAAGATCGCGCCAGAAATGATACTGAATAGCCGCTTCGCGGGCGCGTCGCCGTTTTCCCATACTTTCTATTTGTTGCGCAACTTCGCCATGACGTTGCAAATTTCGACGGCAGCGCGAGCGGCTTCGGTGCCGCGATTGATTTGGTTTTCCAAACATCGCGCGCGGGCCTGCGCTTCATCGTCGAAGCTCACAACGGCGTTGATGACGGGGATACCGTGCGTGACTGCGATTCGCTGGAGCGCGTCAGTCACCGAGCGGCTCAGATTTTCCGCGTGATTCGTTTCGCCTTGCAAGATGACGCCGATGGCGACGATAGCGTCGCCGCGCTTGTGCGACGCGAGTTCATGGACCACCACCGGGATTTCGAACGCGCCGGGAACCTGATAGAGTATTAAAGTGGCCGCCGGGGCAAGAGTGCGCAGTTCCGCGGTGAAATGATCCACTAATCCCTGAACGTAGCCGGGATTAAATTGACTTGCGACGATTACAAAATGGCGCTTGGCCACGCCGGCGACACGTGGACGAGGGGTGATCGCATTCGACATTGCACTCTATTGCTCTAACAAAACGATCTCGGCAAGAGGGCAAGCATTCGCTTCCACCCCGCGATTCTAGAGCCGAGAAAGTGCTTTCGCGGCCAGCCTCTTCGTTCGATCGAGCTTTGATGCTTCGCTTTCAGGTCCGCCGACACTGATCCGAATGAAAACATTGTCCTTCAAAACATAAAGCGCGCCGCCCATGCGATTCGCGGTCCAAAACGCATCGTCGCCGACACCTTCGATTTTCTTTGGCGGCTGGGTTCGCGCTTCGTCCTCGTCCTGCAGAGTCTTTTTTTTCTGTTCGTCGCCTTCCGCTTCCTTAACCTCGCCTTCGTATTTGCCGAAGGTGTCCTTCCAAAATTCCTTCGGATTGCGCGCGGTGTTGCTGGCAGGACCGCGTTGTGTCACCGCGAGGCTGACAGATTTATTGAAAACCTCCGTGGCATAGAAACATTGCGCGATCCGGAACGTGCCGTCGGAAGCTTCGCTCGGTTTCACATCCTTCACCGGCGAGCCCTGAATCGACTGGACTTCGTCGTTGGTGATCAGATCGCAGGCGGCGATCGGCCCGGATTGAGAGACGGACGAGGTCTTGGATTTCTGACAGGCAGCCAAAAAAAGCAGAAGTGAGATTGCGAATGAGAGATGCCGATTCATAAGTTGGAATTCGATTGGGCGGTAGATGGTCGCGCCACGACCAGCCCGGTGAGGAGAAACACGAGCGCCGCCGAAAATAAACAGTACTGGCAAAACGCGTGCAGTCGAAAGGCCTGGACAAACAGCAACCAGAGTGTGACCGCAAACATTGCCAGGACCGTCCAGGTAAAAAATTTCCGGACGCGGCCGTAATCGAAAGCGGCAAAGGTTGCGAAAGTGAAAACAATGAAATAGGCGAGCGCGCCCAGACTGGCCACGGGAATGCCGCCAACCTTCGCGTAAGAACTTCCGAGCACTTTAAAACAATCGGCCGAATTCCCGCAGACCGCCGTCTCTCCGCTTAGAGAAATCACGGTGAGATAAGTCGCTTCCCCCAGACCGACGAGTGCAATCAAGGCGGCGCCGCTGTAGAAAATGATTTCCCAACGCGAGCGCTGTCTGGTCGATCCTGCCTTCTGGTTTTTTTTCATTGTTACTTATGACGACGGTTTGGCGCTTTTTACCGCAGCCTCAACTGCCGTAGCAAAATTCTCGGGCTTCAATTGTTCTGGCGGAACGGACTGATTGTTCAGGAAAATTGTCGGCGTTGTTCTTACGCCGATGAGCGCGCCGCGTTTCTGATCCAGCTCGACTTGCTCTTGAACCTCGCTGCTATCCATATCTTTTTTGAAGCGGTCGAGATCCAATTGCAACATTCCGGCATAAGCGTTGAAGATGGTGCGCGCATCCCGCGAGTTACTCCACGCCGGCTGTTCCCGATAAAGCAGATCGTGCATTGGCCAAAAGCGTCCCTGGCGTCCGGCAGCTTCGGCAGCGCAAGCGGCTTCCTTCGCATGCGCGTGCATCGGCAACGGAAACTGGCGGTAGATCACGCGCAGATTATATTGTTTTTGCAGCTGATTGATCGGTTCGGAGAGTTTTCCGCAAGGCGGACACTGGAAATCTCCGAATTCCTCTAACGTGACCGCGGCATTAGGCGGACCTAGCACATGAGCTGATTCTCCCGGCTTCTCGCCGGTAGCCTTTGGGATCTTCAGTGGCGGATTGGCCGCGACTTTGGCGCGATACAAAAAGGCGCCGCTACCTACGGTTACGGCCGCGACCAGGATAACGATGATAAAAGGAGCGTATCGTTTCATGAAACAGGTCGGAAGATATAGCGCACGTGTCCGATCTACGCCAATTTTCCGCGCGATTCGGATTTGAATCGAAGGAGGGCTCCTTCCTGGTCGCCTCGGACGATGGAATTGCGCCGCGCGATAACGTTTGGCAGCCATCCGCGCCGCGCGCGGCAATTAAGCGTTAGAGCAAGTGACCGAGCTTGGTCCTCTTGGTCTCGAGATATTTTTCGTTGTGTGGGTTCGCTTCGCAGCGAATCGGCACCTGCTCGACCATTTCTAGGCCGTAACCTTCCAAGCCCACGACTTTCTTTGGATTATTGGTCAGGAATCGGAATTGTCGCACACCAAGGTCGAAAAGGATTTGCGCGCCGAGTCCGTAATCCCGGAGATCAGCCGGAAGTCCGAGCTTGGTATTTGCTTCGACGGTGTCGAGTCCTTGCTCCTGCAATTTGTAGGCGTGAATTTTTGCCGCCAGTCCAATTCCGCGACCTTCCTGACGCATGTAAACCAGCACACCGTTGCCTTCCTCAGAAATTTGTCGCAACGCGGCGTGCAATTGATTCCCGCAATCGCATCGCCGCGAGCCGAACACGTCGCCGGTCAGACATTCGCTATGCACGCGGACTAGGGTCGGTTTGTTCTTGTCGATCTTTCCTTTGACCAGCGCGAGGTGATGCATCCCGTCGAGCAACGATCGATAAAGAT
>Ga0066388_100000332_pt1 | contig 21290 bp, 11 predicted proteins | sample PanSoiMetaGPlot6_FD_64539 | JGI IMG/M metagenome (GOLD analysis project Ga0066388, IMG submission 64539) | Tropical forest soil microbial communities from Panama analyzed to predict greenhouse gas emissions - Panama Soil - Plot 6 (Hybrid Assembly) | ecosystem: Environmental > Terrestrial >...
TTGTCCTTAAAATTTTGACCCGCCCAGCGAAAATGACTGTTTAGCAGGGTATTAGAACTATGGTGGGGCCCGGGCAGGCAAATTCAGGGGTTGTGGTGGGTGTCCGGACATCTGCTGGGCGTGAGATGATTGAATTGTGCTGCACTCAACCGCCCTTGGTACGTGTGGTATTGGCCAAGCCTAGGTAAAGCTGTGACCGAGAGCATAGAAAAGTCTGCTGGGATGACACCCGAGCTTGATGTTGATCTCCAAGACACGGATGGGGGGGCATCGCAGGTAAACGGACCGCAAACTCCCGGCGAAGCCTACGTTTATCGAGCCCCAGATAGCCACGCTAATAGCTTGAGGCGCTTTAAAAAGAGCGTTGAGCGGGCGATTACGCGCGCGACCGGGGAATTGCAGGCTTATTCAGAGGCCCTGGGCACCCTCGTGCACGATCGGCACATCAAGTCTATTGAAGATTCAGAAGCGGAACAGCCGCGTGATACGAATGTGGGACCTCCGGCTGCGCTAGCTGAGGCACCGGCTCAGAATCGTGCTGGGTCATCCAACGAATCAGCAAGCAATGCATTGCTTAGACTCGTGAAGCAATCAAAGTCCAGGCGAAAAAGCCAGGCAGTGAATATTGAGTCGGATGAAGTGAGCCAACTTATCGAAGAGACCATATTGAAAGCGGCACCATCGCCTGCGTTGCCCGTGGGTCAGCCTGAGACAGTACCGACCGGGCGAGAAGGGACCGACAAGGTTGCGCAGTTTCAGGCGCCGCACCTGATCGAAGAGCAACTGGCCCCCCAAGCTGAAGGAAGTAATTTGGGCGTTCAGACCCACGAAGATTTGCAAAGCGGATCTCAGCGGCCACCCACGCAACCTCTTAGTCCTGGTGGTGAAATGCAGCCTGTCGAGGGCAGCATGTCTGGATTTCACAATCTGATGGCTCGAGCCGACAGAGCCGTAAAACGGACGACAGGCGAAGTGCATGTTTACGTGGATGCCGTATCGAAGCTGGTCCAGACACGAGCACATCCCCAGCGCTGTCCCGACGAACCCCACGTAGCGGATACAGCTGCAGCTGCTCCCCAGCTCCAAGAATCTGGTTTGCATGGCTTTGTTGGGCGTGCCATTCGCCGGACGACCGGCGAGATGGCTGCGCTGCGGTCGCAATTGTCACAACTAGTCGACGAAGCTCGAGTTAAGGAGAATGCCAAGTCTCAAGAACGCATTCAAAGCCTGCAGACTACGGAGCGGCTTCCACTTCCTACTCCGGAGAGGCTTGAAACAAACAAGTTTGCATCTCTCTGCCCATCCGTCTGGCAGGATCTGTCCGGAGGGGACCAATATCGCCACTGCAACCAGTGTGGGCTGTTTGTCTACGACTTCAAAGGTAAGAGTTTACCCGAAGTCGAGAAAATTGTGTTTCAGAGAGAGGGGCTGACGAATCCGACGTTTTACCGGCGGGCAGATGGAAGATTCCTCTTGCGTGACTGTCCGGTTGGACTGGCCCGGAGACAGAAGCGCATGATCGCGGCGGCGACTGTCGTGTTGGTCGTTGGGACCTTAGTCGTGGCTGGCCTGTTAATGCCAAAGCCACCGCCGCAGCCGGCGCAAGTCTCACCCGAGGTCCAGGTTCCGGCATCAGCAAGTAAACGCCGGCAGCCAGAGAAAGCCGCTGGTTTAGAGTCCCAGCAACAAACGCCGGGCGGTCCTGGCGGTTCCTCTACCACTGGTCCTGGAACAACGGCTCCGGAAAACCAAGCCGGTCCTGGAGGCTCCTCTACGACTGGTCCTGGAACAGCGAATCCGGAAAACCAGGCTCATTTTGCATTACCCCAGCCTAACCAGAATGTCGAACCAGCACCTGTGTTGCACCGAAGACAGGGCCTGCCCCCAGGCGAACAGGCCGGCAAGGGATTCTAACTGGAATTCCGGGGCAACAAGATGCCTGTAAGAGTGCCTTGAACGCCGTATTTGCACTGCCTATTTTGGCACGACTCCTAAGCCCGGACGGCTTGGCAGACGCAGGTAGCCGTCCTGATACTCAGCCCCCTGGTATGGGTCCCTGGCCAGCAGCAGAGCGCCGTCGAGATCCAGGTGATCGACCAGTGCCTGCAGATGGGCGGCGGCCGTTACGCCGATCGATGACTCGATCATGCAGCCGAACATTATCTGCAGCCCGTGTGCGCGCGCAGTGTGGATAACTTTGAGCGCTTCCATCAGTCCGCCGGTTTTGGCCAGCTTCACGACCACACCGTCGATGGCGCCGGCCAGTCTGGCCACGTCGTTGGCACGGCAGATGCTTTCATCGGCAAAAATGGGCAGGGGAGAGCGTTCGCGCACGAAGCGCCAGTCGTCGACCTGGGCGTATTTCGGCAGGGGTTGCTCGATGAATTGAACGCCCTGGCTGGCCAGGTAATGCGACATGGCAATCGCCACTTTAGGTGTCCAGCCGCCGTTGGCGTCGACGCGCAGTGGTAGATCCGGTGCTACTTTGCGCACGGTCTCTATGATCTCGCGATCGTAGGCCGTGCCTTGTTTGACCTTGAGAATCTTGTATCCCTGCTCTACTGCTTCAACAGTCTTCAGCTCTACTGTCTCCAGGCTGTCGATGCCGATCGTGAAATCGGTCATCGGTGAATCCAGAGATGAAAGACCTAGCATTCTGAATACGGGCTGCCCGACGATCTTGCCGACCAGATCGTGAAGCGCCATCTCGACGGCGGCTTTGGCAGAGGCATTGCCGGCTACCGATTTGTCGAGGCGGCGCATGACGTCTTCTACGGCGAAGGGATCATTGCCGAGAGCCTCGTCGTCCGCCCATGCCTTCAACACGGCGGCAACCGTTCCCGGGGTCTCATTGTGATAGCTGGCCGGCGCTGCTTCGCCGAGACCTTCGAACTCTTCGTAGTTGAGCCTGACCAGAACGTTGTGCGAGTCGACCGACGTGCCGTAGGAAATGCCGAAGGGATGAGCAGTTTTCAGGCTTAACGGTTCAAAGTGCAGCTCGATCAAGTCTTCCCTCCTTGACGATCGCCTCGAACAGTTTGCCCGCTCCGTAGCGCACCGGATCAGTTGCCGGCAGGCCGGTTTCCTCTTCGGCGGCGGCGATCGCTTGCACGGCGGCCTTATCGGTCATACCGGATGTGTTGAGGGCGACTCCCAGAACCTTGCTCGGGCGAACCGACTCGGCCATATATTCGTACATCGTCACCAGCTCGGCAAGCGGCGGAATTGAAAACGGCATCTCGCCGATCCTGGTCTTGGTGCATTTGTGACAGAGGATCATGGCCTCGGGGCAAGCGCCATGCACCAGCGCCAGCGTTACACCGGAGAAGCCAGGGTGCACCAGAGAGCCCTGTCCTTCGATAAATACGAAGTCGTTGTTGAAGCCTGATTCCAGGACCATCTGCTCGATGGCGCCGGCCATGAAGTCTCCGATCACACGGTCTATCGCTATTCCCTCGCCGCAGATCATGATGCCGGTTTGGCCGGTAGCAACGAACTTAGCTGTGTGACCGGCTTTTCTGGCGGCAGCTGCCAGCTCGAGAGCCGCGGTCATCTTGCCGACGGAACAATCGCTGCCAACCGTGAGAACGGTCATCGCCGGCACGGAAGCAGCCTTGCCTGAGGCGACCGGCAAAACTGCTGGTGGGCGGCGCACATCCAGGAGGGCGCGCTGGTGCAGCTCTGCGCAGCGCGCGATGTCGGGATCGTCTGATAAGAAGTCGTGCAGCCCGTTAATTACATCCAGGCCAGATTTGATAGCCGTTATGATGTCCGGTTTCCAGTCGGAGGGCATTTGTCCGCCCGTCCAGGCCGTCCCCAACAGGAGGGCATCGGGCTTGTAACTCAGCGCCTCGGCAATTGAAGCCACGATTGGCGCCTGACAGGGCACTCCCATCACGTCTTCAACGGTCCGCCCGGCTTCCGTGCTATCTATGACGGCAACCACCGGGTTCTTCGCGTAGCGGATCACACCTTCGGCTGTCTTCGAGCGTCCCTTGCCGAACTCTCCTTCGGCATAAATGGCAAGACGTGCTTTCTGGCTGTAATACATTGGCTGCTGCTCCTGATTGGCCCGTTGCCTGGGCTCTCGGGCGAGCGCTGCCCGGCCATCTGAGGCAGATCTTTGCACATTTTGCCTCTTGAGTACCGGGTCTAAAGGCGCACGTGACCAACGGTGGGCTCAGTGCCAAGACTTTTCCTCTGGTCAGGCATGAGACGCATTTCCAACAACCCGCGTTTGAGTGGACGTTCCCAACAGTGCGCCTTTCGTGGTTAATTAAGTGATAGTGGTTCCGGTATTGTTGCGAAAATGCCAAATCAAGAAGATGGCCGTGGAAAGTGACCTAGAATTATATGAAGAAGGAGCCAACCGGCTTTTGCGGTCGCTGAAAGGGGGCGTTCCGGCCGTCCGCAATGGAGTCCAGCGTAAGCTCGGCCACACAAGCACCTGGTGCTTGCTTTTATCAGTATCTCCGTGTTGAATCGAGGGAAATTCGCATATGTCCGACGAGAGGGAGCCGCGCACGAGCGATACCGGTGAGCCAGGAGTGCAGGAGCCACAGGCTTCGGAGACCGCCACAGCCCAAACGCAAGAAGAGGAGAAGACCGGGCGCTTCGATGCAGCCAAGGCCTTCTTCCGTGCCCTTCATGCTGGAGCCGACGACCTGCCTGGTCTGGGCATCACAGGCGGCCCTGAAGGTGAACAGCCGTCCCAGCAAGGACCTTGCCGAAACTGCAAGTTTCTGGAGTCCGAAGTGGCCGAGGCCAAACAGAAGCTTCAGGAGGCGGAGAATCTTTATAAGCGAATGATGGCAGACTTCGAGAACTTCCGGCGCCGGATGGACCGTGAGCGTGAGGAGTTGCTGGCAGTCGGCGTTCAGCGCACTGTCGAAAACCTGCTGCCGGCGCTCGACGATATGGACAGAGCCAGCACCAGCTTGAATGCTGACATGCCGGCCGAGAAAGTGCTCGACAGTGTCAAACTGGTTTTCAACAGACTAACGCGCTGTCTGGAGTCCCTGGGTGTCAAGCCATTGAACGTGGTGGGCGAGCATTTCGACCCCATGTATCATGAGCCCGTGCAAGAGATTGAGACGACGGAAGTGCCGAATGGCGCTGTGGTTCATGAGCTCCGCCGCGGGTATACATTAAATGACAAAGTGATTCGTCCGGCGCTCGTCAACGTGGCATGTAGTCCAATCGGTGCGCACGAGCCGAGTGCCGAAGGCGAGTCGACCGAAGCGGCTGCCGAGCCCGCGGACAGTGCCGAACCCCAGGTGTATGACTTGAGCAATGTTGAAGACTCCGTCGAAGCGGAGGAGGCGCTACAAAGCAAACTGGACGAGTACTTAGAGACCCCGGCTACGGGAAATCCGACAGTAGATGAGTAACGGCAAGATAGTTGGCATCGACCTGGGCACCACGTATTCATGCGTGGCGGTCATGGAAGGCGGCCATCCTGTCATCATTGAAAGCGCCGAAGGCGCGAGAACCACACCATCGGTTGTTGCCTTCACTAAGTCGGGCGAGCGCCTGGTGGGACAACTCGCTAAGCGTCAGGCAGTGACCAATCCGGCACGCACCATACAATCGATCAAGCGTGAGATGGGAACCAACTACCGCGTGGTTGTAGATGGAGTCTCCTATAGTCCCGAGCAGGTATCGGCCATGGTGCTGCAGAAGCTCAAGGCTGATGCGGAGGCTTATCTCGGCGAGAAGATCACCAAGGCCGTGATCACGTGTCCAGCATATTTCAACGACCCACAGCGGCAGGCGACGAGAGACGCCGGGCAGATAGCCGGACTGGAAGTCTTGAGAATCATCAATGAGCCCACGGCCAGCGCTCTGGCCTATGGTCTCAACAAGCTCAACCAGCAAGCAACAATCTTGGTTTTTGATCTCGGCGGTGGCACTTTCGACGTCAGCATTCTCGAAATTACCGACGGAGTATTTGAAGTTAAGGCTACGGCAGGTAACAACCGGCTGGGAGGCGACGACTTCGACCAGTGCATCATGGATTGGTTAAAGGCGGATTTTCTGGCTGCCACCAAGATCGATCTGTCCAACGATTTGATGGCGATCCAGCGCCTGAAGGAAACTGCGGAAAAGGCGAAAATTGAGTTGTCCACTGCCATGGTCAGCGAAGTCCACCTGCCGTTCCTGACTGCCGATGCCAGCGGTCCCAAGCACCTCGAGGCCACTCTCACCAGGGCCAAGTTTAACGACCTGACCGCCCACCTGGTTGAAGCGACGATGGGACCGCTTCAACTGGCGATCAGCGATGCGCACGGCAATCCCGATCAAATCGATCACATCCTTTTGGTGGGCGGCTCTACACGCATACCTGCTGTGCAAGAGGCGATCAAGCGCTATTTCGGGCGCGAGCCGTCCAAGGGCGTTAATCCCGACGAGGCAGTGGCGCTCGGCGCCGCCATTCAAGCATCGATTTTGGCAGGTGACGTACAGGATGTTCTCTTGCTCGACGTCACGTCGCTGTCGCTCGGTATCGAGACGGCCGGAGAGCTCTTCACAAGGATTATTGAGCGCAACACGACCGTTCCTACCAGTCGCACCATGGTGTTTACCACCGCTCAGGACGGGCAGTCTTCGGTGGAAGTGCATGTGTTGCAGGGGGAGCGAGAGCTTGCCCGCTACAACAAATCGCTGGCCAAATTCCAGCTGTCCGGCATTCCTGTTGCTCCGCGCGGAGTGCCGAAGATTGAAGTTACCTTCGATATCGACGCTGATGGCATAGTTCATTGCAGCGCCCGCGACGCCGGCTCCGGTATCAAACAGTCGGTGACGATTCAGCGCAGCGCCGGCCTCAATCCCGAGGAGGTCGAGCAGATGCAGCTCGAGGCCGAACAGTATGCGCGGCAGGATCAGCTGATCAAAGAAACCGTTAGCAGTCGCATTCATGCCGAGTCGCTCGTTGCCGAAGCAGATCGGACCATTCAGCGTTATGGAGATCGCGTGGAGACGCTTCATGTAGAGAAGGTGAAGCGCGCGGCCGAAGTAGTGAGAGAAGCTCTGAAAGCAGACGACACTTCCAACTTGAAGAGTCTGGCTGCAGGTCTGGACGTAGCCTTGCTGGATCTCGGCAAGGCCATACACACGGGCACCAGGCAGCAACCCTCTTCGGGACAAGTCAGTGGGCAAGCGCGTCGCCCATCACCGGAAGGCGCACCGATTGAGCTCAACGACCTCGGACGCACGGCACGGAAGAAGCCGCAGTCAGTGCCTCACGAAGACTGACGGCCGCAGGCAGCGGCGACCGGATGCCGAGAAGAACCGGAGGGCAAGCGAACAGGTACTACGATGGAGACTATGTCAAAGCGCGATTATTACGAGATTCTGGGAATTGACCGCAATGCCAACCCTGATCAAATAAAAAAGGCGTTCCGCAACAAGGCTCGCCATCTTCATCCGGACAACAAAGACAGCGGAGATGAGGCTGCATTCAAGGAGCTAGCCGCTGCCTACGAAGTGCTTTCCGATGAGCGCAAGCGCTCACTGTATGACCGCTACGGTCATGACGGATTGTCCGGTGGCCCGACCGGTTTCGAGGGCGTAGACCTGGGGGCGTTTGCTGATTTGAGCGAGATTTTCGCGCAGTTCTTCGGGGGCAGCCCCAGGTCCGGGCCGCGGCGCCCTGCGGTTGAGCGAGGCGCCGACCTGAAGTACGACCTCGAGCTCGATTTTCTGGAAGCCGTATTTGGCACAGAGAAGAAAATCAGCTTCCGGCACCTGGAAGATTGCACCGCATGTAGTGGCAGTGGTGCAGCCCAGGGATCCGGGCCGGTGAAATGCGCTACCTGTCAGGGTATGGGGCAGATAAGGCAGACGACGCAAACATTTCTTGGTCAGTTCTCTCAGGTGATTGTCTGCCCGAACTGCCAGGGAGAGGGGATGCGCATCGAGAAGCCGTGCTCGAACTGCAAGGGGCGCGGGCAGGTTCGCAAGTCGCGCGAAATCGAGGTGAAGATACCGGCAGGGGTTGACTTCGGCGCCCGCATGAGGGTGCAAGGCGAAGGTGACAAGGGTAGAAAGGGTGGTCCGCCGGGCGATCTTTACGTGATCTTGCACGTAAAAGAGCATTCGATCTTCGTGCGAGAAGGCACGACCATACATGTCAACCAGCCAATCAGCTTTTCGATGGCTGCTTTGGGAGGCGAGCTGCTGGTGCCGACGGTAGAGGGTGCAAAAATTTTGAAGATACCGGCCGGGACCCAAACAGGGACGAGCCTGGTTATGCGTGAGCAGGGCGTTCCCGTGCTCAGCAACCCGACGCGGCGAGGCGATCAGGTTGTGCACCTGATTATCGAGACTCCAGCCAAGCTTTCCAGTGAGGAGCGCAAGATTTTGGAACGACTGGCCGAGTTGCGCGGTGAGCAGCTCACCGTCTCTAGCTCGCACAAGAAGGAAGAGAGCCAGAGAAACGGCACCAACATATTCGAGAAAATCACGGAAGTATTCAAGCCGAAAGACAGCGCGGACGAAGCGTGACGGGGGCGGTGATCCGGACTGCGACACATCGAGGGTTAACGGTTCAGGCTGGCATCGCTTCATGGTTACTGCCTGGCAGGCTTGCTGCCAGTTTTTTGCTCGTCGTCCTTCTCATGGCCATGCAATCGTACTTGTTACCTGCCGTGGCGACACGCCTTCCGGCTGCTTTGAGCGAGTGTCTCCTCGCTGAATTCCCCGACGGCAAAATTCGTCTCGATGGATCGATTCAAACTTCGCATGGTGATCTATATCTGCCGGTTTTGCCGGCAACGGCGTCGGCGCGCAAGAAGGGAAAGCCTCAAATCGAATCGGCTTATCCCAACGCCGAGCACCCTGATCTGCTTGTCTACGGAAACGGCTGGTGCTACCTGCGTGTACTGAGTAAAGGTGTTGCCAAAACAGTGGTCGCGCCTGCAGACCTGCCGGAAAAGCTGAGAAAGCAACTGCTCGCCTGCAAGTTTCCTTCGGACTTGATCGTGCCGGAAAACTTCGTAGTTGCGCAGTCGTTGCAGCCCATTTGTGCTGATGTTCAGGTGCAATTGGTCAATGATTCTACTCTGGCGAAGGCGGACTTCGGGCAGCCGCCCAAGCGCCCGACCAAGGTGTCTGGTCCCGGCAATGTCTTTCTGACATCTGTCAATTCCGGCAATATCACCCTGCTGGATGGAAAGGACATGAGTAAGGTCGCGGAGTTTCCCACTGAAGGAACTCCAGGCGACATGGCGTTTGCCAATGGCCGCCTCTACATTTGTGACCAAACAAAGAATCGAGTCTTGATCTTGGACCCTGAGCGCAAGCAGTTTCTCGGACAGATCGATATGCCCTACCGTAGTGCCCCTAAGGGTATTGCCGTTCTGCCCAACGGATCGCTTATGTATGTGTCGGAGAGCGGAGCCGCCGATATTGCGATCATCGAAGTCGCTAAAAACAGGGTGCTGATGCGCACAAAAGTCCCGCCTGGACCCGGACGGATGCAGCTGACACCGAATGCGAATTTCTTGCTCGTGCTGAACGTTCCGAGCGGTCAGCTCACGATAGTCTCGACTCTCAATCAGAGATCCATGGGTTCCGTAAAAGTAGGAACCATGCCCTCATACATAGCCGTTAGCCCGGATAACCGAATCGCCTATGTATCCAATCGTCAATCCAATGTCATCTCTGTCGTCGACATCGGCCAGCGTCTCTTGATTGCTACGATTCCGGTGGGACAGGGACCGACAGGAATAGTCTTGAATCGCGACGGCACCAAGTTATACGTCGCAAACGCCAGAGATAACAGTATCGTCGAATACGATACTCAGACCCGGCAGAAGCTCCGCGAGGTGAAGCTGCCATTGGACATAGACTTTCCGGGAGCGATTTACCTGTTGCCGGACAGCATGCGCCTCCTGGTCACAAGCGGAGCCACTGACACTATTGGGTTGTTGGACTTAGAAAAGTTTGAATTCGAGAAACAGACGATCGTCGGGCATCCCACCCACGAAGTCCTCTGGGTGCCCGGCTAGATCCACAGCGGAAGCTGAGCCGCGCTCAGTTGGCGGGATCTGCAGGCCGACTTGAGTGGCGTCGTTGTTTAAATTGAGCAAAGTTTGACGGGCTGGATAGCCGCTATTATGGGTGCGGCATGAGGATGTATCGAGTGATGAGGACGATTGCGGCGCCTGAAGTGCTAAGTGGCCCAGGAAGAGACTGCGGATCTGCGCTCGAGCCGTGGTTGATCGTGATTCTCTTCGTCTCGCTTGCCGCCGGTATCTTTCTGCGGTTCCACAACGTGGCAGGCAAGCCATGCTGGTACGACGAGTGCTATTCACGGGTGAGGATTGCTGGCTTTGACCACAGGGATCTGGTGAAGACGTGGACGTCCTGCCGTAAGCCAATTCCGGTTCAAGAGGTGAAAGCCTTCATGCATTGCCGGTTCAAGCGGGACGCAGATTTACCGTGGCGGTCAATTCTGCGCGAAGACTTCCAAAACTGCACACTCTACTACTGGTTGGCCCGAGTGTGGGTCGGATTGTTTGGCGAGACGGCAGGAGCGCTCCGATTCCTGTCCATAGTCGTAAGCATCCTCTCGCTGCCTCTCATGTTTATGCTCTGTCGCGAGCTATTTGGATGCAAGCGCACGGCAGCGGTCACTCTCAGCATTCTGGCTTCATCGCCGGTATTTGTCATCTACGCTCAGCAAATCAGGCACTATGACATTTGGATAGCAACAGTTCTCGTCGCCAGTCTGATGCTGCTGCGGGCAGTCAGGCAAAGTACATTTTGGAACTGGGCAGGATACGCGCTCAGCCTGGCATTGTGCTTTCTGGCAAACCCGCTGTCGCTTTCGTTTGCGCTTGGACATGCCATATTCGTCTGTCTGAAAGAGGGAATGCCTCTGACCAGTCAAGTCAAAGCAGTCTTAGCCAGCGGCTTCGTCGCGTCACTTGCATTGTTGCCGCGAGTGATTCTGTCCAGTTACGACTGCGTTACGCGCGACGGTATCGGCTGGCTTTATGTGCCCCCGCCCGGCGGCTTGCAGGAGTATTTGTGGCTGACGGTATTCAGGAACTCGTCGCGAATGTTCTGGCAGTCGGCCCCCTTCGCCGGCGACGCCTGTCTCACTGCGATTTCGTTGCTGATTGTATGCGTGCTGATCTGGGCAATGGTCCATCTCGTCAAGAACGGCTCCCGAGAGCAGATGCTGTTTGTAGGTACCCTGGTATTTGCCAGCCTTCTGGCGCTTGTATGCCGGGATGCTCTCGTAACAGGGCGCGCTGCCACTGTCACGCGCTATCTATTTCCGACACTCGCTGGACTGCTCATGGCAGTCGGGTTCTTATTTGCCTCAAAGATCGCGGCTGGCAGGCAAGTGCAATTCACTTGGTTGCCGGCGGCGTGGCGAGTGGGTCTGACTGCCGTGATTCTAGCTACTCTCCAGGCATCGTTCCAGCTCGCCAGTGCTCAAGCAACTTGGGCATCGTGGCCCGAGGTTACAGAATCGGTGCCGGACTCAGTGCGGCTCATAAATCAAGTCATCGACCCCGTGGTTCTCGTTCCCTGTGCTGGACTCTCGTCGCAGGTTCTGGTCCTGGCTGATCAACTTCGGTCCGACGCGAGAATTATTCCCATCTGTGATCGGCCCGAACTCTGGCTGTCGATGTTCCGCTCTGAGCTTCGTTCTGGACGCGATGTATTTCTCTGGGATCCGCTGCACAAGCTCGTCGAGAGACTGCGGTCAGATCCCGAGCTGGTTGTCAATACAGTCGAGCCTGCTCGCGCCCTTTCGAAGATTGAACTTAGCCCTTATAAAGCCGATCTGCCGATGGCCGGTAAAACTCCTGCAAACTAGTCGGTACACCTGCTTCCCACCCCAATAAGCGCCTGGTTCGCTTGGACAGGGCTTGCATCCTCGCATCTCCCAGGGCAGCGCAGTAGTCGAATTGCAGCTCTCAGATAAGAGCTCGCAAGAGGTTCCCATCGCACAATCAAGTGTTCAAAAAGAGAGCGTTGCAAGCACGCTCTCTTGTTCTTTGTATCACGCATCGATGTTCGGCATCCTGAGGCTATCTAAGCGCTGGCTCTATCCTTTCACTTGCTAGCCGGGAAATCGACACCTTTTAGCCACCGGCTGGTTTGACCACGACTCGGTCGCCCAGCGGCTTGAGACTCAATGCTCCACCCCTGTTGGCTCCCTGGGCATCTTCGGGTGCCGGTGTCCAGGGCCGGCGGTTTTGCGTTACGCCGGAAGAATTGTCTCGCGCACACTATCATATGTGTAGGAAGACCCCACGGGCGGCTGACCACCGATGACCAAACTAAGATCGACTTTGTGGGCGGCATTTCTCGTGATGGCGGCATTCGTCTGTTCGGTGCCGGCGTCACTAGGACAGTTCTTCGGGGATTTTTGGACGTTTAGTGGCAAATTTGGCTTCGTAGACAAGCGTGGTGCCCTCGTCATCCCGGCGAAGTTTGAAGTAGCGAGAAGCTTTCATCAGGGACTGGCCGCAGTGCAGCTCAACGAGAAGTGGGGCTTCGTCGATCGCAGTGGCAAGCTTGTCATCGAGCCCAAATTCGAATTGGTGGGAGACTTCTCGCAAGGACTGGCGTCGGCTGCCATTGTCGTCGGTCGCTCCATGAAATCTGGATATATCGACAGAAGCGGGCGCTTTGTAATTAAGCCCCAATTCGAGCTGGCATCTGATTTTTCTGAAGGCCTTGCTTCGGTCTCGACCACGAGCGATCGAGATCAGCGTTGGGGTTACATAAACCGGCAGGGCAAATTGGTGATTCCGTCCGTCTTCGATTATGCCGGGCCATTCAAGGAGGGGCGCGCAGTGGTCCTGGCCGAGGGGTCCGGCGGCAGGTTTTTTGGATTCATAGACCCGAGTGGAGAGTGGGTGGTGAAGCCGCAGTTCAAACTAGCGCGTGATTTTTCCAACGCATTTGCAGTCGTGAAGACGAGAGACTGGGGGGCACCACGCTGGGGACATATTCACTCCGATGGGCAGCTAGCCGTCCTGCCGCGCTTCGAAAGTGTGGGAGACTTTGCCGATGACCTGGCTCCCGCCCTGGTCGCCACGGACACTGATAAGATCTGGTGCTATGTAAACTCGCGGGATCAAATTGTCCTTAAGACTCCCTATACGGAAGTCAGAAAGTTTTCCGAGGGGCTGGCCGCGGTGGCTGACGTCGCACCAGGGGCTGCCTGGCTGCTTGTGGCTACCGGTGGGTATGTCGAAAACATGCTGAAGTGGGGATGTATAGATCGTGATGGCAAGCAAGTTGTGCCACTAAAATTCTATAGGATTGAAGACTTTCGCGAGGGGCTGGCAGCTGTGCGAACCGGCGCTTTTCCGAACGGTACCTGGGGCTTCATCAACAAGAGCAGCAAGCTGGTCATCCCCGCGAAATACTGCCAGGCCGCCTCGTTTTCCGAGGGACTTGCTGCCGTGGGAATTGGCCGTTTCGAGCCTACCAAGAAATTTTGATCGCGCTGCCAATGTCCATTAGCGATTGGGTGCGCCTATGCCTGCGAGTAACCCTGGCTTGTGTGCACTTTGTTCAAGAAGCGTGTGATGCTGGACTGGAATAACAACTGCACTTCGCCGACCGGACCGTTCCTTTGCTTGGCGATAATGATGTCCGCCTCGCCGCGCCGCTCGCTCTCCTGATTGTAGTACTCGTCGCGATAGATAAACATGACAATATCCGCATCCTGCTCGATGCTGTTGTGTACGGTGATATTTTCCGCCACAAAGTTATGCAGTCCGTCAACTGTGAGGTCGTAAACTTCTGTTTCACCATTCGGCACGATTTCTAAGACCTCATCCCAGTACACATCGCCGTCAGAGAGCCGGGCAAGCTCTTCGGACTTCACAATGGTCGCGACGCGTGCAGCTCTCTTTCGGCTAAGCGCACTCTTGTATAGTCCAGCTCCGCGGCAGGACATGTGCATGGCGGCTTGCATCTGCCGCTTGGTCAACCCGACCACTTCTGCGGGCGTCATGGTCTTTTCCGCCGATGCTGGCAGGTGGCGCGGGATCGCAATGCGCATCCCGGGGACCAGTTCGTCGAGCCTCTTCCAGCCTTCAATGGTCAGGAATTTGTGATTGGCAGTGGCGCGGATCGTGCGATTCAAGCGAGTGCTCAGCTTATGAACTGGTTTTCGGCCGGTCGAGAAAGCGTGCGTTACAGGACGGCGCTCGAGTTTCCCGGTCGCTTCGTTGAGTGCAAGTACATTGAAGCCGGCCTTTCCAACCAGACTGTCAATGCGACGGTGCACGCACTCATCTGGTAGGAAGACCCGCGACTCTCCTGCCAGGCAGCCGCTTTCCCTCAAGTCGGACAGCATGGGCTTTTTGCTTTGTCTGCTTTCCACGGCTCTGGAGAGCTGGGAGAGCGCAATGACGGGGACTTCGAGCTCGCGGGCCAGTGTCTTCAAGCTGCGCGAAATTTCGGACACTTCTTGCTGGCGGTTGTCGGTTACCTTGCGGCCCTGCATGAGCTGGATGTAGTCGATTACTATCAGACCAAGCGCCTTTTGCTCTGCCTTCAAGCGCCGGCACTTAGCGCGGATATCCAGTGCTGTTGTAACCGCTGAGTCATCAATGTAAATCGGTGCCTCGCCCAGACGCCCCATGGCCATTGCCAGTCGGTTCCAATCGTTGTTTTGCAGATAGCCCGTGCGCAACCGTGTGGCATCAATTTCTGCCAGGCTGCAGAGCATTCTCTGTACGAGTTGCTCTCGCGACATTTCAAGACTGAATATCGCAACCGGTACGTTCAATTCAACCGCGGCGTGTTGTGCGAAACTCAGGCACAATGCTGTTTTGCCCATCGAAGGCCTGGCGGCGACGATTATCAGGTCGGACGGTTGGAATCCCGACGTCAGGGCGTCCAGGTCGTAGAAACCCGATGGCGTGCCTGATAGCGAGTCCCGGTTTTCGTAGCGCTCCTCAATGCGTGCAAAAGATACCTCGACGATGTCTCGTATGTGCACGAGTTGCTTCATTTCGCGCTGCTCAGCCAGGCTGAAGATCAGGCGCTCGGCGTTATCGATTAGTATTGCTGCCTCCGAGTCTTCGTAGCAACTCTGGACGATCTCTGTGCCCGCTCGTATGAGATTGCGTACCAGTGACTTCTCGTGGACTACCTTTGCGTAATACTCCACATTGGCAGTTGTAGCTACCGACATGGCCAGATCTGTAAGGTATTGCCTGCCGCCGATATTTTCGATAGTGCCGGCGTCTTTGAGGTACTGGCTGATTGTCACTATGTCGATGGGCTCGCCCTTCTCGAAAAGATCGAGCATGGCGGCATAAATAACCTGGTGCGCCTTTCTATAGAAGTATTCGTGCCTGACGATGTCAGCGACGCGCGAAATGGCTTCTCCGTTGACCAACAGGGCGCCAAGAACGGCCTGCTCGGCCTCGATGGACTGCGGCGGCAGCTTGTCGAGTGAATTATCGGACAGCGTCAGCTCAGACTGCATTCCATCTCCCCCTGACCGATATCACTACCCTAATAACGCAGCCCGCACCAAAAAAGTTCAATCGAGAGAAACGGAAGCTGGTCCGCATATGTCCGATGGTAATGACCATGCATATGCTGCCGCGAAAGCGGGCGCCGGCCGACAGAGCCAGCCACGCAGGACAGGCTTCTTGCCAGCGGAGAGCGATCGAGTAGTTTGAAAGTATGGATAGAATAGTCCACTTTCAAGGCGTCGCGCAGTGGTTGGCGCGGAAATTTCTTTTAACAAGAACTCGTGATGGCAACTCGTTATGCAGGGCATATGGCTTGTGCTCGTGCTGCATATTCGAGGGTCTGTGATCAGATATGGAGACTGCACGAAGGTTATTTTGAAGGCGAATTCAGATGCATTCTGCATTGCGCATGATTGGAATCTTGTTTCTGGTTGGGCTTGCCGCACTGCTGGTGCCCAGCATGGCCACAACCTACTACTTCCTCGTAGGTGTTGCCGTGGCAGTCTTGCTTTTGACGTTTATCGTGCTGGGGGCCGTAGTATCTGCCCGGAGTTCTCCGGCAAGGCGCATTGGTACTGACAGCGATCTGTCTGTCGCCCTACCGAAGTGTCGAAAATTACTGCCGTCAGCACCCTGGCGTCCCCTCGCTTGCCCCATTCCTCCTTCTGCACAGTGGCGATCACCATTTGTGGTGCCTGCGTTTTCAGTCCGGCCCACCGAGTAACAGCAGGTTGCAAGCGGCACTTAACCGATCAACATCCTTGGAGCGCGAGGGTTTGAGGATGCTCGGTGGGCCGACTCAGTGCCGCTTCGACGGCGGTGTCAGGATGTCGGACGAAGATGAATCCATGGTTCTTGCGCGGGTCAAATGTGGACACCAAGTCAAGAGCCCGGTAAATGCCTGCCTGCAGCCGGCCCAATAGACGCGGACAGGGGACCCTGGCGTCAACACGAGCAGGTGTTGATGCTGGGCTGATCGCGTCTAGGCTAGGATCCACCAGCTGGCTCAATTCCAATCGCGTATGGGAGCCCTTCGGGTCGCAAAACCGGGGTGCCGCTGTAGCCAGTCGAAAGTTGCCTTCGGCACAGCCGCAGAGCCTGTAGCAGACTTATCCACGTCCGTATCGAGGGTCTTGAATGGCCGGTCAGCCCTCTCTTTTGCCTGGACGACTGATCTCAGGTATTCTTCAACTTGGAAATTCTGCTTCTGGAGATAGCCAGTTTCTCCGGCCTTGTCTAGAAGTTGGGTAATGTCGATCATAAGGGCCAGGTATTCAGGGTTTGTCGTTGTGATCTGCTCAGTGGTAACGCCTGCAGTGTTGATTAGGAAAGACACGTCGGTCTTTCTAGCCTGCTCGTTCAATTCGGTGGTTACTGCGCTAAAAATATGTCGTAGCCGCTTGGCTTCTGGGCCATTTCCAGATGGGTCCTTCTGCAGCAGGCTCTGCACGTAAGCAAGAGCACGTTTCTGATTGTCAGTTTTGGCACCACCTTGGCGCAGCAAATCGGCGATCTCAGTAAGTTGAGTGGTTGGTTCATAGGATGGGTGCATCTCCGAAAAGGACCTCCATTCGTATGCAACCGAAGCAAGCAATTCCGATTCTCTGTTGAACATGTCTTTGTCTTCAAGATTCCCTAATTGCTGTAGCAGGTCGCTGTAGCCTCTACCTGCTACATCCTTTGACAGTAACCCAGATTCCTTTAGTTCTCGGAACAATCGTAAATGATCAAAGCCATCATGCAGGCTAAGTGAGAGCTTGCCGAGAATTGGCGATCCATGAGCGTCTCGAAAGCCGTAATCAACTATCTTCAGGTTCTTAATTAATTCAGCAAGAGGAAGATTCGTTTCCTCTAACGAGGCTGGTCTCCAGCCCTGCACCTCATACTTAAGCAGCCCGGTTGTCTGGTCTTTTGTCGTGGTAAAGCCGATGGGCACGAAACCCTTATCTTGCTGCTCTGCTACCTCTTTGACCAATCCGATATGTGATTCGTCGATCTTCCACTGCATACCCTCGCTAAGCATCTTCTCCATGGGTCTGACCACGTCTCTGCCAAACTGCGTTCTCAATTCCTCCATGTCCGGCGAAATCACAGATGCATCCTGGGGGACCATTTGATCAGCAAGTTTCCTTGCGTTAGTACTGTTGAACTCCAAATCCGCAGACCGGGCTTCAAGCCTATTCTTAATCTCATCAACCTTAGCTAAAACCCCATCTCGGGTGAGTCGTCGTCCGGATTCGTCCCTCCATAGATGTTCAGGGATATATCTCTCGAGATTTTCCTTGACCTCTTCCGCACCACCTTTCTTCAATAGTTTCTGAGCGAGGAGCCTCGCCTGCGGACGCTCTATGAGGGCAGACGGAAATACATCCTCAATTGTGTTCATACCTATGGCCGTTCGCTCTAGCTCATGCCGGTATTGCAAGTATTCATAAGCCCTTGTCCCGGACAGAGATTGGAAGTGATCGTTATCGACAAAATAATAGTCGTAATTGTGGCCTTGATATAGATCGTAGAACGTGTCCACAGGTTCAAGTTTCAATACTCCAGCCTTATTGTCCTCAACACCTAGAGGCTTAGCGTCCTCCGTCGGTAACTTTTCGCGGCTTGGCTGCACGCTCTCCGCTCGCGCCGTATCACGACCAGGTGCTGAATGTTGTGACTCTCCGCCGGGTGATCCTGGCGTATGTACGCCTTCACGAGCCGCGATGGCTGCAGCATCGTCGGTAAAGAAGCTCCTGGAGGCTTTGTAGCCCGAATTCAGTGCTTTGAAAGTGGTCGTGAATAAAGCAGCACCTGCGCCGCCGAACAACGCCGACCTACCTGTTGATCCCAGAACATTTTGCATGTTCTCGTTGAAGCTCTTGCTAGAATCCCAACGCGTAAAACCACGAACAGCCCCGCTTGCGCCTCCACCCATAGCACCGGCTGCGGTTGTAAATCCGTAGTGAGTAAGATTTCGTTCGAGCCAGCCACGCGATTCGGCTGCAAGCTCCTGGGTCAGGTGGCTTTTCATACTAGCCATTAACTGTTCAATTGCCTTCTCTCGTGCGGTTTCCCCAAGTTGCGTAGAGACTGCCTGCTCCGCGACTGCTCTGATTGCCCGATCTTCTATCCCAGGGGCTCCGCTCACTATCGCATTACGCATCAGCTTGGTCATGCCCTGATTAACAGCATTTTCGCCACCTTCCTTAAGAAGCTGTTTGCTACCTTGCACACCCAGGCTCTCGATGGTCTTAGCGGCTGCGCTGCTGGCAGCCTTCTCGCCGACCTTAACCATGGCCCCTATATCGCCGAGCGTAATCAGGCCTACTGCTGCGTCAGTACCTCCGGTTAAGAAATCCCACTTTGCTTTCGAGGCATCATAGTCGATGCCCTCAATGATGGACTTGCCGGTTACCTTTAGTACCCCACCGGCCGCAAACGTGTAGCTCAAAAGAGACAAACTAACACCATCGGTGAATGCGGCTCCCGCAACCGCAGCAACTGCAAGCACACCGTCAGTTATGCCGTCGGCAAGAGCCCCTTTGGAGTCTCTGAAACGATCAAGTGCGTTATAGAGGTTGTCTCTCAGCTCCTTTTGTTTCTCTGGTGGTAGCTCCTGAAACTTGCGGTGTGCCTCTGCCAAGGCCCTTATTTGTGCGTTCAACGCGTCGTCAGCCTGAAAGCCGGTGCCATCCCAGAAATTGTCCACCAATTTCTTACCAATCCCGTAGCTGACATAGAGTTCGTCACGACTTTCGTTGTATGATTCACTCTCGGTTTCAGGCTCCCGCCTCATGGCCCTTATTGCTTCACGCCTCTCTTTGCCTGAAAGCTCATCTATAAGGCGCCAGTTGATGTCTTCCTTGTACTTTCTTGCGTACCCATCCTTCATCCGCTCCTTCTGTTCCGGGGTAAGGTCGCTAACAAGGGACTTCATGCCCTCTTGGTCGTGTGCGATGATTTGCGCGCGCAGATGATCCTCTGGTCGCAGCTCGCCCTGTTGAACCGCATATAGAACCACCTGGCGCTCGTCCCTACTCAACGGGCCCAGCACCTGATCTTGATAGCGCTCATCCTTCAGGAGGCGGTCTTTCTCACCTTGGACAGTTGCATTACTTGCAGCTTCTTTCGAACAGTAATACTCCAGAATGTGCCTGTAAGTCTCGCTTTTATGGGAGTGCTCGAACTGAGCGTCAAGCTTAACCTGCTTCTCGATGGGTAGGCTGCCAGTCTCCACGAGTGGTTTTACGTATTGTTGATAGTCATGCGTGGTCAGCGTCCGGTGCATGGCATCTTGCATCTGGCGGGATAGCTTCTCGTCCTTCCGCATGCGCTCGCGCAGTCCTGGATCATCCCGAAATGCTTGCAAGACGTCATGCAGAACGCGTTCTTGCTGGTACGGCCCGTCGAATGTGCTCACGAAGCCGTAGCTGTGGACCGTGGGATACATGGCGAGCCTGACGAAAAGATCCTCATGCGGGCTGCCCCCTTTAACACCGAGCATGTGCCGGATAGCCTCGCGTTCTTCTTGAGTACCCAAAAATCTCGAATCGATCTTTCTCTCCACCCTGCACTTGAACTCAAATGCATCCTGGTATTTCTTGGACTCCTCAGGGGATAGGCTTGCTATCTGTCTCACTGTCTCTATGGGATCAAGTCCATCACATCTAGACCCCTCCTGATACTTCTTCAGCTCCGCCGGGGTCATGTTCTTGATCACATCTATTATTTGTCTTGCGTTGTGGCCATCAACCGGTGAAGGCATGTCATCCAGGGCATCGAGAACGGAGCGTCGTCCCGATGCCTGTGATTCTTCGTAAGTAGCAGCTCCTTGCTTCCTGTCGAGGATTTCCCGAACCCGCTTCATATCCTGCTTATTGAGTAAGCTCTTGCACATCTCCTCGATCTGCTCCCGATAACGAACATGATACTTTTTGAAGTACTCAGAGTCATCGTGCCAATGAACGTGATTGTTACCGACGACATGGTAAGAGTCATCCTTGAGCCTTTGCCAATCTTCCTTACTCATATTCTCGATGTCTTTTATGACATCGCCGGCGCTGTCGTTATAGAGGTATCCCCAATGCGTGCCCAGCTTGCTGACCAGGGAGCCGCCCTTGGTAGCGATCATGTCTTCCCAGCGTGCGATCCTCGTTTCCGCACCCATGCTCACGGCTTTGCTCATTGCCTGGTGTGTCTCAAGATAATATGAGAGTGCCTTCTGGTCAGCTTCGGGAAGGGACTGCAAGGACAAGTAGTTGCTCGTGTCTTGGGACAGCTCCTTTCCTCTGAAATACCTCACTCTGTCCTCGTCTGTCATCCTCAAAAAGGTGCTCTCGATTGCTTCAGTGGTATTGTAAATAGTGCCGGTGCTATCCTGCACATCGGAAGCTACGCTGAGCTTTCCTTCACGAGCGTACTCATGCGCGTGCTTCAGGTCTGCGCTGTCGGGCCATTGAAAATAGGGTATCCCTCTTGTTGGCACCTTCCCGAATGCCTGCTCCATCTTCTTTTCACCATCACGCTCGAAGAACATGCGCCTGGCTTCGGAGCTCGCATCTCTGAATGCTTCTCCAAATCTGCAAACGTCCTTCTCCTTGAGCGCTATATCTGCAAGTTTCAGGGTGTCTTCGTCTTTGGATTTACTGTCTGCCCCCTTGAGATAGATCTTAATTGCTTCCTTGGTGGCAGGAGATAGGTGCTCATTAGATAGCAACGCCTGGCCAAGTCCGATCTTGTAGCGTTGCTGATATTCCCGATCAAGCTTGGTAATCTGATCGAGCCTCATTGGTGCGAGCGTGTCGCGGATGTCCTGCTCACAGTTCGCCGCCGAAC
>Ga0066388_100000333_pt1 | contig 21265 bp, 26 predicted proteins | sample PanSoiMetaGPlot6_FD_64539 | JGI IMG/M metagenome (GOLD analysis project Ga0066388, IMG submission 64539) | Tropical forest soil microbial communities from Panama analyzed to predict greenhouse gas emissions - Panama Soil - Plot 6 (Hybrid Assembly) | ecosystem: Environmental > Terrestrial >...
TTGTTCCGAAAGTTGAAACGTCGTTCACGATTAGCCTCGACACGCCAGAGAAAATGGCCGACGCCGCCAGAGGCTATTTCAAAAGCGCTCGCGAGCACAGTGGCACGTCCGGGCCGTTGAAACTCAAGCTCTACGGTGGCGACGATGCCGATCTTGCGCGAGTCGAATTGGTGCACAAAAGCGCGCCGCAAGCACGATTGATCATCGACGCGAATGAATCGTGGTCGGTCGACCATTATCGGAACGTTGCGCCGGCGCTGAACGATTTTGGCATTGAACTAATCGAACAACCGTTTCCGGCAGATCGAGATGAGGTTCTCGAAACTCTCGACCATCCGGTGCCGGTTTGCGCCGATGAAAGTTGTCATACCAGCGCCGATCTTTCGCGGTTGAAGAATCGTTACGAAGTCGTGAACGTGAAGCTCGATAAAACTGGCGGGCTCACTGAGGCCGTGCGCTTGGTTGAAGCCGCGCGCGCGACCGGATTCAAATTATTGATCGGCTGCATGGTCGGCACTTCTTTGGGAATGGCGCCAGCTCGAATTCTCGCGAGCGCCGACGATCATGTCGATCTTGACGGGCCGCTTCTTCTTGCGCGCGATCGCGAGCACGGTCTCAATTACGAGAACGGCCGAATTCTCCTGCCACCCGGGCCGCTGTGGGGCTGAAGAGCGATATGGTCGCGCGTCGCTCGGTGTTAACAATCGCAAGATGGCGTAACGGGTGTCGAATTTCTCGAGCTCGTTGAGTTCGAGCGCGTCGCGCAGCGCTCCAAATCAGCGCGAGCAGCAGAAAACAAATCGCGCAGGCGGGAAAGCCCGCATGGTGCTAATCAGGTCGTCGAACGATTTCGGAACGTCGAGCGAGACCACGAGCAGTGTGAGCGCGAAGCCGAACACGGCATCGCTGAATGATTCGAGCCGTGTCACTTTGCGTCCGCGCAAACGAAAGCCGGCAAGATCGCGCGATTCGTCCGAACGCAGCATGTGGAATTAATTATCCGGCGCGCTCCGAACAGACAAGACGCAAGACTCAAACGGCAAAACTCAACGCTGGGATCCCGCGTGCGTAGTCGGAGTCGGACTTGGCCAGCGCCCAACCAGCGATCCATCGGGCGCCTTTGCGACAACAATCTCGCCTCCACCAACCTCGCTCGTTTCCGGCGGCGACTGCGTTCGCAGAGGATGCGTATGAAGGTACCAGACACCTACACCGACTACGGACATGAATATAAAGAAATCCCTCACCTCAGTTTCTGGAGCAGCATGGGCTGAGCCATCGGCGGTGGAATGCCGGCCGGGGGCCATCAAACAGGCACTGAATTGCTCAAGCCGGTAAGGCGCGGGCTTTCATTTTCTTCGCAAGAATTGGCGGACGTTACGGTTATCGGGCCAAGAGCTCTGCCCGTTTTCTGGCTGCGGTAGCGGTTGATCGGTTGCTCTAATAATCGCCAGGAGGCCGCCGCAACCAACAGCGTCAAGCTCCCGAACACAAACAAGCGCAACGATGGAATCGTAATCAGGAATCGCATTTGCGACGGCAACCAGCGATTGAACACCATCGCCACCAGGATGTGATAAATGTAGAGGCCATAACTCATCCGGCCGGCAAAAACCAGCCTGCCGTTGCCGAGAAAACTCGCGATAAGTCCATCAAATCCGCTCGCGGTTCGCGCGACCAAGATAACGAGGGCGCCGGCTTCGAGCGGCTCCACCAGGACCGATTTCAATTGCGTCGGGTCGCTATTTCGTAGGAACGCCGCGACCGCCAGCATCAACAAACAAATCAGCGCGATGAGCCAACCGCCGCGGCCGGGCCGCAGCCGACCACCGCACCATCCGAGCGCTGCGCCGGCGGCGAGCGAGTCGAGACTTCCAAATGGCAAGACCCATCGCGCAATCATCGGCACAGAAAAAATCACGCAGCCAATTCGAAAGGCGATTCCCGCAACTGCGATACTGATAATGGCCGGCAGCATCCATTTTCGCGGGAAGAGCAAAATCAACAGCGGCCAAAGCAAATAAAATTGTTCCTGCACACAAATCGACCAGAGATGCGAGATCGCGACCGGCCACTGATTTTTCAACGCGACCAGCCAATTCACCGTTCCAGAAAATACCCAGGGCCAGTTCTCGCGAATCGTGCCGAGATTCAGCAGCAGCGCGATCGCAACAAACACGAGATACGCCGGTGCGATCCGCAAAAGTCGTCGCCAATAGAACGCACCTATGCTTTCGCTGACGGAAAAAGCGCCCGCATCCATTCGATCCCGCGCGCGTCGCAGCGACGCGGTGATGAAATAACCGCTCAACACCAGAAAGAGACGGACACCGGTCGCGCCGAGATGAATCCAGTCCGGCAACGGAAAATTCGGAACATCGGCGCTGAAATGGTCGATCATCACTGTCAGCACCGCGAGCGCGCGCAGCCCGTCGAACTGCGGTTGATAGCGATCGAACGCCTGATCGCAAACTAGGGTCTGCTCCGACGCCGCGGCCGTTGCTCGATCCCCCACTGCCTGGCCCCACCCAATTGAAGTAACCCCTGCCATTATCTATGTGACGGACTTGCGCGAACTCCGTTACAAATTTCTCCGCGCGAAAATCGACAATCAATCACTTCTTACTCGTCACGCAACCCTTGTCATCTACATTCAACAATGAGCTTTTTGAACCTGGATCAATTGCCGTTCAAAGGGATATCGCATGAGTTCCACGGCGAAAAACAAGGCGCGCCGATCTCGGCTTACATCGTCAACGCGCCGCGAGGTAAAGGTCCGCCGCTCCACACGCATCCGTACGTCGAGACAATCTTCATGCTGGAAGGCACCGCAACGCTAACCATCGGCGACGAAACGCGCGAAGCCAAAGCCGGCGATATCGCGGTTGTTCCAGCGAATACGCCACATCGCTTTGTCAATTCCGGCGATACGGTTTTAAGGCAAATCGATGTCCATGCCAGTCCACGATTTATTCAAATGAATCTTACTTGACCGTCCGGCCTTGAACGAATTCTGGAAACGCCTCGGGATGCAAAACGCCGGCGAGAATTTCCAAACTGTCGACGATGCGCGGACCGGGTCGCGAAAAGTAGGCGCTCGCATCGACGATATGAATGCGATCTGTTTGTGCAGCCGGTAGCGAATCAAATTCCGGAAATTTCTTGAGCAATTCGTAATCACGTCTCGCATGATCGACATCGTACCCGCAAAGGGCGAGCACGATAACCTCCGGCTGCGCCTGCAAAACTGCTTCCCATTTAATCTCAACCGACGGCTGATGTTTTCTGCCTAACGGATCGTGCCCGCCCGCGATCTCGACCAATTCCGGACCCCAATGACCGGAACAAAACGGCGGATCGATCCACTCCATCAGAAAACATTTCGGACTGTCGACCTTCGCAGCGCGTTCACGCACTCTTTCGACACGTGTGGACAAATCGCCCACGAGTATTTCCGCGCGCTTACTCGCTCCGCACGCTTTGGCGACGCGATGAATGTCATCGAAGATTTCGGACAAGCTCGACGGTTCAAGATTCACAACCGTTGGCGGCCCGGGCAACGTTTCCGCCAGACGCACGACTGTTCCGTAACCAACCGCGCAAACGTCGCACAACTTTTGTGTCAGGATCACCTCCGGCCGCAGCTTTCGCATTAACGGCTCGTCAATGGTGTAGATCGTTCCGTTCGCATGCAGCGCGCGACGCACCCATTCGTCGACTTCGCGACTGCTAAGGCCGGCATGGTGGATCGGGCAACGCGTGACACGCGGTTTCGCATTCACTTCGTCCGGAAAATCGCACTCGTGCGAAACGCCGACCACCTTGTCGATCAAACCAAGCGCTGCCGCGATCTCCGTGGCCGCCGGCAATAACGAAACGATTCGTGGCATGTGTGTTTTCAGTGTTTCAGCTTTCCGCGGTTCAGCTTTTTCTTCAACATCTCAACAGCTCAACGATTATGGCCTCGGTCGTCTTTCTTCGCGGGATCAACGTCGGCGGCGCCAATCTCTGCAAACCCGCGCAGCTCGCGAAGGACCTGAAGAAATTCGACATCGTCAACATTGGCGCGGTCGGCACGTTCGTGGTTCGTGAAAATGTCAGCGACTCGACGCTGCGCGCGGCGATCGCCAAGAAATTGCCGTTCAAGTGCGAGATCATGATTTGCCCCGCCAAAGCGATTGTCGATCTTGCGAAGAAAGATCCATTCGCGCGGCAGCCCAGCGGCCCGAATATCACGCGATTTGCCAGCGTCCTGCACAAACCGCTTCCCTCATCACATGTCACTCGTCACTCGTCACTCGCATTGCCTTCCGAAAACAACTGGCTGCTCAAAATCATCGCGATCCAAGACCAATTCGTCCTCGGCGTTTATCGCCGGCAAATGAAAGCGATCGGCTACCTCGGCAAGATCGAGAAAATTCTTGGCGTCCCCGGTACCGTGCGCAACTGGAACACAATTCAAAAGGTGCTCCAAATTCTTTCGGATAACCAATAATTGATAACGAATAACAAACGCAGCGACGCTTCGTTACTCACTCTGCATCGCGATGATCGGGTCGACGCGAGACGCGCGCCAGGCTGGAAAAAGCGAGGCGCCAATCGACACAAATGCCAGAAGCGCAACCGCGGCGAAGAAACTCAAAAGGTCGAGCGGATTGATCTCGAACAATAGACTGGAAAGCAAACGCGTCAGAAGCAACGCACACACGATGCCGACAACCGAGCCAACCGTGGTGAGAACGACGCTCCCACGCAAGACATGGGAAATGACGCGGCCGCGAGTTGCGCCGAGCGCGATCCGGATTCCAAACTCGCGTGCTCTTTGTGAAGTCGCGTAGGAGATGACCCCGTAAACGCCGACTGCCGCCAGCAGAAGTCCCACGGCAGCAAATGCGCCGACAAGAATTAAAGTGTAACGCCGCGTTGCCACCGATTCCGAAACCAGGTCGGCCACATTCTGAATTGTCTGGACCGGTTGATCTGGTGCGACCGCGTGAATTCGGTCGCGCAAGCTGTCCGCCAAAGTCATCGCGTTTCCGTCGGCTCGGACGAAAAGGCTCATCGTCGCCATGTCATGCTTCGTTTCGTCCTGCAGGTATGGCAGATAAACCGAAGCCGCCGCAGGCGCATCGAGCGAATCGTGACGAATGTTGCCAACAATACCGACGATTTCCCGCAACCGTGGCGCGTCGCTCGTTCTTCGGCCCGGTCCGGTGTAGTTAACTCCAATGCGTTTGCCGATCGGATTTTGTCCCGGCCAAAACTGCCGGGCAGATTCTTCATTGATGATCACGACCGGCGGTGCATTCTCGTTGTCATACTCGGTAAAAAACCTCCCCGCGATCAATGGAGTGCTAACGGTCCGGAAGAAATCATCACTCACCCATGTCCCCTCACCCGTTGGCAAACGAGTTGGATCGTTCGGCCGGTCTTCGAAAACGAACGTCGTGGCTGCCGCGTCGCGGCCTGGCCGCCAGTCCGAAAGCGCAACGTGCCGCACGCCGGACAACGATGCCGTCTCGGTCAGCACGCCTTTCCAGAAAGCGCGACCTTTTTCGTCATAGTAATTCGTTCGCAAATAGGTGCGGAGCAGAGACTGCGGTCGAAAACCAGGATCGACATGGATGACCCGCCAGAAACTGTGCACCAGCAAACCGACACTCACGGTTAGGACCACTGAACACGCGATCTCACCGACAACGAGTAGCGCAAGCGAGAAACCGCGGCGTCCGGTTATTTCCAAACCACGCGGCCGCAAGGCAGACGATAAATTCAAACGCGAAAAGCTCAGCGATGGAATCCATCCAAACAGCAGCGTGATCGCACTCGCGATCGCGATCGTCACCAGCAATGCCACGCTGTTTAGATGGATGTCGTCCATTCGCGGCAATGGCAGATTCGGAATTCGCACCAGTATTCGCAGCACGCTCCACGCGATCAACAAACCGACTGCGCAACCAGCCGCGCTCAATAACATCGCTTCGGTCACGAGTTGTTGCGCAACGCGCGAAAGTCCTGCGCCCAAACTCAAACGGATCGCAATTTCACCTTCGCGTTTGACAGCGCGTGCCAGCAGCAACGCGGCCACATTGATGCAGGCCACGATCAAGATCAGCGCCGCCGCACCAAGCGTAGCGAACAGCGGAACGCGCACATTTCCGACCAAATCTTGTTTCAACGGGATCAAATGGACCCGCACATCAGCCGGCTCTTCCGGAACGCGGCGCAAAATCGAAGTGAGATCCTCTTCTGCCATCGCTGGGGAGATTCCCGGTTTCAATTCCCCGACCACGCGCAGAAACTTGTTCCCGCGCCACTGCATGTATGGCCAGCTCGGCCGGATCGTCAGTTTTGGCCACACGTCCGTATTCGGAAACAAATCCGACATCGGCGGCAAAACGCCGACGATGGTTTGGTTTTGTCCTTCGAAATGAACGACCCGGCCAATCACGTGCGGGTCGCCGCCGAGCTGATTTTTCCAAAACCGATATGAAACGATGAGCGTGTCGTTCTCTAAATAGGTGTACTCCCGCGGCTCGTACAGGCGGCCCAGATATGGTCTGAGGCCAAGCATGGCAAAAAATTGCTCGGACGCCGCGGTGCAGTTCACTAGTTTCGGCTCGCCATCGCCAGTCCAGGTGAAAGTGAACAGCGAAATGTATTCGGCGATGTGAGCAAACGATCGGTTTTGCTCGAGATAGTCAACAAAATCCGGACCGGATGCAGAGACACGCGTTTGGCCTATCGATTCGGAGCTCGCCCAAATAGAGTAGAGCTGATTGGAATGCGCATAGGGCAAAGGCCGCATCAAGACATCCTGCACCAAACTTAACATCGCTGTGCTTGCGCCGATTCCGATGCCCAAAGTGAGAATGGCAACTGAGGTGAAGCCCGGTTGTTTTCGCAGCATTCGAAGACCAAAGCGGATGTCGTCCCAAAAACCCGCGAACCGGTTCCGATTTCTTTTCGCTCCGATCGCTAACCGCGTCTGACGGGCAGGTAGTTTCACGCGCGCGAGTTGCTCGCAGATCGAGTCAGGCTGCGTGAGTTCGTCTAAGACGAGTTGCCTCGCATCTTCTGCCGAGGCTCCGTGATTCAGCGCGGCTTCGAACCGCTCTTGCAAATCCTGCGACACTTCCTCGACGATCTCCTCTTCCTGTTCCGGCGAAAGATTTAGTGCCGCTAACGACCGTCGAATATCGGATTTAAAATCAGGCATACTCAATCCCCGTGATTCGCCCAATCGCTTCGACGAAATCGCGCCAGTCGTCGCGCTGGGCGGCGAGAATCTTTTTGCCAGCGCGAGTAAGCCGATAATATCGGCGGCGGCGTTGCCCGGCCCTTTCCACCCAGCGTCCCTTTATCCAGCCGCGTTTCTCAAGTCGGTAAAGCAATGGATAGAGCGATGCGACGTTGAATCGAAGCGCGCCGCGCGAGCGCAATTCGATCAGTTGCCCAATTTCATAGCCGTGGCGCGATCGATCCTCCAGCAGCGATAAGATCAGCAGCTCCGCGCTTCCCTTCTTTAATTCGCGATCTGACAATGCCATATATTGCATTCCAACATATGAATGGGTTTGACGTCGTCAAATTGAAAATGTTCAAAAACTTTCAACCAGTTTCTTAGCGCGACCGCCAAAATTATTCCGAGCGAAGCCGAAGTGCTCCAGCCGAACACGATGGTCAGATCCCTTATTGCTTCGAAACTTTCGCTTCTTCCAACAACAAAGTTTTCACGTCGGCCAGAACCAGCCGAACATCGAGCGTGCCGGAGCTGTAGATGTTCCGGATTCGGCCGTCGCGATCGATCAGGAAGACACGCAGAATATGATAAAGCGGACCCTGCGGATCAGCCGGGTTTTGTCGCTTGTCCACCGCCTGACCATAAGCATTGAGAATTGATTCCAGGTCGGCTCGCGACTTTGTGGTCGCGAAGTCCCATTCGCATCCCGATTTTTCGTCGCGCATCGCCTCAGCGTACTCGGCCAGACGGTGTGGCGTGTCGTAATCAGGATCGAAACTCATGCTGACCAACCGCATGTTTTTCGCCAGCGCGCTGTCCTCGAGGCTAAGATGATGAAGCTGACTCATGACATTAGTGGCGTAGGGACACGCGTTCGGCGCGGCGCATCGCGTATAAATGAAACTCAACACCGTCACGCGTTCGCGTGTCACGTCCCGCAAATTCAAAGCCCTGCCGTTCGATTTGATCACAGCGCCGTCGGCCGCCACCTTTATCACCGGCAAATTGTAACTGCCCGGCGCGGGCGCGTCGTAATCGTGTTCGCGATCGCGCGAGAAAACGTCGCCGGCCGCGACCGGAATTATCATCGCCAGTGAGAGCGCGAGTGTGAATATCGTAATTCGAGCCCAGGGCCCGCTCGATTCTTGTTGAACGATCAGCGTCATCCGCGTAATCGCGGTTTCGGTTTAACCTATTTGCTGGCGACCACGCGATTCGGACCAAGCTTGTTCGAACCGAAGAGCATTTGATGTGCGCGGCCAAGTTTGAGTGCGGTAAAATCGAGATCGAACTGCGGCTTCAATTCCTTGCCGTCCCAAACGTAAGCGCGGAGGAATTGTTCGTTGTCCGCGCCGGTCTTGTCCCATTTCGCCAAGAGCGAACTGGTAAAATAAAGTCGTTTCCCGTCCCAACTCTGCGACACCATGTTTACCTGTTTGCCAATCTGTTTCTCATGAATCTGTTTTGGCTTTTGCGGATCCGAAATGTCAAACACCCGACATTTTCCGTCGAGGAAACTGCAGACGAATAATGTTTTGTCGTCGGCGCTCAAGCTGATATCGACCGGAAGCACGCCGCCCTTTGCTTCACCGATCGACGCGACATCTTTGGCCTGCCATTCCCCTTTTTCGTCGGCGTAAACCAGCCAAAGTTTTGATGTGAGTGCCGCTGCGGTGAAAGCGTAATTATGTTTTGGATCCCACGCCCAACGGATTTCGAGCGGCGCTCCCGGAACCTGGAAAATCTTTTTCGGCTGACGTGTGTGGAAATCCCACATCACCATCGTTGAACCGAAATGTTTCATCGCCTCGGCGTCGCCCAGCAGTTGGCCAAGGTCCCTCATGTAATTATTCCAACCGGTGAACGATGAAGTCAGCAACGCGTTCTTGCGCGGCAACACGCGCGCGTCGTAGCCGTAGCCGTCGGCAAAATCCGCGTTTGCCGCGCCGTGTGCATCCTCTTTTGTCGGCAACCAGTGGGTTGCGATGTAATTGCCGTCGTTTCCGAATTCGACCAGCGCAGTCCGGCCGCCTTTGTCTTTTGCGTTCGAAAGACATGGAATCAGCATCCGTCCGGGTAGTGGATATGCCCCATGCGGTCCAATCGCGCCGCCGGTAGTTTTCTCGAAGTTGTCGATCGTTTTGACGTAACGCGGTTTTGCCGGATCGCTGAACACATCGAAAATAAACACGCGGCTCGTATCAAGGCCGGCCAACCAAATTTGATGCCGGTCGTCGGTGAATCCGGCGTGATGCGCTTCGTTGCGCCCCTCAACCGAAGCAGTGCTGACCACCTTGCCGTAAGTCGGGGATCCCGGCTTGACGTCGACGGTGACAAGTTTGTCCGCGCCATCGCCGAGGCCATCCACGCCGAGAGTCCAGACGAAAACAAATTCTTCCTGCCCGTCGATCCGGGCCAGGTATGGCGACGAACAGGTTTCGTCCGCGCGAGTCGAACCGAAATTCAAAACGACCACAAATGCTGTCACAAAAAGGAAACGCGAGCTAACGTTTGATGTTTTCATATTCAGGGAAGAGTTGAGTAATGGTAGGGCCAAATCTGGCACAGCCAAGTCTTTGTCCGCAAATCTTTTGGACGCTGCCTGCTACCGGAAGGCCGATTGCCGATTTCGTCACAAGCCGCTTGCGATATTGGGAAAACATGCAACCTTCTGCGCGGTTGAGTTAAATTGTTAGATCGGTTCCAGTTTCAATTCCTTCTCAGATTCGTCGCGATGTCTTCATCGCCGGCACACGGCATGCTCGCTAAGTCATCGCCATGATCGTTCTGTTCGTTCTAGTCGTTCTCGTCATTGTTCCAGCCGCCGTTGCCCTTCTCTCCGACACGTCAATCTTGTCGCGCGATCCATTCGGCATCGGGGCGCCGATTGTTTATTCGCGCCAGGCGATTTCTACGCAGCCGGTTTCCGGTGCTCGCGACATTCGCCCCTCAGAGCGCGGCGAATTTTACTATTACAACCTGGTCAACTACCTCCGCGTGACCGAAGTCTTGAACGATGGCCGCGTCGTTGCCGTCGCGCGCAACAACAAACGCCTCTGCTTTTCGCCAAGCGATTCCCATTTTCGCAAAGCCCGCCTGATCGAACGCTGCATCTATCGCTGGCGCTTTCCGCATTTGTAATTCCGAGCTGGCTGCGCGCGTTCAGCTTTTCGAGAACGCCGCGTAAAGCGAATAAACTCCAAAGGCAAAGATCACTGTTCCTGAAAACCGATTCAGGAAACCCATCCATCCTGTGGCTAGCCGGCGCCCGAAGACGGCCGCGCCGCTACTCAGGAGCAACCACCACAGCGCGGAACCTGCAAAAACACCGCCGACTAACGCACTCGCGTTAAAATAATCCGCCGATTTTCCGAGACCGAGGGCGGCAAAGATGGCGAGGAACGCGAGAATGGTCATCGGGTTGGTGATGGTGAGAAAAAACGTGGAGAGAAACGCTGCAAATAATCCGCTGCTGCGCACCGGCGCCGGTTGGTCAGAAACTCTGCTCAGAAAAGTGCGAACACCAAGATAACAAAGAAACAAGCCACCGAGAAAGCCGAGCCAGAATTTCTGACTGACCAGGAAATTCGAAATCGCGGTCAGCCCAAACGCGGCCACGCAACCGTAAATCGCATCCGCGCTTGCGGCGCCGAGGCCGGTCGCGAGCCCGATCTTTTGCCCGTCCGCGATTGAGCGGCGGATACAAAGCACTCCGATCGGCCCGACCGGTGCCGCAATCGAGAACCCAAGGATGAGCCCTCTGACAAAGAAGTTCAGAGCCATCGCGGAGTGTTGCGAACAAGGTCTATCAACAGCTTCCTCCTTCTAACAAATCACTGTGAATCTGCGAGCCCCAACTCTCAATTTTCCCAATAGCTGACCTCATCATAAGCCGTTTACCAAGTACGATTCCAGCGTGTCGGTGTTCGCGACTTTCAGCTTTTCAGTTTTCAGCGTTTCAGCTTTTGTTTGTTCGGTGAACAAGATTTCGCGCCTACTGCTCGCTTCCGTGGTCGCGATGGGACTTCTTTCGCCGAACATCGTTCACGCTGGATCGAAATCCAAAGCTCCGTTAACCGAAGACGCCGCACTGAATTTGCTTTTGCGGACGCTCGAGCATGATCACGTTTATGCGAAACGCATTTCGCTCGATTGCGTGACATTCGACACCGAAGAAACCACGAGGATTTATTTCCAGATCGCACTGCGCGAAAAGCACGATACGAAATGCGGTGGCGACCCCGAGACATCGCCCGTTATCGATCGCTACCGTGTTAATCGCGCTTCCGGAAAAATTGAATTGTACGACGCCGCGGCCGACAACTGGCAGCCGTATCGTGCGCGTTCTTAATCTTCCTTCTTAATTTTTACTTCTTACTTTTCTTCCGCTCGACACTCGTCACAGGTCACTTGTCACTTCTCCTGCCCCGGATCGTATTCGTAGAGTCGTGACGGATCGCCGAAGACGGCGCCGATCACGCGCTCCGGCCAGATTTCGAAATAGGTCAGGAGCAGCGCCATGAACGGAACAAGAAAAATGGCGAAACCGATCATCATAAACATCGCGATCCCGCGCAGCATCAGGATGTACACATCCCAACGGACCCGCTGTTTCAATTGATTGTCCGGCATTACGTCATAGCCGGACTGGAACGCTTTCCAGAAATGACTGACCGCAAGCGATCCGAACGCGAACCAAAGGCCCGGCGATTGCGCGAGCTGATGTCGGAGATCTCCGCCCAACAGCAGCGTGTGCAGCGGAATCAGCACCATCCAGTAGGGCAGTCCGATAATGCCAACCAGAAAGATCCAGGTGACGATTCCGCGGACGATCGTAATCGTTAGGCCGGCAGATTTCGGTTGCGTCTCGCGTAGCGCGCGCGGCACCAACGCCGCGGTGATCGCGGCCAGCGCGGTCAGTCCGTCGAACCAATAATTAAATACAGTGAGCCCGGCGGACCAACCGAAGGCGTAAACACCAACCACTGGAATCAAATTGCGCGCGAGCACGGCCCACGCGTGCGGGCGAGAGGCAAACTCGCGGAGATGTTGCGAGAGCGGCGGCGGCGCGATCGGTTGCCGCGCACTTGAGGAAGTTTTTCCCGCCGGCTTGGTCACTCACCGATACAGACAGATCCTGACCCCGGAATCAATTCGCGTTCTTGATCTCGTCATTCGTCACATGCCTGCCACGCCGAAGTCGAACAAAGGCGGGTCACTCGTCCTCTTCAACGTTTCGGCAATTTTCCTCCGCTCGACACTGGTCACAGGTCACTGATCACTTCTTTGAATAAAAGTCCGGTCGGCATCATCTGGATTGCCCTAAACAAAAGGAATCGGGATCCACGGCACGAACGAACCCGAGAACATCGGCCGCGCCGCCAGTCACGGCTGCATTCGCCTAACGAACTGGGACGCCGTTCACCTCGCCCAAAAAATAAAACCCGGCATGCCGGTTTCGATTCACTGATAGCCAGTCCACTCGCACGTCGGACTTATTGTTGGAAACTAATCTCCGAGGGCGTCGGACAACGATGAGTCGCAAGCGTGGTGCTGGGCTTTAATCCGCCGGCGCGCAAGATCCAGCACTCGCCCAACGTCGAGGAATAACAGATCTCGACCGTGACTCGGTTGCGACCGGTGTTCAATTTTTCCCAAAGCGGATTGGATTTGTCGAATTTGAGCGGGTTGCCGTCGTCGCCGTGCGGAGTAAACACATTCCTCGATTCACCCGCCGAGAACACATGACCGCTCATATCGGCCTCCTCGCCCGGATGATATCCAGGCCCGAGAATTTTCTCGAGCACCTCATACCAATTTTTCACCGGCTGATCGTCCACTTTTACAATTACGTTCTTAATAATCGCCGGTCCGACGCCTTTGTTCGCTAACATGAATCGAATTGGCCCGTTGCTGGTATCGAACTCGAGAATCGGCCAGACCGCGGCGCGCACCTGCTGGCGTTGCATGTACGCGGTGTAACCGGAAACACACAACGCTAAAAATCCAACCAGTGTCGCGATGATCGCGTCATATCGGCTGGCACTACGGATCGCCTTTTCTTCCGGCATGCAGCCGATCGTACCGCCGACTGGCGGCTGAGGTCAACCGCCCCTACCTCTCAACCTCTCAACGCCTCAACTGCTCAACCTCTTTTCTTCTCCAGGTGACGATCAGCAGCGGCTGATGCTTCCTCCGACGTGCAGCCGTTCTGACGCGCGCTGAGGTAAGGCGCGTACCAATCCCACCAATTATGCTTGCCATGCGTCTTTTCGTACTGGCCATGGTGCTGCTCCGTTTCGCGGAGAAGTTCCGCAAGAGTTGTGACGTCGATAGCTTGTGCAGATTTCCATTCACGACCGGGAAGTCGCGTCGTGATCTCTTGCAGTAGCCAGCCGTTGCCGTCGGGATCTGCGAAGGACGCAAACGACGCATACGTCCCACGTTTTGGATCCGGTCCGGTGACGCGCGGCCCAAGCAGCCCGTCAAAATGAAAAACCTCCGACACGTCGATGCCACGGCCGACGAGATCAGAGCGCGCTTTGTCGATATCTGACACGACAAGATAGACATTCCGCAGCGAACCCGTCGCCGCGGGTGTGATTCCCTTCCCGATATGGATCGACGTTTCCGAACCGGGAGGAGTGAACTGCACCACGCGGTGGTCGGCGTCGCGAACGTAATCGATATCTAATCGCCAACCTAACTTTGTGTAGAACGCTTTCGCTTGATCGACATCCGACACCGGAACAACGACGACTTCCAATTTGAGATTCATTTTTACCTCCTAAGATTTTCTGTTATCCGTCGCTTCTTCTTCCAACTCTCAACGGCTAAGCCCCTAAACTTCTCAACATCTCAATCTCTTATTTAATCCTGCTGGCGGATTGTTTCGGCGAAGGTTTTCCCATACGGATAAAAGAGTCCCTTCCGTCCTTGCTGCCAGGCGGCTTTAAGTTCGGGCGTTGTGATGTCCCAATCGGGCCGGCATTTCTTTAACACCGCCCGCAGATCCTGACGCAAATCCTCCACCGTTGGTCTGCCGAAAAACCAATAGCCCATGTAGATCTTATATATGATGAGGCCCGGCTCGAGAACGATGGTGTGTGGGATCATTGGATTGTGCGTGGGATCAGTGTACTCGGCGATGTCGAGATCTTTTTGCACGATGCGGCGCGGGTCGGAAAGAAAGGGCCAATGCGCGCCGACTCCAGCACGAAACTCGTTCGTGTCAGTGAGGTTGTCCGTGCTGATTGTGACCAGCCGGCAATAGCCAACTTCCATCTCGCGATGTAGCTGAAGCAATCCTTCATGCTGGCGCCGGTCTTTCGGACAAAAAGCGCCGCGGCTGAGCACGACAATCATCGGGTCTTGTGCTTGCAACTCCGAAAGCTTGCGATGTTTTCCGGTGTGATCGGAAAGTTCATAATCAGGAAAGACTGCTCCGGGGGTAATGTCAGCACGCATTTTTTTAAGGAGAGAGGGCTATAATCCCAAGTCGCTCAATCCAGGATGTTCATCGGGACGTCGCCCGAGCGGCCAAAGATATTTTCTGTCCGACTCTTTGATCGGCAGGTCGTTGATCGATGCGAACCGCCGCCGCATCAAGCCATTCTCGGCAAACTCCCAATTCTCGTTGCCATAAGAACGAAACCAGTGGCTGGAATCGTCGTGCCATTCGTAAGCAAAACGCACGGCGATGCGATTTCCCTCAAACGTCCAGAGTTCCTTGATTAACCGATAGTCAAGCTCTCGCGCCCATTTGCGCGTCAAAAACTGAATGATTTCTTCGCGCCCATTCGGAAACTCCGCGCGATTTCTCCAGCGCGAGTCGATCGTGTAAGCGGGCGCGACTTTTTGCGGGTCCCGAGTATTCCAAGCATCTTCCGCGAGCCGGACTTTCTGGATTGCACTTTCCTTGGTGAACGGTGGCAACGGTGGACGCGCTGGTTCGATTTTTGATTCAGAATTTTCGATCTTCTGGTCAATCATGCACACTTCCTTTTCGTTACTTTGATACAGCGCGTCCTGCAGTCGTTTATCGGCATTCTCGTTAGGCACGTTTGTGAGGCGGGCCTAGGTAGGGGAACTCGTCTAATAGATCGCAGTGCGGCCCGACTTTATCTGTTACTTTCCGGTTTGCGTATAGAGAGAAGAAAATGTCAGCAACATCATCGGTCAGCGACCGGCCATTCTCGGGAAAGCGGACCGCACCGCGCGGATCATAAGAAAGAATGTCCGGCAACAGCTCTCTCGCCACGCTTACTGCTTCTTCTGGCGTGTAACCGCCTGAATGTTCCAACTCGTGCGCGAAGGCGCCGATGAAACGATCGTCATCCGCTGGTTCTGCGCTGAGGTACGCCTCCTTCTGCTCTCCTGGAAGGAAGACGGCCTGCAACGGTCGCCCACCGCGGTCTGCCTGGACCCAACCCTCTTCAGTCTTGGCCACGGTGCGTGCCCAAATTCCTACCTCGTTAGTCCCGAAAGCAGAGTTCGGCAATTCAATCACGATGCTGCAAACATTTTTGTCTTGGAAGAAGTCGTCGCCGGTGAACTGCATGTGATTGAAGTTTCCGTTCACGTCGAAAAAGAAAGGATCGCTGCGCCAACCGAAGAAAAAACAGTAGTCGCCGCTCTTCGTTACGAGCGTCTCCCGATCGAGGGACACGGGCACTGCTTCGACGAGGAGTTCGCCATCATCGCAGAAGCCAACGGCGCCCGCACCATGATTGCGGCGAAGTGTTGCGGTTTGTCGTCCATCTTGGGACGACGCGAATTGCACGCTGTAACTAAGATCGGCGACCGCGTCACTGTTCGTGTCGATCTTGACTTCGTATAACGCTCCCGGTGCAAAGGGCTCCTTGGTCGTCGGCGACGGCGAGTCCAACCTGAAAGACGGATGGACGTTAAGGATGATTATTGACTTGGCAGGGTCTCCTGGCTTGGTGAAGGCATAGAGATCGGTCATGTCCAGGCGCGCGTCCCCGCGAGGAAAGCCGAAGTTGGGACCTGAAGCGTGATGTGACATCTGGATTCTTCTTTCTTGAGCGGCTTAGCGTTGGAGCTGGCCGACGTGATATCCCAAGCGGTTTTCTACATCGCCCGGCTTGTGAAACCCTCGCTCCAGTAAGTTTTTGATTCTCTCTTGCGTGGCCGGCCGCATGATCGAGGCAAGGCAGACATCCCACTCCGGAGCGATCTCGTAGTCAGGTGGCAAACTGGCCACATCGACGAAGCGCTTCGTCTCGCTGATCGCCCGTTTGTCGAACGACGCGATACGCGTTGCCAACGAATCGACAAACTCATCAAGCTCAGCATCCGGCATCGACCGGTTCACGTATCCGTATCGTTCTGCCAGATCGCCCGGAATGTCGTCGGCTCCCAGAAGCACTTCCAGGGCACGGCCTCGCCCCATCAAACGCGGCAGTCGTGCCATCGGGCCACCTCCGGGAACTATTCCGGCCCCAACTTCGAAGTGCGATAAGACCGCTTTTTCGCAGCTGGCGAAACGCATGTCACACGCCAAGGCAAGCTCACTTCCAACACCGGTCGCCCTCCCTCGAATTGATGCAATCGACACCACCGGTGCACGGCTCAAGCGGACGAGCATGTCGGGCAGCGGTTGCAACCCGGTCGGTCCCGGCGGCAGGCTGGTTGTGTCTTCGATTTTCGCAAGGAAATCGTAATGAGTCAGAAAGAACCCTGGAATCGCGCTGTCAAAGACCACCACTTTGAGACGCTCGTCAGTTTCGATCGCCGTGATCGCCTCGTCGAGCTGTGGAATCGTGTCTGGCCCAAAGATGTTGAGCGGCGGGTGATTGATCGTGACTCGCCAATAAGCCACCGACCGTTTTGTCAGTTCAATCTGTTTCGTCATAACGATAGTTTCCTCTGTTAACGCAGTGACTTGAATGTGGCCCGCATTTCCTGCACGAAGATCTGCGGTTGCTCGCAGGCCACGGCTCCGGGTGCGTGGACAACGAACGATGGATTGCTGACGGTCAGGAACGCGAACAATGCCGAAGTTGTTTTCAATAGAAACCTCCAGTCATGCGAACGAACTCAAACGTTCGCAGTTTCCCGCCCGAAGCGCGTGAGGCAACGAGTGCCTAACAAACTTGGCGCGGAATCAACGTCAGGCTCAATTTGGATCGATCAAGTGAAAACTAGATGACGCGTCCCGATTAAATCGAATCTTGAGAAATTGAAACTCGTTCGCTTCCACGCTCACTGCTCCGACCCTCGTCACTACTGCAGTCCGGCTCAGATCCTTCTAGGTCGCGCATCCCTGCGCTCCATTCTGTTTTGAGCTTTTTCTTCAACATCTCAACTGATAAACCTCTCAACATCTCAACTTCTCATGATGAACTCCGTTCTCCTGTTTGCTTTGGGCATCGGTTTCGCCGCCGGCTTGCGCGCACTGACTCCGCCGACGGTGCTGGCGTGGGCCGCGTATTTCGGCTGGCTCAATCTCAACAACTCCCCGCTGTCCTTCATGGGATCGATCATCACAGCCGTGATCTTTTCGCTCCTCGCTGTGTTCGAGTTGATCGGCGATGTGCGACCAACAACGCCGAAACGAACAGCGCCGATGCCGCTCGTCGCTCGCATACTAATGGGCGGTCTCTGCGGCGCGTGCCTTTGCGCGGCGAGCAATCAGTCCTTAGTCATCGGCGCGATTCTTGGCGCGCTCGGCGGAGTGATCGGAGCATTTACCGGTTACGAAGTCCGGAGAAAAGTGGTCGCCGCGTTGAACGTCAAAGATACTTTCATCGCGCTTCTGGAAGATCTCGTTACGATCGGAATAGCGTATTTTTTCGTCACGCGTTGACTGGAAATTTGAGCGTCTTGCTTGTCACTGGTCACAGGTCACTGGTCACTTCTTTTTTATCACGATCGGACTGGCGTAATTCTTAGTAGCGCGCTGACTTAGCTTTCAGCTTCTTCGGCTTTCGATTCTGCTCCTCACCTGATTGCAATCGCACCCGATTTGGGACGGATGTGCGCAAAAGTACTCGGACGCAACCACGACGAGATCGTTCGGGTCAAAACAGGATCTCCTTTCAATTGCAATCGACCGGCATTTTTCGCCACCCGAATGTCCATATCGCCGGCCCAGACGTGACTCATCGTCCGAAGATCGCTGACTAGTTCGAGATCCACCGGCAACCGCGGATTGTGAACGCACAAAATCCGCTGGCCATCCGGTTCGATTACGATCCACCAATGCGCGAACTTCGGCAGCGCCCGAAAAGAAAATTTTATCACGGTGCGCCCGCCGGGCAGTTGATCGACATCAATCCGCCGCTGCAAATCGTACATCAGCATTTCCACGTCGAGCTCGTCATCGTTCATCTGTCCACGCGCCCATTTCATTCCCCACTTGCCGAGGTTAAGAATGATCGGTTTGAGCTCTTTCCCTGCCGCAGTGGGATAATATTCGGAGCGACGTTCGGTTGCTTTCCGGATGAGAAGTCCCGCCTCTTCCAGTTGCTTGAGGCGTTTGGTCAACAAAGTTGGAGAGATTTGTGACAATGCGCGCTCAAAATCGTTGAAGCGCGTCGTTCCGAGAACCAGCTCGCGAATAATTAAGAGCGTCCAACGTTCCCCGAGCAGTTCGGCCGTCTTGGAAACGGGGCAGATCTGACCATAACGAATGCTCATCAGGGCGCGGTAAGACACTACATTCAAAATAGGTGAACGCTACATTCTATGTCGTGGGCAGTCGTTCACGTGCGCTCTTAGGTTGTGGCATGAACGGGAAAAAATTCCCGCGGAAAAAACAAGCCAAGCAATTAGAAGGAAACAAAAATGCCACTCGTAAATATTGAAGTGATCGAGAACGTGTTCACGCCCCCGCAAAAGAAAGAGATGATCGAAAAGGTCACCGACGCGATGATCTCGATCGAAGGCGAAGCGCTCCGTCCTTATACACTGGTTAAAATCGACGAAGTCAAAGAAGGCAACTGGGCGTTCGGCGGCCAACCTTTAACGGCCAAAGACGTTCACCGGCTGCAGCAGACGAAAATCAAAGCGGCCTGATCGAACACGCGCTTAAAGAAAAAGCCGGAGTCCTTAAAGGCTCCGGTTTTTTCGCGCATCGGATTAGGACCGCTGCATTGCAGCCGCGTTAACGATTAACGTCACACGTCACTTCGCTTTTTCCTTGCCAGTGATCACAGATCACTGATCACTGGTCACTTTCTTGAAAATCCGCATCACTTTGGCCGTTATCATTTTCGCTGCCGCCGGCGTCCTTCTTTTCGTCGCGGTTCGGCATAGAGCCGAACAACACCGGCTTCCTGAGGCGATTCTGGCCGAGTTGCAGCCGGTCGCGCTGAAAAACTGCACCTTCCACCGGTTCGGCAGCGCAAATGACGGCGGCTATTTGATATGCGAGAACCTCGTCGAGCCAATCGACGTTGCTTATTCCTACGGGATTGGCAGCAACGCCGATTGGGATTGCGAAGTTTCGCGCCGCTACCACATCACGGTTCAACAATACGATTGCTTCGATCCGGCGCGACCGACCTGCGATGGCGGCACATTTGTGTTTCACAACGAATGCATCGGCGGTCGCACGGAACAGCAGGGTTCCCGCTTTTTTGACACACTGGAGAACCAGATCCGGAAAAATGGCGACACCGATCAGCGACTCATTATTAAGATGGACATTGAAGGCGCGGAATGGGATGCGCTTCTGGCCACCTCAGACGAACTGCTGGCCTCGATCCCGCAGATCACGATGGAAATGCACGGCTACAATGATCCGAAAATTCTCGAGGTGCTTAAAAAACTGAAACGCAACTTTTACCTGGTAAACCTCCACTTCAATAATTGGTCGTGCACGTCAAAGGCCGCGCCGCTGCCGGCGTGGGCATATCAGACGCATTGGGTGAACAAACGCATCGGTGTTATCGATCCAACCGCACCCGTCCCGGCGCCGATGAGTCCGCTAAACGCTCCCGATTCGCCAACCTCGCCCGATTGCCAATTGCCAGCGGCTAAATAATCGGTGATCGTTGATCTCTGTCTGTGACCTCTTTTCAGTTTTTCAGTTTTCAGCTTCTTCTTGTCACTTGTCACCCGGCACTTGCCTGTCACGCCGTCTTGTGACGCCGAAGCCTTGGCGAAGGAGCAAACCTCGTGCGCAGGCGGATCACTTCGTGCCATTGCCTTTTGCAACGGGTAACGACGCGCACTGTCTAACATGCATGCGTAGATTAGCCCTGTTCACACTGATGTCTGTCGTCACGATACCAGTCATCGCGCAGGATAATGAAGCGGAGATCAAGGCTGCGGTGGTAGATCGTTACCAGGAATGGCTCGCCGCTGCGAACAAGAAAGACGCCGCCGCGATGACGAACCTGTACGACGAGAACGCGGTCCTCCTGCCGAAATCGGAAGAACCAGTGCTCGGCAAGGCCGCGATCGGTGATTATTACAAGAAGCTTTTCGCCAATCCACAGTTTGTGCCGTTCACGCTGAAGAGCGATTGGAACAGCTTTCACACAGCCGGTGATACCGCGGTCGCGACCTCGGTTTTCGAAGGTGACGTGACGCGAAACGAGAAGCAGATCCATTTCCGCGGTAAGAACCTGCTTGTCTGGAAGAGGCAAAACGACGGTTCGTGGAAAATCTTCCGCTACATGTATGATGAGATTCCGGCAAAAAAGTAGTTTTCGCTCTCGGTTTTCACCAGAACCGAGTCGCCGGCTTACGCTCAACCTTCCTGACTGGACGCCCGATTTAATTCCGACGAGGCTCGGCCGCAATGGCAATCGTAATTGGCAAGGTCGAATTGGTCCTTATTTGTCTCGTCGCGGTCGCTTTGCTTGCTCTCGTTGCTCGAAAAATTCGTGTCCCGTATCCAATTCTCCTCATCTTTGGCGGTGTCCTGCTCGCTTTGGTTCCCGGCCTTCCCGCGATTCGGCTCGAGCCTCAACTGGTTTTTAACTTATTTCTTCCGCCGCTGATCTATCCCGCCGCGCTCTGGACATCCTGGCGAGATTTTCGGGGAAA